>Ga0208998_1000058_pt1 | contig 10698 bp, 12 predicted proteins | sample MedBloCAOM2_M2_FD_187856 | JGI IMG/M metagenome (GOLD analysis project Ga0208998, IMG submission 187856) | Forest soil microbial communities from El Dorado National Forest, California, USA - Mediterranean Blodgett CA OM2_M2 (SPAdes) (version 2) | ecosystem: Environmental > Terrestrial > Soil >... | reverse complement strand
CGCGGTGAAACTGATGGTCGACGGCTACCAGTCGGCGGGCGTCGCGATGCTCGCCTCGATGCTGCCGCTCGGCCTCGGCGCCGCGTCGATCGCCTGGACCGCGATCCTGCGCGAAGAGCGCAAGGCGCGCCGGCGGGAGGTGGCCCATGCGCCGGGCTAGGCGGATCGCGATGGCCACGCTCGCGCTGCTGCTGGGCGCGTTCGCGATCGCCGCCTGGGCGCAGCCCCAGAGCTCCGCGGGGACGACCGTGACGACCGTCTCGCGGCCGGCCAAGCTGGTCGATGAAGGGCGCGCGCTCTTCGAAACCGATTGCTCCAGCTGCCACGGGTTCGACGCCGAAGGCGTGCAGGGCCAGGCCCCCTCGCTGGTCGGCGCGGGCGAAGCGGCGGCGGACTTCTACCTGCGCACCGGGCGGATGCCGCTCGGCCAGATCGGCGACGAGCCACTGCGCGGGGAACCGCGCTTCGGCAACGGTGAAATCGAAGCGCTCGACGCCTACGTCGGGTCGCTCGGCGAAGGGCCGCCGATCCCGCGGGTCGAACCGGCGCGGGGCTCGCTGCGCGAAGGGATGGAAATGTTCACCGACTCCTGCGCCGGCTGCCACGGGATCGGCGCCAAGGGCGGGGTGGCGATCGGCGGCTACGCGCCGCCACTCGGCGAAGCGACGCCGACCCAGGTGGGGGAGGCGATCCGCGTCGGCCCCTACCTGATGCCGAGGTTCTCGGAAGAGACGATCACCCCCGCGCAGCTGGACTCCCTCGCCCGCTACGTCGAACTGACCCAGCACCCGGATGACGCGGGCGGCTTCGGCATCGGCCACATCGGCCCGGTCCCCGAGGGCCTCGTCGCCTGGCTCGCGGCGATCGTCGCGCTGCTCCTGATCTCCCGCGTGATCGGCGAGCGCCTCGGCGGCGGCCGCGCCGACGACGAGGCGGAGGAGCCGCGGTGAGGGCCCGGATCGCCGCCGCGTTCGCCTTGGTCTGGCGCTACCTCCTCGCCGGCATCATCCTGCGCTTCGCGAAGAAGCGGAAGGCGCGGCGCTCGCGCGAGCTGTCGGCCTCGGAGGAGGGCACGGTCCAGCGCGAGCGCAAGTTGCCCGCCTCGGCCCGCGCCGAGGCCTGGACCGCGGCCCTGCTCTTCGCCGCCTCCCTCGCCGGCCTCGCCTTCGTCGCGATCTACGCCTTCGACGACGCGAACACCCAGCTCCTCGGCCTATCGATCGCCGTCGCCCTGGCACTGGTAGCCGCCGCCCTGATCCTCGCCGCCGCCGAGGTAGTCCCCCAAGAAACCCTGGAGGAGCCCCGCCCCAACTTCAGCGTTGATGGGCCGAAAAGCGCTGATATAGAGGACTTTTCGGCCCATCAACAGGAAGAGGAGGCGGCGCTGGCGCTGGAGGAAGGGGCGGACGGGGTTACGCGGCGCCGCTTGCTCGGGGCGGCCGGGGCTGCCGCGGGGGTCGGGATCGGGGCTGCCGCGCTGGCGCCGCTGGCCTCGCTCGGGCCCGCGGTGGGGGACCGGCTCGCCGCCTCGCCCTGGAAGGACGGGGTGCGGCTGGTCGAGGAGAACGGGATGCCGGTGAAGGCCGGGGACCTCGAGGTCGGTTCCTTCCTCACCGCCTTCGCCCAAGGCGCCGACAAAGAGCAGCTCGCGACCTCGCTGGCGGTCGTGCGGGTGCAGCCCGAAGAACTCGAACTGCCCGAGGACCGCGCCGACTGGGCCCCGGAAGGGATCCTCGCCTTCTCCAAGATCTGCACCCACGCCCAGTGCGCGGTCAGCCTCTTCCGCTATCCGCTCTTCGCCGAACGCTCGCCCGGCCCGGCGCTGGTCTGCCCCTGCCACTACTCGACCTTCAACGTGCTCGACGGCGGCGAGCGGATCTTCGGCCCGGCGGTGCGGGCGCTGCCGCAGCTGCCGCTGCGGATCGAGGACGGCGAGCTGGTCGCGGCGGGCCCGTTCTCCGGCGCGGTCGGCGCCTCCTGGGGCAAGGTCAGGGAAGAGGGCTGAGCGGTGCCGATGACGACGCGCCGCGTCCTGCGCACGGTCGAGAGCCGCACCGGCGCCACCGGAGCGCTGACGAAAGCCCTGCGCTACGTCTTCCCCGACCACTGGACCTTCCTCTTCGGCGAGATCGCGATGTACTCGTTCCTGATCCTGGTCGCGACCGGGACCTACCTCGCGCTCTTCTTCGAACCGAGCACCGCCCACGTCATCTACCACGGCGCCTACGCGCCGTTGCGTGGCCAGGAAATGACCAAGGCCTACGCCTCGGCGGTCAACCTCAGCTTCGACGTCCAGGCCGGGCTCCTGATCCGCCAGGTCCACCACTGGGCCGCCGACGTCTTCCTCGCCGCGATCACCGTCCACCTGATGCGGATCTTCTTCACCGGCGCCTTCCGCAAGCCGCGCGACATCAACTACTACGTCGGCCTGACGATGCTCGTGCTGGCCGTGCTCGAGGGCTACGTCGGCTACTCGCTGCTCGACGACCTGCTCTCCGGCATGGGGCTGGCGATCGGCAACGCGGTGGCGCTCTCGATCCCGGTGATCGGCGGCCAGCTCGGCGTGCTGCTCTGGGACGGGCGCTTCCCCGGCGGGCCGGATTTCTTCTCCCGCCTCTTCTTCGTCCACGTCTTCCTCTTCCCGGCCCTGATCGCCACCCTGATGGCGGTCCACCTGGCGCTGGTCGCGCGGCCGCACCACACCCAGTTCCGCGGCCGCGGGCGGACCGAGGGCAACGTCGTCGGCACGCCGATGTGGCCCGCCTACGCGCTGCGCAGCATCGGCCTCTTCCTGGCCGTCGCCGCCGTCCTCTTCGCCCTCGGCGGCCTCGTCCAGATCAACCCGATCTGGCAGTGGGGGCCCTATGAGCCCTACCTGGGGACGAACGGCGCCCAGCCCGACTGGTACCTCGGCTGGCTGATCGGGGCACTGCGGCTGATGCCCCACTTCGACGTCGTGATCGGCGGCTACGACCTGATCCCGAACCCCTTCTGGGGCGGCGTCCTCTTCCCCGGCGCGGTCTTCGGCTTCCTCTACCTGTGGCCGACGATCGAGCGGCGCTGGACCAAGGACCAGCGTCCCCACAACCTGCTCGACCGCCCGCGCGACAACCCCGGCCGCACCGCGATCGGCGCCGCCGTCTTCACCTTCGTCGCGACGATCTTCTTCGCCGGCGCCGCCGACCGCGCCTTCGTCCAGTTCGGCGTCCCATATGAAGACCAGCTCTGGGGCTACCGGGCGCTGGCGATCCTGCTGCCGATAGCGGTCTTCCTCGCGACCCGGGCGGTCTGCAGGCGCCTGCGCGACGGCGGTGCCCACCCGGGCCGGGACTCCGGCGCCCGCCTCGTCGCGCCGCCGCGCGAGGTTGTCCGAAGCCCGGCGCCGCGGGTACCCGACCGCGAGTGACGACGGAAGGACGAGAGCCCAGGCGGAGGCGGCATCAGGGCGAGGAAGGCGCGACCGCGCTGCTCGTCGTCGACATGCTGAATCCCTACGAACACCCGCAGGCCGATCGCCTCGCCGAGCGGGTCGCCGACGCGCTGCCGGGCGTGCGGGCGCTGCTCGGGCGGGCGGGCGAAGAGGGGACCGCGGTCGTCTACGTCAACGACAACTACGGCGACTGGAACTCCTCCTCCGAGGAGCTGGCGCGGCAGGCGATGGGAGGCGCTCACCCGGAGCTGGTCGAGCCGGTCCTCCCTCGCAAGGGCCAGTCGTTCGTGGTCAAGGCCCGCCACAGCACCTTCTACCAGACGCCGCTTGAGTACCTGCTCGACCAGATGGCCGTCGGCCGGCTCGTCTTCAGCGGGCAGGTGACCGAGCAGTGCATCCTCTACAGCGCGCTCGACGCCTACGTCCGTCACTTCGACGTCGTCGTCGCCACCGACGCGGTGGCGGCGATCTACGACGACCTCGGCGCGGCGGCGCTGAAGCTGATGGAGCGCAACATGGGCGCCGAGCTGACCACGGCGGCGGCGGTCGAGCTCTAGCTCGATTTGGTGACGAAGCTGATCCGGCCGTTGGTCTCGAGGATCGCCCAGCGCACGTCGCCGAGCGAGGAGATGCCTTCGAGGCGCGCCTCGGCGCCGATCTCCTCGCGGGTCAGCCGCTGCCGGCGCAGGTTCGCCGCGATCAGTTCGCCGTCCTCGACCAGCACGATCGGTTCCCCGTCGAGGATCGGACGCACGCGCCTGAAGCGGTAGCTGAGCCAGGAGAAGAGGACGGTGAGCAGGCCGATGGTCGAGATCGCCAGCACCGCCCCGGTCAGCGAGTTGTCGTTCTGGGTGACCCCCTGCTGGACGAGGTCGCCGGTGACCACCAGCAGGATCAGGTCGAACGGCTCCAGCGAGTTGAGCTCGCGCCGGCCGAGCAGCCTGGTGAGCGCGAAGACGAAGAGGAAGATGATCGCGGCGCGGATGACGATGTCCATGACGGCCTAGGGAAAGTCGATCTGCGTGCGGGGGATGGAGGCGATCTCTTCGTCGCCGTCGTAGAAGGAGACGTCGGCGTCGTGGGAGCCGATGTTGATCGGGTTGGCCTGGAACTCGACGTAGACGACCAGGGTCCGCCCGGCCGGCATCGGCGCGAAGCGCAGTTTCAGGTTGCCGTCGGCGTCGGTGGTCGAGCCGGCCGGTTCCGGCTGCACGGTGTTGAGCGTGGTCTGGTCGACCAGACCACGGTCGAGGACCAGGGTCGGGGCGCCGATGTCCTCGCTCGCCTGGAGCACGAATTCACCTTGGTAGGTGAGCCCGCCGCGGACGCGGCTCGGCACCTTCGCGCTCAGCGTCCCGGCGGCGCCGCTCGCCGTGTCGGTCGCCGCGGCCTGGCCGAAGAGGTTGGCCAGCGCCGCGACGATGAGCAGGAGCAAGAGGGTCAGGAACCCCCGCCGCAGCCACTGGCCGCCGCGCCGCCCCTCGAAGTCCCGGTGCCTGCCGAGGTCGATTTCGGCAGGCAGGTCTTGAGGGGGCGGGGGCCCGTCATTCACCGGACCCTGGTTCGGCCATTTTCCGGTGCATCTCGGCCTTCGCCGAATCGGGGATGACGCCGGCGACGGCGGTCTGGAGTTTGTTTTTCATCGAGCCGCCGACGACCTTCTCCTTGCCCGCGATCATCGCGTCGTATCCCTGGCGGGCGACTTCCGCCGGATCGTCTTTTGCGCCCGCGCCGATTTTGGTGTCCTCCATCTCGGCGCGTTCGAAGAACTCGGTGTCGGTCGGGCCGGGCATCAGCGCGGTGATCGTCACCTCGGTGTCCTTCAGCTCGTTGCGGATCGCCTCGGCGAAGCTCTGCACGAAGGACTTCGAGGCGTTGTAGACGGCCTGGTAGGCGCCCGGCATCGTCGAGGCCACGGAGGAGGTGAAGAGGATGTGGCCGTCGTCGCGTTCGACCATGTCGGCGAGCACGAGCTTGCAGAGGTGGACGGTCGAGCGCACGTTCAGGTCGATCAGCCGCAGCTCCTTGACGAGCGAGGTTTCGCGGGCGAAGTCGCCGCCGGCGCCGATCCCGGCGTTCAACGCCAGCGCGTCGACCGGCCGGCCGTTGGCGGTGATCTTCTCGTAGAGCTCTTCGACGCCCTCCGGCCGCGAGAGGTCGACCCGCACGGCCTGGACCGAACGCCCGACCTGGTTCAGCTCCCGCGCCGCCGGTTCGAGCTCCTCGTCCTCGGCGGCGACGATCAGGTCGAAGCCTTCCTCGGCGAATACCTTGGCGAGCTCGAAGCCGATCCCGCTCGAGGCTCCGGTGACGACTGCCAGTTGTCTGTCGCTGACGTCCATTTCCACTCCCTTCGTTGCGGCTGCGGTGGTCCCTAGGGGTCCCCGCCGGGGCGGCGGCGAAACGTCGGTAGTGGGGCGGACCCCTTAGTCGAGGCGCGCGAGGAGGCCGCGCTTCGGCACCAGCACGGTGGCCCGCTGGACCATCGGCTCCGGCTCGCGGGCCAGCGGCCGCAGGCGGCCGGCGGCGAGGAAGGCGGGGATCACGGTGGCGATCTCGGCATGGGCGAGGTGTTCGCCGACGCAGCGCCGGGCGCCGCCGCCGAAGGGGAAGAACGGGGCCTGGGGAGGAGCGTCGTCGAGCCAGCGCTCGGGGCGGAACTCGTCCGGGTCGGCGAAGCCGCGCCGGTCGCGGTGGAGCAGGGTCGAGGGGACCATCACGTCGACCCCGGCGGGGAGGTCGTGGCCACCGACGCGGCGCGGCGCGGTCAGCCGGCGCAGCGCCGCCGAGGCGGGCGGGCGCAGCCGCAGCGTCTCCTTGACCACGGCGTCGGCCTGGTGGCCCTCCGGCTGGTCGCGGAAGGCCGCGGCGCGCTCCTCGTCGCGGCCGAGGCGGTCGAGCAGCCAGGCGAGGGCGATCGCCGGCGGTTCCTGCGCCGCCATCAGCAGCGACATCAGCTCTTCCGCCCGGTCGCGGTCGCCGACCGCCTCGGTGAGTGCCGCCAGCGCCGGTGCCTGCCGGCGTTCGAAAAGCTTCTGCCCGAGCGCGCCGACGAGCCCGTCGCCGGGCCCGGGCAGGGTCAGCGGCGGGTTGCCGGGCGTGCGCAGCATGTCGCGCACCGACTCGATCAGGCGCCGGGCGAGGGGTTCCTCGCGCACCCCGAGCACCAGCCGGACGAAGATCTCGTCGGTCACGTCGCGGACCCGCTCGAGCAGGCGGAAGGGCCGGCCGCGCGGCAGCTCCGCGGCGTGGCGGGCGGCGATCGCGGTCATCTCCTCGCGATGCTCGTCGACCGCCTGGCGCGACAGGGTGGGGGAAACGTGGCCACGCGCGGCCCGGTGTGCGGCCTCGTCGCCGCCGAAGACCGAGCGCGGGTCGGCGAAGGGGAGGATGCCGCGACGTGCCTCGCCCGCGTGGGCGGTCGTCGGGTCCGCCTCGAGCAGCTCCTCGACCGACTCCGGTGCCGCGGCGACGACGACCGGGCGGGCGGTCAACAGGCGGATCGTGAAGACGTCGCCGAACTCCACCTGACCAGCCCGCAGGAAGGCGAGCGGGTCGCGGTGGAGGGCGACGGTCTGGCGCAGGACCCCGTCGCGGGGCCCCGGCGGCAGGAGGTTCAGGACGCCGCGCCCGCCAGGCGCGAGGCGAGCAGCTGTTTGCCCTGCTCGGCCCCTTTCCTGCTGGTCTCCTGGGCGCGGCGGAAGAAGTCGGCCAGGTCGGTGTCTCCCGCCCGGTCGGCGTCTTCAGCGTAGGTCTCCAGGCGCAGCACGTTGTCGAGGCACTGCTCGGTGAACCAGATGATGTTGTAGTCCTTGTCCTTGGTGCCGGTGAGTTCGCCGGTCTCGCTTGCCATCGTCGTCTCCCTCGTCTCGCTTGCGGTGCGCCTGGGTACCCGCGCCGTCGCCTTTGAACAGGCCGGAGGAGGACTCGAATTCGGGGTGACGGAGATCCCCGGCACACGGTTTTGCGGGCGCCGAAAAACCAGGGTGGGTACCCGCGCTCCAGGCGGCCTAACGGGGCGCACCCGAGTGGCGGGAAGGCCTGATCCAGAGCCAGATTGTGCTCGTTTGACCGGGTACTCACCCCTGCCGATCCGACCGAAGGAAAGCTGATGCCGCTGCTGCTCCGCCGCACCAAGATCACCGCACTTCTGGGCCTCGTCGCCCTGTTCGTCCTCGCCCGCTCCGCGTACGCCTCGGCGACGACCCCGGTGATCGAACGCCCGGTCTCCTTCCAGGTGACGAACACGAACGAAAGCAAGCTGGCCTGCTCCACCGACGGCGGCTCCTACACCGTCCGCGGCCACCTGATCGGGACCAAGGCGGAGCTGAGATCGCCGCGGGCGACGACCCTCTACCTGCACGGCCTCGGGCTCGGCGAGTTCTTCTGGAACTACAAGGTCGTCAAGGGCCTCGACTTCGCCGCGGACCTGGCCGAACGCGGTCACGTCTCGGTCACGATCAACCGGCTCGGCTACCAGTCGAGCGGCAAGCCGCAGGGCCTCGGCTCCTGCATCGGCGGCCAGGCCGACATCGCGCATCAGATCATCGGCGACCTCAAGTCGGGCAAGTACCGCGGCTCGCTCACCCCGAAGTTCAAGCGGGTCGGCCTGATCGGGCACTCCGCCGGCGGCCAGATCGCCGAGGTCGAGGGTTACTCGTTCGGCGACGCGGCGGCGATCGGCGTCCTCGCCTACGCCGACCAGGGCTTCTCGCCCTTCCAGCTCGAACTGGCGGCGGGGGCGAAAGCGGTGTGCGACGCGGGCGGCGAACCGAGCAACGAAACCTCGGGCCCCGGCGGCTACGCGAAGCTCGGCCAGACCAAGCAGCAAGGGCGCGAGGCGTTCTTCAGCTCGGCCTCGAAGAAGGTCCAGTTCGAAACCCTGAACATCCTGACCGCCAATCCCTGCGGCGATCTGGCGAGCTACGCCGCGGCCCCCGCGACTGATCTCGCCAACCTCGGCGCGATCAAGGTCCCGGTGCTCACCGTCCAGGGCGGCAAAGACGCCCTGTTCCCCGTGCCCGACGTGAAGACGCAGTCGACGCTCTTCACCGGCTCGTCCAAGGTCACCTACGCCGAGCTGCCGAAGAGCGGCCACGCGCTGACCCTGGAGAGCGAACACCTGAAGCTCGTCGCGGTCGTCGCCAAGTTCCTGACGCAGAACCAACTCTAGGAGGAGAGATATGAGAGCCCTCGTCTACAACGGCCCCAAGGACGTCTCGGTCACCGAGGTGCCCGACGCGAAGATCGAACGTCCCACCGACGTCCTGATCAAGATCACGGCGACCAACATCTGCGGTTCCGACCTTCACATCTACGAGGGTCGGAATCCGCTCGATCCCGGCATGGCGATCGGCCATGAGAACACCGGCGAGGTGATCGAGGTCGGCGACGCGGTGATCAAGGTGAAGGTCGGCGACCGCGTCTCGATCCCCTTCAACATCGGCTGCGGCTTCTGCCGCAACTGCGAGCGTGGGCTGACCGGCTTCTGCCTCTCGGTCAACCCGGAGATGCCCGGCGGCGCCTACGGTTACCCGAGCATGGGCGGCTACCAAGGCGGCCAGGCGGAGCTGCTGCGGGTCCCGTTCGGGGATTTCAACTGCCTGAAGCTGCCCGAGGACGCCGAGGAGAAGGAGGCCGACTACGCGATGCTCGCCGACATCTGGCCGACCGGCTGGCACGGCACCGAGCTGGCCCGGGTGCAGCCTGGCGACTCGGTCGTCGTCTACGGCGGCGGCCCGGTCGGGCTGATGGCGGCGCTCTCGGCCCAGGTCAAGGGGGCCGACCAGGTGATGTTGGTCGACCGCCAGCCGGACCGGCTGAAGCTGGCCGAGCAGATCGGCGTGACGCCGATCGACGACTCGGATGGCACGCACGTCGACCAGATCCTCGAGCACACCCGCGGTGAGGGCGCGGCGCGCGGGGTCGAGGCGGTCGGCTGGCAGGCCCACGATCCGCAGGGCCACGAGGTGCCGAACCAGACGCTGAACGACCTCGTCAAATCGGTCCGGGCGACCGGTGGGATCGGCGTCGTCGGCGTCTTCCCGCCCGAAGATCCCGAGGGCCCCGACAAGCTGATGCAGGAAGGCAAGATCGCCTTCGACATGGGTGAATTCTTCACCAAGGGCCAGTTCATGGGCACCGGCCAGGCCAACGTCAAGGCCTACAACCGCGAGCTCCGCGACCTGATCCACGACGGCAAGGCGAAGCCCTCCTGGGTCGTCTCCCACCACCTCTCGCTGGAGGAGGGGCCGGACGGCTACAAGCATTTCGACGACCGCGACGACGGCTGGACGAAGGTGATCCTCCACCCCTGAACGACCCCGGCTCCCTCACTAACTGGCGCCGGCGATCGCGTGCCGGAGTTGGTTCTTGCCCATCTTCGAACGGCCTTCGATACCGAGCCGCCGCGCCTCGGCTTCGAGTTCCTTTCGCGTCTTCGCCTCCCTTCGTGGGGCCTGCTTCAGGCCGCCGCCGCCATCCTCCCGGTCCGCTCGACCCCAGGCCGGTGCCGGTGGCCGCGGGCCCCGCAGGCGATCGTCTCAATCTGCGTGTCCAATCCCGTCAGTCGCAGCAGCTCAAGCGGTTGACCCCCGAGTGCGATCCGGACCTGCGTCCCGAGCGCGAACAGCTCGGCGCGGGCCTCCTCGAGCAGCCCCAGGACGACCGTGTCGACCAGTTCGACGTCGGTGAAATCCAGCAGGAGGACGGCGGGCCGATCATCTCGGACTCGCGTGAGGAGCCTCTCCAGATCGGCCGCCACGGAACCGTCGAGCTCGCCGCCGGCACGCAGAACCCGGAACGCCGGATCCGTCCCGAGCAGCTCCAGGTCGGGCGGGTGGATCTCCGTGGAGCCCGTCCAGGCCTGCTCCAGGCGGCCGGTCACCGCGGCGCCGACCGTCGCGACGCCGGAGCCGTCGATCACGCAGCTCGGTCTGGTCGGCATGCGGTTCAGCTTCATCGCCGGCGAGCGCCAGATCAGCGAGCACGTCGCGTTCGACCTCGCGCTCGGGGGCCAGGTCGGGCGCCACGGCGGCTTCGCGTACGACGCCGCGGTCTTGCCGATCGACAAGGTGCAGACACTGCTCGCTTACGCCAAGTTCCTACGCCGCCGCGGCCAACCCGCCCGGGCCCGCACTCTGCTGCACGAAGCCATCAGCCTCGCCAACCTCTGTGGCGCCGGATGGCTGGCGGGCCTGGCCTACACCGAACTGGCCATCGCCGGTGGCCGCCGCACCGCGCGGCGACCCGACCAGCTCACCCCCGCC
>Ga0208998_1000057_pt1 | contig 10775 bp, 5 predicted proteins | sample MedBloCAOM2_M2_FD_187856 | JGI IMG/M metagenome (GOLD analysis project Ga0208998, IMG submission 187856) | Forest soil microbial communities from El Dorado National Forest, California, USA - Mediterranean Blodgett CA OM2_M2 (SPAdes) (version 2) | ecosystem: Environmental > Terrestrial > Soil >... | reverse complement strand
TAAATAATTCTATGGATAATTTTTTGTGTAGTATTGACATAGATTACAGGAATAGTTTGTATGAACATAATATGTACCATATAGATAATAATAAGTTAATGCTTAAGTATTACATACAAAGAGAGAAATTTTCATATAAAAATATACATAGAAATAAAGCAATATTAGATGATGTTTTACCTAAATATTACTACTAAATTTTAGTAATTGTTAAAGAGGATAAGCGTTTAGTTTTTTTATTCCTTATGGAATAGTGATCCTACCTTAGAGCACCTAGACTTTTTAATTTTAGTTTTAAAGTCGAAGAATTTAAATAATATACCTACCTACTGCTCGTAATAAATTGTATTACTTAATAGCATAGAGTCTTATATGTATTACCTGTCTGTCTCTCATTCCAATTCTTCTTCTTATATGTCTTATAATAATGATATAAAAGGTTCCCTAGTTGAATCAAATAGGCCTCTTTCAGTACATATGTCTAGTATTTCTCTTTGAACTGAAAGATGATTTTTATCATCTAACGCCAAAGATATAGGTACATTATACTTAATATTTGCTTTATTCTCAGGATTATTAGGTACAGCTTTTTCTGTTTTAATTAGAATGGAATTAAGCGGACCTGGTGTTCAATATATAGCAGATAATCAACTATATAACGCTATTATTACAGCTCATGCTATCTTAATGATATTCTTTATGGTTATGCCAGCCTTAATCGGGGGTTTTGGTAATTTTTTATTACCATTGTTAGTGGGTGGACCTGATATGGCTTTCCCTAGACTTAATAATATTAGTTTCTGATTATTACCACCTAGTTTATTATTATTCTTATTTGCCAGTGGAATAGAAAACGGAGCAGGTACAGGTTGAACACTATACCCTCCTTTAAGTGGAGTACAAAGTCATAGCGGTCCTAGTGTAGATTTAGCTATATTTGCTCTACATTTATCAGGTATAAGTAGTTTATTAGGTGCCATTAACTTTATAACTACTATACTTAATATGAGAAGTCCAGGTATAAGATTACATAAATTAGCGCTATTTGGATGAGCTGTAGTAGTTACAGCTGTATTATTGTTATTATCTTTACCCGTATTAGCTGGTGCAATTACAATGGTATTAACTGATAGAAATTTTAATACATCATTCTTTGAAGCAGCAGGTGGTGGTGATCCTATACTTTACCAACATCTTTTCTGATTCTTTGGTCATCCAGAAGTATACATTCTTATTATACCTGGTTTCGGTATTATTAGTACTACTATCTCAGCTAGCTCTAACAAGAGTGTGTTTGGGTATCTTGGTATGGTTTATGCTATGATGTCTATAGGTGTTTTAGGTTTTGTTGTGTGAAGTCATCATATGTATACAGTCGGGCTAGATGTTGATACAAGAGCTTATTTTACAGCTGCAACCTTAATTATTGCAGTTCCAACTGGTATTAAAATATTCAGTTGATTAGCTACATGTTATGGTGGATCTTTACAATTAACACCTTCAATGTTATTTGCTTTAGGTTTTGTTTTCATGTTCACAATAGGAGGATTAAGTGGAGTTGTTCTGGCTAACGCTTCTCTTGATATTGCTTTTCACGATACATACTACGTCGTTGCTCATTTCCATTATGTATTAAGTATGGGTGCAGTATTTGCATTATTTAGTGCTTGATATTTCTGAATCCCTAAAATGTTAGGTTTAGATTATAATAGAATGTTAGGTAAAGTACATTTCTGAATACTATTTATAGGTGTTAATGTTACATTCTTTCCTCAACATTTCTTAGGATTACAAGGTATGCCTAGAAGAATTAGTGATTATCCTGATGCATATGCAGGGTGAAACTTAATTAGTAGTATAGGTTCTATCGTTTCTGTAATAGCTACATATTTATTCATATACATACTATACAACCAATTAACAAAAGGTCAAGCAATATATAGAGATATATGAAGTATACCTAAATTTTACAATGATACATTAAGAGTATATCTAAATAGAAGTCATGGTAGTATAGAGTGATGTTTAAATTCACCGCCAAAAGTACATGCATTTATAAATTTACCATTACAATCTTCTTAAAAAAATAAACTTTTAAAAGATAAATTAACAAAACATCATATTAATAAAGAAAATTTACTAATATTACGTTTAACTATAATTTAATATAGTATTAAATTTTTTTTTTACTATTATAAATAATAATTCGAATATTATTTCTTTTTTTGATTAAAATTTATCAATTTTTTGATAAGTATAAAAGAGGGATTGTTAGGTACAGAATAATACTATATTAAATAATACAGAGTCCGTATCCGTTTCTAAGGGAATAAGACTATAAAAAGTTATAAAAATGCATAGTTTAATAACTAAATCATAAATAATTTAAAGAGTAAAAGAAAGATTTCTAAAGGCTCGATAAAAATAAATCAAATGAGTTGAAAAAAATACTAATTAGAACTAAAAATATTAGTTTGAATATAAGGGATCCTTCCTTTAAGTAGATTTAATGTAAAAATATAAGTGTTAGAGATAATGAACCGTGAGGGTATTAATGTAATAATAATCTTATAAGAGTTTCAAAAAGAATTTACCTTTTGCATAAGGAGTTAGCAAGTTAGTTAATTATGCAAGCAAAAAGCATAAATAAAGTAAATAAAAAAATATTAAAGTATAATTTTCTAGACCCGAAATCTGGTGATCTTATTATGATCAGGAGTAAAGTCCGAACGGATTACTGTTGCATAAGTATCCGATGAATTGTGATAAGTTAGTGAAAGATAATTCTGACTAGAATAGCTGGTTTTTTGCGAAACCTATTTATGTAGGTTATTTAAATTTTATCTTAACAGGTACAGTATGTATTCTCGTCAATTAGTATTTTTAATTAAATATTTTTAATTGAATATATTGGGGGATCGTAGAAGATTTTATCAGAGAGATTTAGATCTCGGAAGGGTAAAGATATTAAATTAAATTTAAAGAATCGGACATAAAATGATAAGGTTATATGTCAAAAGGGAAACAGCCCAAAACAATTGTTTAAGGTTCCAAAATTATTATTAAGTGAAAAAAAAAGATCTTTTACACATAAACTATAAGGAAATAGGCTTAGAGGCGGCCATTTTTTGAAGATCTCGTAACAGAGCACTTATATGTTAATTTAATTTTTAAATTAATTTGTTGACAAAATCTGATAATATCACGGATCTAAATAATATACCGATACATTGTATATAATAATATATATTTAATTAAATAATATATTTATTATGTGGTAGCAAAACGTTAAGTAACAACTTAAGTGATAATGCTAATAATGAGTAACGAAAAGTAATCTCGCCTAAAGCTTATGGTTAATATACGGCCTCTAAATTTTTAACCAAAAGGAGAAAATGATGAGAAAAATACTAGAATAATAGACTAGAAAATTTAGGGCATATAAATTATATTGCTTAATAACCGTACCTAAAAACTAACACGAGTAAGCTAGTAGAGTATATGAAGGCGTTTGAGTAAAAAATCATTAAGGAACTCGGCAAATTGATTCCGTAACTTAGGGATAAGGTAGACTATTTCTCTATTTAATTAGAGAATTTAAGGGGCATAGAATGGTGTTGTATGACTGTTTATTTAAAACAAAGCACTTTGCATAAGATTAAAAATCAAAGTATTAAGTGTGAACTCTGCCCAATATTGATAAGTTAATGAATATTTTTAATTTTTAAAGATTAGAAATTGAAAGAACCGTTGATTAATGGCGGCCTTATCTATGAGGGTCTTAAGGTAGCTAAATACCTTGGCCGTTAAATGCGGTCGTGCATGAATGGAATAACAATACAACAACTGTCTCAATGATTTGCTCAGTGAAATTTTGAATAGCAGTGCAGATACTGCTTACCTCTAGTTAGACGAGAAGACCCTATGCAGCTTTACTGTTACTAATTATTGATTATAGTAAAATAATTTTAGTGTAAAAGGTATATTTTTTAATAACAATGAAACACCTTTATTATATTTATTATAATACTTATATTAAAAGAATAAAACTCTATAATAGATAGTAATTAGGAGACAGTTTATGCGGGGCACAGATCCCATAAATAGTAACTGGGTATGTCTAATATTATTATGTGTTAATTAAGTGAAATATTTATAAATGTTTTACTTATACAATTTTTAATTTATTAATTACGATTAATAAATTCTTGTAAATATTCTATTTAAAGTAGATAATTATTTTTAAGTAAGATTTTTATTATATGGAAAATAATATCTAGTAATAAAGTTTAATTCTTTATTATATTATATAATGTATTATACATTATATAAATTAGTTATAAGTTTAATGGCTAAATCTTGCTTTACTGTTTGATTTACAAATCTTTCAGTTGCGTAAGCAGAGCATATTATCACAAGTTTCGGAAAGGAAAGGTCTTGGATTAAGGAATAAAGCTACGCTAGGGATAAATTAATGTCCTTTAATATATTATAATATATTAACAAATTTCTGAATTAATTTCAAATATTATATTTTTTTTATTTGAAGCGAAACTTTTTAAAGTACGTTAAACGACTAATACAAAAATTCAGAATTATTTTTATAAAATTTTAAATAACACAGTAAATCAATCTAAATATACAAAACATAAAAGATTATAAATTAAAAAACAAATTTACCTCATCTATTAATGAATGACATAACAGTATCTATAATTATAATTTTAATAAGTTAAATGCTATTATACCTTACAAAGATAAAATTTTAAATATATTATTAAACAGTTATTTTAATTTAAAAAAGGCTAATAAAAATAAAAAAGTTAAATTAAATTTATATAAATTTAATTTTTTTAATTACCTAAATAATATAAATAAAGTTTATAACTATGATTTATTAATGAAACAAGTACATAATTTATATTATAAAAGAAGAATCTTTAGATGAAAAAAAAAGAAAAATTCTTATATTAATTGAATTAACGGTAAAAAAAATTTAGTTACTAAAAAATCTTTAAAAAGATTATTTGTTAGTTTTCCTTATATAAAGCATACTAATAATAATGTTAATTTATTACTTTTTGTTTTTAATAAAAATAAAATGGTATTAAAAAACAAAATAAACAAACTAAATATACTGATACTAAAAAAAAAATTAATATATAGTGATCTTAGTTTGTTTCAATATTCAGCTAATACTAATATTCTAAATTTAAAAAACAATATTGTTAAACTTATTAAATATAAGAAAATTTCCTTTTTATTTAAAAGAAATTTTTTAGCTAATATTTATTTGAATAATTTTAAATTTAATAAACTTAATTTTATTAATCTAAAAAATATAATATATAAAATATATAATAAAAAAATTAGTATTAATGTTATTAATATAAGATATTTACATTTAGAAAATAACATATTAGTTGATGCTTTAACTAGAAAATTAAATGATAGAAAAAAAAAAGTATTAAAAGTATTGAAAAAAACATTAAAGTTAGCAAAACTAGCTTCATTTATTAGTTATGTTAAATTAAATATAAATATTAATAATTATATGTTTAATAGTATATTAAGTATTAATAAAAAAAATATATATAAAGAAATTATAAATAATTTAAATAATAAACATATAATTGGTATTTTTTTAGAAGCTAAAGGAAGATTAACTAGAAGAATGACAGCTTCTAGAGCAGTATATAAATTAAAATATAAGGGTAATATGAAAGATGCACATTTAGATGATTATAGTAAATTTACAATATTAAAAAGAGGGTATTTAAAATCAAATGTAGTACATAGTACTAATAATTCTTATAATAAAAATGGATCATTTGGTGTATCAAGTAAAGTTAATACATATTAAATAACAATTCCTAATTTTATAAAAATAATTAAAACATAGTCTGAACCATTTTGAAAAAAATGGCGATATAAATTTATATAAACACACATGAACAGGCTAATAGCGCCAGAGAGTACAAATTGGGTGCGCTGTTTGGCACCTCGATGTCGGCTTAGCTCATCCTCATGAATGCAAGGAATATGAAGGGTTTGACTGTTCGTCAATTAAAGAGCTACACGAGCTGGGTTAAATACGTCGTGAGACAGTATGGTTTCTATCTTCTAGAGGGAATTAAAGTAAAATAAAATAGTAACTTTCGTACGAAAGGAGTTAGTTATGTTAATCTATGGTTTATTTGTTGCAATTACAGATATGATAAATTGATAATATTATCAATTTATTCGTATAAAAATTCGTATGTTTATTATTTTCTATTAAATATTATATAATTAGAGTTAATTCTAAGTATATAATAATATACGTTGATTTTGTAATGGCATAGCAAAAAAGCTACATTAATAATTAATAAATTCTGAATATATATAAGAATCAAGTCAATTTTAAATTACTTATATGTAACGTAAAAAATTATTACGAAATATTAATATAGGTTACATTATATTGTAATACTAATTTATTAATATAATAAAATATATCTAGTAATATATATGTTTTATTATATATAACTATAAATCATATAAAAATAAAAAAAAAATAAATATATGTGCCTTAATCGCATAAAAGTAATGCACCCGTTTTGTAATCGGTTTATACAAGTGCGAATCTTGTTTAGGGTTTATAATTTATAATAATAAAATTATAAAATATTTATTAAATGCGGATAGCAAGGCAGCACTATAGGCTCATGATCTATATTTAAAGGTTCAAGTCCATTGTCCGTACAAAGGCTATAGCTTAATTGGTAAAGCAGGCTGCTCATAATAGCTTAGATGAGTGTTCGAATCATTTTGGTCTTAAATCCGAATGCTGGAATTGGTAGACAGGATAAGCTTAAGCTTTATTGATTTTATCGTAAACGTTCAAGTCGTTTTTCGGATATTTAAATATAATATAAATAAATTTTATATAAAATAAGACCCATTCGTCCAATGGTTAAGACAGTACTTTTTCAATGTACTTATAAAGGTTCAAGCCCTTTATGGGTTGTAATAAATTAAATAATAGAGTTTTTTAAATTAAGGGGATATAGTTTAATTGGTAAAACTGCGATTTTGCATATCGTTATCTTAGGATCGATTCCTAATATTTCCATTCAGCTTGAGAAGCTCAATTGGCTGAGCGAGACTCTGAAGATGTCCAGGTTATAAGTTCAAATCTTATCTTAAGCATATATGGAAATGCTGGAATTGGCAGACAGATTTCTTTTAGGTAGAAACGGTAATACCATACAAGTTCAAGTCTTGTTTTCCATAATAAGGTGGGTATAGTTCAATTGGTAGAATATCTGAGTGTGGTACAGCTGGTTCCTTGTTCGATTCAAGGTATTCACCCTTTATAATAAGCTAAGATAGTTTAATTGGTTAGAACATTAATTTCATGCATTAATAATGAGAATTCAAATTTCTCTCTTAGTTTAAAGGAAGGTACCGTTTGTTGGTATAACGGGTTGAGCTGTAAACTCAATAGCTATTGCTGTCAAAGGTTCAATTCCTTTTCTTCCTAATTTCTCTCATTAGCTTAATTGGTAAAGCTAGATACTTCTAATATCTTGAAATTAGTTCGATTCTATTATGGGAGTTTATTTATATAATTAAGGAAATTATAGGTGTTGTTTATTATGATAGATTTAAAATTAATTGAGAAAATATTAATATATATTATTCACTATATATATTATGAAATATAACTAATATGTGTTTATAAGTTACATTTAAAAATTACATTAACTATATTATTTATATAAATAAATGTGTTATAGACTAATGGCAAGTCATGAATTTTTGATATTCACCATAAGTGTTCGAATCGCTTTAACACAATACAAAAGGGCGGGTTAGCTTAATTGGTAAAGCGTACAGTTTCGGTATGTATAACTAAAAGTTTAATGAGGGTTCAATTCCTTCACCTGTCTAGGGATTTTAGTTTAATGGTAAAACATGTGCCTTTTAAGCATTATAATTTAGGTTCGACCCCTAAAAGTCTTATATTATTTATAAAGGGTTAGTAGTTAATTGGTAGACGGTTTTCTTGTCACGAAAATATGTGTCGGATCGAAGCCGACCTAGCTCGTTAAGGAAAAGTCATCATTGGTAAGATAAGATATTTGCTAAATATTGTGATATTCACTTAGATGTTCAATTCATCTCTTTTCCGTATTTAAATTTATTTAAAAACAAAATATTTACCTTAATACAAAAAAACTATTTATTTATATATTAAAATGAGAATTATTAAAAATCACCCTATTTTGAAACTTCTAAATTCTTATGTAATTGATGCTTCTCAGCCATCTAACTTAAGTTATTTATGAAATTTTGGTTCATTATTATTATGTTGTTTAATAATACAAATTGCCACAGGTGTAACTTTGGCTATGCATTATAATGGAAATGTTTTAGAAGCATTTAATTCTATTGAGCATATAATGAGAGATGTAAATAATGGATGATTTATAAGATATTTACATGCAAATACAGCATCAGCTTTTTTTTTTTTAGTTTATTTACATATAGGTAGAGGTATATATTATGGATCATATAAAAAACCTAGAGCATTAGTATGATCTATAGGTACTGTGATCTTAATATTAATGATGGGGACAGGATTCTTAGGTTATGTTTTACCTTATGGACAAATGAGTTTATGAGGAGCTACAGTTATAACTAATTTAATGAGTGCTATCCCTTGATTAGGTCAATCAATTGTTGAATTTATTTGAGGAGGATTTTCAGTAAATAATGCTACATTAAATAGATTTTTTTCTTTACATTATTTATTACCATTTATATTGGCTGTTTTAGTTTTAATGCATTTAATATCTTTACATGATAAAGCAGGATCAGGAAATCCATTAGGAATAGGAAATTATTTAGATAGAATAACATTTTCACCATATTTTGTATTTAAAGATTTTATAACTATATTTATATTTATATTTGTATTAGGTGCTTTTGTATGTTTCGCTCCTAATGCTTTAGGAGATAGTGATAATTATGTTATGGCAAACCCTATGCAAACTCCTCCCGCTATTGTTCCAGAATGATATTTATTACCTTTCTATGCAATACTTAGATCAATACCTAATAAATTATTAGGTGTAATAGCTATGTTTTCTGCTATATTAATAATTTTATCTATGATTTTCTTAGATATAAATAAAACAAGAGGTTTACAATTTAGACCTTTAAGTAAAGTTTTCTTCTACTATTTTGTTGCTGTATTATTAGGATTAATGATATTAGGAGCAAAACATGTAGAAAGTCCTTATATCGAATTTGGTCAATTCTTTACTTTATCTTATTTCTTTTATTTCTTATGTATAATACCTTTTGCTGCTTATATTGAAAATTTATCTATAATTAATTATAAAAATTAATTGTATATAATTTATATAAATAAAAATTTAAATTTAATATTTAATGGAAATTAACTTAGAATAATGAAAAAAAAAAGATTATGAATACGTTTATAATATATCTTTTTGTAATATTAGTAGTAGGTTTACTATTATTATCAATAAATTTTTTATTAGCAGTTCATTATCCATATATGGAAAAAAAAACTGCGTTTGAATGTGGTTTTCATTCATTTTTATTTCAAAATAGAACTCAATTTAATATTTCGTTTTTTATTTTTGCTTTATTGTTTTTATTATTTGATTTAGAAATATTACTAATATTTCCTTATACAATGTCTGCATACAATAATAATATATATGGTCTATTAATAATGTTGATTTTTTTCGTATTATTAACCGCAGGTTTGGTATATGAATTAGGTAAAAAAGCATTAACAATATATTCTAAACAAAATAAATAAAAATTTAATCCATAAAAAATAATGTAAAATTTAAAAATTTATATAAAATTAACTTAAATAATAATATTTCTTTAAATAATATTTATAAATATCAAGGTCACCCTTTTCATATGGTATCACCATCTACATGACCTATATTAATGAGTATTTGTTTATATACTTTAACTACATCTGGTGCTTTAAGTATGCACGTTTTTAAAGATATAAGTACAGTATTTTTTAGTTCTTTAATATTAGTAACATATACTATGTTTTTATGATTTAGAGATGTTATAGCAGAAAGTACATACCAAGGACATCATACTTTAGCCGTACAAAAAGGAATTAACATAGGAGTAGCTTTATTTATTATATCAGAAGTATTTTTCTTTTTAGCTATATTTTGAGCTTATTTTCATAATGCTATAAGTCCAGATGTAGAAATTGGGGCAGAATGACCTCCTTTAGGTATACAAGCTATAAACCCTTTCGAACTACCTTTATTAAATACAGTAATTTTATTATCATCTGGAGTAGTTGTAACTTTTGCTCATCATTCTTTAATTAAAGGTAATAGAAGTGATACCTTAAATGGATTATTATTTACTATAATATTAGCTATGATATTTACAGGATTTCAAGGGGTTGAATATACTGTATCATCTTTTACTATAAGTGATGGAGTTTATGGATCTTGTTTTTATTTTGGTACTGGTTTCCATGGTTTACATGTATTAATTGGTACAATCTTTTTATTAGTTGGTTTAATAAGAGTGTTATTATATCATTTAACTGATAATCATCATTTAGGTTTAGAAGCTGGAATATTATACTGACATTTTGTAGATATAGTATGAATATTCTTATATGTATTCATATACTACTGAGGTTCTTAATTTTTGCTTTTTCCACTAACTAACTATAGATTAATAAATATATACGCATATACTTATTA
>Ga0208998_1000056_pt1 | contig 10788 bp, 13 predicted proteins | sample MedBloCAOM2_M2_FD_187856 | JGI IMG/M metagenome (GOLD analysis project Ga0208998, IMG submission 187856) | Forest soil microbial communities from El Dorado National Forest, California, USA - Mediterranean Blodgett CA OM2_M2 (SPAdes) (version 2) | ecosystem: Environmental > Terrestrial > Soil >... | reverse complement strand
AAGCCGGCAGCAACGAGAACAGCCTCGGAAATGGCACCCGCACCGGGACGGTTGTCCCGAATTCCACGGGCAGTTCCGGCACTTCGGGGACGACGGGTGTCGATAGCAGCACCAGCAATTCGCATTAGGTGACGCCGTGCAGGCATCCAACGGCGGGCAATTCCAATGAGTTCAACATCGCTCACGCGACGTAGACTGCTTGGGTCCGCGATGGCCTGTTTTGTCGCTGGGCCGTCTCTTGTGCACGCACGAGTCGTGAGCGGCGCCATGCCGTGGGTGCCGGGGCTGGCCAGCCCTCCGCAGCCATGGCGACCCGGCCCTTGGCTCTTTTTCACCGCCGATGAAGCCGCAACGATAGAAGCTGTCGTCGACCGCCTGATCCCGCCGGACAACCACGGTGCCGGAGGCAAGGATGCCGGATGTGCAGTTTTCATCGACCGCCAGCTCGCGGGGCCGTTCGGCCAAGCCGCCGGTCTTTACATGAGACCTCCCTTCATGTCCGGAGCGGTGACGCAGGGCAATCAGTCGCCCGATGCTCCTGCTGCGGTATACCGCATGGCTCTCAAGGGGCTTGCCGAGTACCTGCGCGTCAGGTTCTCCGGAAAGGCTTTCGCGGCTCTGTCTCCGCAGGAACAGGACGCGGTGCTGTCCGATCTGGAGACTGGAGCGGTCGAACTCACAACCGTCAAGAGCGCGGAATTCTTCAATCTGTTGCTGCAAAACACCCAAGAGGGTTATTTCGCGGATCCGATCTATGGCGGCAACCGCGACATGATCGGCTGGAAGCTCGTTGGCTTTCCCGGCACGCGTTACGATTACCGCGACTGGGTCGATCGGCACAATGAAGCTTACCCCTTGCCTCCTGTCGGCATCACGGGACGCACCGATTGGACTGTGAGGGACTAGAGATGGCACGCAAGCTTCCTGCGAAGGATGTCGTGATAGTCGGGCTGGGGTGGACAGGATCGATCCTGGCCTATGAACTGGCGACTGCCGGGCTCGATGTGATCGCGATCGAGCGTGGCCCGTGGCGAGACACCGCCACCGATTTTCCGCCGGCTTATGCGCCAGATGAACTGCGCTACGCCATCAGGCTCGACCTCTTCCTTCGCCCCGACCAGGATACTCTCACCTTTCGCAACAACATGAGCCAGACGGCGTTGCCGATCCGGCATTTTGCAAGCTTCCTGCCAGGCAACGGCGTCGGCGGTGCCGGCGTCCATTGGAACGGGCAAACCTGGCGTTTTTTGCCAACGGACTTTCAGCTGCGCAGCCACCTCGAAGGCCGTTACGGCAAGAACTTCCTTCCGCCCGACATGACGATTCAGGATTGGCCCGTCGGCTATGATGAACTTGAGCCCTATTACGATCGGTTTGAAAAGCTCTGCGGTACCTCAGGAAAGGCCGGCAATCTGCGTGGTGAAAAACAGCCGGGCGGCAATCCCTTCGAGGGCTGGCGCTCGTCGGAATATCCGACGCCACCGTTGCGCCAGACCTTCGGTCCGACGTTGTTCGCCGAAGCTGCCCGGAAGACCGGACATAGTCCGTTTCCGCAACCGGCCTCGAACCTCAGTCAGGCCTATGTAAACCCGCTCGGCCTGAAGATCGGGCAGTGCAGCTATTGCGGGTTCTGCGAGCGCTTCGGTTGCGGCAATTATTCCAAATCGAGCCCGCAAGTCTGTGTGCTCCCGGCCTTGATGCGCCTGCCGAACTTTACCGCCCAGACTGAATCGGAAGTGACGCGCATCAATCTGGATTCAACGGGAAAACGGGCAACCGGCGTCACCTATATCGATACCTCAGGCGAGGAATGGGAGCAGCCGGCCGACATCGTCCTCGTGTGCGCCTTCGCGCTCTTCAACGTTCGCCTGCTCCTGTTGTCGGGTATCGGAAAGCCCTACGATCCCAAATCCGGCGAGGGCGTGGTCGGACGCAATTATGCCTACCAGACCACTTCAGGCGTCGGCGTCATCCTGAAGGACAAGATCCTCAACCCGTTCATCGCGACCGGTGCTCACGGCATGATGATTGACGACTACAATGGCGACAATTTCGACCATAGCGGTCTCGGCTTTGTCGGCGGGGGTTACATGGGCGCCGGACAGACTAACGCGCGCCCCATTCAAACTCGCCCCGTTCCCGCCGGGACGCCGCGATGGGGTGCAACGTGGAAAAAGGCCACCGCGGAAAACTACCAGCGCGCCTACAGTCTTTCGACTCACGGCAGCTCCTATAGCTACCGTGATTGCTACCTCGACCTCGATCCCACCTACAAGGATCGTCTCGGCCGTCCCCTGATGCGCATGACGTTCGACTTCCACGACAATGAATTGAAGATGTCAGCCTACCTGACCGACCGCTTGGCCGAAATCGCCAAAGCGATGGATCCCGCGGAAATCGCGGCCAGTCCGCGCAAAGGTCCCTATAACATCAACATTTATCAGACCACCCACAACACGGGCGGCACCGTGATGGGCACGGATCCCGCGACCAGTGTCGTCAACCGCTATTGCCAAAGCTGGGATGTCCACAACGTCTTCGTGCCCGGCGGAGCTTCAGTATTTCCCCAGAACCATGGTTATAACCCGACCGACACCGTTGGCGCTCTGGCCTATTGGACCGGGGATGCGATCCGAGAACGCTACCTCAAGAATCCCGGCCCGCTGATTTAGGATAAGCGTTATGCGCCGCTTAATGATTGCTTGTGCTCTTTCGCTTTGTCTCAATACCGCTGCAACTTCAGAGGGCACGCAGAGCTTCGATCAGATCGAGCGCGGCCGGTATCTCGCCATCCTCGGCGACTGCGCCGGCTGCCATTCTCGGCCAGGCGGCAAGCCGTTCGCCGGCGGACTGACCTTGACGACTCCGTTCGGGAATCTGGTCACGCCGAATATCACGCCCGATCAGGACACCGGAATCGGCCACTGGACCGCGGACGAATTCGTTTCTGCGCTGCGCGACGGACGCGGCCACAACGGTACCCGGCTGTACCCTGCCATGCCGTATCCCACGTATACACGGATGAGCGACGACGATGTTGTGGCGTTGAGGAGTTACTTCTCGACCATCGAGCCTATCCATAATCCTGTGGTCTCGAACCAGCTTCCATTTCCGTTCAACATTCGCCTTTCCATGCTGGTCTGGAACGCGGTCAATTTCACGCCGGGCCGCTTTCAGCCCGATCCAACCAAATCGCAGCAGTGGAATCGCGGAGCGTATATCGTGCAAGGGCCCGGTCACTGCGTTACCTGCCACACGCCGAAAAACATCCTCGGCGGTGACAAAAGCGACGCAACATTGACCGGCGCCACTCTGCAAGGATGGTTCGCACCGAACCTGACGATGGATGAACGCACGGGCATCGGACGTTGGAGCGCGCAGGACCTGGTCCAGTATTTGAAGACCGGCGCGAATGCGTGGACCTTGGCGTCCGGTCCGATGGCGGAAGCGGTTTCACACTCGACTTCGCAAATGAGTGATGGCGATCTCGAATCGATCGCGGTCTACCTGAAGGACCAGGGCAGGCCGGCTACGGTCGCAGCCGAACCCGCCCCCAACCAGAATATGCTGCGCACCGGAGAGGCAATTTATAAGGACAACTGCGCGGCCTGCCACCGCGATAATGGAGCCGGAGACAGCGGACTGTTTCCCCGGCTGGCTGGCAGCGCGCTGGTGCAAGCCCCAGATCCGACCACGCTCATCCGGGTCGTTCTGCAGGGATCGCGCGCAGTGTCGACAACCGCTGCGCCGACTGCGCCTGCGATGCCGCCGTTTGACTGGCGGTTGAATGATGCGCAAGCCGCCGCGGTACTTACCTACATCAGGAACAACTGGGGCAATGCAGCGGCGGCGTTGGATGCCAGGACCGTGACCCGCGCCCGCGCCTCCCTAAGTGCAAACCCATGAGCCCAATTCTGATCACCCGACTTGCAAGGAGAATTCCTCAGGCATCTCCGCAGGCGGCTTTGTTCATCGAGCTACACATAAGTTAAGCAACTCCGATTCGTGGCTTCTTGCATCCAACTTCTGCCAAACATCTACTCACCTTGAGTGTGGGGCGGGATCGACCTTAGTCAGGAGTTCCCCGCATGCTTACAAGAGTATTTTTGGCGTTCATGTTCGTTTCCCTGCTATCAACCGCTTCCGAAGCTCGCCGATACCAGTCATCTCACGAAGCAACAGGCTGCAATGTGATCATGCCTTGCGACTTCTCCTATTCCAACTCAGGCCGTGGCGGAATGGTATCCTATCGGCAGGATCAAGGGCCGCTGCGCTCAGATTCCGCGGCCAGCAGGAGTTTCAATCGACACTTCGGCGACGCAAACGTCGCAAACGCGGAGGCGGTAGGCGGCCGGCCGGCGGGTTGCCCTCGTGCCTTCTGTGGCTGCGGCGCTTCACTGCGTGTCTTCGGCCGTATCGTCCCAGAACTCAATCTTGCCGCTAACTGGCTGCGCTTTCCCAGGACCTCTCCGGCAGCGGGAATGGTTGCGGCGCGACGTGGGCACGTGTTCGTTTTGGAGCAACATCTCGAAGGCGATACCTGGATGGCGTATGACGCCAACTCGGGTGGGCACGCAACGCGGATTCACGCCCGTTCCCTACGCGGCTATACCGTCGTCAATCCGCATGCTCGCCTGACGTGAGTTGATCGGCGAATGGAATACCCTTGGTTCACAACGACCCAACTCCCTGCACACATGATTGTGCGGGGGTCCGGTTGTCGTGGCTGCTCCACCGACGTGTAAACACGGCGGGGAGGTCAGTTAAACCGGTGCTCCTCGGCTGACATTCCGGCTTCGAGTGCACGCCATGTAAGCGCTGCAGCTGCCGGGGTCGGCTCCATTCGTGCTCCTGCCTTGAGGGCTCCTGCCCCGGCCTGCACGGTTCCCGTTGCATGAATTGAACTTTGTTCGCCACTGGCCGTTTATTCTTGGCCTGCCGTTTGGAGCCGAAGGTGACTGATCTCGATTCGAAAATAGAGCCGCCCGAAAATGCTGACCTGCTCCGGCTGATCTTCGAAAGCGCCATGGACTTTGCGGTGTTCGCGCAAGACAGGTCGGGCAACGTGATCAACTGGAACGTCGGAGCGGAACGTCTCACCGGATTTTCCGCGGACGAAATCATCGGCCAAGACGGAGACGTTATCTTCACGGCCGAGGACCGTGCGGCAGGCGCACCCGAAAATGAGCGCTTGACCGCTTTGCGGAGCGGCCGAAGCGAGGACGAGCGGTGGCATCAGCGAAAAAATGGCTCACGCTTCTGGGGGTCCGGTCTGATGATGCCCCTTCGCAACGGCGATGGGTTCGTCAAGATGATGCGCGACCGAACGGCCCAGCACTGCGGTGAGATTGAGCTGAGAGAGAGCGAAGAGCGCTTCCGAATGCTTGCGACCACGATCCCGCAGTTGGTGTTCAGATCGCGCCAGGACGGCGCCCGGACCTGGGGTAGTCCGCAATGGGTCGTTTACGCCGGGCTCTCCGATGCGGACAGCCGGGGTTTTGGCTGGCTCGACGCCATCCACCCGGACGACAGAGAATTGACCCGTCACCGCTGGCACGATGCACAAGCCTCGGGTGAGTATTACGTTGAACACAGGATCCGCCGCGCGAGCGATAGTCAGTATCGATGGCATCAGACGCGGGCAAAACCAGTGGGCAATTCGTCGAGCGAGTGGGTTGGCACCTCCGCCGACGTGCACGAGATGAGGGCTTTGCAGGATCGGCAACAGATCCTTCTTCACGAATTGCAACATCGCACCAGAAATCTGCTTTCCCTTGTGCAGGCGATCGCGCGCCGAACGTCGAAATCCACGTCTTCGCTGGCCGAATTCTCTCGTCAATTCGAAAGCCGACTGGGTGCGCTCTCGCGTGTACAGGCCGTGTTGGTTCAAACCGACAATGGACCGATAGATTTGGAGCAGATCGTGAAGGCAGAATTGGATGCTCACGGGGCCGGGGAAACGGCGCGCATCGAAGGAGCGTCCGTGCAACTGCCGCCAAACGCCGCTCAAGCGCTGGCGCTGGCACTTCACGAGCTTACGACCAACGCGGTCAAGTATGGAGCGCTTCATCAGCCGTCAGGCAAGCTATCGATCAAATGGCAGTTGCGGCATCAGCAAAAGGAGGATCATCTCTTGTTGGACTGGCGGGAGACCGGCGTTCTCATGCCAGACGGCTCGGGTGCTCCACAGCGATCCGGGTACGGACGCGAACTCATCGAACGGGCGCTTCCCTATCAGCTGAATGCAACCACGAAGCTCCAATTCATGGATGACGGTATTCGTTGCACCATCGAACTTCCACTGGACCCCGCCGCATGATGCCTTCTGACCGGCTGCGTGGACACAAGGTACTGATCGTCGAGGACGATTACTTTCTCGCTTCCGACCTCGTCGACCATTTCACAGCGGTTGGCGCCTCGATTGTCGGTCCCGCCGGGACGGTTGCCGAAGGGTTGGCTCTCCTTGAGTCCTCAGCCGTCGACGCCGCTGTTCTAGACATCAATTTGCGAGGCCTCCGTGTCTATCCCATAGCCAAATGGCTATTGGTAAGCGGGATCCCGTTTGTCTTTGCGTCCGGGTACGGCAGTGAGCTGGAACAGGCTGGTTACGGCGATGTTCCGCGATGTGTCAAGCCGGTCGATTTTGAGGTTCTGGCAAAGACCTTGATTGATCGGATGGATGAATACGCCTCATTGGCTCCAACCACACCCGCAGGCGGGGATCATTTCGGCGAGCCAAGGACGCGACTAGCCGCCGGCAAAGCAACGATTGGCTACGCTACGCTGAGTAAAACACCGAAGACTGATTAGGTGCTTCGCTCCGCCAAGCCCCGTGATTATTCTATGCGCTTCCTTGAGGCCGGACATTGCTTCCGACCTGACGATTAGACTCGTCCGGAACGCGGGGAGACCCAAAATATCGAAAACAATCCCATGCACAGTAGCCGGGCCGGTCCGGCCTTGCGGCAGGATTCCGATTTTCCGAAATTCTTATTGACACGTCGGGCAAATCGGGAGCATGATGCCATCATCGCCTGTCATCCAATGCAGCCACAGACCTTATTGGAACACCTAACGGTCGTTGCGTCAGGTGCTGGAGCGCAAACCCGCGCCCAAAAGCCTTCCTCGCCGCTTAGCCGTGGCAGCAAAGAGTATTCGCCTTTCTAGTCGGTTAAACCTCCAACCGTCTGGCTCACGCAGTTAGGAACGAACAGCTGGACTTGGATTTATAGCCAAACACAAAACGGAGATTGGCTATGCGCGTTGTAAATATCATTACCCTGCTTCTGGTTATCATCGGTGGTCTCAACTGGGGTCTCGTCGGCCTCTTCGACTTCGATCTCGTTACTGCGATCCTGGGCAATGGATCGGCCGAAACCGCAACCTCTTCGGGTGCGGCCAGAGTGGTTTATATCCTGGTGGCGGCATCGGCGCTGTTTCAGATCGGCGGCCTGGCACGGCTTCTCGCAACCGACCGGGCTGTCGTCTATCGCTAGGAGCATCCGAAAGCAGAGATGCGAGGTAGTGGGGCCTTTCGCGAAGGCGGCAGGCCCAAGACCGCTGGTGCTCGCCTACTGCAACCGTGAGGGCACCGCGTGAACCGCGCGGGGAAAAATAACACCGAGCGCGGTTAGCCGCGCCCCTTATTGTTCTCATGATCAGCCAACTGCTCGGTTTGAACCCACTTGCGGTCCTGACCCCGATCGCTCGAATGCTGCGCCTTGTCCCTGTTCGAGAGCACGTCATTCTCGCCGATCAAATCGTCCTGCATGTCGGTCATGGCCCCGGTACCCGCGCCTTTGCCATGGTCTTTCGTGCCCGGTCCCAAATGTTTGCCGTCGTTTCGAGCCATGTGTCGATCCTCACTGCTTCTGTGGCTTGTGGCCAGCCTGTTCCTGATGATTGTGCTTGTTGTGGTGGCTTTCCTGGTTAAGCCCACCGCGACTGACCGGAAATTCCGACTGCCTGGCCTCTTGGTGCCGCGGCGAACGTGCGGAGCCCGCCCGAGCGCGGGCAAGGTCGTCATCCAACTGCCGCGCATCCGGGACATCCGGCTTTCGTTCGAGTATGCGAAGCTGCTGCTCGTGCGTTTTACGGCCCTGCAGCGCCGCACGAGGACGGCTCTCGCGCTCGCTTCGGGGACGCTCTCTCCGGTCATTTACTTCAGCCTTGTCGATACCTCCCACCGCATTGGTGTCGTTCTCGACGTCACCCTCAACGGTGTTTTCGCCGGCAAACTCTTCAAGATCCTCCGGCGTCACCTGCGCCATTGCAACTCCCTTTGAGCCCCCTATCATCGGATTGCGATGCAGGTCGGTATCGCTTGGTGTGTCGTTTTTCAAATGCTTCCTGGTCATGACGATTGCCCTCGATCTATTTGGGTATCACGTGTATCAAGACGACCCGTTCACATCAGCTCTTCTGCTCCAACTCCTTTTACGCGGCTGCCGATCAGCGAGGAGCGTCCACGAACGATGAACGTCAGCCTTACCGATCGGGATCGGCCATTTTGCCCGGCGCAATCTGCTCACCCTGATCCGTCAGAGTCGGCAGTTCCGCTTGATTGATCCACGCTTCGATCGGCTCTGATCGCGGCGCGTCGACCGGTATCAACATCTCGTTGCGCGCGTCTTCGAGCGCGATAGCCATCTTTGCCAGCGTCCAGTGGCTGTCCGCCTTGCCGTCCGGGCAGCCATCATCCAGCCACATCTTATGTGCGCGGGCGCGGATTCTCGTCTCCAGATCATCAGCCATACGCAGTTCCGTTGCCGACCTTCGCCATTAATCTTGTGGGTTCAACTGCAAACAGTACTGGTCGTTCCGAATTGCTTCCGATGAGTGGCGTCAATCTCTTCAGACATCAACCATACCTTGTGACCGCCACCTGACTGAAACGCGGCTCGACCAGTGTGGGGTGTTCAGATGCTTCGACAGATAGCAACCGCCGCGCGACTCCAGGGTTGTTCACTTGCCGAACATGCCACCAGAAAGGCCTTGTCGATTTTCCAAACCAGGAGCAGCTGACCGAGGTCAGATCCACAATGAGTAAAGAGCCCATCTACAGAGTCAAAGCCGATGCCAAGATATTTTTTCAACATGCACGGTGTGCGTCCAAGCCAGGATGAAAAGGGCGAAGAATTGCCGGATGATGAAGCCGCGTGGCACGAAGCCACGCTGATGGCCGGTGAAATATTCAAGGACATCGACGGTAAATTCCGCCCGGATCAGGAATGGTCGCTGGAAGTTGCCGATGAACAGGGTGCGCCTCTGTATAGCATCTGCATCAGCTCGAAGCGGATGTAGCATTTGGCGCCGATGAATCATTCCTCGCGTAGGAACCAGCGGCCAGGGAACGGCATTAAGACGCGCTGCCTGCACCGTTGCCCCAGCAGCAGGAATAGGCCCCAGCGACGCCTAATGGCTGCAACGCTGGGACCGTTTTCTTTCGGACGCCGTCGCCTCACGGCGGCTTAAGCGGGCCCGGCCGTTCGGCTAACGATAACGCCGAACGCCGGCGCCGATCAGCCGCTATTTAGCCGTCGATGGCGCTGGCGCGGATGGGGTATTCGGTGCCGCTGGCGCCGGCGGGCGGTTGGTCGACGAACCAACGGTCGTTGGTGCCCCGGAATTGCTGGCCGTGTGGTTGTTATTCCATGGTGCCCACATGACCAGGATGCCCAAGACCACGACGGCCGCAATGGCCCACATCCAGGCGGAGCTTATGCCGCTGTCGCGGCGATCGAGATTATCTGGCATAACGTCTCTCCTCACATCGCTGCCCAGCAATGCAACAGATTCCGGGATCACACGTTCCTTTGCCGCAGCGCGAGAGTGATCGCTGGGCGGTTCGATCGATGGGATGGCGAATTAGCTGAGCTCGCGTCCGACAAACCAGCACGGGCTAGCGAAAGGACTCCCAAGCAACGGGAGCACGGCTTTTGAGCAGATCATGCCTGGTTATGTTTCGAACCCAGCAATTGGCCATATTGTTCCCTGACGGTCTGGTAGCACTCACAAGCGCATTCTTTTAAACCCTCAACATCCAGAATATGGATCTTGCCGCGGGAGTACCTGATCATGCCGGCGGTTTGGAGTGTGTGCGCAACGGACGTCACGCTCGTTCGCCGCACGCCAAGCATTTCGGCCAGAAATTCCTGGGTGAAAGGTAAATCATCGCTGCCGGACAGATCGCGCGCCCGCAACATCCAGCGGCAAAGACGCGCTTCGATTTCGTGGTTTGCCATGCAAGCGGTGGATTGTTGCGCTTGCGCAAAAGCGTTTGCTCGTGGCGCATCACGAGAGAAATCAGACGTTCCGATTGCATGGCTATGCTTTTGAAGGTCGTCGGATCGCAAACCAGCGCGTCGCCGGCCAATTGCGTGATCGCACGGCTCAAGGCTATTTTTCCGTCGAGTGCCGAAACGATGCCAACGGCGCCATCCTTGCCAACCATCGCGGCCTCGGTCGTTTCCCCCGTTTCCAAGGTGATGACGAGCGATATGACGGCGCTGAGCGGAAAGTATACGGATCTGATGGTGTCGCCCGCCTCGTAAAGCACTGTCTTCTGCGGAAGATGTAGAGCCTTAAGATGGGGGCGAATTGAAGATTCATCGCCAGCTGACAGCGAGGCGAGGATGGCATTGCTCTCAAACGTCGGCATCGTAAACGCTCCCGCGTCGAAAGGCGGGAGTGCAAGAACTCTCAGTTGCCGACGCCCATGACTAGTGGCCGACAATATTCACTTATACCACGAAGAACGCGCTGCTGTGTCAGGTACCCGACTCAGTG
>Ga0208998_1000055_pt1 | contig 10872 bp, 11 predicted proteins | sample MedBloCAOM2_M2_FD_187856 | JGI IMG/M metagenome (GOLD analysis project Ga0208998, IMG submission 187856) | Forest soil microbial communities from El Dorado National Forest, California, USA - Mediterranean Blodgett CA OM2_M2 (SPAdes) (version 2) | ecosystem: Environmental > Terrestrial > Soil >... | reverse complement strand
GTTCGATCTCCTAACAGCGGAAACGGCAGGCAAGACGGGCGCTGCGGCCCTGAGGCGATGGCGGTGACATCCTGAGGGTGCGCGAGAGAGAGGCCTGGCCTGTCAGCTGCGACATTCAGATGCCCTATGTCGGTTAGCACGATCCGTTTCGGCTGGACGGGATTGGGCGTTAACCGGCCGCTTGAGCATTTTCTGGACGGCCAATCTTGGCTGCTGGGAGAAAAAAATGGAGCAAGCAATTCGACACGCCGTACAGGCGGACATCGTCGAGCCGTCGGTACCGAGAGTATCTTGGGCCGCAGTCCTTGCGGGCGCAGTGACGTCCCTCGCGTTAACGCTGGTCCTCCTTTCGTTCGGCGCCGGCATGGGATTTTCCGTGACTTCCCCTTGGGGTAACTCCGGCGTTTCTGCGACGACATTCAAGATCGGCACGGGTCTGTACTTCATCGTCATGGCAATGATTTCTTCAGCCATCGGCGGCTATCTAGCGGGTCGCCTGCGGACGAAATGGGTGGGCGTACAGACCCCGAGGTGCACTTCAGGGATACCGCGCACGGCTTGTTGGCCTGGGCCGCCGCATCGGTGCTCGGCGCCGTTCTGCTTGCGTCGCCGGCAGTTTCGCTGATCGGCGGGACGCTTTCGGGCGCCACGCAAGCCGCAGCCAATTCTGCGCAATCGTCCCCGATGGATGGCTACGTTGATACGCTACTGCGGTCAGACAATCCGTCCGCCCAAGGTCAGCAGAACGCCCCTGACACGCGCGCAGAAATGGTCCGCCTGTTCACCACAAGCTTTCACAGGGGGAACGACCTGACCGCGGCCGATCGGACCTACGTTGCCAAGGTGGTTTCTGCTCGAACCGGCCTAGGTCAGGCTGACGCCGAGAAACGCGTCAATGACGCCCTCACGCAAGTAAAGGCCGATCTGGACGCCGCGCGGAAGGCAGCGACGCAGCTTGCGATCTGGCTGACCTTGTCGCTGTTTATCGGTGCGTTTTCAGCCTCGCTGGCTGCCACCGAAGGCGGCGGGCTGCGAGATGGCACCTGGGGCAAGAAAGCCTACGGCACAACCGCGATCAATCGATAACCCGTAAAAAGAAAGGATAGACACCATGCCCATTCTTCTTTGGCTCGTCGGGATTCCGATCCCGCTGATCATTCTCATTCTTCTTTTGCGCTGACAACGCAACGGCCCACGATACATGATCGAGAAAAGGGGTCCATCCGCTCTCTCCGCGCGGGCGGACTCTTTTCGAAACCAGACTGCTCGCAAGCATGTCCCGTGACGGCTCGCGCTTCATCCGGGCACGCTCTAAATCAGCGAAAAAGTGCGACTGCCTTGCCTCTAAGCGCGATGAAGCACGTCCACAGACGTTCGAACCACGGCAAGGTCAGAAGTTTTGGTTTCACGATACGAAATAGGCGTTCAACGAATAGAATGCTTGTCGCGTAAGCCGCAATGATCATGATTGTCCCGGTGATCCAGTGCCCCTCGCCCGCTACGGCGACGGCAACCAGCTTGAGAGGCTCAACGAGGCTCGTGGGAATAGCGAGAAGAGCCAGGGACTGATACGGACCTAGACTTTCGATGTAACGACTTAGACGCGGCAGCAACCCCTTCTGGCGCGGCAGCTTAGGTTCTGTCATCGACGTCTTTCTGATTTGGGCCGGTTGCTGTCTTTTCGACAACGAATGTTTCATCAGGACCTTCGTGGCATCTGTGTGCAGCTTCGATGCTCCGAGCAGGCTGCCCTTGGGCACCTCGCGTTCGCTATTGCCGTGGATATCGTCTCGGCTAGTTTGGGGCGTCCTTGTCTGATCCTACCCAATATCGCGTTTCCGGTGCTATGCGAATCCGAAAGGCGCCCCGTTTTCCTCCGAGTATGATCAAGGTGTCGTTCTCAGCCACGGGGATGGTGGATACGTTTTAACCGCCAGGGAAGGATGTACCAAAACACCGTCATGACCAGCCAGCCAACGCAACTCGCGGCCGCAGCCAAAACGACATTCTCCACAACCTTATCGAACACAACATAAAGTTCGGCCGCGATGCCCAGGGCGAGGAGCATCGGCGCGGCGATGACGAGCGCGCTGCCGAGCCGCAGGAACGCTTCGGAATCCTCGCCACCGAATGAAAGGCGATGCAATGCCGCCGGCGTCATCAGGACGATGACGTTCATGGCGATCAAACAAAGCGCGGCGGTATGGATGAGTTGCGAGCCGGCGGGCAACTGGTCGAAACCCTTCGTAAGCATAGCAATGAACTGAAAGCCGAAGAGAGCCTGCCCGCCGGGGATGATGACCCGGGCTTCCGTCAGTAGTTGCTCCACCTTGGTCGACAACGGAGTAGGGCCTTCGTTCATTTCAAGATCTCCTTCGGAGCATCCGATAAGCGTTTCGATCACGAACCAAAAAAGAGCGCACGTCCCGCCCATGACAAGTCCGGATATGACGCCTGCCGCCGCGCCGTAGCGACGGCCGATCACGACATAGGTCGCCAAGGCCAGGCTTAATCCGAGAGGCGACAAGCTTGCGGCGGCGAAAACTGTTGTCGTCCGAAGGAGACGCTTTGATGCGTTGCCGCCATCAACCAGGCGGTGCTGCATCACGGGCGCTACCAAAAGCGCAATTGAGATGACCATCAGCGCCAACCCAGCGAGGCTCAGGTAGGTTGCCAAGGACGAGAGCGTCGAAAAACCGTCCTGGAAAAACGCCTGAAATTGGAAGCCCAGAAGCACCTGCCCGCCAAGGAAAAGCAGCCGCGTTTCGTCAAGGGCGGTCTTCAGCTTGCTGTCCAGTTTTTTCGGCATTGGCCAGCCCTTTTACGACAGTTTTGTGAAACTCCGCGGCGTCCCGTGCGTTCCAAATGCATCAAAAGACGAGTGGCATCGGGAGACGAGGGGTCACGCAAGATGCGGTTTGATGGCATGATTTTCGATATCGAGGGGACGCTGATCGATTGCATCCCACTGAACTTGCGTAGCTGGCAGGAGACCCTCTCCAGCTTCGGGTTGACGGTGCCGATCGAAGGCTTGCAGCGTTATTCGGGAATGGATGGCAACGACATGTTGCAGATCCTTGCGCCCTCTATGGATGAGAAACTCAGGAAGCAGGCCTTGGAAGCGGAGGGCAAAAACTTCGTTGGGAAGTACCTGAAGTCCGTTCGGGCGTTCCCCGGGGTTCGCGCGCTTTTCGAGGAAATCAAGCGCGGAGGCGGCAAGATAGCATTCGCCACCGACTGCGAAGATCCGCAGTTGAAGCACTACCGCGCCGTGCTCGGGGTCGATGACCTGATCGATGTGATCACCTGCGGCGAGGATGTCAAAGAAGGCAAACCAAGCCCTGGACTGGTGCGCCTGGCTGCGCAACGGTTGGGTACGCCTCGCGCTGTCATGATCGGTGACACGCCTTACGATGCACAGGCGGCGCGGGCGGCAGGCGTGTCGGCCTTGGGAGTACTGACAGGAGGGTTTCGCGATCAGGCGCTGAAGGATGCCGGCTGCTTCGCGGTCGTGAAAGAGATTGGCGATATGACTGAAGTAATGGCCTCGCCTGAAGCGGCCTCGCAGATCGTAATGAGCCCGGTGCCGACCCCAGGGCTCCTGTGACCCCGAAAATTTACGATTGTATCATTATCGGCGGCGGCCCAGCGGGCCTGACGGCTGCGATCTACCTGGCCCGCTATCGGCGCCAGATCGTCCTGATCGACAGCGGCGAAAGCCGCGCGGCTCTTATTCCGGAAAGCCATAACTATCCCGGATTCCAGAACGGGATCTCCGGACCTGACCTCCTTCGCATCCTGAGACAGCAGGTCGGGACTTACGGTGTCCCGATGATGGCCGGCCGCGTCTCGGCGCTCCATGCGTCGTCTCAGGGCTTTGAGGCCATCTTGGACGACCACAGAATTGAAAGCCGGATGGTACTTCTTGCGACCGGTATCGTTGATGAAAGCCCTGATCTGCCGGGACTTGCGGAAGCGATCGCGGAGGGCTCGGTGCGGTATTGTCCGGTCTGCGACGGATATGAGGTTACCGACCACCGCATCGGGGTATTGGGTGGAGGAAAGGATGCAGCAAGCAAGGCAAAATTCCTCCGGACCTATTCCAGGGACGTTACCTTACTCAGCCTGGCGGGCCAGCCGGCCGCCGATCCAGAGACTGCGAACTGCCTTTCCCAGGCGGGAATAAAAGTCGCCGGACCGGTGCGTGCCATCGAGCGAGGCAAGACCGATATCCGGATGGTCATCGGAAGTGAATCGCAAACCTATGAAGTCATCTATCCGGCACTGGGGTGCAACGTTCGGTCCGAACTGGCCTCGGATCTGGGTGCAAGTATTAACGACGTGGGATGTCTGGAAGTTGACGCTCATCAACAAACCACGGTGCCGGGAATCTACGCTGCGGGCGACGTCGTTTCAGACTTGCACCAGATCGCGGTCGCAACAGGCCACGCTGCGATCGCCGCAACACATATTCACAAATCTTTGCAAGCGAACTTCCGGTGACTGTCCCGAACCTGTAGACGCTTGGCCGTACACCATTTTTGCCAATTCGCAGAGCGCCGCGGTGGGGAACGAGGCGGACGTTTGATTGTTGCTATCATATCGATCGGCCGTGAAAGGCGACCCTTCGAGAGAATGGGGATCAGACATGGCCGATGATCACGAATTGCTGGATGACCCGGAGCTTCCCAAGATTTCGACCGGAAATGCCGGTCTGGACGATATTCTCGGGGGCGGTATCGACCCTGAGAGGATGTACCTGTTCGAAGGACAGCCTGGTTCGGGCAAGACGACCTTGGCCTTGGAATTCTTGTTGGAGGGAGTTCGCCGCAGCGAACCTACCCTTTACATCACTCTATCGGAGACCGAGCGCGAACTACGGCTCGTAGCCAAGCGTCACGGGTGGTCCCTCAAGGGCATCACGATCTTTGAGCTCATTCCTCCAGAAACTAGCCTGGATCCAAGCCAGGAGCTCACCGTGCTGCAGCCCGCGGAGATGGAGCTCAGCGAAACCACTCAAATGATTTTCGATAAGGTCGAGGCCCTCACTCCCGCACGCATCGTCCTTGACAGCCTGTCCGAGCTTCGCCTGCTCGCACAAAGCCCGCTGAGGTATCGCCGCCAGATTCTTGCGCTCAAGCACTTTTTTTCGGGTCGAAAGTCCACCGTGGTGCTGCTCGACGATCTTTCATCACAGCAGAACGATCTGCAACTGCACTCGATTGCCCATGGCGTCGTATTGCTGGAGCAGTTGGCGATCGATTACGGCGCGCAGCGGCGACGCCTCCGCGTCGTAAAGATGCGCGGCATCGATTTCAAGGGCGGCTTTCACGACTTCACAATCAGGCATGGCGGTCTGAAGATTTATCCGCGACTGGTAGCTGCCGAACATCATAAGGATTTCGATACCGAAGTCGTCCTAAGCGGTAACTCGGAATTGGACTTGCTCCTGGGTGGCGGGCTGGAGCGCGGGACAAACGCGCTCCTTATTGGTTCAGCGGGCGTCGGCAAATCGTCCCTTGCGCTCACCTATGCGATCGCCGCCGCAGCTCGAAACGAGCGCTCCGTGATCTTTGCCTTCGACGAAGGACGCGGCACGATGACCGCGCGCGCAAAGACGCTGGGTCTGCCACTCAAAGAGAACCTCGACAAAGGCCTGATCGATGTTCAGCAAATTGATCCGGCTGAAATGGCTCCGGGCGAGTTCGCCGACGCCGTGCGGCGCAGCGTTGAGAACGGAAACGCTCAGGTCGTGATCATCGATAGCCTTAACGGCTACCTCAACGCGATGCCGGATGAGCGCTTCTTGATTTTGCAAATGCACGAATTGCTGAGCTATCTCAGTCAGCGTGGCGTCCTGACCATCCTGGTGCTGGCGCAGCATGGCCTTGTCGGACCTATGGATACGCCGCTCGACATCAGCTATCTCGCCGACGGCGTGCTGATGCTGCGCTATTTTGAGTTCGATGGAAGCATGCGGCGTGCGCTTTCGGTCGTGAAGAAGCGAAGCGGCAATCACGAACACACGATTAGGGAATTCAAGCTCAGCAACCAGGGCATCACCGTTGGACCGCCGCTCAAGGGCTTTAGCGGCATCTTTAGCGGTACGCCCGTTTACCAGGGGGAGGAGGCCCCTCTGATGTCTCAAGACGCAGATGGCCCAGATTGAAATGCCAAAAGGCGTTGTCCTGGTCCTGCTGCCTGTCGGTCGTGACGCGGCCACGGTCGCCGCACTGATTGAAAGGACGGGCTTGCGCCCCGTGGTCTGCAGCACGTTGCAGGAATTAATAGAGAATTTGGAGTGGGTCGTTGAGGTCGTGCTCGTGGCGGAGGAAGCGCTCTACGGCGATAAGGTCCGCGTTCTGGAGGACTGGGTCGGCCGTCAGCCACCGTGGTCCGATCAGCCCTTTGTCGTCCTGACGAACCACAACGAAGGTCCCAGGTTTGCCGCGTTCCGGCGGGAGCTTGTCACCCGCTTGCGCAACGTTGCCTTTCTCGAACGGCCATTAAAGGCGATCACGCTTCAGGCCACGGTTGTTGCCGCAGAGCGCGCCCGTAGACGGCAGTACGACATTCGCGCGTACCTTGAGGCTCAGCGCGGGGCCGCCGTGGAGCTTGAGCATCTGGTGGCCGACAGAACGGCCGACCTCGAGCGGGCGAATAACCATCTTCGGGAAGAAATCGCAGGTCGCGAGAGGGCCCAAGCAGCGCTGCTACAGGCACAGAAGATCGATGCGCTGGGACAGTTAGTCGGCGGGGTGGCGCACGATTTCAATAACCTACTGATGGCGATCATCGGCAATCTCGACCTCCTTTCAAAAAAACTCGGGGAAGATGCGCGACTTCACAGGCTCCTGAATGGCGCCATGGAGGGTGCCCGCCGCGGCGCTACGTTGACACAGAGGTTGCTCGCGTTTGCCCGCAAGCAGGATTTGAAGGCTCAGGCGACTGACGTCCGAAGCCTCGTTGAAGATATGCTGGGACTCATCGGCCGCTCCGTTGGTCCGATGGTTCGTGTTGAGCTAGAGGCGGAAGGAACGTTACCGGCTGTCGACGTCGATCCGAACCAACTCGAAATGGCTCTTTTGAATCTTGCGGTAAATGCCCGAGATGCGATGGTATCGGGTGGGGTCCTTACGATCGGGTTGAGCTTGCAGGAAATCGGTAATGACAACCAAATTCGACTCCAGCCCGGTCGATACGTGGTGCTTTCGGTAAAAGACACCGGCGAAGGGATGGACGCCGAGACCCTCGCAAAAGCTGTAGAGCCATTCTTTTCAACCAAGGGGGTGGGCAAGGGCACTGGTTTGGGATTATCGATGGTGTTCGGCTTGGCGGAGCAGTCCGGCGGTGTTCTGCGCCTTGAAAGCGTCCTGTCGCGCGGAACTACCGCGGCGCTCTGGCTGCCGATTGCCACGAAAGCCGCACTCCCCTCGGGCGACCTGCCGAACGTCGTCGCTCAGGCTTCCCGGCGAGCGCGGATCCTTTTTGTCGACGACGACCTACTAATCGCGGGCAGCACTGTTGCTCTGCTGGAAGACCTCGGACACGAGGTCATCGAAGCGCATTCCGCGCGCGAGGCTTTGCAGCTTCTCGAAGCTGGATTGGATACGGACCTTCTGATAACGGATCACGCCATGCCGGGGATGACAGGAAGCGAACTGGCATTTGAAGTGCGCCGCCAACGGCCTCGACTTCCAGTCCTGCTCGCAACGGGGTTTGCCGAGTTGGGGGGAGATAAAATGGTGGACATTCCCCGTCTCGGTAAGCCCTACACGCAGGCACAACTCGCCGCCGAGATTGCCCGCCTCCTGCCAAACGTAAGGATTGGTTGAGGTTAGTTACGTCCCTATCCGGCATCCGGCTTGGAGGCCTGGCGATGACTCGAACGATGCTCCAATCGGCTCGCGCACTGTTTGCCTGTCTTTCTCAACGGCGACTTCCGCAATCTTGGCGGCAAACTTAGCCGCGAGTTCGTGGGCATTCATATCCTTGTTGCTGAGTAGCCAGATGATGGCGGCGAACGAACAACTTGCGCCGCAACTATGTTTTCTTGGCGAAGTGGAGCAAAAGAGTTTCGCAAACCCGATTTGACCTTCGAGGAAAAAGGCGAAAAATTTGCTTGGTCGAAACCATCGACAGATCAGGAAGCGCCGGTCAACTCGCGCAGCGTCGCGACCACCTCCGCACCACGGTAGGGCTTTGGCAAGAACACACTGCCGGCTGGCAAATCATCGGCGCCCGCCACCACTTGGCCCGATGTCGCAACGATTTTAATCGGCGGCCAGCGGTTCCGGACAAAGTGGGCGAGCTTCAGCCCGTCCATCGAACCAGGCATCTGAATATCGGTGAAGACGACGTGAATATCGAGACGGGCGTTAAGAATTGCGATGGCTTCATCGGCATTGGCTGCCTGAATGACTTCAAAGCCCGCGTGCTCGATCGTCTCGGCGGAATCCAACCGTAGCAAGGATTCGTCTTCAACGATTAGGATCACCGGGCCTAGATGCGGCATCTAAAATACTTCGGCCCATCCATGCGGTCAGGCAAAAATTCGTTCCGTCGCGCTGAGGGTCCGGAATCATGTCGTGGGGTTTTCATCGCAATGCAGCCAATGCCAGCGGCATCTTGAAGACAAACCGTGTCTCATCCGCAGTCGACGTCACGTCAATCCGCCCGCCATGGGCCTGCGCGATCTGGGAGGCGATATGCAGCCCGAGCCCGAGCCCCTGTCGACTGTCGCGGACGTCGCCGCGGAAGAACGGTTCGAACAGTCTCTCCATCGCAGCCGCCGGGATCGGTTCGCCGGCATTTGCGACCCAAAGCTTCAACTCGTCGCCCTCGGTCTTCGCTCCGATGCGGACGGGCTGATCGGGGGCGCCATGCGTGAGAGCATTGCCGACTAGATTGGACAATAGCTGTCCCACACGCGCGCGGTCGCAGTTCACCGGTTCCGTTATGTCGAAGCTGGTCTCGATTATGCGGTCCGGGGATGCCGTCCGTAGTTCATCGACGACCTGCTCGAGAACTGGTTCTAACGGCTGCGTGGAATCGCAATTCAGCACGATGCCCTTTCCGAGCCGCCCGCGGGCGAAATCCAGAACGTCGTCGATCAGGTCAGACATGCGGGTGACGGTGGTATTGATCATGTCGAGGACGCGGAGGTCCTTGTGCTCCCGAAGCGCGCCCGAGCGTTGCAGGATCCGCGCGCCGGCGCTGATGGCTGCGAGCGGGTTGCGCAAGTCATGACCCAGTACGGCTATGAACTGCTCCCGTAGTTCCGCCGTCTCGCGCTCGGTCGCGAGTCCTTTCTGAAGCTCCGACCTCGCTTCCACTAACTGGCGTTCATAACGCCGCCGGTCGGTTGCCTTGATGACGACCACGGCGGTGAACAACAATGCACCTTCGGCGTCGCGGCGTTCGGATGCGTTTGCTATCACTGGCAGCCTCTCGCCGGCAGCGGTCTCGAAGTCGAGCGCGAACTCGTTGAAGAAACCTTGCATCCGCAGCAACGGGGCGATGTGGGTTTCATAATAGATCCTGCCTGCCATGTTGAGGAACTGATGAAGGCGCCGACCGATGAACTTGTCGGCTCCGAAACCCGTCCACGTCGTCAAGGTGGCGTTGACTTTCGTTATGCGCCCGTCAGGTCCGGTCGTCAGGTAGCCGCAAGGAGCGTTCTCAAAGAGATCCCTGTACTCGTCTATGTGGCCGAGCTCAGACATACGCCCGGATGGCCGAGACGACCTCTGCAGGAGCGCTCAGGTTGGGACAATGCCCGGTCGCCTTGAGAAAGACGATCTCACTGTCCGGGATCCGGCTGCACACGAACTTTCCGACCTCTTCGGAGGCGATGATGTCCTCGCTGCATTGAAGGATGAGCGTGGGCACCTTGACCTTAGGCAGGTCGGCCCTATTGTCGGCCGTGAAGGTGACACGCGCGAATGCCTTCGCGATCTCGGGATCGGTTCGGCAAAAGCTGTTGGTCAATTCCTCGCCGAGTTCGGGCCGGTCCAGATTGCCCATGATGGACGGGGCCATCGCGGTGGACCACCCCATATGGTTGTCTTCGAGGAATTCGAGAAGCTCCGCAATCTGCTTTTCGCTGAAGCCGCCGACGTAGTCGCCATCGTCGATATACCTGGGGGACGGGCCGACCATCACCATCCGGCCGAAAAGATCCGGAGCCTTCAGCGAGGCGAGGAGGCCAATCATCGCGCTGACCGAATGGCCGACGAATACCGCGTCCTTCAGGCCTAGATCGCGTCCGATTTCGACCAAGTCGTCGGCATAGCCGTGCAGCGTCGAATACTTGATCTTGTCGTAGGCCGACAAGTCCGACCCTCCGGCGCCGACGTGGTCGAAAAGCACGACCTTGAAGTCGTTCTCGAACTCGGGCGTCACAAAACGCCACATGTTCTGGTCGCAGCCGAAGCCGTGGGCGAAGACCATCGCCCGGTCGCCCCGGCCCCTGACGTGCACGTTGTTTCTGGTCAGAATATCCATTGATTGATCACCGATGTGCCTGATTTTCTACGTTCATCCAACCGAAATTAGGCGGCTGGTTGATCGTTACGACCCTCTAGGCTCGGGGATCAGAGAGCCAACAACTGGCAAGAGAAACTGTTCCAATATCACAACTTGCTTTGTCTCGGCGGCACGCGGCCCGACGCACCGGCCTTCACGCTAGACCGGATCCGGAAGGGGAGGATTCCTATCAGAGGCAGGTGCGAATCGGCTTCCCGGAGAATCAGTAATATGCACTTGCCACCCCTCGATGATTTTGCTGATTAAGCCGCTGCGCGATTATTATCCTATAATGATTGAATGTCCCGTTGTGACTCGAACCCCGACGGTCCGATTAGTTATTCT
>Ga0208998_1000054_pt1 | contig 10876 bp, 13 predicted proteins | sample MedBloCAOM2_M2_FD_187856 | JGI IMG/M metagenome (GOLD analysis project Ga0208998, IMG submission 187856) | Forest soil microbial communities from El Dorado National Forest, California, USA - Mediterranean Blodgett CA OM2_M2 (SPAdes) (version 2) | ecosystem: Environmental > Terrestrial > Soil >... | reverse complement strand
GGGGGGGAGCCGCAGCAGGACCCGGCCCGGCAGCGTCGTGCCGCCGCCGCGGCCGCTGGCCCGGCTGGCGACGCCGAGCGCGCGCGAAGCGGCGACCTTGGCGCCGAACAGCGGCCCCCGCCGGCCCGCCCTCGCGGCCGTCGCCGCGGTCAAGCCGCGGCCGCGGCCGGCACCAGCACGCTGAGCGCCCGCGGCAGCACCCGCAGCGAGGCCGGCAGCTCGGTCAGGTGCTCGCCGTCGGCGTAGACGGGGAACGGCTTGCTGGCGCTCAGTTCGACGTGCGGGACGCGGAAGACCCGGACGTCCTCGCCGTTCACATGAGTCCCCTTGAACACCTTCGGCAGATTAGCCAGGTAGCGCAGCTTCCCCACCTCGCCGATCGCGATGACGTCGAACAGGCCGTCTTCGAGATCGGCATCGGGAGCGATCCGCATGCCGCCGCCGTAGGTGCTGTTGTTGGCGACGGAGACCGAGTAGCCGGTGAAGCGGGTCCGTTCGTCGTCGACCCGGATCGTGAAGCGCGCCGGCTTCCAGCCGACCAGGGTCCGAAACAGCGAGTAGACGTAGACGAGGTTGCTGCGGATCAGCTTGACTTCGTTGGCGAGGCGGTTGCATTCGGAGTCGAAGCCGATGCTGGCGATGCCGAGAAAGCGCTTGCCATTGGCCTCGCCGACGTCGATCCGCCGGCTCTGGCCGGAGAAGAGGGTTGCCACCGCCCGCTCGGGCTCGTCGGGGATGCCGAGCACGCGGGCGAGATCGTTGCCGCGACCGCCGGGCAGGATCCCGAGCGGGGTATCCGAGCCCGCGATCGCGCCGCCGACGGCGCCGACCAGGCCGTCGCCGCTCATCACCACCGGCACCTCGCCCGCTTCGATCGCGAGCTGGGCCTGCTCGGCACCGTGCTCGAGGCCCCTGGTGCGCTGGACCCGGAAGACCACGCGGCGGGCATCGAGAGCCTGCTCGACCCGGGGCAGCAGCCGCAGCGTCTTCCCGCCCGCGGAGACCGGGTTGACCAGCAGCGCCAGTGGCATCCCCTCGATGTCCATGCGCTCGCAGCCTAGTCGCCGGCAGCCGTGGGATCTTCGTCGCGCAGGCGCCCGACAGAGAAGCTGCCGTCGCCGGCCTCCTCGCGCTCCGTGATCTCGATTCCGCGACGGCGCAGGCCCCGGCGCAGCATGCGCGCGCCGAAGCCGCCGTCGCCGCCGCCATGACCGGAATGGGCGAGGATCAGGCACCCGCCCGGGCTCAGCACCCGGGCGATCTCGCCCGGCCGCGGCCGGCCGTCGATCGCGACCACGAGGTCGAAGAAGTCGTCGGGGTAGGGAAGGGAGCCGGGTCCGCCGACCTTGAAGGCGATCCGGCCCTCCGGATCGAGGCCGACGCGGGCGGTTGCGGCGCGAACGCGGTCGGCGGAGCGGTCGACCCCCCGGACCCGTGCCGTCGGGAACTCCCGGGCCAGGAACAGGGCGCCGTCCCCGTCGCCGCACTCGATCTCCAGCACCCGCTCCGGTGCCGGCCCGACCCGCAGGACGGCGGCGGCGAGCGGGGTCAGCGGTGGGGTCGACATGGGGCCGATCGTAAGTGGTCTAGGCTTTCGCGCCGATGGGGGAGCAGACCGACCGCCGCTGGATCATTCTTCTCGTCTTCGTCGGGATCATCGTCGTCCTCGGCGGCGCGATCCTGATCTCCCGCAGTGGCGGCAGCGACGACTCGACCATCACCTCCGCGAGCGGCGCCGACGGCTGCAAGCAGGTCGCAGCGCCGGAACCGAAGCGGGTCTCGCTGAAGGCTCCAAAGCAGGCGCTGAAGCAGGGGGAAGAAGCGACCGCCGTCGTGCAGACCAGCTGTGGAACCTTCGAGATCGCCCTCGACACCCAGCGCGCCCCGAAGACCGCCAACTCCTTCGCCTACCTCTCCGAAGAAGGCTTCTACGACGACCTCACCTTCCACCGCATCGTCCCCGGCTTCGTGATCCAGGGGGGCGACCCGCTCGGCACCGGCACCGGCGGCCCCGGCTACAAAGTGGTCGAGAAGCCGCCGGCCAACCTCGCCTATACCAAGGGGACGGTGGCGATGGCCAAGAGCTCGGCCGAGCCGCCCGGGAGCTCCGGCAGTCAGTTCTACGTGGTCACCGGCGCCGACGCCGGGCTGCCGCCCGAATACGCGCTGGTCGGCAAGGTCAGCGAAGGGCTGGACGTGGTCGAGCGCATCGGCAAGCTCGGCACCGCGAGCGAAAAACCGAAACAGACGGTCCTGATCGAAAAGATCACGATCGAAAAGGGCTAGCCGCAGCGGCTAGGCTGACCAGATGGCCAAGCTCAACGTAGGCGATCGCGCCCCCGAGTTCGAGCTGCCGGGCACTGGCGGCAAGACCTACCGCCTCTCCGACTATCGCGGCCGCAAGCTGGTCGTCGCCTTCTACCCGGGCGACTTCACCGCCGTCTGCACCAAGCAGTTCTGCTCCTATCGCGACAACTCCGACCAGCTCGACGGCCTCGGCGCCGACGTGATCGGGATCTCGCCGCAGTCGGTCGAGTCGCACGAGCGCTTCAGCGAGGAGAAGCGGCTCAACGTGCCGCTGCTGGCCGACGAGGACAAGGGCACGGCCCGCGCCTACGGCGTCCTCGCCGGACCGATGGTGCGGCGAGCGATCTTCGTGATCGACGAGGAGGGCATCGTCCGCCACCGCAAGGTGACCTTGGCCGGGCTCACCTACGAGTCGGCCGACGACCTCGAGCGCGCACTCGCCGCGATCGGCTGATGGCGGGCGCCGAGGCGGCGTCCTTCGTCGTCGGCACGGCGCCGGCGATCCACGGCGAGGCGGCGGGGGACGGCTCCCCGGTCGTCCTCTGCCACGGAATCACCGCCGGCCGGCGCTACGTCCACCACGGCTCGCGGGCCTTGGAGCGGGCCGGGCACCGGGTTGTCACCTATGACGCCCGCGGGCACGGCGAGTCCGATCCGGCTCCTCCCGGCGAGGGTTATGGATACCCGCGGCTGGTCACGGACCTGGAGCGGGTGGTCGCGGCCGAGGTGGGGGAGGGACCCTTCCTGCTGGCCGGGCACTCGATGGGCGCGCACACCGCCGTTGCCTACGCGCTGCGCCATCCCGACCGGCTGACCGGCCTGGTCGCGATCGGGCCGGTCTACCTGGGCGAGATCTCGCCGGCCTCGCTCGAGTACTGGGACGGGCTGGCGACGGCGTTGGAGGAGGGCGGCGTGGACGGCTTCGTCGAGTACGTCGGTGCCGAGCAGGCGATCGACCCCGCCTGGCGCGACTCGGTGCTCGGCTTCACGCGCGCCCGCATGCTCCTGCACCGTCACCCGGAGGCACTGGTGGAGGCTCTGCGCGAGGTGCCCCGCTCGCGTCCCTTCGAGTGGCCAGCGCAGCTCGAGGGCCTCGAGATGCCGGCGCTGGTCGTCGCCAGCCACGACGCCGCCGATCCCGGCCACCCCTACGCGGCCGCGGCGGCCTACGCGGAGCGGATGCCGCGGGCGCGGCTGATCAGCGAGGGGGAGGGGGAGTCGCCGCTCGCCTGGCAGGGAGGCCGGCTCTCGCGGGAGATAGCTTCCTTTTACGCAGAGGCTTTATCGTGAACGCTATGAACTTTCCGACCGAAGCTCGGCTGCGGCGAATAATCGCCTTCGTCGCGGCGCTCGGAATCGGCGTCGCCACCTACATCACGATCGCCGACTCCGGCGGTGGAGCCCCGACCTGCCTGGCCGGCGGCGGCGGCTGCGAGACGGTCGCCAACAGCTCCTACTCGCACATCGCCGGGGTCAACGTCGCCGTCTTCGGGATCCTCGGCTACGTGCTGCTGCTGGCCAGCGCCTTCCTCGCCAACGACCTCGCCCGCTTCGGCGGCTTCGCGGTCGCGCTCGGCGGCTTCGGCTTCAGCGTCTACCTGACCTACCTGGAGATCTTCAAGATCGAAGCGATCTGCCAGTGGTGCGTGGCCAGCGCGGTGCTGATGACGATCCTCTTCCTCTTGAATGCCACGCGCCTGATCGGCTACGCCGGAACCACTACCGTCGCGGTGCCCGAAAAGGGCTGAGCGGCAACCAGACAGAGAGGACCGATGAGCAACAAGCGGGAGCGGGAGAAACGTCGCGAACAGCGGCTGCAGGAAGAAACGAAGGTCGACGCCGGAGATCGGCGCATGCGGCTGCTGCAGTTCGGCGCCGGGGCGGTCTTCCTGGCGATCGTCGCGGTGGTGGTCCTGATCGTCGTCAACGGCGGTAGCGACAGCGGCGGCGACGCCCAGAACCTGAAGGAGGTCAGCGCGGTCGACTCGCTGGTCAGCAGCGCGCCGCAGAACCGCCTGATCCTCGGCAAACCGGAGGCCAAGGTCGAACTGATCGAGTTCGGGGACCTGCAGTGCCCGGTCTGCAAAGGCTATTCGGAAGAAGTCCTGCCGCAGGTGATCGAAAACAAAGTCGACACCGGCGAAGCGAAGATCTCCTTCAAGAACTTCACGATCATCGGCGAACAGTCGACTCCCGCCGGTGCCGCCGCGATCGCCGCCGGCGAACAAGGCCGCGGCTGGAACTACCTGGAGCTCTTCTACCGCAACCAGGGCGAAGAGAACTCCGGCTACGCCGACGACGAGTTCCTCACCGCCGTCGCCAAAAGCTCCGGTGTCAAAGACATCGCCAAGTGGAACCAGGAACGGACCAGCAAGAAGCTCGTCGGCGAGGTCGAAGGCACGACCGAACAGGCACAGACCTACGGCTTCAGCGGAACGCCTTCGTTTGCGATCAAAGGCCCGAACACCAACGGCGTCGAACTGCTCGGCAGCAACCTGCAGACGCCCGAGGAATTCGAACAGGCGATCGACAGCGCCGGATGATCCTGGCGGGGGACGGGCGGCGGGCGAGCTCAGCCTTGCCGCCCGATCCTGCTCGATCTTCCTTCAGGTTTACATAACCACCATTATCGTGCGTTGAATCTGCGGATCTAGGGGGATCTGAGATGTCCGGCGTTCCTCTTCCGCCCCTCTTGGCCACGAACATCCGCCTAGAGAGGGGCCTTGGCAGCGGCATTCCTGTTTAGGATCGCCCCGCAATGGCCTGGACGAGCTTCGCGGAAATAGAAAAGGCGGCACTTGAGCTGACCTCGCTCAAGGTCCCGGCGCGGTCGCCGAAAACGGTCTTCCAGCAGTTCCAGGCCGGTCACGGCTATGAAAAGTCGGAAGGCACCGGGACCCTCTCCGACGACACCGGCGACTTCGTGATCGGGACCCAGTCGCTGAAATTCGCCACCGCCGGCGACGGGGTCCAGTCGCACGTGCGCAAGAAATCGGTCGGGCCCTACGACTTCACCGGCAAGGACCTGCGCGTCACCTTCAAGGTCGAAGGACTCGCGCATGTCAGCACTTTCGAAGTCTTCCTCTCCAGCGACAACCTCGCCACCAACAACGTGCACTACCCGATCTCGATCCCGGTCCAGCCCTACATCGCCGATGGCGAGTGGGCGACGATGACGATCAGCTGGGGCGACCTGGTCAACAACTTCGCGCCCGGCACGATCACGCGCAGCAAAGTCAACTTCGTCGAATTCCGCTTCGAAGACGACGGCGCCGCCCCGGTCACCTTCCACGTCAACGAGATCGCCGCGGTGCCCCAGCCCGGCACCGGCGTCGTCAGCATCGTCTTCGACGACGGCTGGCAGTCGACCTACACGCGGGCCCGGCCCAACCTCGACAGATACGGCTACCGCGCCACCGCGGTGATCATCCGCGACCTGATCGGCACCGCCAACTACCTCACCCTGGCGCAGACGCGGGCGCTGCAGACCAACAGCGGCTGGGACGTCGCCGCCCACGCCGACACCATCGCCGACCACAACGCCGGCTTCGCCAACCTCGCGGACTCCGTGGTCGAAGCCGACCTGCAGGGCATCAAGCGCTGGCTGATCGAAAACGGCTTCAAGCGCCGCGACCTCTTCGCCTGGCCGCAGGGCTCCTTCACCGCCTCGCAGATGGCCATCGCCCGCCGCTTCTTCAACGGCATCCGCGGCACGACCGGCGGCAGGGGCGGCGCAACCGGGCCCCAGGAGACCTTCCCGCCGGGCGAAAACGGGCGGCTGCGGACCTGGGTCGTCGGCTCGACCGCGACCGCCGCCGAAGCCGAAACGGCGCTGAGCCAGTGTTCCACCCACAAGAGCTGGCTGATCCTCTCCTTCCACGAGCTCGTCGCCAGCGGCGCCGAAGGCGGCCTGCAGACCAACGAAGCGACCTTCAAAGCGATCGTCGAAAAGATCGCCGCCAGCGGCCTGGCCGTGAAGACGGTCGCCGAGGTCCTGGAGAGCTAGACCGAGTGAGCTCGGTCAGTCCGTGCGCACAGCGCTGCCACGGATCAGCGGCCTGACGATCGCTGGAGCCTTCGGCAGCCCGGCGCGCTCGAGCTCGTCGATCTCGAAGCGAGAGCCGGCGATCGCCGCGACCGTGTCGCGGTTGCAGTGACAGCCGTCGCCGAGGAAGCGCCAGGGCCGTTCGAGCCGATCCTGCCAGCGGGCCAGACCCGGATCCTCGGCGCGGACGTGCTCGAGGAAAAGCAGTCGGCCGCCAGGCTTGAGGACGCGTTGGATCTCCCGCAGTGCCGCCGGCTGGTCGGGGACCGTGCAGAGGACCAGCGTCACCACGACGGTGTCGAAGCTGTCGTCGGGGAACGGCAGGTCTTCGGCGGGCGCCCGGATCAACTCCGCCTCGCGCTCGGACTCCTCCAGCTTCTCGCGGAGCTGCTTGACCATCAGAGGGTCCGGCTCGCTCAGGACCAGGCTCTCGATGCCCTGCTTGGGATAAAGCTCGAGGTTGAGGCCGGTGCCCGCCCCGACCTCGAGCACCCTCCCCCGCGCCCCGGCCAGGACTTCACGGCGCATCTCACGCAGCCCCGCCTCTTCGGCGGCCTTGAAGCAGCGGTCGTAGAGGGCGGAGAAGCCACGGCCCCAGGTCTCGTCGTAGATTCGTCCCACAAGGATCGTTAGCTGAAGTTACGGCCCCGAAGGAGGGAAGGTTCAGCGCCCGCTGAACTCAGGCGGCGTCGCGCTGGGCTGGCTCCGGGGACGAGGCGGAAGCCTCGTCGAGACCGGGCTCGCTGGCCGCGGCGCGCTCCTCGTACGCCTGGCGGGCGCCGTGGTCGACCTCGAACATCAGCTTGTCGGCCTTCATCAGCCGCGCGATCGCGTCGCTGGCGCGGCGCGGCAGCAACGGGCCGAAGCGGGAGATGATCGCGTTGGACCTGGGCACGTAGACGTCGAAACGGCCGAGTTCGAGGGCGGCGACGATCTCGTCCGCGACGTCCTCGGCCTCGACCTTCGGGATCAGCTTCTGGCTGAGGCCGGCGGTGAGGTCGGTGTTGACGACGGTTGGCATCACGCAGTGGACTTCGAGGCCGCTGCCCCGCAGCTCCGCCCGGGTTGCCTCGCTGATCCCGACCACGGCATGCTTGGTTCCGGAATAGGTGGCGATCCCCGGGAGCGCAGTTTTGCCGGCCTGCGAGGCGAGGTTGACGATGTGGCCGGCCCCGCGCGGGCGCATCCGCTCGATCGCCAGCTGGATGCCGACCAGGACCCCGTAGACGTTGATGTCGAGCTGGCGCTTGATCGAGGCATCGGACTCGTCGACGAGCGCCGTCACCGGCATGATTCCGGCGTTGTTGACGACGACGTCGACCGGGCCGAGCTGGCGCTCGGTCTCGTCGAGGAACTTGGCGAAGGAGGCGCGGTCGGTGACGTCGAGGGTCAGCGCGATCGTGCCGCCGCCGAGCCCGGCCGCGGTCTCCTCGGCCAGGGCCAGGTCGAGGTCGCCGATGGCGACGCGGCAGCCTTTGCGCACCAGTGCCGTCGCGGTCGCCTTGCCGATCCCACGGGCACCGCCCGTGATCGCCACTACCTTGCCGCCCAGTGAACGCCGCTGCTTCGCCATCGGTTCCTCCTCGTTGGTGCGGTGAGCTCAGCTCACCGGCTTGTAGACGGTGACCACGGCAGCGCCGCCGAGGCCGATGTTGTGCTGGAGCGCCAGCTTGGCCCCCTCGACCTGCCGCTTCTCGGCCTGGCCGCGCAGCTGCCAGGTCAGTTCCGAGCACTGCGCCAGCCCGGTCGCGCCGAGCGGGTGGCCCTTGGAGATCAGCCCCCCCGAGGGGTTGACGACGACCTCGCCGCCGAAGGTGGTCGCTTCCGCCTCGACCAGCTTGTGCGCCTCGCCCTCCGCGGCGAACCCGAGCGCTTCATAGGTGATGAGCTCGTTGGCGCTGAAGCAGTCGTGCAGCTCGCAGACGTCGACTTCGGCAGCGCTGACTTCCGCTTCCTCGTAGGCGCGGTCGGCGGCGGTCTTCGACATGTCGGAGCCGACGATCGTCATGCAGTTGGCGTCCTCGGCGAAGGTCGAGGAGAGGTCGGTCACCATCGACTGGCCGGCGATCTCGATCGCCCGGTCCCAGAGGTCGTGCTCGTCGACGTAGCGCTCGGAGGCGACGATCGCGCAGGCCGAGCCGTCGGAGGTCGGCGAGCACTGCAGCTTGGTCAGCGGGTCGTGGATCATCTTCGCGCCCTTGATGTCCTCCAGCGAGTACTCGTCCTGGAACTGGGCGTAGGGGTTGTTGACCGAGTGCTTGTGGTTCTTCCAGCCGATCCAGGCGTAGTGGTCGGGGTTGGAGCCGTACTTCTGCATGTGGTCGCGACCGGCGTTGCCGAACATCTGCGGCGCCGGCGGTGACTGCTCGGGGTCGCGGATCTCGAACATCCGCATCGCGTGCTTGTCGAGCGCGTTGGTGCGGTCGGTGTACTTGACCCCGAGGCTGCCGGGCTCCATCTTCTCGAAGCCGAGCGCCAGCGCACAGTCGACGAGTCCGCCTTTGACCGCCTGGCGGGCCAGGAAGAGCGCCGAGGAGCCGGTCGAGCAGTTGTTGTTGACATTGACCACCGGGATCCCGGTGAGACCGAGCTGGTAGAGCGCCCGCTGGCCGTAGGTGGAGTCGCCGTAGCAATAGCCCGCATAGGCCTGCTCGACGTCGGTGTAGGGGATGCCGGCGTCAGCGAGCGCCTTCTCCCCCGCCTCCTTGGCCCAGTCCGGGTAGTCGCCCTCCTTGGTGCCGGGCTTCTCGAACTTGGTCATCCCGACCCCGATCACGAACGTGCGGTTGCTCAAAGTCTGCTCCTGTGTCGCCGCGAGCGCGTGCCGCGGTTTGGCTGGTCAGCCAGGAAATCTACCGGTCGGACCGGTGCGGTGGCGATACTGGGCTCAGTGATCGTTGATTGCGGCGTCTATGAGAAGGGTCGGCGACGGGAGGGGAAGCTCAGTCTCGAGCAGGCGCACGAGGCGTCCCGCGCCGAGGACGCCTTCGTCTGGCTCGGCGTGGCCGAACCCTCGGCGGAGGAATTTGGGGTCATCGCCCGCCAGTTCGACCTGCACGAGCTCGCCGTCGAGGACGCGGTCAAGGCCCAGCAGCGGCCCAAGGTCGAGCTCTTCGGCGACACCCTGCTGGTCGTCGTCAAGACGATCGACCGCCCTGACCCCACTCACGCCGTGGAAGTCGGTGAGCTGCTGCTCTTCGTCAACTCCGACTTCATCATCACCGTCCGCCACGGCGAGGGTGAGCTGGGCTCGGTCAGGAAGCGGGTGGAGCGCCGCCCCGACCTGCTCGCCCACGGCACCGGCGTCGTCCTCTACGCGATCCTCGACCATGTGGTCGACGACTACGGCGACGTCGCCCAGGCGGTCGACGGCGAGATCCAGGCGGTCGAGCGCGAGGTCTTCTCCGCCGAGCGGAGCAACCCGGTCGAACAGATATACAAACTCGAGCGCGAGGTCCTCGACCTCTACCGGGTCGTCTCCCCCCTGCTCGAAGCCGTCGATGAGATCAACGAAGGGCAGTTCGAAGCGATCCCCAGCGCGCTCGACGACTACTTCCGAGACGTCCACGATCACCTGCAGCGCGTCACCGGCCGCGTCGCAGGCTTCCGCGAGCTGCTCAACGGCGCCCTGCAGGCGAACCTGACCCAGGTCTCGGTGCGACAGAACGAGGACATGCGCAAGATCTCGGCCTGGGTCGCGATCGCTGCCGTGCCGACGATGGTCGCCGGTATCTATGGAATGAACTTCGACCACATGCCGGAGCTGCACTGGCGCTACGGCTACTTCACCGTGCTCGTCCTGATCGCCCTGGCCTGCCTGGCGCTGTACCGGCGCTTCAAGCGCGTCGGCTGGCTGTAGCGAGCGAGCCGCGAACCACGCGAGCCATCAATCTGAAAAACTTGAGCAGTGAGCGGGAGAGCACTTCGAGCCTTTCTGGCCTGCGCGTCGATGGCCCTGCTGGCAAGCGTGGCTGCTGCCAATGCCGACGCTGTCGTATGGAAATTCGAACATAAAGCGCTCGGCGGCTCGGAATCGATCGCCGGGACAGCAGTCGAAAGCAGCCTGACAGCCCCCGGGTTGAAAACCGCCTGCGACTTCTCCTACGGCATGACGATCTCGAATTCCAATCTGAAAGCCACGGGGAAAATGAACGAAGTCGCGATCGGCAATTGCCACACGGACAGCAAAGCCTGCACGGTCAAATCCAGCACCGCCCAAAAACTTCCCTGGAGCGCGCGCGGGACGGTTGTCGGGTCGACGAGCTACGTCGTCATCGAAGGGATCAAATTCTCCATCCTCTACGCGGGAGAAGAATGTGTGCTGGGGGGAACTCTCGTCGTCTTCAGCGGGAGCGCCGGTGGCGAATACGACAACACCGCCGGCACATTCACCTTCAGCAAAGCGAGCTTCCTGGCGACAGGCACCGCGATCGAAGGCTTGACCGAATGGAATGCCACCTTCACGACGGAAGCGCTCGGCCCGCACAAAGAACAGCTGCTGGAACTCGGTTAGCCCGCCCCTGC
>Ga0208998_1000053_pt1 | contig 11137 bp, 3 predicted proteins | sample MedBloCAOM2_M2_FD_187856 | JGI IMG/M metagenome (GOLD analysis project Ga0208998, IMG submission 187856) | Forest soil microbial communities from El Dorado National Forest, California, USA - Mediterranean Blodgett CA OM2_M2 (SPAdes) (version 2) | ecosystem: Environmental > Terrestrial > Soil >... | reverse complement strand
GATCTTTTTATGAGAGAGTCTAGACTTCGTCGCTTGACGTACGGGCTGGTTCCCATTCTTGCCAAAACCGAGGGCAGAATGGTACGTAGCGCCGTTGACATTAGCAGCTGCCGCTCCAGTCGACGCAGTGAGCAGAACATCATCGCGTCTTCCTGCTATCGAGAGACCATATATAAAAGCCTTGATAAGATGGGTCTTCCCAACCCCACCGACGCCGCCAAGATAAAGCAGGAACTGATCACGAACGGAACTGACTCGAATAGGGTGTAGAATACGGAGGAATAGAGCCTTGATGATCATCCTTTGTTTTTGGTTGAGAGGGTATTGGTTACTGATCAGAGCTTGTATATTTTCGATGGAGGGATCAGCCTGAAATGAAGCTTGCAAATACTGCAAAGAGGCTGTGGATTCTGAGCTGTAACCAAGGACTGGAACAAGAGCAGCAGGTTGATCACCGTTGGCGAATTGAGAGGCAAGGCTGGCGAAGATGTCAGCCTCGGTCCCGTCATCAAGATCCAAACGTTCCTGATCTTTAAAGGCCTTCAACTCCTTGGCCCACGTCTTAGCTAGAGAGATAGGCGAGAATCGAGGACCAAGTACTTGAGGGTGTAGCAAATACCGCAGAGAAGATACGCCGCCACCAGCAGCAATACCAGGAAACGCTAGAGCGGCCTGAAGTAGACTGCTCTCCGTTGGGTGGAGGGTAGCAAAGTCAAAGTCCACATTGGTTTCTTCGTCGTTGTTATAGACATCTTGATCCATGGCTTCAAGATAATCGTCAAACTCTATACCACGCTCCTTCCTGTCCTGATCCGCGGCTTCTTTACTCCGCCGGAGGAGCATGACATTCTCTGCAAGCTGAGCCAGATACGGAGGGAGCGCTGGGAGAAAAAGGTCCCACAGCCAAGTGTTCCTATTTTCCGAGATGCGGAGGGATTCAAGATGACTGCTTGGGAGTTCTCGAAGCTTAGTCCACGGATAGAATAGACCGAGCAGGACCTCATGTATCTCGTCCTGTGTCCTGGAAGTGGTGTCGAGAATGTCATTGTCCCGCTCAGACATAGAAGTAAAGCTTCCACATAAGGAGGGAGTCTTCAACGTCTTTACAGAACCCACAGAGACCTGGATATGAGTGGTATGTAGCGGATGAGCAGGATCAAAGGGAAAGCAGAGCACTCGGCCGCTCGCGCCTTTCAAGGTCTGGACGAAGATCTGAGATGCGTATTCGTAGAAACACAAATGAGCAAGTCTAGCGCCACGGTGTTCGTAGTTCTCATAGATAGAAGGTCGGCGGATCCGGCCATCAAAGTTCACGTACTGATCAGCAGTTTCCGATACCTCTTCGGAGCCGGTCTCGTCTAACAAGCAACGTAAAGTCCTGCGGACATTCACCTTGACCCAGTGGAAATTGATCGTAACAGACGCATCGCTCCGGGGAATGTAAGCAGATGGCTGGCCGAGCAGGAAATGGGCAACAGCCGGACCACCAACCTCCGTATCTCTCGTGAAACGATTATAAGCCTTTAAAGCAAACTTGGACATGTCCAGCGGCGGTGGAGCGGCGATATCGATACCCTCTGCGGCCGCAGCTTCGGCAACCTCTTGGGCTTTCTTTAACACGGCAGCAGCGAGTACAAGCTGACCTCGGTCAACCTGAGCTTTAGTCGCATAGTTTGTCATGTAGTATACGGCGGCCAGAACCTTGGGAGATGAGGGCGTAAAGGTAACATCATGGTTGCACCTTATAGCGGATGCAATGACAGGGTTGTACTTGTTCAGAAATTGGTGGTTCCTCTCCATCCGTATGTAGCCCTCGTCTGTCACCATAGATTCTGGAACCAGCGGTCTTGGGAAGAGAAACCTACATATCTGCAATAGTGACAGCCTGGGCAGACCCGGTCGTGGTTGACTGCGTTGTTGAGTGTTGTCTGCATCAGTCGCCATACCCTCAACCTGCACGGCTGGCATGGCATCTGTACGTGAATGCGGCCCCGCGCCCTTTTTCTGGTATTTGGTACAGGTACCGGTATGCGTGTGCAGTTGGACCCGGGCAGCCACGTTATTAGAGTCGACGTCAAGAGACCTCTGGAATTCATCCGGGGTCATCTCATTCGGCATAGAAAAGACGGAAGACCCAGGTGTCTCTCCTTGGAACTGCTGGCCGAGACTGATATCGACCGTCTCTCTGATTATTGAGCGGATATACGAAAGAATCCGGCCCTTGAGCTCTGGATCAGATGTCAGCCTCCGAGACAAGTTCGCGGCACCAAAGTTACCCGCAAGCCAGGCAAATCCATGCAAGTGCAGCATCATCCGCGTCGTCGACTCTACAACGCCAAAGTGGGAGGTGACAGTCCCGAAAATTCCAGGTTCTCTGGAAAGGGTCTTGAAGAAGCAGCCAAAGAACGCGCTGACAATGACGTGAAAGTATTGTGCTACAAGACTCGGGTTTTTGAGTGTCATCTGCAGCAGTTTCGACCCGAGACCTGTCCCGTCCATAGCAACCTCCTCACCAGCTAGTCTGACAACGAAGATGTTGCCAATATCCTTCGGGTTGAGCGTAAACCAGATTAGCGGAATGCCTAGACGGCCGATCTTCCCAAAAATCAGGTTGCGGAATCGCATCTTCTCTCCAAACGACTCCGGGTTAAAGGAAGATATGATCCGCATATTGGTGATCAGGCTGTGGATAGCAGGGCTTGATATTTTCTTCCTATCACGAAACTCTTCTGCGGCACGGTGGAGGTCATCACCCGACAATCTAGTCAGGTCCTCAGTAGCCTTTGCCCAATAGCCATTTTTGACCTGCACATAGTTTCCAAAGGACGCCTGTCGGATCAGTATTAGATCGTAGATGTAAAACATAAAGGTGTGATGCTGGGAGAAGCTACGGATGTCAGGAGCATGTGTGGTAATCAACACAGAGTGCTTACAGTAACGAATGGTGAAGCATGGCATATCTTGCAAACGCCTTCAAGGAGATCGTCTCTGGACGGTTCCCATTGCCATCGCCTAGATGACCGCCGATACCAAATGGGAATAGAGTAGGGAACGCAGCCGTAAAATAGTCCGGCTCGGTAAAGGAATTTATGAGCGGCAAATCTTGAGATGTCTTGTAGGATATATGTGGCGGACGGCCGTCGTCATCTGGTGTCTCATCGCTATCTTCATCCTCCCTAGGTCCATTATCAATAGGTAACGAGCAGTCAGAAGTCTCCTGAAGAATAGCCTGGAGAGTCCTCAGAGTAGCAGGAGTAGGGTGTGCTTCCTGGCCATGGAGGTCGGAAAAGAAGGATCGGCTGAGGATACTACCAGGCTCAGCATCTTCTACTTCTGCGTCCAGGTCGTTCTCAAACAACCCGTCCTGCAGCGACGTTGCATAACCCTCCCGCTCATCCGTCACCGGAGCTTTATTAGATCCTGCGTCAGAACCCAAAGCAATGAAAGCATCCCTAATCTCTTGAGGAATATGATGCTCAGGCCAAGAGTCCAGAACAGAATAGTCGACGGTCACCGATCTGTAACCGGGATTATTGGCACAGAGCCACAGCAGGGCATTCAAGACCTTTTCTTTATTTACGGAACAAAACAGCGCAAGGTTCTTCTCTGACGGCGGGGTCCCGCGATCCCAACTCACGGTAATAGTGGTGTGGTCTCGTAAACGTCTTGTTGGTAGGATCTTCAGAAGCCCACTCGGATCTTGTCTGACGGCAACTGAATGACCTCGACTACCCCGGTAACTCATACCCCTCTTTGCCCCTGACGTGAGCTTCAGGAACACGCCGAGGACATGAGCGCGTGCAATGAACGCCTCTTCGACGGTATTGAGATCCTTCAGCACCTCTGGGTAATCCTGGCAGAATAGACAGTTGACAAAGTTGCCTGCAGAAAGCGGAGGTATCTTCCGTTTCACGATCGCCACGTTGCACATACTACAGAGACCGACCAAGCCGTCCTTGACAGCGCAGGAATCAGGGGCTGTCTCTGTCCTCCGGATGAAGTATTGCAGGTCCTCGTCTTGAAGGCCGACCCTTGTTATGTCGTCCTCCTGGAATAGTCCCCCGCAGATTCCACAGGGCAGACGTCTCGAGGCATCTGATATAGCCCGTTGATAAGCTCTCATACACTCCATCTGGATAGAGGCGGTGACCATCTCTGGGAAATTAATCGAGGCTTCCTTCATATATTGATACTCCTCGTCTAGAAAAGACGGAATTGGACCGTCGTAGGCAATGATCCGTTCTTGTGTAAGTGACTTCTGCTGAATCCTTCGAGCCTGGATATCGGCCTCATGGCGTAAATGGGCTTGCATTGCCAACTCGTCCCGTCTCTGTTTGTCTCTCTGGCGTTGCTCATCTTCTCGTGCTCGCTTCTGCTCTGCCTCTCTAAGTTTCGCGAGCCTCCGGTGCTCCACATCCTGTGCCTTCTTCGCCTTAGCCGCGGCCTCGTGGCGTAAATGAGCACGCATCGCAGACTCGTCGCGGGCCTGTCTATCCTTACGCCGTTGTTCGTCTTTCTGATAAGCAAGCATTTGCCTCCGCTCCAGCTCCCTAAGTCTTACTTGCCTTCGTCCCTCTGCCTCTTGCTCCTCTCTAGCCTCCGCTAGCCTGCTCCGCTCTATATCCTGTGCCTGCCTCGCGTCAACCGCAGCCTTATGGCGTAAATGAGCTCGCATTGCAGACTCGTCTCGGGCCTGCCTATCTATTCGGCGTTGTTCATCCTGTCGACGACGTAATTCTTGCTTTCGTTCCGTCTCTCTTTGCTTTGCTAGTCTCTGTTCTTGCATGTGAAGTTGCTCAGTCCTCCTACGTTCTTCCACCATAAGCTCGTGCGCCCGAATCTTCTCCCTCTGTAGCTTAATCTGCGCCTGTAATGTCCCAAGGTTGCTAGAAACTGGTTGGCTGTTAGAACTATAGGCATGAAAGGTAGTAGGAGTATGTGGGAAGGCAATAGGCGATGGCATTATCGGCTGGCCTGTATCGCCAGGGCGCTGCTGTTGCAGATCCACCTTTGTAGCCACCGATTCCTGCCTACTAAAACCCTCCTCACCACTATCCAGAACAGGTCAACTCTCTGGCCTAGAGTTCTGTGGAGAAAGCATAGTAGGGAGAAGGTACGCAAGTAGCAGTACTAGTAGCAGTACTACTAGTAGTAGTAATAACATGAAAAACAAGTAGAGCGAAAAGTCATAGCAACAGGAATCGCAGGCGTTTAAGCAGCAGAACAGCTAGGGGGTGCGTGGACGATGCGGAGGGCGCAGACAAAACTAGCAACAAGCAGAAACACCACCTGTAGGAAAAGAAATTATGATACACGTGAGCATCTGGAACAACCCAACTACTGGCACCAAGCAGAAACACCAGCCGTAGAAAAAGAAAGTATAACCACGATACACGTGAGCGTCTGGAACAACCCAACTGCTGATGTAAGCCGGACCGGGTCAACTTATCGACCAAAAACGGATTAACAAAAAGTCCGAAGGACCAACGCTCTCTTCTCTTCGAAGAACCTTCTCTCTGAGCTTATCAGCTCATTTCGAAGGCATATCTTACTCTTATACTCTCTTTATGTTTTTTATGCCTGTTATACGTATCCTCTCCTTTACTCTCCTTTTGCAGTCCCCTCCTTTCGTAATGTCTTCTCTTTCCGTCCGTTACATACGTGTTACAAGTGTTATTACCCTATTTATAATGGACGCAAAGTATTGTGTAGTCTGTGTCCATAAGCTCCCTCTCTCTTCTTTTCTGAACGATCCTCTTGCGAGCCCTACGTCCCGTATCTTCAAGACGTGTATCCAGTGCCGCACGAAACTACGTGATAGACAGCGTGCTAAACGCGCTTTGCAGGTTCTCGATCCGAATATCCAGCGTCCGCCAGCACCGAAACGCGTCCGCGCTGCCCAGAATAACCTGCTACCAGCTCAGCAGGCTCCTCTACCTCCTCGACCTCCTGCCGCTCCTGATACGGCCCTTCCAGCTCCTCCTCCACCCGTTCCGGCCCAGCCAGAGCCCGCTGAACCGCCAGGCTTCGTCAGTACGGATGAATGGCAGCGGATACAACAGTTCGATACAGACATGGGCAAGATACAGCTCGAAACGTGCGTACGCTGTCTGGAACGCGGGTTTGCTATGGACCTAAAGGATGAGGTCTGCCGCCGCTGCTTCTTACGGGACACGAACGCCCGCAAACAGACCGTTACCCCCTTTCTCATGACCGCAGACAACATGATGGATCCGGGGCCCATCCCTCCAGACCTCCCGGCGCTTACGCAGGTCGAGGAGATGGTGATTGCCCGTGCCCACGTACAGATGCTCGTCAAGCGGGTCCGTGGCCACCAGTATCAGTATACCGGGCACTGCGTTACGTTCATGCAGGATATCGTACGGACCGTCAGCGTGCTCCCAAACCTCCCGTCCGAGCTTGATATCGTGCTCTTGCGGCCGCCAGGGGACTGCGAGGACGAGCCACGGTACCGACGCCAATTCCACACCGATTTCCGGGTCCGCCGGCAGCACGTTCTCACGTGGCTTCACTTCCTCAAGGCCAACCACCCCGGCTACCGGGACGTGACGCTCTCGACGGACCGTATTGCAGCCCTCCCGGAAGATGGCAACGTGTCCTCATCCGTACCGTACATCACGGACGAGAGCCTGACCGCCGAAGAAGTCGCCGAGCTGTTAGACGCGCCGCCTCCAACCCAGTCGGCCGTAATCAGCCTGCACAACGAGACCACCGAGGCCAACTTCATCCTGGAGGATATCACGGGCCGCAGACCACCCCCGGCCGGCATTCCTGCCCCCGAGATCCGGCGTACGCCCGTCGACGAGATATCTGGCCGGGAGCAGGTCCTCTCCCAGGCCTTCCCGACCCTCTACCCAACCGGCCGTGCAGATATCAATATCCCACGCCTACGGACCGTTACGCTCAAGGATTACGCCCGTCACCTGCTCTGCTGGCACGATACGCGGTTCGCCCGGCACGCACGCTGGCGCTTCTTAGTATTCAACATGCTGATGCGCCAACGAGCTAGGAATACGGCCAAGTTCTACGTTTCCCGGGCGTCACACATGAAGGATATGAACCGTGACGAGCTGGCGGAAGCGTTAAACACAGATGCATCCCTCTTAAAACAGATCGTCCGCCACGGTTCGAGGCTCCCTGGCACCCGCCCGTTCTGGCAGGGCTGTTCGGGTGGTCTCCAGGCATACGCGCGATTCCTCTCGTCCGATACGGCCCCGGTATTCGTTACGTTCAGCTGTGCGGATATGCAGTGGCACGACCTCCAGCGCCACCTACCTTGCTTTACGGACTACGAAACAGGCGACGACCGGGCCCGCCAGAAGATCGTGTGGTCGAATATCCAGGACTACCCGCATATCGTTGCCCACTACCTTGATATACGGTTCCGTACGTTCTTAAAGCGAGTCGTCTACCCGTACCTGGACGTAACAGACCACTGGTTCCGGTACGAGTGGCAATCCCGCGGTTCCGGCCACCTCCACTGCCTGCTCTGGACCAGAACTGGCCCGCCGCTGGATCCGCCGACCGACGCGGACCGTGAGGCGTTTGCGGCCTATTGGGGAGAGCGTATCACGGCGTGGGTTCCGGATCCGCAACGGCTCCCTGACGCCCGGAACCCAGCGTCCCTCTCCCCGTCAGCAGTCACAAACACCGCCGACCAGTTTACCGCGCTCGTAAACCGGCTCCAGATGCATACAACGTGCCGGCCGTCTTACTGTCTACGGACGAGAAAGGACGGAGCCGATCCGTACTGCCGCTTCTACTTCCCCCGGCCCGTTACCGAGCACGCTACAGTCACAAAGGATATCAACCACAAGAGTTACCTGTTTGCTCCGGCCCGTAATCACGCTCTCGTCAACCAGTGCTCGCCCGCGATTACTATGGGCTGGCTTGCAAATACAGATATCCAGCCGCCGCTCACCCTCCAAGCAGTCCTTACGTATCTCGGCAAGTACGTAACAAAACCGGAAAAGGCGTCCGCGTCATATACGGAGCTACAGGCCCAGATCCTCCCACGGACGAACGACCGTGCGCCGCTCCTCTCTTTCGTATCCCGGCTGTTTAACAAGCTGATCGGGGAGCGCGACTGGTCCGCACAGGAGGTCTCTCACGTCCTGTTAGATCTCCCAACCTATAACGGTACGCGGGAGGTAACTACGCTTGACTGCCGGCCAGAAGAGGTTCAGAACGATGCGATTACAGTCGAGGACGAGACGGTTACACCCCGGCGGTCCGCCTTGCAGCGCTACAAGGACCGTATGGACGACCAGGCTAACCAGTCCCTCCTGACCGTAAGCCTACTTGACTGGCTACAGGAGTATAACTGGTCGATATGGCAGAAACGGCCCCGTGCTCCAAAGCGGGTGGTCAATTACTTCCCACGGTACTCTAGCGACCCGTCTTCGGATACGTACGAGGACTACTGCCGCGTCCGACTTATGCTCCACCACCCGTTTACTGACGTTACAGACCTCTTGACGGTTGACGAAACAGAATACGGGTCGTATCGTGATGCTTTCCTTGCCTGTCGGGACGCTCACACGCACCCGGACGACTTCTATACGGATCCAGAACCGGACGAGGATGCTACAGATAGCGATGATGACGAGTCGGTCCGGGACGACGGGGAAGACGGGCCCCTTGCTGACTTTGAGGTGCTTGCACGCCGGCGGCCCGGTAATACGGACCTCACGTGCAGTTTTACAGGTGATCTCGGGCGCCGGGAACTTGACCGCGTATACGATTGGACCTCTCACGTCGGCCGCGACCTTACCACGCCTGACGCATGGAAACAGTTCAAGCTCCAGTACGGCACCATGCAGGCCGTTACTGTTGATTCGGATCCGCAACCCCTGAACCCTGAGCAACGGAAGCTCTACGATACCGTTACGGCCCAGTACGTCCAGGAGCTCGCCGGAGACGGTCCGCTACAGCCGCTCCTCCTGAACGTTGACGGGCTTGCTGGGTCCGGGAAGACGTATACGCTCCTGAAGATCTGTGCTAGACTTCAAGAGCTAGCACAGCAGTCTAATGCTGGGAATCCGGTTGTCCGTGCGGCCCCGACAGGCGTTGCAGCTTTCAATATTGTTGGACGGACGTTACATAGCCTGTTCCGGCTCCCGGTCAAAAAGCAGGTGTATACGGGCCTCTCTAACGCGTCGTTACACGAGCTCCAGGCCTTCTTCACAGACGTACGGTTCGTAATCGTCGACGAGAAGTCTATGATCGGACTGAAGATGCTGTCGATGATCGATGACCGGCTGCGACAGATCGTTCCGGACCGTGCAGACAAGTCTTTCGGCGGGCTGAACGTGCTCCTCTGTGGCGACTTCTTCCAGCTCCCGCCCGTCAGTGGCCACACTCTCTTTACCCGGGCCGTTCGTGCACCCGAAGCTCTCAAAGGGCAGTCACTCTATCGGTCGTTCGATCGTACGGTCCGGCTGACCCAGGTTATGCGGCAGCTGGGAGAGGACGATATCGCGGTCCGTTTCCGTGCTGCCTTGAGCGAGTTGCGGGACTCAAAGCTCTCACAATCCAGCTGGGAGCTCCTTAGCACCCGTGTCCAGAGCCAGCTCTCCCCAGCTGAGGTGGCTACGTTCCGTACAGCACTGCGGGTCTACTTTCGGAACGCCGAGGTCCAGGAACGGAACTACGAGCAGCTCGCGGCTATTCAGCGGCCGGTAAAGAAGATCGTTGCAACACACACCGGCCGTAATGCAGCTAAGGCAACAACCGAGGAAGCCGACAACCTAGCTGCTGAGATCCTACTTAGCGTTGGTGCCCAGGTAATGCTTACGGCGAATCTATGGACTGAGCAGGGGCTCGTGAACGGTTCGATTGGCACAGTAACGGATCTCTTATGGGATACGCACCAAGATCCGTCCGTAAGTATGCCTGCAATCGTGCTCGTCTGCTTTCCGGAGTATTCTGGGCCGGACTATCCTGGCTACGATCCGAAGGTAATCCCGGTCTTCCCGTCCGTCCATCAGTTCGACCTGAAGAACATCTCCTGTACCCGTATACAGTTCCCCCTGCGGCTGGCATATGCTATTACGGTCCACAAGAGCCAGGGGTTGACGCTCTCCCGGGTCGTTTTGGATCTGGACCAGAAGGAGCACTGCCTTGGCCTGTCGTATGTAGCTGTATCGCGGGTCAAGTCACTGCAGGGGTTGATGTTTGAGTCTTCTTTTGACTATAGCCGTTTTACGTCCCAGGATTCACCTGTAGCACAGGATCGGGCACTAGACCACCATTTCCGGACCGATCAATTACTATAGCTATCCGTTACGTTCTATAGACGGCCCGTACCCCTAACTCCCGCTACTTAACGTACTCGTACTGCTTGATACGGAGCTGCTCGACCCGGTACTGCTCCTCCCTTCTCCTTCCTCTTCTTCTTCTGCCTCCTCTCCCATTGCAACAGCTAGTGCTGCCAGTCGCAAGTGTGACCGGGCTATTTCGCTCCAACGGCCCCCCGCGGAAAGGTTTCGGACCGCATCCAGCTTGTTTTCAAATGCCTGGCCTGTTATATCCTGTGCACTGACTGGAACCCGGACTCGATCAGCATGTTGGGCCTGTGCCTGTTGCCTGCGTGTCTGTACTTGCGGAGCAGGAAGTTGGGACTGCCCTTGCGGTTGCCCTTGCGGTTGCTGTAGGTTTGCTGGACCTGATTCCGTGCCTCCGCGGACCGGCGTTTCGTGCCGCTCCTGCTAGAGTCTGCTGCAACGACCCTGGCGTCCGTACCCGTCGTCTTGTGTACCTGTTTGGCCAGCTGTCGTCCGAATACACGGCGATAGCAGATGAGGAGGATTGTACAGATCGGGATTCGGTTTTCGGATCGATTTGAAGGTCGGTAGGAAGTTACTGGGCTGTAGCGATGATTTTGCTGTCTATATTCAAATGAACGGCTGTCTACTAGAAATATTTTGATCTGTACAGAGAACGTGAGACTGTAGAACACCTGTAATAATAATCTAAGGGGGTGGTTTAGGGAGGTCTCCCCCCTATATAAAAATACAGCCTATAAAAAACGATCTGTAAGCTAATAGAACACCTGTATTTCGAGCTTGCGAGGACCGGGGGTTTGGGGGCTGGCCCCCATAGAATCCGAAAGCAA
>Ga0208998_1000052_pt1 | contig 11214 bp, 9 predicted proteins | sample MedBloCAOM2_M2_FD_187856 | JGI IMG/M metagenome (GOLD analysis project Ga0208998, IMG submission 187856) | Forest soil microbial communities from El Dorado National Forest, California, USA - Mediterranean Blodgett CA OM2_M2 (SPAdes) (version 2) | ecosystem: Environmental > Terrestrial > Soil >... | reverse complement strand
GGCCGGTGGCGAGGCGATGGCCGAGCTCGAGGCTGAGATCGCTCAGTACGAACTGGAAGCGTGAGCGCAATGAGCGCTCTGTCTCCCACGTTGACGAGCGAGCCGCTGCGATTCGCAGCGGAATCGACGCCGACGGTGCTGTGGACAACGACGCCACGCTCGCGGTCTACGCCGCGATGGCGGTGGCGCGCCAGATCGAGAGCGGGATCTGCCACGTCAACTCCTCGACCGTCCACGACGAGCCGCAGATGCCCTTCGGCGGCGTCAAGGACAGCGGTTGGGGACGGTTCGGCGGCTCCGCCGCGGTGGGCGAGTTCAGCGACCTGCGCTGGATGACCGTGCAGAGCATCGCCCGCGAGTACCCGATCTGATCGGGCGGGCAGATGCTCCCCGCGAGCGGACGCCTAGAGGAAGTCGCCGACCTCCGGCGTGATCCGCATGAAGGCCTCGGCCTGGCGAACCTCCTGGTTGCCGGAGATGCGCCGCGCGTGGTTGCCACGGTGGCCCGCCCGCTCGGTGTAGTAGCTGGCGAGGTAGGACTGCGCCTTCATCTCCGCCATCGCCGCGACCTTGCGGTCCATCACCGCGGTGATGTCGACGAAGGTGGTCGGGATGAAGTTGCAGAGCTCCGGCTGGTGCGGCTCGAAGAGGAAGAGGCGGGGCGGCTTCACCGTCTTGAAGGCGCTGGAGACGCCGGCCCCGGCGGCCAGGGCGCGCGCCCGTTCGACCGCGGCGAAGGCGACCGGGTGGTCGGGGTTGAAGGGGTCGCGGTCGGTGTGGGTGACGATCACGTCCGGGGCCAGCTCGCGGATCACGTCGACCAGCGCGGCGAGGCCGTCGCCGGAGACCTCGAGCGGATAGTCGCCGAGGTCGAGGGTGCGGAAGTCGGCGCCGAGCTTCGCGGCGGCGCGCTCGGCCTCGCCGTGGCGGATCTCTTTGACCCGCTCGATCGTCATCCCCTCCTCTTTCCAGAGCTCGCCCGACTCGCCGCGCTCGCCGTAGGAGAGCGCCAGCACGTGGGCCTCGCCGCCCGCCGCGGCGGTCGCCGCCAGGGTGCCCCCGGCGCGCCAGAGGAAGTCGGCCGCGTGGGCGCCGACCGCGAGCATCTTCGGCGGCGTGCCGTCAGCCCCGGTCATCGCCCCGCCACCCGCCGCGTGTTGGTCACTGCCATCGTCTTGATCTCCTTCTCCTCGAAGCCCGCGTCGAGCAGGCGGTCGACCATGAAGCCCATGCCGTCCTCGACGGCGGGGTTGAACATCTGCCCGAGGTCGGTCGAGAGGACCGAGTTCTCCGGGCCGGTGGCGCGGATCGCCTCCAGCCAACGCTCCCAGCTGACTTTGCCGGTGTGCGGCGTGGTGAAGCAACGCTCGAGCAGCGCCCCGCGCGCCGCCAGCTCCCGCTGCTCGGCGATCCCGAGGTCCTGCGACGGGAACTCGGGATGGGTGACGACGATGGTCTCGATCCCGGCCGCGACGGCGGCGTCGACCATCGGGAAGATCTCGGCGCCGCTGAGGTGCCCGGTGGCCAGCACCATCTGGTGGCGGGCGACGACCGCGAGCACTTCCAGGGTCTCCGGCAGCGGCTTGCCGTCCTCGCCCAGCACCGGCACCGGCGGGATCTCGATCCCCTGCTCGCGCAGCTCGAGCTGCAGCTTCACCCAGACCGGGACTTTGCCGCCCGCGCCCGCGTGGTCGCGCTCGTGCGACTCGTTGACCGAGTCGACGGTCGGCAGCCAGACGATCCTCGCCCCCTCGCGCCCGGCGACCTCGACCGCCAGCGGGTTCATCCCGCCGACCGCGCGGTTGAGCACGATCGAGCCCAGCGCGTCGATCCCGGGGGCCGCGGCGCGCACCGTGGCCGCCCGCTCGGCGGTGGAGGTGTAGTGGGACTTCATGCAGAAGCCGGCCATGTCGAGCTCGCGCATGCGGCGCGCCAGCCCGAGGTCATCGATCTTGCGCTCGACCACGTCAGGAGAGATGTGGACGTGCGTGTCGTAGGCCCCGCGCAGCACCTCTCGGGCGCGCGCCGAAGGGATAGGGTCGACCATATTGTCAACAATATTGCACACCAAACGCGGAGGGCAAGTGAGTGAGATGAGCGAGACCGGGACGCGGACCGTGCGGGACGCCGTTCTCGACGTGATGCGCGAGCGCGGGATGACGAAGATCTTCGGCAACCCCGGCTCGACCGAGATCCCCTTCCTGACCGGGCTGCCCGACGAATTCGAGTTCGTCCTCGGCCTGCACGAGGGCGGCGTGGTGGGGATGGCGAGCGGCTACGCGCTGGGGACCGGCGAGCCGGCCTTCGTCAACCTGCACACCGCACCGGGGCTCGGCAACGCGGTCAACGCGATCGCCGGTGCCCGCGACAACCGGGCGCCGCTGGTGATCGTGGTCGGCCAGCAGGACCGGCGCCAGCTCGCGATGTCCCCCTTCCTCACCGGCCGCGCGCTGGAGAAGCTGGCGGGCGAGTACCCGGTCTGGTCGAACTTCCCGCCGACCCCGCAGGACCTGCCCGGCGCGATCGCCCGCGCCTGGCACGAGGCGCGCCAGCAGCGCGGGCCCGCCCTCGTGGTCGCCCCGATGGGCGACTGGGAGAAGCCCGCCGACGAGCACGTCGCGCCCGGCTCGCCGACCAAGGTGCTGGCCGCCCCGGCGGTCGCCGACGCCGACGTCGAGGAGATGGCGGCGTTGATCGAAGCGGCGTCCTCGCCCGCGATCGTGGTCGGCGCCGGAGCCGACGACGAGGCCGGCTGGGCGGGCGGCGTGGCGCTGGCCGAGAAGCTGCGGGCGCCGGTCTGGATGCAGGAGTTCGGCAGCCGCGCCGGCTTCCCCCAGGACCATCCGCTCTTCGCCGGGATCCTGCACTGGAGCCGCAAGGGCCTACGCGAGGCGCTCGGCGACCACGACCTGGTGATCGCGGTCGGCACCGCCGCCTTCCTGCTCTACATATACGACCCCGGCGAGCTGGTCGGCCCGGACTCGAAGGTCGCGGTGATCACCGACGTGGTCGAGGAGGCCAACCGCTCCGACGCCGAGCTGGCGCTCCTCGCTCCCCCCGGCCTCGCCTGCAGCCGGATCGCCGCCCGACTGGAGCAACGCGACGGCCCCGACCCGGCCTCGCACCGGCCGCCCGCCGACCCGGCGCCGCCCGCCGCCGGCGAGCCGCTCCTTCCCGGCCACGTCTTCGTCGCCCTGCGCGACCGGCTGCCGGAGAACGTCGTGCTGATGGAGGAGAGCCCCTCGAGCCGGCCGGAGCTGATGCGGCGGATCCCGGCGCGGGCGCCGATGGGCTTCATCAGCGGCGCCAACGGGGCGCTCGGCTTCGGCCTCGCCGGGGCCACCGGCCTGGCGATGGCGCTCGACGACCGCCCGGTCGTCGCGGTGCTCGGCGACGGCGCCTCGCTCTACACGATCCAGACGCTCTGGAGCGCCGCCAACTACCGGGTGCCGCTGTTGGCGCTGGTGATGGCCAACCGCCGCTACGCGGTGATGGACGGGCTCGCCGCGCGGGCGGGCGGCCCCGGCGCCTGGCCCGGCTTCGGCACCGTCGACGTCGCCACGCTGGCGGCGGGCTTCGGCTGCCCGGCGCGGCGGGTCGGCGATCACGACGAGCTGATCGCCGCCCTCGACGAGCTGCTGCCGACCCTCCCCGGCCGCGACGGCCCGATGGTCCTGCAGGTCGAACTCGAGCCCGCCGCGTGAAGGTCGCGATCACCGGGGGCGCCGGCGGGGTCGGCTCCTCGGTCGCCTTCAACCTGCTGCTCGCCACGCACCCTTATGAGGTGCTGCTGTTCGACAACCGCCCGAACATGATCACCTCGCACACGATGGACTTCGAGCAGGTGCTCGAGCAGGGCGCGAGCGGCTCGGTGCGGGCGGGCGCCGAGGGCGAGCTGGCCGCGGCCGACCTGGTGATCGCCGCCGGGGCGGCACCGCTCACCGTCAACACCTCGCGGATGGTCTACCTGGCCGACAACGCGGCGATCGTCGGCGCCCTGCTCGACCAGCTGCCGGCGGGCTGGCCGGGGATCCTGATCCTGGTCACCAATCCGGTCGACCCGCTCTGCACCTGGGCGCGCGAGCGGAGCGGAATCCCGCGCGAGCGCCTGCTCGGCTACACGCTGAACGACTCGCTGCGGCTGCGCACCGCGATCGGCGCCGAGCTCGGCGTCGAGCCGGGCCGGGTCGATGCCTGGGTGATCGGCGAGCACGGCGACGAGAGCGTCGCCCTCTTCGAGCGCGTGTTGATCGACGGCGAGCCGGTCGCGCTCGACGCCGACCAACGCGAGCGGGTGATCGAGTTCATCCGCTCCTGGTACACCCGCCACGTCGCGCTCGACTCGGGCCGCTCCTCGACCTGGACGAGCGGCCTCGGCCTGGCGCGGATGGTGGAGGCGATCCGGGCCGACGCGGGCGAGCTCTGGCCCGCCTCGGTGGTGCTCGAGGGCGAGTACGGGATCGAGGGCGCCTCGCTGGGGGTGCCGGTGCGGCTCGGCCGCGGCGGCGTCGCCGAGCTGCCCAAGTGGGATCTGGAGCCGGAGGAGTCGGCGGCGCTGCGGGCGGGTGCCGAGACGGTGCGCACGGCGGCGGCGGCGATCGCCGCGAAAGCTTGAACCAAGGCAACGGAGGAGTAGAGATGGCGCTGAAGGGACTCGAGGGCAAGGCGACGATCGTCACCGGAGGGGCGTCCGGGATCGGGCTCGCCACCGCCGAGCGGCTGGTCGCGGAGGGCGCCCGGGTGGCGCTCCTCGACATCGACGGCGAGGCGGCCGAGCGGGCCGCCGCCGAGCTCGGCGGCGAGAGCATCGGGCTGCGCGCCGACGTCTCCTCCGAGGAGGAGGTCGCCGCCGCCTTCGCCACGGTGCGGGAGCGATTCGGGACGATCGACGCCCTCCACAACAACGCCGGGATCGAGGGCGACTCGGCGCCGCTCCTGGAGAGCAGCGTCGAGCAGCTCGACCGGCTGCTGGCGGTCAACGTGCGCGGCGTCTACCTGGTGCTGCGCGAGATGCTCCGCGACGCGAGCACCCACGGCACCGCCGCGGCGATCGTCAACACCGCCTCCGGCACCGCCCTCCACGCGGTCCCGGGCATGGGCCAGTACGCGGCGACCAAGGCGGCGGTGCTGGCGCTGACCCGCAACGCCGCGGTCGAGAACGCGCGCGCCGGCATCCGCGTCAACGCGGTCGTTCCCGGGCCGGTCGACACGCCGCTCTTCGACCGGCTCTCGGATGAGGTCAAGTCGGGGGTCTCCGCGGCGCTGCCGATCGGCCGGGTCGGCCGGGCGGACGAGGTGGCGGCGTTGGTCGCCTGGCTGCTCAGCGACGAGGCGCCCTACGCCTGCGGCGGCGTCTTCACCATCGACGGCGCGGAGACCGCGGCCTGAAAGGCCGCGGTCGGAGGCTGCCGCGGCCTGACCGGGGCGCGGCTGCCGGCGGCGACCCGCCGCCGGCCGTCCGCGCCTAGAGCACCATCGTCACGGTCTTCTCGACCGTGTTCTCCTCGATCCCGGAGAAGCTCAGCTCGCTGCCCAGGCCGCTGGTCTTGCGCCCGCCCCAGGGCAGGCGCGGGTCGGGGGCGCCGAAGCCGTTGATCCAGACCGTCCCCGCCTCCAGTTTCGAGGCCAGCAGGTGGGCGGCGGAGACGTCGCGGGTCCAGATGAAGGCGGCCAGGCCGTAGGTCGTCTGGTTGGCGAGCCGGGCCGCCTCCTCGAGATCCTCGAAGGGCATCACCAGCCCGACCGGGCCGAAGATCTCCTCGCGGGCGATCTTCATCGTGTTGTTGCCGTCGGCGAAGACCGTCGGCTCGACGAAGAAGCCGGGCCGGTCGGGACGGCCGCCGCCGGCGACCAGCCGCGCGCCCTCCTCCTGCCCCGCCTCGATGTAGCCGCTCACCCGGTCGAGCTGGGCGCGGTTGATCAGGGCGCCCATCGTCGCCTCTTCGTCGAGCGGATCGCCGAGCCGCACCGCCGCCGCCGCCTCGGCGAGCCCGGCGACGACGTCGTCGTAGTGCTCGCGGGCGGTGAGGATCCGGGTGCCCGCCGCGCAGATCTCGCCCTGGTTGGCGAAGAGGCCCATCGCGGTGCCCGCGACGGCCGCCTCGATGTCGGCGTCGGCGAGGATCACCTGCGGCGACTTGCCGCCCAACTCGAGCGTCACCGGCCGCAGCTGCCGGGCCGCCTCGATCGCGATCTCGCGGCCGACCTCGGGCGAGCCGGTGAAGCTGATCTTGTCCACCCCGGGGTGGCGGACCAGCGCCGCGCCCGCGGTCTCGCCGAGGCCGCAGACGACGTTGACGACGCCGCCCGGGAAGCCCGCCTCGGCGAACAGGTCGGCGAGCAGGAGCGTGGTCAGCGGCGCGTCCTCCGGCGGCTTGACGACGACGGTGCAGCCCGCCGCCAGGGCCGGCGCCAGCTTCCAGGCGGCGATCATCAGCGGCGAGTTCCAGGGCGTGATCGCGGCGACCACGCCGATCGGCTCGCGCCGCGTGTAGGAGTGACGGGGACGGCCGATGTGGGGCAGCGCCTCGACCGCGCGGCCGTCGATCTTGTCGGCCCAGCCGGCGAAGTGGCGGAGCGTGTCGACCGTGCCGGGGACGTCGACGACGCGGGCGTCGAACACCGGCTTGCCGACGTCGACGGCTTCGATCCGGGCGAACCGCTCGGACTCGCGTTCGACCAGGTCGGCGAGCCGGAAGAGCAGGGTGCCGCGCTCGGCCGGGGTGAGGCGGGACCACTCGCCGTCGAGCTGCGCCCGGGCCGCGGCGACGGCGGCGTCGATGTCGGCGGCGTCGCCGGCGGCGACGTGGGCCAGGGTCTGCTCGCTGGCCGGCGCGATCACCTCGATCGTCGCGCCGGCGGCCGCCTCGCGCCAGGTGCCGTCGATCAGCAGGCCGGTCGGGCCGAGGTCGAGGTCGGGGGTCGTCGTTGCGTCAGTTGCCATCAGGCCATCATCTCCGTGCGCTCGTCCACGTTTGCGTTCCGCAGCTCCAGTGGCTGCCCATCCATCCCCAGCACCAGCGAGGACTCCTCGTACCAGCTGTCCGGCGCCCGCGTGCCCCAGAAGCTGCGGCAGCGCTCGTCGTTGACGCTCCACCGCAGCGGCACCAGGTCGGGATCGCCGGTGTAGTAGTCGCAGGCGTAGAGCTCGATCCGGTGCCCGTCGGGGTCGCGCAGGTAGACGAAGAAGGCGTTGCTCACGCCGTGCCTCCCCGGGCCCCGCTCGATCGCGTCGGCGTGACCGGCGGCGGCCAGCTGGTCGCAGGCGTGGAGGACGCCCGCGGGCTCCGACACCCACATCCCGACGTGGTGCAGGCGCGGCCCGCGCCCGGCGGTCAGGGCGACGTCGTGGACGGTCTGCTTGCGCATCAGCCAGGCGCCGGAAAGACGCTCGTCCTCGCCGTCGGTGGAGATGTACTCGGTGCAGCGGAAGCCGAGGCCGAGCCAGAAGCGGGCCGCCCGTTCGACCTCCGGCACGTGCAGGTTGAAGTGGTCGATCCGCATCACCGGGGCGCCGCGGTGGATGTCGAAGCGCTGCATCTGCTGCTGCGCGGGCTCCATCTCGTGGAAGAACTCGAGCGGGTAGCCGAGCGGATCGGCGACCCGCAGGCCGGGGCCCTGGCCGCGCTCGCCGTCGACCCAGACGGGCTCCTCGCCGCGGCCGCGGAACTCCTCCTCGAGGCGATCCAGGTCGGCCGGTTCACGGACCCGGAAGGCGAGGTGGCCGACCGCCGCCCGCGGTGCCTGGCGCAGGACGAGGCAGTGGTGGAGGCGCTCCTCCCAGCCGCGCAGGTAAAGGGCATCGTCGGTGCGCTCGGTGACGATCAGGCCGAGCAGGTCGACGTAGAAGCGCTCCGAGGCCTCGAGGTCGGTGACCAGCAGCTCGGCGTGCGCGCAGCGCAGGATGTCGAAGTCGGGCCGCACCGTCTCGGCGAGCAGCGCCTCGACCCGGGTCGGGCCGCTCACGACGCCCTCCCCCCGCCGACCGCGGCCGGCTGGCCGGCTTCCGCCAGCCGCGTCTCGTAGGCCTCGACCGTGCGCAGCTTGTGGCGACGAGCGTCGCGCTCGATCCGCGCCGGGTCGGCTCCCTCTTCGATCAGCTCGGCGATCGCCTCGTGCTCGTTGGCGGATTCGTTGCCGCGCGTCGGGATGTAGAGGAAGACCGTCGCCCGCAGCGTGTTGAGTCGCTCGTTCGTCTCGGTCAGCTCGCGCCGCAGGTAGGTGTTCGGGCAGCGGTCGTAGATCACCGCGTGGAACTCGTGGTTGAAGCCGGAGACCTGCATCAGGTCGAGCCGCTCGATCGCGCCGCGCATCTTCTTGTTGATCGCCCGCAGCCGCTTGGTGTCGGCGGCGCGCATCTCCGGCGCGGCGGCGGCGGTCGCGTAGCCCTCGAGCAAGGCCAGCGTCACCATCACCTCCTTCCAGGAGCCGGTGTCGACCGGGGCGACCTGCGCTCCTTGGTTGGCGCGGTAGATCACCCATCCCTCGGCCTCGAGGCGGCGGATCGCCTCGCGCACCGGCATCGGGCTGACCTCCAGCTCGCGCGCGATCGCATCGATCACGAGCCGGTACCCAGGCCCGTAGGTACCGTCCAGGATGCGTTCCTTGAGGACCGTGTAGGTCCGTTCCTGCTTGCTCGGCTCTCGCTCCCCACCGCTCAACTTGCTCTCCCCCCTCCGGGATCTGGTCAGGGGAAACATATTCGTTATTTGATCGGATCTATAGTCCGACCGAGGACGATCCCGCCAAGGTCGCCTCCCAAATCCGTCCTTGACAAGTAGCTGGAGGTTAAGGAAGGTATGCGGTACGGATCGTGGATGGAAGTGCGCGATGCGAACAAGCGAGCATCACGGGAGCTTGTCGCGGAGTCCGCTTCAGCGGTCCGAGGGAATGAGACGACATGTGCCACACGACGTATGGGCCACCGCACGCAACCGGCGCCGACCGGTCGTCGCGTCGACCCGTGAGAGGAGAGAGATGCACCGCAGCAACCCCGAGAGGAGCTCGTCGTGAGCGCGGCCAGTGAATCTGAGCGCGCGGTCGCAGCCGCCCCCGGTCCGGGCACCGTCTCCGGCGGTGGTTCGACCTCGGGAGAGGGCAGCTCCGGCGCCCCCGGCCCGGCCCGCTACTGGCTGAGCCGGTTCCTGCGGGTCGAATGCCTGAGCGTCCTGGTCGCGACGCTCGTGCTCGGCGCCTTCATCGGCATCCTGCATCCGGACTTCCTCTCCTCGTCGCAGATCCGCGACGTCCTGCAGCAGTCGGTCTACGTCGCGATCCTCGCCTCGGGGATGGCGTTCCTGCTGGCGATGCGCGAGATCGACCTCTCGGTCGGCTCGATCTTCGGCCTGACCCTGATCATCGCGGCCCTGCTCATGCAGGGAGGGATGAACCCCTGGATCGCGGCCTTGATCGGGATCGCCTGCGCGGGCGGCATGGGCCTCGTCAACGCGGTGCTCGTCCAGGTGATCGCGATCCCGGCGATCGTCGCGACCCTGGCGACGCTCTCGATGTACCGCGGCCTGGCGCTCGCGCTCAGCCACGGTCAGCAGGTGACGAAACTGCCCTTCGGCAACTCCTTCTTCACCTTCCTCGGCGGCAAACAGTTCGGCATCCCGGTCAGCGTCTGGGGCATGATCCTGATCGCGATCGTGATGACCGCGATCCTGCGACTCACCCCGTTCGGCTACCGGGTGCGGGCGATCGGCTCCAATCCCGAGGCGGCGACCTTCTCCGGCATCTCGATCCCGCGGGTGCGGGTCCAGGCGCTGGTGATGATGGGGATCCTCGCGGGCATCGCGGGCATCTTCGGGCTCGCCTTCTTCGAGTCGGGCGAACCTAACATCGGCAGCGGCTTCGAATTCGAGGCGATCGCCGCCGCGGTGATCGGCGGCACCTCGCTGCGCGGCGGCAACGCCACCGTGGTCGGGGCGATGATCGGCGCGATCCTCCTCACCGAGGTCTCGAGCGGTCTCGTCTACTTCAACGTGCCGCAGAACTGGAGCGCGTTCGCGACCGGCGCGGTGATCCTCGTCGCCGTCTCGCTCGACAGCATCGTCCGCCTGCGCGGCCGGCGCAGCGCCCAGCGCGGCGGGCTCGGCCTATGACGACCGCCGAGCCGGGCGAACCGCACCCGAGCGACACAACCACTTACCCCAACGCGCGGCACCGATTTGGGTGGTGCCGCGCCAGCAGCATGTCCCGTATCAGAGAGGAGAAAATCTAAATGCCTAACCGGCAATTGGGAAGCAATCGCAGGAGGTCCGTGTTGGCGCTGGTCGGCGCCGCGGCACTGCTGCTGGCGCTGGTACTCAGCGCTTGCGGGTCGAGCAGTTCCTCGTCCTCGTCCAGCACGGGCGGAGGCGGCAGCACCGAAGAAGAAGGTGGCAGCACGAAGAGCGGCAGCGAAATCAACATCGCCGTGGTGAGTGCCACCACCACGCAGAACGCGTTCCAGGAGATGACCTACGGAGCCGAAGCCGCGGCTGAACACGAAGGCGTGAACATCAACGCCTCGGCCCCGAACGGTGTCAACCCGACCCAGGAGGTCGGCCAGTTCCAGGCGGCGACGCACACCTCCCAGGACGGGATCACGATCGCGACGACGGCGCCGGAAGACTTCGTCCGCCCGTACCAGCAGGCGACCGAAGAAGGCATCCCGGTGATCACGATGGACTCGCCGCCGCCCGAAGGCAGTGGCGTCGAAACGTTCGTCGGCAACAGCAACACCGAAGTCGGCGAAATCCTGGCCAAAGAAATGCTGAAAGAAATCCCGGCGAACGCGACCGGCGAAATCGTCTTCGGCAACGACATCCCCGGGCTCGTGCTGCTTGAACTCCGGATCCAAGGTATGGAAAACGTCCTGAAGAAAGAACGTCCCAACCTGAAGCTCGTCGGACCGTTCAACGTCGGGTCCGAGCCGACCGAAAATTACAACAACTGGAACAACCTGGTGAAGGCGCATCCGGGTGCCGTCGCCTACCTGGCGCCGGGCGACCAGGACGCCGTCTCGCTGTACAAGATCCAGAAAACGACCGGCGAAAAATTCCTCGTCGGAGCGTGTGACGTCGACCCGATCGCGCTCGAAGCGGTGCAGAATGGCTACGTGTACGCCCTCGGCGATCCGTACCACTTCATGAAGGGGTACATCTCGGCCTCGCTGCTCGCCCAGCACGCGAAGGAAGGGAAAGAAATCCCCAAGGGTTGGTGGAATCCGGG
>Ga0208998_1000051_pt1 | contig 11296 bp, 10 predicted proteins | sample MedBloCAOM2_M2_FD_187856 | JGI IMG/M metagenome (GOLD analysis project Ga0208998, IMG submission 187856) | Forest soil microbial communities from El Dorado National Forest, California, USA - Mediterranean Blodgett CA OM2_M2 (SPAdes) (version 2) | ecosystem: Environmental > Terrestrial > Soil >... | reverse complement strand
ATGCCCCCGACTCCCCTCGCCTTCAACCAATCCCGGATAGCCATAAGGGGAAACCGCGTCACGCTCGCCAGTGCCCTCGATCTCGCGAACGATCAGCGGAGCCAAGAGCTCCAAGTTGTCGCTCTGGATCCGCAGCGTATGGGTGACGCCCTCAGCGTCGAGGAAAGGTTGACAGCGGAAGAACTCGCCAGAAGCCGCGGCCTCGCCGCGGTCCTCGAGCAACTCGGCGGTGGCGACCGGCGCGCTCACTCGAAGAGGTCGGCGGCGGCGGTGCGGAACTCAGCGGGGAGCACGCCCCAGACCTCGCAGTCGTCGGGCGGGGCGCCCTTGCGGGCGAGGTGGGAGCGCATCGTCCCCTCGTGCACCCAGCCGAGGCTGGTCACCGTCTTCTTGGCGATCTCGTTGCGGGCCGGGATGCGACCGTAGACGCGGTGGGCGCCGTACTCGTCGAAGGCCCTGGCGATCGTCAGCGCCTCGGCGCGGCGGCCGACCCCCTTGCCGCGGACGTCGTCGCCGATCAGGGCGCCCAGCTCCGGCGCGGTCTGCCGGAAGAGGCCGTAGAGCGCGGTGAAGCCGACCGGCTCCTCGTAGCCCTCGACGACGATCGCGAACTTGCGGTCCTCGCCGGAGTCGTCCATCGCTCGCCGCGCCCAGCCCTCGGCCTGCTCCAGCGAGAAGCTGTCGCGCTGCTCCATCAGCGACGCCGTCGCCGCCGGGTTGTTGAACCAGCGGTGGACGGCGGGCGCGTCGCCGGGCTCGAAGCGCCGCAGGCTCACGTCTGGCTTATCGCTCATCCCGGGAACCCTAATCGGGGGCGAGGCCCTTGCCGGTGACGACCAGCCAGAGGGTCTTGGCGAGGATCTGGACGTCGAGGGCGGCGGAGCGGCGGTCGACGTACTCGACGTCGAGCTCGATCCGCTCCTCCCAGGGGATCCCGGCGCGGCCCTGGACCTGGGCCCAGCCGGTGATCCCGGGCAGGACCTCGTGGCGGCGGCTCTGGAACGGGGTGTAGTCGTCCACCTGGGCGGGGATGGTCGGGCGCGGGCCGACGATCGCCATCTCGCCGTGGAGGACGTTGACGAGGTTGGGGAGCTCGTCGAGCGAGGTGCGGCGGAGGAAGCGGCCGGCGGCGGTGACGCGGGGGTCGTCGCGGGTGACGACCGTCCCGACGCCGACCGGGTCAGAGCCCTGCTCCATCGTCCGCAGCTTCCACATCTCGAACTCGGCGCCGTGGCGTCCGACGCGGCGCTGGCGGTAGATGACGGGGCCGCGGCTGCCGAGCTTGATCGCGATCGCGGCGAGCAGCAGGACGGGCGAGAGGATGACCAGCGCCACGGTGGCGATGAGAAGGTCGGCCGCGCGGGGCATCAGCGGGTTCCCTCGGCCTTCTCCCAGCGCCCACCGGCGCCGTGCCGGCGGCGGTCCCAGAGGCCGGCGGCGATCGAGGCGGTCGTCATCACGTAGTAGCGGGCGATCCGCAGCGGGGCCAGCGGGTAGCGGCGCGCCAGCAGGGCGGCGGCGATCAGGGCCAGCTGAGCGAGGAAGGTGAGTATGTAGATCCCGCCCTGGCCGAGCAGGGCGACGTTGGCGGCGAGGACGACCAGGTGCAGCGCCGGGCTGAGGTAGCGCAGCAACCGGTGCGAGGCCAGCTCAAAGGCGAAGAGCGGCGGGTAGCCGCGCGGGTCGACCATGCCTTCGCCGACGACGATGTCCCAGAGGCCGACCATCATCCGCCGTTTGCGGGCGAACTCCCCCTCCATGGTCGGGACCATCTTCTCGCTGGCGCGGGCCTCGGGCGCATAGAGCGAGCGCAGGCCGCGCTTGGCCAGCTCGAAGGGGAAGCTGAGGTCGTGGCTCCCGGACGGCGCGAGCGGCAGGTAGGCGTCGCGGCGGACCGCATAGATGGCGCCGTTGCCGGCGGTGATCCCGCCCAACGTCGACTCCATCTCCCGCACCGCCATCTCGTAGCGCCAGTAGGCGCCCTCGAGGTTGTCGCCGCCGGCATCGATGAAGCGCACCTGGCCGCAGACGTAGCCGACCGCCGGGTCGTAGGCGAAGGGGGCGACCAGCCGTCGCAGGGCGTTGGGCTCCCACTCGCTGTTGGCGTCCGAGAAGGCGAGCAGCTCGCCGCTAGCCACCTCGGCGGCGGCGTTAAGGGCGGCGACCTTGCCGGCCGGGGGCAGCTCGAGGACGAGATCAGCGCCGGCGCTGCGGGCGCGCTCGGCGGTGGCGTCGGTGGAGCCGTCGGAGGCGACGATCAGCTGCAGTAGCTCGCGCGGATAGTCGAGCGCGAGCGCGTTGGCGATCTTGGCCGCGATCACCTCCTCCTCATCGTAGGCGGGGACGATCAGGGAGACGGAGGGCAGCGGGGTGGGAGCATCCACCGCTGGCGGCGGGGCGGCGGGGTTGGACGAAGGGAGCGGAGAGGCAGCGGTGCCCGGGGTCGTCGGGCGCGGCGGCGGATCGTCTTCCGCCAGCCCCGGCCAGGTCTCGACCGGATGCCGGCGCAGGGCGACGAGCACCCGCAGGACCAGCGGGTAGCCGGCGTGGGCGTAGACGATCAGACCGGCACAGAGCCAGAAGAGAATCGCGGCGGCGGTCATCCGCGGGCCTCGATCAGCTCCCGGTAGAGATCGAGCGTGAGGCGGGCCGCCTCGTCCCAGGAGAAGGGGCTGCCGGCCGCGCGGCCGGCAGCGGCGGCCAACTCGGCGCGGGCGGGCTCGTCCCCGACCAGCTCCGTGAGGGCGGCGGCGAGGTCGCCGACGTCCCCCGGCGCGACCAGGCGGGCGGCGCCGGTCGCGGCGACCTCGGGGAAGCCGCCGACGGCGCTGAGGATGAGCGGCTTGCCGAAGGCAAGGGCCGTGTAGAGGACGCCGGAGTGCTCGGCGTCGAGGTAGGGCAGGGCAACGAGGTCGGCGCGGCGGAAGATCGCCGGGACCTCGGCCTCTGCGACGAAGCGGGTGGCGAAGCGGACGCGGCCAGGCGCCGCCGCCGCGAGCGCGCGCAGCGGCGCCAGGTCCATGCGCGGGTTGCCGACGATCCAGAGCTCGGCGCCCTCGACCTGGCGGAAGGCCTCGAGCAGGACCTCGGTCCCCTTGTAGGGACGCAGCAGCCCGAAGCAGAGGATCACCGGTCCCTCGGCTCCCTCCAGCTCAGGCGGCAGCGGCTTCTCCTCCGGCAGGCGGGTGAGGTAGTCGAAGGCGCCGTGGGGGACGACGCGGACCTTGGCGGGGTCGAGGCCGACCTCGTCGCGGAGGCGGGCGGCGCTGTGCTCGGAGTGGGCGACGACCGCGTCCATGCGGCCGAAGACGCGGCGGGCACGGGCGCGCTGCCGGCCGGTGGCTTGCGGCGCCAGGACGTAGTGGGCCGTCATCACTCGCGGCCGCCGCTGCGGCAGCAGGTGAACGTCGAGGGGCGGCACCGTCAGCCACTGGTAATGGACGACGTCGGCAGCGCCCGCGGCGGACTGGCGATCCAGGTCGCGCCGCAGGCGCAGCATGTCGGGGACATGCTCGGCTGCCTTGAAGGGAAGGCGGGCGGGCGCGTCGAGGCCGCGGGCGGCGCTGCGGTGGTAGAAGCGCTCCTCGACCCGGTAGCCCTCGGCGGGTGGGACATCCCCGTGCAGAAAGCGACTCGTCAGCAGCTCGACCTCGGCGCCGCCGCGAGCCAGCGCCGCCGCGAGGGCACGGTCGTAGGGCGGCGTGAAGGCCGAGGGGTCGACTAGCTGGACTTTCATCGGATCGCTTTCGCTTTACCTGACTCCACCGGTTTCTCTGGGTGCACCGCTATATGAACCTCAAGCGCGGCCCGATTATCGTGCCCTGCTTGGCACCCACGCTCTCCTACTGCGTCGTGAACACGAATGGCCGCGAGTACCTGCTCGCCTGCCTGGCCGCGATCGAGCGCACCCACCCGGCCGGGATCGAGCACGAGATTCTCGTCCTCGACAACGCCTCCAGCGACGGCTCGGCAGAGGCCGTGCAGCGGTCGGGGGGCGACATCCGCCTGCTCGCGCTGGAGCGGCGGGCCGGCAAGGCGGAAAACGACTCGACTCTGATGGGCGAGGCGCGGGGCCGCTACTGCCTGCTGCTGAACGAGGACTCGGAGCTGCGTCCGGGAGCGAGCGAGGCGCTGGTCGCGGCGCTTGACGCGGATCCGAAAGCCGCCGCCGCCGCGCCGCAGCTGCTCGACTCCGGCGGCGGACCGGTGCCGTGCGCCTGGCGCTTTCCGGGGGTCGGATCGGCGCTCGCCGGGGCACTGTTCCTGCATCGGTGGCTGACGGTGCAGAGCGTGGGCGGCGCGACCCGCCGCGTCGACTGGGCCCAGTCGAGCGCGCTGCTCGTGCGCCGCGAAGCGGCGGCCGAGGTCGGCTTCATGGATCCCGCCTTCTTCGTCTACTACGACGAGTGCGACTTCGCCAAGCGCCTCGACGACGCCGGCTGGCACTCCCTCTTCGTTCCCGGCGCCGAGGCCGTCCACCACGACCAGCTCTCCACCGACCTCGCCGAGGGCCTGCCGCGGATCGTCGAATTCCATCGCAACCGCGACCTCTACATGCGCAAGCACCATGGGGCTGCGACGGCTCTCACCGTGCGCCTACTCACCGCCTGGACCTACGCGGTGCGCGCGCTTGCCGCGAGCGTCCTGCCAAATCAGCCCGCCGGCGTCTACCGGGCCCACGCCCGCCAGGCGCTCTTTCCCGATCGCGGAGAGTCGATCCGCGACCGTGTGCGGTAGTCCTTTGTGACGCATAGGGGTACAAAGGACTACCGCACCTCAGATGCGCGAGTCCTCGTCCATGCGCTCCACCTCGTAGGCCTCCGGGATCCGCCCGTCGACCGCGCTGGGCTGGGCGCGCAGGCGCTGGAACGAGGCGGCCAGCTCGCCGGGGTGCCGGAGGCGGGCGATCCAGAGGCGCTCGCCGGGGGTGAAGAAGCCGCTGACGAAGAGCGCGAGGGGGTAGGCGGCGAAGAGGGCGATGCGGCCGAGCAGGCCGACGGCGCCGGAGGTCGGCATCGCCAGCTCGCCGATGCCGACCAGGCCCGCCGAGGTCAGCACCACCCGGGCCAGGCGACCCCACTGGTAGGGGACCGGAAAGAGCCTCTGCGTGAAGACGTACATCAGCGCCAGCACGACGACGTAGGAGGCGACCAGGGCGAGGCCGGCGCCGACGATCCCCAGCGGCGGCACCAGGAGCAGGTTGAGGACGACGTTGGCGGCGAGCGCGGCGAGCGTCGCCGGCAGGTTGAACTCGGTCCGGCCGGTGCGTCCGAGGATGACGACGAGCACCATGTAGACGGCGTAGAGGGTGACCGCGGTGGTGATCAAGCCGACGGCTTCGTAGGAGTCGAAGAACTTCGGCGCCGCCAGCGCCCGCACGATCCAGCGCGAGAGCAGCCACATGCCGGTGACGACGAAGGCGCAGCCGCTGACGAAGAGGGTGACCACGGTGGCGTAGGCGCGGCGGGCCTCGCCGTCGTCGCGGATCGAGTAGGCCAGCGGCGGCCAGGCGAGCTGGAAGCCGCGGACGAGGATGTTGACGCCCTGGGCGAACTTGACCGCGAGCGAGTAGAGGCCGGCCTCGGCGAGCCCGACGTAGCGGACGATGATGATCCGGTCGACGAAGTTGAGCAGGTAGAGCGAGGCCTCGGCCGGCATCGTCGGCAGCCCGAAGCGCAGCAGCCGTCGCAGCAGGGCGCGGTCGAAGAAGAGTGAGAGGCGGCGGCGCTGCAGGAAAACCAGTACGAGGACGGTGACGGCGCCGCTGGCGTAGCTGCCGACGAGCAGGCCGCGGGCACCCTCGCCGGCGCCGACCACGAGCACGACGGTGAGGCCGATCGTGACCAGGACGTTGAGGATCGTGGTGACGAAGAAGGCGCGGGCGCGCTCCTCGAGCCGGAACAGGGTGAGCATGAACTCGAACATGGTCAGCACCCAGAGGCCGCCGATCGAGATCCGCACCAGCTCGGCCATCTGCCCCGCTTCGGCCGCGGTCTTAGGGTCGAGCAGCGCTTCGGCGATCGGCGTCGCGAAGGGGAGCGCGATCAGCGCCCCGATCGTCGCGAGCCAGAAGAGCCCGGCGAAGGTGCTGGCGACGATCCGCTCGGGGTCCTCGCCGTCCTTGTAATAGAAGCGCAGCAGCGCCTCGATCAGGCCGAGGCGGACGACGATGCTGGCGGTGACGATCGCCGCGAACATCACCTCGGCGGCGCCGTAGTCGGCCAGGGTCAGGTAGCGCGTGTAGAGCGGCAGCAGCGCGACCGCGATGAACTTCGAGACGATGCTCGCCGCCGTGTAGGCGGCTCCGGTCGTCGCCAGTCGGCGCAGGTATCCCGACACGCGCGGAGCCTACGCGGGGTCGCGGATCACCGGGGCGTGCGCCAACGATGCGCCGATCGCGAGCAGGACCCAGGTGATCGGGTCCTCGAAGAAGCCGGCGTAGGACATCGTGTGGACCAGGAGGGCGACGAAAGCAGCGAGAACCGCTGCGCGTGCCGCCAGCGTCGAGGGGGAGTCCTGCGGGCGGGGCAAACTGGCTCCGTTCTCGGACTCCCTCTCCTGGTTGCCAACGGGGGGCCCGCGGATGCCGGAGGTCATGGTCCACAGGGCCACCATGACGAGCGCGACGTAGAGGATCAAGCCCAGCAAGCCCTGCTCGGCGGCGATGGTGACGGGCTCGGTGTGGGAGACCGAGACGGGGACGTCCTTGTTGGCGCGGTGGTCGCGGTAGGCGGACTGGAAGGAGCCGGAGCCGTAGCCCTGGAGAGGGCGTTCTGAGAAGAGCTCGAGGCCACCCGAGACGAGGTTGCCGCGGCCGCTGAGGTCGACGTTGAGGCGGTCGGTGGTGAGCTTGCCGGAGCCGCCGACGAGGACGATCGCCAGCGCCGCGCCGACCACTCCGACGGCGACCGCCGCAAGCGTCCACTTCCAGCTCCACCTGATCGCCGCCAGGACCGCCAGGCCCGCCAGCAGGGCGATGAAGCTCGACTGCGAGAACGTCTGGGCCAGGCCGAGCCAGAGGAACGCGACCGCCAGGGTCAGCAGCGCGACGGCACGGCGTTCCCTCGCCCAGAGCAGCGCCGCGGTCGAGACGACGATCGCCAGCGCCAGGTAGCGCCCGTAGACGTTGGGGTCCCAGAAGACCGAGTTGACCCGGAAGTAGGTGTGGAATTCGTTCGAGCGGATCACCTGGTCGTTCCAGAACAGGCTGCGCGTGAGGTACTCGACCGAGCCGATCAGGACGAAGGCCGCCGCCTCGGCCACGACGACGACCAGGACCAGCTTCAGCAGCCGCCGGTCCCACTCGACCTCGCGCAGCAGCCGGTAGGCGACGGTGAAGGGGACGAGGAAGAAGCAGACGTTCTGCAGCCCCTTAGAGAAGTCACCCGAGTACAGGGCCTGCAGCGCGTAGAGGACTACGAAGGCGGCCAGCGTCCAGGCCAGCGGCCGCGGCGCCCAGGTGCTGGGAGGCGCGTCCCAGTCCCGGACCAGGGCGAAGACGACGCCGGCGGCGATCACCAGGTAGAGCGGGACCAGCAGGTTGGCGGTGTCGCCCCCGGCGTGCAGGGGGACGCGAAAGGGGAGTGCCGCGACGATCGCGAGGGGGAGCAGGACCGGCCAGCGGCGGAAGGCGTAGGCGAGCGCGCCGACCGCGACCGCCCCCGCCCCCAGCAGGAGCAGGATGCGCCCGTCGTCCTGGCGCAGGTCGACGATCTGGGTGGTGTGCCACTGGTCGCCGAGAATCAGGGCCGGAAAGAGGCCGATCGCGACCAGCATCGCCAGCGAGCGCGGGCGGCCCGGGGGCAGGAGGATCGCGGCGGCGCAGGCGAGGGCCGCAACCAGGACCCCGGCGGCAGCGAGGAAGTCGCTCAAGGGGTGCGCTTCCCGATCGGCAGGCAGGTCCGTGCCGGCGACAGGCGCGGGGCACGGTGCAGCTTGATCGTGCCGGGCGGAACCAGGTTGCGTTCCTGGCCGAGCAGCTTGACGCGCATCTTATAGCGGCCGGGCGGGGCAATGCCGCCGCCGCGTTGGTGACCGCGCCAATAGAAGGTGAAGAAGGTGTAGCGCTTGAGTAAGCGATCACGGGAGAGGGTGGTCACGACCTCGCCTCCCGGCTTGACGATCTGAACGGTCGCCCGGTCGGTCTGGGTGACGCGGAAGCGGATCCGCACGCTGTCGTAGTGACAGTCGCCGTTGGGAGTGATGCTGTGGACCGGGTTCTTCGGATGCAGAATCGGCGTCGCCACGAAGGTGACCCGGTCCAGAACCAGCGGGTCGCGCTTGAGGCGCTGGGCCCAGCCGAAGGCGGCGACCGTGGCGAGGACGAGGAAGGCGAAGACGAGAGCGGCGGGACTAACCCGCCGTCGTGGCATCGTCCTCGCCGACCACGACCGCCACCTTCGCCCCCGCCGAGGCGGACTTGACTTCCGAGCTCATCAGGTCGACCTTCGAGATCCCCAGCTGCTTGGCGACCTTGCGCGCTTCCGGCGCGTGGCCGCGTTCGAACATGACCACGCTCGCTTCGAAGCTCTGTTCGGTGTTGGAGACGGCACCGAGGTGGAAGCCCTTGTTCTCGACTTTGTCGCCGTAGCTGCCGGCGAGGCCTTCGGTGGCGGTGCCGTTAAGGACCGTGACCTCGATTTCGCTCGGCTGGATCTTCGCCGCCGCCTGCTTGCCCCCCTTGCCGCCGGCGCTGTCATCGGAGCCGCTGACGACGATATAGGCGACACCGCCGACGACCACCAACATGATGATGAAGATCGCGATCAGGTAGCGCGGCTCGGCGAGGCGGGCGCCCAGGCCCGAGGTGCTGTCGCTGAAGCGTTCGCGGCGACTCTGCGCCGGCAGTCCCGCCTCGCGGCGGCGGCGGCGTTCCTCGCGCTTGCCGATCGCCTCGTGCTCGGCGGTGCGGGACTCGTCCAGCTGGCGCAGCTCCTCCGCCCGCTGGGCGGCGATCGTCGAGGTCGCCTCCTTGCGCTCGGCATCGCGCTCGGGTGCCGAGCCGGCCCACTCGCGCAGGCGCCGAATGTCCCGGCCCTGCGTGAACGAGAGCAGGGCGAGCACGGCGAGCCCGATGAACGCGGCCAGGCCGGCGAAGGCGCCGATCTGTTCAATCACCTTAAGCAAGCTGCGAGAGACTATTCGCCAGCGGCGACTGCCGCCGCATCGCTGCCCGGCGAGGCGATCAGCTCGACCACCCGCTCGGCCAGATTCGCCTCGTCGCCGGCCAGCACCAGGTGTTCGAGCGAGGCCAGCGTCGAGTCGACCCAGGCGGGGTCGAGCGCCTTGGCGCGGACCGCGCGGTTGATCCGCCGCGCCGCCGTCGGCCGCAGCTCCTCGCTGGCGCCGAAGAGCTCCTCGTGCAGCTTCTCGCCAGGCCGCGGCTGAGTGAACTCGACCGCGATGTCCTCTTCCGGCTCGTAGCCCGCGAGCCGGATCATGTTGTGGGCGAGGTCGACGATCTTCACCGGCTCGCCCATGTCGAGGACGAAGACCTCGCCTTTGCCGGCGCCGATGTCGCCGGCGCGAATCACCATCTGCACCGCCTCCGGGATCGTCATGAAGTAGCGGGTCATCTCCGGGTGGGTGACGGTGACCGGGCCGCCGCGCTCGATCTGGTTGCGGAAGATCGGGACCACGGAGCCCGAGGAGGCGAGGACGTTGCCGAAGCGGACCGAGGCGAAGCGGGTGCCGGGATGGTTGTTGCCGGCGTTCTCGACGATGAACTCGGCCATCGCCTTGGAGGCGCCCATCACCGTCTTCGGGTTGACCGCCTTGTCGGTGGAGATGAGGACGAAGCGCTCGACCTTGGAGGCGGCCGCGGTCTCGGCGGTGATCCGGGTCGCGATCGCGTTGTTGCGGACCGCCTCGAGCGGGTTGGCCTCCATCAGCGGCACGTGCTTGTAGGCGGCGGCGTGGAAGACGACGTCCGGTTTGAAGCGCTGCATCACCTCCAGCATCCGGTGCGGCTCCTTGCAGTCCGCCAGCACCGACTCGACGTTGGTGAAGTGGCGCAGCTCGATCATCTCGCGGTCGATCTCGAAGAGGTTGTCCTCGGCGTGGTCGAGCATCACCAGCAGCCGCGGCTTGACCTGGGCGATCTGGCGGCAGAGCTCGGAGCCGATCGAGCCGCCGGCGCCGGTGACGAGGACGATGCGGTCGCGCAGGTAGGCGCCGACGCGGTCGAGCTCGCGCACGATCGGCTCGCGTCCGAGCACGTCCTCCACCCGCACCTCGCGCAGCTGTTTGTTCAGCTGGACGCCGCCGCGCAGGAGCTCGAACACGGTCGGCAGGGTGCGGACGCGGATCTCACGCTCACGGCAGGCGGAGACGACCTGGCCGCGCAGCTGGCCGGGCGCCGAGGGGATCGCGATCACGACCTCGTCGGGCTCGGTCTCGTCGAGGATCTTGACGATCTCCTCCGTCGAGCCCAGCACCTTCAGGCCCAGCATCCGCATCCCCCGCTTGCGCGGATCGTCGTCGACGAAGCCGATCGCGGTGGCGCCGAGGTTGGGGTTGAGCTGCAGCTCGCGGACGACCATCTGGCCGCCGGAGCCGGCGCCGACCACCAGCACCTCGTGCTTGGGCAGGCGCGAGCCGCGCGAGGGGCGCTCGACGATCAGCCGCACCGCCAGGCGGGCGCCGGCGATCAGCATCATCGTCAGCACGAAGTCGGTCACCTCGACCGCCCGCGGCAGCGTGTGCGGGAAGGGCTTGACGACGGCGAAGAGGACGACCAGGATCGCGCTGGCGATGGCGACGGCGCGGAAGATCAGCAGGAAATCGCGGCCGCTGACGTAGCGCCACCACTTCTGGTAGAGCCCGCAGGCGTAGAAGACGACGAGCTTGCCGACGACGACGAAGCCGAGCGACTGGACGAAGAGCGTCTGGTAGCGCTCGGGCCAGCCGTGCGGTTCGTCGAGGAAGCGCAGCTGGAAGGCGAGGAAATAGGCCAGCGCGACAAGCACCGCGTCGGCCGCCAGCTGCAGCATCCGGTTGCGGTAGACGGGATGATTCAGGCGACTCATCAGAGAGGTCCAGTTTAGAGCCGGCGCGGGGGAATTGAGGGTCCTTCCCTACGATGTGGCGCTCCATGCACCTCCTCTTCCTCGCCAGTATCACCGACAAGGTGGTCGAACCGATCGTCGACGTCGCCACCGAATTCATCGGCTCGGCCGGGGTCCTCGCCGTCTTCTGTCTGATGACCCTGGAGTCCGCCTGCATCCCGATTCCCAGCGAGGCGATCATGCTGTTCGCCGGCTTCGCGGTCTCCAAAGGCGAACTGACCCTGTTCGGG
>Ga0208998_1000050_pt1 | contig 11335 bp, 11 predicted proteins | sample MedBloCAOM2_M2_FD_187856 | JGI IMG/M metagenome (GOLD analysis project Ga0208998, IMG submission 187856) | Forest soil microbial communities from El Dorado National Forest, California, USA - Mediterranean Blodgett CA OM2_M2 (SPAdes) (version 2) | ecosystem: Environmental > Terrestrial > Soil >... | reverse complement strand
CCATCGTGCTCCCTAGTCATGGTCTTAAATCCTTTTATCGGTTCACGATATTCCTCTGCCCAGCCAATCAGGCATAGGGGCGCCGTCACGGTGACGACCCCCGGCTGCGGCAGCGGCCCATGCTATTACAGCGCCAAGGAGAAGCGCCGCAGCGACCGAAAAAGCCAGGATGACGGTGCTGCGGCGAGAGCGATCGATCGCCGTCTTGGCATTGGCGATCGCCGTATCGGCACGCTTCTCGGCATCCGCCCCGGCAAGACCAGTCGTCGCAGCAACCATTTGTACCAGATAGCCACGGTCTTCAGTGGCGATGCCCGTGTGGCTGGATGTGGTCAACAGGATGCGGCCTGCTTCCGCGCGTTCCGACGCAAGGTCGACGTTGGCAGCGCGCCGCGAAGGCCTGAAAAGTCGATCGAGTTCATAGCTCAAAAGCGGCTCTGCCGCGCTGGTCCGCGCCGCCGGCAGGGCTGCGTTTGATCGCGTCAAAGCGGCACTGCCTATCAGCCCGGCAAAAAATGCCCCCAGCACGACCGCCAGAGCCCATGCGGCGAGACCGTGAAGACCGTCGCGATGTTCAATTTCGCTGACGTGAGATGCTGGGCTTGCCGTTCTCGTTCGGCCGGCAATGTAGCCGCCGACGCCGAAGCTGATGACAGCCTGAATGATCAGATACAGGCCGGAGAGTAGCGCAAGGGCCGTGGAGGCATCGCGCCAGGTAGGTGCCGCTGACGTCACGCCCAGTCCTATGGTGGCGCCAAATGCCAACAGGATCGACGAAAGCGCCGTAGCGATAACAGCGCCAAGGATGATGGGGGTCCAGGTGGCATAACGTGTGGGCGTATTTACCACCGGCACAATCGGATCCTCGATGACGGTCATGTCACCGCAGCCCGAAAAACGAGAGAACTGCCAGGATAACGACAACCAGTCCGACCAAGTAAATCAACCCGTTCATTTCATTCTCCTTGCTTTACGTTGAAGATGAACACTCAGAATTGCTTCTCGCCAACGCTGTTTTTGGCCGCGTCCACGACGCGCCCAACGCGGCCCGTAATGTCACCGACTGCCGCTTTCGCGCCGTCCGGCGTCAACCCCTGTTTGCGTGCTTCCGCGGAGGCGGCGTCGACCACGTCACTAGCGAGGGTCGTCGCCTTCTCGATTTGCTGACCAGCGATTTCCGCCGCTTGTGTCTTGACGGTCTGGCTAACTTGACCCAGGTAGGCGTCTTCAACCTCGGTTTTCGGTAGCGCGGCGGCAATGCCGGCGCCAATGGCAAGACCGATCGCTCCCAAGGCCAAGGGCTGTGCGCGAAAGAGTTCCGTCAGGCCGTTGCGTGCAGTGTCGAAGGCGGCTGCTGGTTCTGCGAGCCCTCGCCCATAATCCACGACGTTATCAATGCCAGAAGCGCCGCGTTCGCGCACAGCGTCCAGCGTTGAGGCGGCAGCGTCCGCTACCGAACCGGCTTTTTCCTTTAATCCTGACCGGACATCATCCAGTGCATCCGGAATCCGATCGAGCCCAGTACTTCGGAGAACATCGCCGACCGCTGCCGGCGACTTCGCGCCCGTCAGCAACCAGAGAACACCCATTCCTATCAGGGCTGCTGAAACGGGATTGCTTGTGGCCGCGTCCCGGAGATCGCTAACGAAACTTGAGCCGATTTCGGTCTTCTCGTTCATCGTACCATCTCCTTGGCGGCAAGCTTGTCCTGTTCAACCTGTTGCATCGTGATTGACGGCTTCAATGCGTCCCCCGAGAGGCGATTGAGACCAATGGCGATGAGGATACCGGCTATGATTGCCGCACCTCCGCCGGCACAAAAATATGCCACGGGATCCGAAAGCCCGCTTTTGATGAGAGCCGCTGCGACTGCGAACAGCAGCAATACGAGGGCCGGTATCATTACGACCGCACCCGCGCCAATCATCGCCGCTGCCCGGCCAACCTGCCCTGCCTTCTCCGACATCTCGGCGCGGGCCAGTGCGAACTCATTGCCGATCAATTTGGCAAGCTGTGCCATGGCGTCGCCGAAAAGTTCAGGTATCGATCGATCAGTTGGTGAATTCATCGCGATAACCCTGACTTGTTGCGTGATGCGACGTAGACGACGACCCACCGGATGGCGAGCTGCTGTCTGCCGAACTCTTCAGGAAACGCACGACGCCAAACCCGGCGAGCACCGCCATCCCCAAAAATGCCGTCGGCTGTCGCCGGGCAAACGACTGCGCGTTGCGCACGAGATCGTTGAGGTTGCCGCTGCGAATTCCTTCGGACACTCCGTCGACCTGCTCGGCTGCCTTGCGGATATAGGTGCCTGCAATCGGGAGATCCGCGTCGAACTCGCGAGCGGCGCGCCGCATGGTTTCGGCAAGCGTGCCGACATATTCCGCTCCAGATGACTTCCGTTCGTTGACGGCATCTTTGAGCTTTTCTGTCGCTTGCGACGCTACATCCTTCGCCGCGTCCGCGAGATCGGACGCCTGAGCTTTGAGCACGTCCGCGGAGTTACCGGCCAGATCTTTGGCCTTCTCGGTAAGGTCCTGCCCAGCTGACAAAGCCTGGTCCGCAAGATTTTTTGTCGAGGCTGCCGCCTCGTCAAACTTTCCACGCGAGGCCTGCCCTGCAGACGCAGCGCCGTGCTCCAAGGTTCCGTTTGTATTAGCCATGATGTTCTCCTTCGCCGGCGGGGGAATTAGATGAATGATTGGGTTCGAACGCAGTCGTGACCGCGGCTTCCGTAACTCGTCGGACGCGTTGTCCGATATCTTTCGCTGCCGTCTCCAGACCGCCGGACGTCAGGCCCTCGGCGCCTGCTTGCCGGGCCACGTTTTCTAAAATCTCGCCGGCGGCGCCTTTGGCGGCGTCAAAGCCGCGAGACGCCGCATCGCGCGCCCGGTTTTTGGCAGCTTCGCTCGCCTCGCCCACCAGGGTGTCCTCAATTTCGCTGCGCGGCAGCGCGCTGGCGATCAGACCTCCGAGGAGCAAGCCAACACCCGCCACCAGGAGCGGGTTCTGTTCGATGGTTTCGAATACCGTCTTGCTGGCACGGTCGGAAGCTGCAGCAGCCCTGTTGCGAAGGTCTCGTGCCGTTTCAAGCGCAGCGTCGCGCGTTGAAGTCATGGCGCTTTGCGCCGCGGCGGAGCTATCGGCTGCGGCTCCCCTGAGGCGCTCGCTGGCGGCGCCAGCAAGATCGACCACGTTACCTTTCAAGTCGCGACCCTTGGCGGCGACGGAGTCAGCGACGGAAGCCGTGCTATCTCGGACCGTCTCCGTCTGGGCATTCAGTACGGCGCTTGCTGAGCCCGCCGAAGCTCGCAACCGATCGGCGCCGGTCGACATCATTTCCCCGGCCCTATCAACGGTATCGGTCGCAGCATCCCGAGCTGACTCGACGGACGAACTGATCTGGTCGGAGAAGTCATGGCCTCGCCGACGCACCTCGTCGGTAAGGTCCGATGCCATATCGGAGGCCTTTTGGACTACCCCCTGACCGGTCTTGGAACTCGTTAAAAACAGCCCCGCTCCGATCATCAACACCGGCATCGGAATGGAACGCGCAAGCTTGAGGAGCGGATAAGCGACACTGGCGCCCACGGCCACCGCCTGCATGGGATTGCGTCGCGCCGCAGCGGTGACGTCCTCGACCAGCTGCTCGCCCCGGGAGCGGACATAGTCGGAGACCTCGGCCTTGATCGATTCGGGGCTGAGCCGCTGACGTAAATCGCTGGCGGTATCGGAAACGCTGGTTCGAAGCCGTTCAACCGTTTGGGTGAGGCACGCGCGGGTTTGTTCGGTCTCCCGTTTGAGTTCGCCGAGTGATGGATTGGCGCTCTTCTGCATGTTCGACCTTTCCGTAAATCTGAGAATCCTGAACTCGCGATGACACCTATAGTTCCTACCGACCTAGACGGATGGTCAACGAGATGTCCGCCTGGTTCACGGAGCGCTGATATTGTTGAAGACCGGTCCTTAAGCCTGAACGGCTGAAGCGATCGAGCTTATGAGCTTCCGCGCGACCTTCTGCTTGACCTGCTCCAGCGTGCATTGGGCCGGCCTTTTGTCCGGCCGCCACTTCAGGATGGACGTGCCATGGCGGAAGCGGCCTCCCGTGAAATGGTCGTAAGACACTTCGACCACATGTTTCGGCTTCACCGGTTGCCATTCGGACGACCGTTTGGTCGACCACCGGCTCGGCCCGCCTGGCGCATTTCCGGTAAAGCTTCGATCCTGCCTTACCGCCTCGAGCTTATCGGTGAGGGCCGGCTTTTCCTTGGCCTTAATGCTCGAAGAAAATCCCACGTGATGGAGCAGGCCCGCGGCATCATAAAGTCCGAGGAGCACGGATCCGACGACCTTGCGGCCGCTTTGCAGGTTCTCTCCATAGCGAAAACCGCCGATCACACAGTCCGCGCTTCGATAACGCTTGATCTTTTGCATGCCGTCGCGGTTCCCAGTTTGATATGGGAGGTCAAGCCGTTTGGCGATCACGCCGTCGCTGCCGCCGCCGGCTGAAGCAAGCCAACGATGAGCATCCTTCAATGTCAGGCTGGCCGGAGAAAGACGGAACAAGGGTGCGGCTGGAAAGTAACGAGTGGCAAACCCCTCCAGTTGCGGGCGCCGCTTGGACAACGGTTCGTCCGCATATGAGGTTTTGCCCTTCTTCAGCAGGTCGAAGGCAAGAAACAAAGCCGGCGTTTCCACGGATAGTTTCTTGACGCGGCTGGCGGCTGGGTGAATGCGCTGCAAAAGGTCGTCGAAGGAAAACTGTCGACCGACCTGAACGACAAGTTCGCCGTCAAGAACAAAGCTCGGTTCACGCAGCTTCCGGGCGGCAGTAACGACCTCCGGGAAATACCGAGCCAAATCCTGGCCCGATTTTGAATACATGGCCACCTTGTCGCCGTCCCGCGCCAGCAGACAGCGAAAGCCGTCCCACTTGGGCTCATACTGCCATTCCTTTCCTTCGGGAATGGCATCGACAGAGCGTGCCTCCATCGCTTCGATGTGGACAGCACGTGTCGCCATTCGAGCCTCCGTTGTTAGGTGGAACTTTAACCGAGCCGGGAACTTTCCGTTCCGTGTGCTCGATATTGACGGTGCGTCATGGTCAAAAAGCTGCTCGCAAAATACCGCGCCAAACGGGATTTCTCGAAAACGGCAGAGCCCAGCGGAAGTGCCAAAGTCGTGACGTCGAAGGGCCTGCGCTTTGTCATCCAAAAACATGCGGCGTCGCATCTGCATTACGACCTGAGGCTCGAACTCGACGGCGTCTTCAAATCCTGGGCAGTCACCAGGGGCCCTTCCCTCGATCCTCACGACAAGCGGCTCGCGGTCGAGGTCGAAGACCATCCTCTGGACTACGGCGACTTCGAAGGCACCATTCCCAAGGGCCAGTATGGTGGCGGCACTGTCATGATCTGGGATCGCGGCCACTGGGAGTGCGAAGACCCGGAGCGCGCCTACGCGAAAGGCAAGCTGGACTTCACTCTGGAGGGTGAGAAGCTTCACGGCGGGTGGATTCTGACCCGGATGCGCAGGCGCGAAGGCGAGAAGCGGACCAACTGGCTCCTGATCAAGCATCGCGATGCGTTCGCCCGCGAAGGTAAGAAGAACAGAATCCTGGACGAAGACACGTCAGTAGCCTCAAGCCGGTCGATGGATGAGATAGCGGCGGGTAAAGGTCGAGGTCCGAAGCCGTTCGTCACGGCAAAACGGGTGCGCGCGCCTGCCAACGCGGAATGGAAATCGCATCGCGCGGCAGCCCGCGTATCGTCGGCAAAAAAGCGGTCCCGGCCCGTAGCGGCACGAACCGAACGTTCTCCCAAAAAGAAGGCCGCCAAGAAAACGAAGGCAGCGCCCAATGGAGACACGCCGCCTTTCATTGCGCCCCAACTGTGTGTTTTGGTGGAGCGTCCGCCGTCCGGAGACAACTGGATCCACGAGATCAAATTCGACGGATACCGCGTTCAAATGCGGATCGAGAATGGTGACGTCACCCTGAAGACCCGCAAGGGTCTGGATTGGACGCCCAAGTTCGGAGCGATCGCAAAGGCCGCCCGGGCGTTGCCTGATGGCATCGTGGACGGGGAAATTGTCGCGCTCGACCATCGGGGATCTCCCGATTTCGCCGGCCTGCAGGCCGCCCTGTCGGATGGGAAGACTGATGATCTGATCTTCTTCGCCTTCGATCTGCTGTTTCTCCGAGGGCAGGATTTAAGGCAGCAGAGCCTGGTCGACCGCAAGCAGGCCCTGAAGGGGCTGATCGAGAAGGCATACGGGAAGGACCTGACCGAAATTCGCTACGTCGAACATTTCGAGAGTGGCGGTGAAGCGGTTCTCAAGTCCGCCTGCCGGATGTCGTTGGAAGGAATCGTCTCAAAGCAAGCCTCCGCCCGCTACGCTTCCGGACGAACCGACTCGTGGACCAAGGCCAAGTGTCGTGCGGGGCACGAGGTCGTCATCGGTGGATGGAACAGCAATGGCACCCAGTTCCGGTCGCTGATGGCCGGCGTGTACCGGGGCGACCACCTCGTTTACGTCGGCAACGTCGGAACCGGTTACGGTGCCGAAAAAGTCCTGCGCCTGATGCCGAAACTCAAGGCTGCCGCGTCGGAGACGAACCCGTTCGGCGGCAAGGATGCGCCCCGCAAGAAGGCCGGGATGCATTGGTTGAAGCCGGAACTGGTGGCGGAGATCGAGTTTGCCGGCTTCACTGGGGGGGGAATGATCAGGCAGGCCTCGTTCAAGGGACTTCGTCAGGACAAGCCTGCCAAGGAGGTTGAAGCCGAGACGCCAGCGCCGGCAGACAAGACCGACATCGCTGAGCCTCGGTCGCCCTCCAAGCGGGCAAAGTCGTCGTCGGCCACCTCCAACGGTATCGTTATGGGCGTCCCTCTCAGCAGGCCGGACAAAATACTATGGCCCGATGAGGGAGAAGGCGCGATCACCAAACTTGATCTTGCAACCTATTTCGAGAGCGTCGGCGCCTGGATGATCGAGCATTTGAAGGGGCGGCCGTGTTCGATCATCAGGGCTCCCGACGGCATCGGGGGACAGCGCTTCTTTCAGCGTCATTCGATGAAAGGCGGCTCGAACCTGCTGGAGGAAGTCACCGTCTCTGGCGACCGCAAGCCTTACCTGCAAATCGACCGGATCGAGGGCCTCGCGGCCGTGGCGCAAAGTGCGGGGGTCGAACTCCATCCCTGGAACAACCAACCCGGCGATCCGGCCCTGCCCGGTCGGCTTGTGTTCGACCTCGACCCGGCGCCGGATGTCGAATTCGAGGCCGTGATCGACGCCGCGAAGGAAATGCGCGACCGGCTTACCGACCTCGGGCTCGTGTCATTTTGCAAGACGACGGGCGGCAAAGGCCTGCACGTTGTGACGCCGCTGGCGCGCCCGAAAAAGGGACAACGACTGACCTGGAATGAAGCAAAGCAATTTGCCCGCGATGTTTGCAGCCAAATGGCGAACGAAAGCCCGGACCGCTACCTGATCAATATGAGCAAGGCAAAACGAACGGGAAAGATATTTCTGGACTTCCTGCGCAACGATCAATTTTCCACGGCGGTGGCGCCGCTCTCACCTCGCGGACGGTCCCATGCGCCGGTCTCGATGCCCATCACTTGGCCGCAAGTCAAACATGGCCTCGATCCCACGCAGTACACCATCCACACCGTTCCCCAGCTTCTCAGAAAATCGAAGGCATGGTCGGATTATTGCGACGGTGAACGCCCACCTTTAACAGCAATAGCGAAGCTCGGACGGCAAAAGACAATTCTTCGGGCAGCTTGATCGGTTGGGCTCTACCGCGTTCTCGCGTTCCGAGGCGGAGAGCCCGCCTCATTCGCAGAAGCCGTCGCGGCGCAAGAACGCCTTGTTGATGGCGACAGCCGCCTCGGCGCCTTCCGCGATGGCAACCGCGACAAGAAGAACGTCCCGCGACAAGTCACCCGCAACATATACCCCCGGGACACTGGTTTCCTCCGTATCGGGGTCCGTAAGGACGCCCCCCTTTGGACCGCGTTTGCAGCCAAGTCGTTCGGAAAGGTCCGAAGCCTGGCGGCACCCCGTCGAGAAAAACAGACCAGCCCGGGGCAGCTCCGACCCGCTCTGGAATACGACGTTTGTGAGCTCTCCGTTCATGCCGTCGAGCGACTGAATGGGCTCCAGGCGCAGCGGAATATCATATTCCCTGAGCTTGCGCTTCGCGTGCGCACTGACCTCGGTTCCATCGCTACACGCCACAACATCCGCCATCCAGTGCTTCATCATGATGGCAAGCTCCGCGCCCTTATCCCCCTTTCCATAAGCGGCAACGGGCTTCCCCGCGTATTCGAAGCCGTCGCAGTAGAGACAATGGTGAACGGAAACGCCGTAGAGAGGTTCGATTCCCGCCAGCGTAGGAAGCTCGTCAACGAGTCCCGTCGCGAGCAGGACTTTTGAAGCGATGCCGGTTGTTCCGTCCGCGCAGGCGAACTCGAATTCGTCGCCGGCGCGCGTAATGTCAGTTACGCGCGTCACGCGCATCGCGATCAACTTGTAGCGGGCCAGTTCTTGCCGCGCCTCATCCAGGAATGCGGCGGGAGACCGGCCTTCCCGTCCGAGCAGGCCGTGAATCGCGCGCGAGGCCATATTGCGCTGATGTCCATCATCACAGAGCAGGGCTTTGCGGTGGCACCGCCCGAGGATAAGGGCAGCGCTTAGTCCGGCCGGCCCGCCGCCGACAATGAGAACATCGACTTTCATTAGCAGCCCTTTCGTTGCTTAATCATATGGGCCTCCCGAAAATGTCTGGAACCCCTGGTTGCCGTTCAGACGTTAGGAAATCAGGAGGACGATCATGCCACGCGCGGACAGAGCAGCCGAAGGGAAGGAACTGACGCTTGAGGAGCGTCGCGAACGGCGACAGCTCCGCCGCGAAAAGCAGCGCGCGGACAATATCGGCCGCGCCGCGAAGATGCACACTGCCCGGCTCAAAATGGAAACGGAGAACCCCAAGCATGCGCTTGACTTGAAGTCATTACTCCATGTCGGATGTTCAGGCTGGCGATACTGGAAATGGCGGGATTCATTTTATGCTAACGTCCCACAGGATCAATGGTTCGCGCAGTATCTGAAGCGCTTCGATACCGTCGAAATCAATGCATCTTTTTACTCGTGGCCGACAGTTGCGAATGTCCAGACATGGCGGCGCCAACCCGGCAGGAAACGGTTCGTTTACACCGTCAAGGTCTGTGAGCTCATCACGCATGTGAAACGGTTCAAGGGGACAAAGACCCTCATTCGGGATTTTGGCATCATCGCCGATATTCTAGGCGAGCGGATGGGCTGCTTTCTGTTCCAGCTACCGCCGAGCTACCGCTACACAAAGGCGAGGTTGGACGCAATTGTAACTCAGCTCGATCCGAAGCGCCGCAACGTTGTGGAGTTTCGGCATGCGAGCTGGTGGAATGAGGACGTCTACGAGGCGTTCCGAAAGGCCGGAATTATCTTCTGCTCCTGCAGCGGACCGCGCCTCCCCGACGAGCTAATCCGGACTGCCGATGACGTTTACATCCGCCTGCACGGCCCCAAGCGATGGTATCGGCACGACTACTCAAAAAGCGAACTGACGACGTGGGCTACCAGGATCGAAGCGAGCGGGGCGAAACGATTCTGGATCTACTTCAATAACGACAATGAAGCCCATGCCCCCAAAAACGCGACAGCCCTGCGGCGCATGCTTGTAGACAACGATCGTAGCCGCAATCTGCGAGGTAAAGCGAAATAAGCCGGCAAGACCAAAGGAACCCCGAGGGCGGGAATTGCATTGCTCCAGCAGTTCTATTCGCCTCACGAGGTGTTCTCCCATGCGCGCTGCCTATCTGGTGGCGGTCTTTTTTGCCGCGGGCGTTGTCGGTGGCGCGATTGCTGCCTGGGTCATCACCACGCCCAAACCAGCGTTTGCACGCGGCGCTGAGGCGCCACTAGACGAACAAGGTGACCCGGCCAAGGGAAAGCTGATCTTTGCCGCCGGCGATTGCGCCTCGTGCCATGCTTCGCCTGGACAGTCGGACCGTTTGCGGCTTGGGGGAGGATTAGCGTTGTCATCGCCGTACGGTACCTTTCGGGTTCCCAATATTTCCATGGACCCGGCCGACGGTATCGGCTTGTGGCGGACTGCTGATTTGGCCAACGCGCTATTGAGCGGCGTGTCGCCGGCGGGATCGCACTATTACCCGTCCTTTCCCTATCCGAGCTACGCCAAGATGGGCCTCGGCGACGTCGGCGACCTCATGGCCTACTTGCGAACGTTGCCCGCAGTTGCTGGCAAACCGCCTCCTCACGAGTTGGCGTTTCCGTTCCAGATCCGGCGCTTTGTAGGCTTCTGGAAGCTTTTGTACTTCGACCGTCAACCGGTCGCTTCCGATCCAAGCCGCGGCGAAGCTTGGAACCGGGGCCAATACCTGGCCGAGGCCGTGGCGCATTGCGCCGAATGTCATTCTTCACGTGACATCTTCGGCGCCATTAAGCCCAAAACCCGCTTCGCCGGCGGAAAAGACCCGGAAGGGGTCGGATACATTCCCAACATAACGCCGACGCGCATCGGTGACTGGAAACAGCAAGATATCGCCGAAGTTCTCAAAACCGGCGTGACGCCAAACCACGGCCGTGTCGGATCATCGATGGCGGACGTTGTTACCAATACCGCGACGCTGCCGCAAAGCGACCGGGACGCCATCGCCGTCTATATCAAGTCCCTGCCCTCGCGCGACACCCCGAAGCCATAGTGCGGCTCAGCGCGAATAGAGATATGCCGCGACGTCCCGAGCTTCCGGTTCGGAAATTCCAGTAGCTGGCATGGCGGAGCGCGGCGAAAATGCCTGGGGCGCTATAATCCATCGCACGAGATTTTCCGGCGAATTCGTTACGACGCCGCCGAGGTAGACGCGGTGGATGATATCCGCCAAAGGCCCACCGACCTGGCCATCGCCACCGGGGATGCCGGGGATCGTATGGCACCCGCCGCAGCCGTATCGGCGTATCGCCGCGGGCGCCCGCGTCGGATTTCCCCCCGTCATGGTCCGAGCGACGCTTTCCAAGCGATGCCGTTCCCGCCAGCTCAGACCGGCAGCTACTGCTATCGCCACGAGCAGCGCACCCGTGATTGAGATCGGCCATCGATATTTAGAGAGCGCTGAGAGCATCGCTATGCCTCCTCGCCGCACCCGATTGCCGAATCCAGATGGTAAGCATAGCCAGAGCCGCACCGGCATAGATCGTCCCCGCGGGCCCCCACATGATGATCCCGGCCAACTGCTGGTCCTCCAGCGGCGTCAGCCCCCAGTCTGCA
>Ga0208998_1000049_pt1 | contig 11450 bp, 9 predicted proteins | sample MedBloCAOM2_M2_FD_187856 | JGI IMG/M metagenome (GOLD analysis project Ga0208998, IMG submission 187856) | Forest soil microbial communities from El Dorado National Forest, California, USA - Mediterranean Blodgett CA OM2_M2 (SPAdes) (version 2) | ecosystem: Environmental > Terrestrial > Soil >... | reverse complement strand
GATCACGCCGGAGCATTTGACGTTGCGGGCGAAGACGTCGCCGTAGGCGCCGAGCGAGACCACGCCCTCCTGGATCCGGGCGCCGCCGGAGTCGTTGATCCCGACCACCGGCGCCCCGACCTGGGCCGCGAGGTCCATCACCTTGCACATCTTCTCCGCCATCACCTCGCCGAGGCTGCCGCCGAACACGGTGAAGTCCTGGGAGAAGACAAAGACCGTTCTGCCGTCGATCGTGCCGTGGCCGGTGACGACGGCGTCGCCCCAGGGCCTTTTCTTCTGCATCTCGAAGTCGTAGGTGCGGTGGCGGACGAAGGTGTCTAGCTCCTCGAAGGAGCCGCGGTCGAGCAGCTTCTCGATCCGCTCGCGGGCGGTCATCTTCCCCTTTGCGTGCTGCTTCTCGACCGCCTCCTCGGAGGCGGAGTTGACCGCCGCCTCTCGCAGCTCGCGCAGGTAGGCGAGCTTCTCCTCGTGGGTGACCGGGTTCTTCTCGCGCATCGAGCGCCGCAGTCTATTTAGACGCTGCCGAAGGGGCGTCGCTGCGGTTCGGCGAGGCGGTCCAGGAAGGCCTCGAGGTCGGCCACTTCGAGGCCGGTCGCCTCGTCGGCGCGAATCGCGACTCGGGTGCCGAATCCCTTCTCGGCCATCGAGATCTCGACCCCTTCGACCGCCTTCAGCAGCTCGGCCAGCTCCGGCTCCGACTTCATCAACGTCCGCGCTGCCTCGATCATCGGGATCCGCTTCCACCAGCGAGCGACGGTTCCTGCTCGCACCCACGGCTGGGCGGGAGCGTTCATTGCCGCGCGGACGGCGAGCTCAAATCCCCGCCGCCCGCGGGCAAGGTCAGTAGGCGCGTCGGCTGCCGCCCCGGTTTCCCACGACCATGCGGTAAATCAACAGCAGCAGCAGCGAGCCGCCGATCGCGATCAGCCAAGTGCCGACATCGAAGAACTCGTCGAGATCCCCGATATCCAGGGCGCTGGCGATGAGACCGCCGACGATTGCCCCGGCGATGCCGATCAGCATGGTCACGAAGATCCCACCCGGATCATCGCCAGGAAGAATCAGCTTGGCGATAGCTCCTGCCAACAGACCCAGAACGATCCAACCGATGATCCCCATTCGGATTCCTTTCAGGATGAGACGATGGAATCCAATACCCGGGACTCGCGCCCCTCAAAACACCCTTCCTTCTAAAAGAAGGCGCCGCCCTTGTATTCGCCGAAGACGTCGCGCATGGCGCCGCAGACCTCCCCGATCGAGGCGTCGGCGGCGAGCGCGGCGCGGATCGGGTGCAGCAGGTTGCCGTCGCCGCGGGCGACGTCGCGCAGAGAGTCCAGCTTGGCGCTGACCTCAGCCTGGTCGCGATTCTCCTTGAAGGCCTTGAGCCGGGTCAGCTGGCGCTGCTCGGACTCGGGGTCGACCTTGAGGATGTCGACGTCGTCGACCTGGTCGGTGACGAACTTGTTGACCCCGACGATGATGTCCTGGCCCGACTGGTAGCGCTCGTGGTAGCTCTGGGCTGACTCCTCGATCTCCCGCTGCATGAACTCCAGCGCCTCGACCGAGCCGCCCATCTCCCCCACCTTGTCCATCAGCTCCCAGGCGCGCAGCTCGATCTCGTCGGTCAGCGACTCGACGAAGTAGGAGCCGGCGAAGGGGTCGACGGTCTCGGCGACGCCGGACTCGTAGGCGAGCACCTGCTGGGTGCGCAGGGCGATCCGGGCGGAGCGCTCGGTCGGCAGCGCCAGCGCCTCGTCGAAGCCGTTGGTGTGCAGCGACTGGGTGCCGCCGGCAACCGCGGCGAAGCCCTGCAGGGCGACGCGGATGATGTTGACCTCCGGCTGCTGAGCCTGCAGGGTGACGCCGCCGGTCTGGGTGTGGAAGCGGATCTGCATCGATTTCGGGTTCTCGGCCCCGAACCGCTCCTTGACGATTTTCGCCCACATCCGCCGCACGGCGCGGAACTTGGCGATCTCCTGGAAGACGTTGTTGTGGCAGTTGAAGAAGAAGGCGAGGCGAGGCGCGAAGTCGTCGATCTTCAGCCCCCGCTCCAGCGCCGCCTCGACGTAGGCGATCGCGTTGGAGAGCGTGAAGCCGACCTCCTGCACAGCCGAGCAGCCCTTCTCGCGGATGTGGTACCCGGAGATCGAGATCGTGTTCCATTTCGGCACGTGCGTCTGGCAGTACTCGAAGATGTCCGTGGTCAGCCGCATCGTCGGCACCGGCGGGTAGATGTAGTTGCCGCGCGCCATGTACTCCTTCAGCACGTCGTTCTGGACGGTGCCGCGCAGCTTCTCGGAGGGGACGCCCTGTTCCTCGCCGACCAGCTCGTAGAGCAGCAGCAGGATCGCCGCCGGGGCGTTGATCGTCATCGAGGTGGAGACGCTGTCGAGCGGGATCTGGTCGAAGCAGATCCGCATGTCCTCGATCGTGTCGATCGGGACGCCGGTGCGGCCGACCTCGCCGTTGCAGAGCGGGTCGTCGGAATCGCGCCCGAGCTGGGTCGGCAGGTCGAAGGCCATCGAGAGCCCGGTCGAGCCGTGCTCGATCAGGTAGCGGTAGCGCTCGTTGGTGTCCTCGGGCGAGGCGAAGCCGGCGTACTGGCGCATCGTCCAGAGCCGGTCGCGGTACATCCGCTCGTGGATGCCGCGCGTGAACGGCGGCTCGCCCGGCTCGCCCAGCCGCTGCTCGAGGTTCGGGGCGACGTCGTCGGCGTCGTAGAGCGGTTCGATTTCGATCCCGGAGTCGGTGAAGATCCGCTCGTCGTCGGGACCGACCACCGGGGCGATCGTGCGGTGGACCTCCGCGGCCGTCAGCTTGTCGTTGTCGCCTGCCATCCGCCGGGAGGATATTGAGAGGCGGGTTCAGGCGCTCGCGAGCCGGCGGCGCCACCACTCGAGCAGATCGGCGAGGCTGCGCGCGAGCGGGATCTCCGGCACGAAGCCGGTCGCCTCACGCAGCCGGCCGGGGTCGCCGAGCAGGAGCGGTGGGTCGGACGGACGGGCAAGCTCAGGGTCGGTTCGGGTCCGGACCTCGAGCGGCGTCAGCGCGGCCAGCGCCGCGGCCTGGTCGGCCACGGTGTGGGCCTGGCCGGAGCAGAGGTTGAAGGTGCCCGAGATGCCCTGACTCGACAGCCTCACCAGAACCCGGACGCCGTCGCGGACATCGATCAGGTCGCGAGCGGCCTCCGGGTTGCCCAGGCTCAGCTCGACGACCTTCAGGCCCGCTAGCTCGGCCTCGGCGATCTGCCGCGCGAGACTGGAGGCGGCGTTGAAGGGAGGCTGTCCCGGCCCGACCAGGTTGAAGGCGCGAACCACTGCGATCCGCAGCTCCCCGGCCGCTTCGGCCTCGCGGCAGAGCTGCTCCATCGCCAGCTTGGCCTCCCCGTAGGGACTGACCGGCGCCGGCGGGGCCTCCTCCCCGAGCGGCATCGCCTCCGCCCCGGGCTGGCCGTAGACGGCCGCCGAGGAGAGGCAGACGAGGTGTGCTGACGGCGCCAGGCGGGCGGTCGCCGCGAGCAGGTTGCCGACGCCATCGGCGTTGATCGCGCGCGCCGCCTCCGGCCGCTCCCAGCTGCGGGCGACCGAGGGGTCCCCGGCGGCGTTGACGATCAGGTCCGGGCGCACCCGCTCTACGCAGGCCGCAACCGCGGCAGAGTCGAGCAGGTCGAAGGGGGGCGCTGCCTCGGTGCCAGCGCGGGTCGCCGCCACGACCCGCAATCCGGCCGCGGCGGCCGCGGCGGCGCAGTGGGAGCCGATGAAACCGCCAGCGCCGAGCAGCAGCAGCGTCCGCTCCTCACGCATCTTCTCGCCTCTTACGATCCGGTCGGGGCCGGACATCGTGCCCGGCTCAGGCAGTGGCGCCGATCAGGCGCTCGTGGCCGGTCTGCTCGATCGTCCGGCGCAGCCCGTCGACCAGCTCGATCGACGGTCCCCAGCCGAGCAGCTCCTGGGCGCGGCCGATGTCCGGGCGGCGCTGCTGCGGATCGTCGGTCGGCAGCGCCTCGTAGACGATCTCCGAGCTGGAGCCGGTCACCTCGATCACGGCTTCGGCCAGTTCCAGCAGGGTGAACTCGTTCGGGTTGCCGACGTTGACCGGCGAGTGCTCGTCGGACTCGGCGAGCCCGACGATGCCGCGGATCAGGTCGTCGACGTAACAGAAGCTGCGGGTCTGGCTGCCGTCGCCGAAGACGGTCAGCGGCCGATTCTGCAGCGCCTGACGCAGGAAGGTCGGGATCGCGCGGCCGTCGTGCGCCCGCATGCGCGGGCCGTAGGTGTTGAAGATGCGGACGATCGCGGTGTCGACGCCCTGCTGACGGTGGTAGGCCATGGTCAGCGCCTCCGCGTAGCGCTTCGCCTCGTCGTAGACGCCGCGCGGGCCGATCGGGTTGACGTGGCCCCAGTAGTCCTCCTTCTGCGGGTGGACTTTGGGGTCCCCGTAGACCTCGCTGGTCGAGGCGATGAGGAAGCGGGCGCGCTTCCACTTGGCGACGCCGAGCATGTGGTGGGTGCCGTGAGAACCGACTTTGAGCGTATGCAGCGGCAGCCGCAGGTAGTCGATCGGGCTCGCCGGGGAAGCGAGGTGGTAGACGAAGTCGACGTCCTCGGGGATGTCGACGTGGTTGGTGATGTCGAGATGACGGAACTCGAACGCCTCGTCGCGGATGTGGTGAATGTTCTCCAGCGATCCGGTCTCGAGGTTGTCGAGGCAGATCACCCGATGCCCCTTGCCGAGCAGGTGCTCACAGAGGTGCGATCCGAGGAAGCCGGCGCCGCCGGTGACTACGCAGGTCGTCATGGGACCGATGCTATCGCTGCCAACGTCGCCGATGCCGGGTGGCCGCTTCCTGCAATTTCCGGGAATCTAACTTGGAAAATCGTCCTGACGGGGGGAGAGAACCGGTATCGAAGACGTTAGTCGTGCCTATGTTCGGTGCGAAAGATTGAAACGGCCAGGGAGAGCCGAGCGGTGAGCTCAATTGATCAGGGGGATGAGCCGGCGTTGCCCGCGACCGTCACCGATGCGTCGCGCAAGCGTGCCGCGATCGAGACCTATGCGCGCCATGAGGATGTTCTGCGGCGCACCGCGCGGCGCTACTCGATCTGCGCCGACGATGCCGAAGACGCCCTGCAGCGCGCGCTCGAGATCCTCCTCGTCAAAGCGCCGACGAACGACCCGCGCGAACTGATTCGCTGGACCCAGACCGTGGTCAAGCACGAGGCCCTGGCGATCCGGCGCGATCGCGAGCGGATCCTCAGCGGCCCCGCCGCCGCCACGCCGGAGCCCGGTCGGGAGGACTGGGTCGCCCTGCTCCCCAGCAAGGCCGACGGCCCGCCCGAACGGGCCGAGCGCCAGGAAGCGGTCGCCCGCAGCCGCGAGGCCCTGCAGACCCTGAAGCCGCAGGAGCTGCGCGCGCTCGGCCTCCTCGCCGAGGGCTACTCGTACAAGGAGATCGGCGAGATCACCGGGTACTCGCACACGAAAATCAATCGTTCGCTGGCGGAGGGCCGGGAGCGCTTCCGAAGGCTGCTCGCACGCAGCGAGGACGGCAGTCGCTGCGAAGAGCTGCGGCCGCTGCTCTCCAGTTTCTGCGACGGCGAGGCCGGCACCGAGGAGACGGCGACGCTGCGCGAGCACCTCCGTGCCTGCGCCGGCTGCCGAGCGACCCTGCGTGCCTATCGGGCAGCGCCAGGGGCCGCGGCGGCGCTACTGCCGGCCGCGCCGCTCGGGCGCTCCCTGTTCGAGCGCGCCCACGACGCGCTCGCCGGAGTGGCCGCGCGTTTCGGTGGCGGCGGCGGCGGCTCGGCGCTGCCGCAGGTCGCCGCGTCCGGAGGCACCCGTGGAGCCGGGATGGCGGCGCTGGCGAAGGTCGTCGCGATCTGCGTCGGCACCGCGGGCGGGGCGGCCGCCTGCGTGGCCACGGGCGTGGTGCCGGCACCGGTCGAGGTCGGCCGCGACCGGGTCGAGGCGCCCGCCCTGGAGCGCAGGATCGACCCGGTGATCGCGACCGAGTGGGCGGGCGAGAGCAGCGTCGAATACGAAACCGCGCCGGAACCGGCGAGCCCGCCCCCAGCTCCGGCCGAGCACGATCCGACGCCGGTCGAGACGGTCTCGAGCCCGGCCCCCGAAACCGACAACGGCGGCGCCGAATACGTGCCGCCGGAACCGGTGGCGGCTCCCGAACCCAGCGTCGAAAGCGGCTCGACCAGCTCTGCCGCAGGCAGCCCGGCCGGGGAGTTCGGGCCGTGAGGCGGGTGCCGCAGGTTCTCGTCGCCGCCCTGGCAGCTGCTGCCTCCTCTCTATCCCTCGCCGGCGCGGCGCTGGCCGACCCGGCATCGGAGTTGCGCCCGATCAACCTTCGCGTCGCCGGGGGCGAAGCCGACTGGCACCCCGACAACGACTTCCAGATCAACTGGGATCAGCCCACGCTCGCCGCCGCCGACTCTCCCATCAAGGCCGCCCACTACCTATTGCGCGACTCGACCGGAACGGCCGTGACGCCGGTGATCGACCTACCGGGGAACGTCCTCCAACTCGAACACCTCAGGGTCCCCGGCGGCCCGGGCAGGTACGACGCCGAGATCTGGCTCGAGGGATCCGACCACCGGCTCGGTCCCCACGTCAGCGCGACGCTCCGCTTTGACGACGCGCGGCCGGGCAAGGCCCAGCCGCTGGCGCCCGCGGGCTGGCTATCCGGGAACGCCGCGGCGGCCGTGACGATCGGGCATCCGACGACGACGACGCCGATCTCCGGAATCCGCGGCTACGCGGTCTCGGTCGACCGCGGCGGTGGCAGCACACCCTGCGTCAGCACGGACCGGTGCAGCCTGGCCGAGACCGATCTGCGCGCGGGCGTCGGCGGCGACCGGGCGTCGCTCGGAGTCCTGGCGGAGGGCGTGAACGTGGTCCGAGTGGTCGCCGTCTCCGGGTCGGGGATGCGCTCGGCGGAGATTGGCAGCGCCCAGGTCCGGGTGGATGCATCGCGCCCACTGGCGACCCTCAGCGGGATCCGCTCCGGCTGGGCGAGTGGGCCGGTGCAGGTGACGGCAAGGGCGACGGACTCTCTCTCCGGAATGACGGCGAGCGGGCCCGGAGGCCCCTACACGGCCCTGTCCGTAGACGGCGCCGTGCCGAGGATGGAGCTCGGCGATTCGAACACGACCGTCGTCTCCGGCGAGGGCGTGCACCGTCTCACCTCCTACGCGCGTGACGCCGCCGGCAACATCGGCGCGGAGGCTTCGGCCACGGTCCGGATCGACGAAGGATCGCCGCTGGTCGCCTTCGCCGGCTCCCAGGACCCGCGCGAGCCGGAGCGGATCGAGGCCACGGTCGCCGACCCGCTTTCCGGCCCCGACCCGACCCGGGGGACGATCGCGATCCGACCGGCGGGCTCGCGGCAGGGCTTTGCCCCGCTACCGACGACGGGCGCCGGCGGTCACCTCGTCGCGCACTGGGACTCCGATGCCTTCCCGACTGGGACGTACGAGTTCAGGGCGACGGGATACGACGCCGCGGGCAATGTCGCCAGCTCCGAGCGCCGCGCCGGCGGCGCCCGCTTCCTGCTGGCGAATCCACTGAAGAGGCAGACCGAGATCGTCGCCGGGTTCGGCGGCAAGCACCTGGTCTGGCAACGCTGCAAGCGCGAAGGCCCTCGACGCCGCTGCCGTCGCGAGACGATCGAGTCCTTCGAGCGCCGACCCGCGACCAGAGCGGTGCCCTATGGGCGCGGCACCTCCTTCGGCGGCCGTCTGACCGCGTCGACGGGGGCGCCATTGGCCGGGCTCCCGGTCGAAATCGTCGAGACCTTCGTCGCCGGGTCCACCTTCCCGCGGCGCACGACCACCGTGCAGACGGCAGCCGACGGAACCTTCCTGACTCGGCTGTTGCCGGGACCAAGTCGCCAGATCGAGGCCCGTTTCCCTGGCACCAAAACCCTGACCCGGACCGACGCCCGCACGGTGGGCCTCGATGTCCTTGGCGGTTTGCGCCTGCACGCCTCTTCGGCAGCGGCCCGGATCGGCGGCGCGCCGGTGATCTTCTCCGGCAGCCTCGGCGACCTCGGTGCCTCGATCCCCGCCGGCGGCCGGCCGGTGCAGCTGCAGTTCCGCTTTCCCGGCAGCGAGTGGTCCGAGTTCCGCACCGTCCAGACCGACGCCGAGGGTCGGTTCCGCTACGCCTACGCCTTCAGCGACGACGACAGCCGCGGCATCCGCTTCCAATTCCGCGCCTTCTCCCCCGCCCAGGACGGCTGGCCCTATGAGCCCGCCACATCGAGTCCCGTCTTCGTCACCGGCCGTTAATTCAATTTCTGTTTCTCGCCAGAGTGCCCAGGACCAAGCGATGGGTTCACGAAAAGAGGCCCGCATGCTGGTTGCATGCGGGCCTCTTTGAGGGAGCGCAGCGCGCCGCGTCCTGGGTGCTCTCTAACGGATAGACGCCAACAGACCCTGGGCGCGGGAGGCCTGGTCGTCGATCGCGCGGCGGACGCGAGACTCGACCTCGTTGCGGTTGCGCTTCAAGGTCGTCTCGACCGTGCGCTGGTGCTTGCGCGCTTCGCGCTCAACCCGATTGCGGGTCTTGCGAGCTTCGGTGGTCGCTTTGCGGCGGGCCGTGGTGCCGCGACGCTCGGTGCGCTTGACGGTTTTGCGCAGCTGCGTGCGGTAGGACTTGAGCTGTTTCTCGGCGCTGGCGCGGCCGGTCCACGGTTCGACCAGATCGGAGACCCGGTCGCTGACGCCGAGGACGATGCCGACCGGCACGTCGACGGCGGCCTCGGCCACGGTCTGCACCTGGTTCTTCTCAGCAACGGCCGTCTTGGTAGCGGCACGTTTGGTGGCTTTGGCGGTGGACGTAGCCGATTTTTTGGCTTCCGTGGTCGCGCGTTTGGCCTGAGTTCTGGATTTGCTGCCGTTTTTCGTGTCTGCCATGAAGATGAATCCCTTCGAATTTGTTTGCCTGCCTGGGCTGTCCGCGAGTGTAACGAACATATGTTCTTTTGCGAACACACGTTCTTAACCTCTTTTCGGGAGGTGGTTACACCGCGCTGGCGGCCTGCGCGGTGCGGACGGTCCCCAAGGCAGCGAAGCCGCAGGCGGCGGCAATCGGGTAGCGGGCGTCGAGGTCCAGCGACGCCCGCTCCAGTGGCAGCTCGCCGAAGGCGACCGCCCCGCCCGCCTCGCGGACGATCAACTGGGCCGCGGCGGCATCAACCGAGCGGCAGGAGCGCAGGCTCAGCATCGCGTCGAAGCGGCCCGCTCCTACATAAGAGGCGGTGATCGCGATCGAGCCGACGACCCGCAGTCGGTAGGCCTTCCCGGCCAGTGCCCGCAGGGCCGGGAGCGACCACTCCGGCTCGGCCGACTCCAGGCCCACCACCTCCAGCTTCTCGGCTTCGGCGACAACTCGGGCGGCGCGATCGCCGAGCATCGCGCCCTCGCCACGACGGGCGACGAACTCCTCATCGGCGCCGAAGTCGTGGACGAAGCCGAACTCGACGTCCGCCATCGTGGAACCGGAAGCGACGGCGATGCTGAGGCTGTGCGAGGGGATCGTGCGGCGGGCGTTGAGCGAGCCGTCGATCGGATCGATCACCACCCGGGCGTCGCCGCCGGAGCCGAACGAGACCTCGCCGCGCTCCTCCGAGACGGCCACGAACGAGGCGCCCTGCGCGGCCAGCCCGTCCAGCTCAGCGAAGACAATGTCCTCGCAGCGACGGTCAATCGCCAGGGTGTGGTCTCCCCCCTCGCCGACCCCCTCGTAGACGGTCCGCTCCTCGCTGGTCGCGGTCGCCGCGAAGATCTGCCGCTGCGCCGCCACGGCACGGCGGCAGATTCCCAGCCAGTCTGCGGAGAAAACGTCCATCGGCCGGATGCTACGGCGCGGTAGCGTTGGACGATGCGCGAGGGGCAGCCGGCGGCGACAGCGGAGACGGGCGGGCGCGAGCTCGCAATCGCCCACGACGACGGTCCCCTGCTCGTCCTGGGGGCGGCCGGAACCGGCAAGACGGAGCTGCTGGCGCGGCGCCTGGCGCGGCTCGCCGCGGGCGGCACGCCCGCCGAGCGGACCCTCGTGATCGGCTCCACCCGGGCCACCGCACGGCGGCTGCGCGAACGGTCCGAGGCCCTCTTGCAAGGGCCCTTCGAGGAGCTCTGGATCGGCAGCTGGGACACGCTCGGCGAGCGAGTTCTGCGCGAGCACGCCGAGGCTGCCGGCCTCGATCCCTTCTTCGACGTCCTCGGCCCGGCCGAGCGCCTGGCGATGCTGCTCGACCGCCTCGATCAGCTGCCGCTGCGCCGGCACGAGATCCGCGGCAACCCGGCCGGCCTGCTGGCGCGGCTGCTGGCGCGGATCGACGGGTTGAAGGCGGAACGCGTCGGGCCGACGCGGCTTGAGGCCCGCGCCCGCGAGGCGGAAAGGGAGGCCGACGACGAGGCCGCGACGGAGGCGGCTCGCCGCGAGCTCGAGTTCGCCGAGCTCTACACCGCCCACGACCGCATCCTTGCCGGTGCCGGCAGCCTCGACCGCGGCGACGTCTTCCTCGCCCTCGACTGCCTCTTCGCCGAACGCCCCGACGTCCGCCGTGAAGTCGCCGAGCGCTTCGAGTACCTCATGGTTGACGAGCTCGAGGAGGCCACCCCCGCTCAGCGCTCCGTTCTCGAGGCTCTCGCGAGCGACAACCCGAACCATCTCTACGCGCTCGAGGAATCCGATCCCTCCGGCCTGGAGGGGCGCGCCCAGCCCACCGACTGGTTCCGATCCCTCCACCCCGATGGGGATGTCGTCGTCCTAGAGCATCGGTTTCGTGAGCCGGGAGTCCGATTTTGGCGGTGCGCGAACGAGCGCGCGCAGTCGCAGGCGGTCGCGCGCGAGGTCGAGCGCCTGGTCGCCGGTGGGGCCGAGCCGGCGCAGATCTGCGTGTTGGTCGCCGAGCCGGCCGGACAGGGCGGAGCGGTCGCGGCAGCGATGGAGGAGCGTGGCATTCCCTTCCACCTCTCAGGGCCGGCGGCGCTCTTCCAGCGGCCTGAGGTGCGTGACGCGATCGCCTGGCTGCGGGCGCTCGCCGACCCCGGCGACTCGCCGGCGGTGGCGCGGGCGCTGACCCGGCCGCCGGTCGAACTGCGATCGGGCGACCTGGCCCGATTGACGACGATCGCGCGGCGGCGCAAGCAGGACATGGTCGCCGCCTGCGAGGCCGCCCTCGACAGCCCCCAGTTCCAGCCCGAGGCGCGGGAGCGGATCCAGTCCTTCCTCAAGCTCTACAACGCGGCGGCGGCGGCGATGGAGGAGCGGCGCGCCGACGTCTTCGTGCGGCGGCTGATCGAGCGGGTCGGGCTGCGCCGCCAGCGGCTCTTCGCCGCTCAGCCGGAGGTCGCCGAGCGCCTGCTCGGGCTCTCGCGGCTAGCGGAGCTGGCGACCGCCTGGGCGCGGCGCGAGCCGCACGGCTCGACCCG
>Ga0208998_1000048_pt1 | contig 11582 bp, 16 predicted proteins | sample MedBloCAOM2_M2_FD_187856 | JGI IMG/M metagenome (GOLD analysis project Ga0208998, IMG submission 187856) | Forest soil microbial communities from El Dorado National Forest, California, USA - Mediterranean Blodgett CA OM2_M2 (SPAdes) (version 2) | ecosystem: Environmental > Terrestrial > Soil >... | reverse complement strand
TACTGACTCTTGATCCCCCCTTGGTTCCAGTAGCAGAAGGCTGTAGAAGTTGGTAAGGTGTAGATGAACTCGGGGCTCAAGCGGAACAGAGGGCTTTCAACAACAACGTGAGAATAATTGCTAAGCAGAGGCGGAAATGCGCAAAAGGTTACAGGCTAGGTATTAAAGGGTCTTCATGTAAGTATTACCCCCCCATCCATTGCGATTATTGACCCACTCTGCCATAGCCCCATCAGAGTGCAATACGATGGATGCCCTTCGTCCCACGTAATGGAGATTGAAGTGGGTTAAGTCCGCAGAACGGAACATAGTAAAGTCCCCAGATGTTAGCTCCAACACCAAACCGCTCTCCTTCAATGCTAGCGCACCCCCTTGAAAATCCCCTATAGGCATCACTAGGCAAAAGTCCTTGTCCCAAGGATCCCTATGGCCTTTTGTATTGACGTTGAGATTGATCACCAAACCTAGGAAAGGCAAGACCGGAGAAGTGCAATTTCCAGGGAGAGTGGCGGTGGTAGACATGAGCAATTCGTACTCTTCTGGCAGGTTACTCTCTAACTACCAGCTTGTTGTCAGCCTCCCTCTTTCTTCAATAATTTGTTTGAGGGTACTTACCCACTGTCGCAACCACTCAAACAGGTCCGCGAGCACAGTTTTCACATTGTCGTATACAGCCTTGTGCTTGCCTGCATCTTGAGACAAATAGGGAATCATCTGGGAGTGGTTGGTGCGAGACGCGTCTTCTCTCTCCATCATCAAGGGGTGAAGGTCTATTGGCGCTTCGTATCCCTATAAAACATCAACCAGCTCTTGCTTGCTTCCGCGTACAAAAGCGTACTTACCTTAGTCGCATACCTATTGTACCAGGAAAGGTGTACTGTCTGAAAGAAGGGGTCGCCGTCCTTCTTGGTGTCCATGAGATGTAGAAGTTCCTCCCCTTCATCGTCAAAGCATAGCATGAGATCCCTGCACAAAGATTGTCTTATGCTGTCTGGGAGCTTTCCGCTGACGACCGCCATCAAGGAATTGTCTGAGTCCCGAATTTCTAGTTGCTTGCTGGAACAAAACTGAAGTGAGGCTGCGAGTGTAGGGGCGCTTAAAGGAGTACTCACCCACGGATAAGAGCCTGCGGGATCTTGATATAAGCGTCGGGAGACTTCTTCACGCCCCCTTGGAACAGGGCCTTCAGCTATACTTCTGTCAGATAAGAGAGTCATCTTTGAGCCCGGTGCGCACCCTCTTTTCCAGATCGCTCCAATCCTGGGCAGCTTCGGCGCATTCCGCCTTTTCTCTTTCCCTCTCTGTCCAATGCTCATTTTGTGCGCGATCCCGACTAGCAGGAAAAGACCTGTTGTCTTGATGAAACCGGTTGTAGCCAGAGTAGAATATGGCAGTAGGGAACCCCAGATCCTGCCCGGAAGAGGATGAAGTAGAGGCAGAAGAAGGTCCAAAACCTGCTCTGGGCTCTGACGACGATTCCAGAGAAAATGCAAGTAAATTTTGAATGGACGGGGAAGCAGCTTCCAAATTCCAAGGGGCGGAGAGCTCTATCCAGGAGTTTTCTTGACGGGGGACCAATGAAAAATTACTGAGCGCGTTGTGAGTGCTGCCCTGGCGTTGACATAGCTTGGCTCACTTGAAAATTATGGAGTCAAAAAACTGGTCCGAAGCTGCCAAATCTGTGCAGTTCCAGTTAATATTTGAGGGAAGGTTGGCCAGAGAGAGAATCTGGGGGGAGAACATGCTAGCCATGGTTAAGGGTAGAGCTTTACGTAGGACATGCACAGAGGGAATTATGCGTTGAATGATAGTGTCGCCGATTGGGGAGTCTGGAGACCTTTCTGAGCACGTAATTCCCTTCTACAAACCCCAGACTTACCTTTGTCTGGATGCCTTAGCGCATTGGCTAGATCAAAGGGAACGGCTCCATCCATGGCGTCCAAAGACATCTTGAGCCCTAGGCCTGCAATCAAGACCAGGACATATATAGATCCTCCCCCAGCCACTGCAGCGTACTTGCTGCCAGTAGCAAGCCAAACCAGAAAGGTACGCAGACTGGGTTTAGAGATGCCTTGAATGAGGGAGACGTCTGAATTGTATAATCCTGAAAAGCTGACTTGTTTCAGCCGACATAAACTGCCAGCTACCCGTCAGAGTAACTCTCGCTCCCTTGGAAATGACTAACCTTTGACAAGTTGTGACCAGTTGAATGTGACTGATCATCGATAAGAAGCTCACCCCAACCTCCTTAGCTACTAAGCCTCCGCATCTAACTACCAGACCCCGCAGAGAGTTATCCTCATTTGAGCAGAAGGGCAGGCAAGATTTTAGGCTATTGACCCACTGCAAGGGATTAAATACCTCTGATTCAGGGTGCGCTGCTCCTAGTTGTACCACCAAGGCCCCCACAGAATCGCCCCCTTTGATTTTGGGATCCTGCCGCGCCCGCCATTTTTGCTGCAAAGGACGAGCTCCTCGAGGACATTTGTCTTGGAGAGCAGGCGGCTGGCCTTCGCCGGTGTGGGGAAGTCCAGGAGATAGTTCCAGAGCGAGCAATTCAGCGACCACGAGGGAGAGCACATGTCCCTCCTTGATGGTACTTAATAAATCCCGTATAGGCTGTAAGCAGGAGAGCTCTGAGTTTCCCAGTAAATTGGTTAAGGTTTGAGCCTGCTCCTTGGACAGCGTATAGGAATTCTGGGACATGACCGACGGTCCGAAATGTTGGAGGTTAGGACCCGTGAGAAAATGTGCAGGCCACCAACATATTTTACCACGCCTACAAATCCTCAATTCCCCAGGACCAGCTATAAGTCTGCAGTCCTTAGGCTGAGGGCTGCCAAATTTGAACGGGGCAAAACACGTACTGTTATCTCTGCTTCTTGCTCCTTAGAATGCTTAACTCCTCAGCTTCTGGAGTCTAGACAGGTCAGCGTTAAAGTTAGGCCCGTGAGAAATTGTACAGACCAATTGCGCTTTACCGTGCCGCGAGGCTAAGGTATGGCGCTTTCGCTGGCTTTGGTAGCTTCTGGGCGGGAAATTGAGGGAGCTGCCATGGGAAACTAAGACTTGCCTTTTTTTTTTCCTTTGAGGAATTTTGTTGCTATGGCCAACCAGCGGTCCCTTGATGCGCCTGAGAGTTCCAACCAAGGTCAAATCGTCCGACAAGGCACAAGTGGCGTCTCAGACAAGGTTTCAGTGCGTTAGGATCTTTATCTTGTTTACCGCGACGATAACCTTTATGCCACAGCTGGGCAGCGTCGAAATCAAGGCCCCGTACTTTCACTTTAGACTCAACTATGATCGGCTCCTCAGAGATGAACTTGAGTCCCGCCTCAGCTTTGAACTCACAGATTTACTGCCGGACACATTCTGCTTGTCCACTATTTTCGCCGAAGAACAAGCCCGTTTTCTGGAGGGTTGTATCAATCGAGTGTTCAAGGGGAAGAATTTGAAGCAGAGCCTCACGGATATATGTAGCATTGTGGATGCTACTGACGAGGTGCGTATTTCCCCTAGTGGGGACCTACTCAAAGTCGGATAATTAATTCCGAATCAAGGTTAACTTCAATCAGACCTTACAGCAAGCTACGTCGTCGTTGGATATTACATTTTGGGACCACTTGCTGGGGGCGTTGGCAAAAGCTCATTTGTACGAGGCGAGCAAGCAAAAGTGGCTGCCTACATCCAAATACCCCACTCAGATCACCTGGAATGCTCAAGTCGAGAAAGATTTCTGCATCTTTTTAAACACTCTCGCTGCAGCTATTGCCAACATCTTGGGATTGCCGATACAAAGGAAGTTCACAGCCGATTACTGTACTACTAAGCTGGTGGGTCATGCAGCAGGTCGCAAACCAGATATCACACTATTTCCTGTGGGTGGTGAACCTAAGGATACTGGGGGAAAGGCCCTCTGGAGGCTTGTTCAATGCTGTCTGGAGATGAAGAACGGCAACTCCGCCAGCGGCACAAAGGACGCCATTATTCAGTTAGCTGGTGAGCCCCTTGCATGAGTCCCAAGATGGAAGCTAAGGGATATTGAAGGGACTGCATCAATCATGTGGGCCACACAAGATAATCGGGACTTCGTCATCGGCATCACCCGCACCGTCAAGACGGCGGAAAACCAACATCTATTTAACATCGTGAAGATGGATAAGTGTGGGATCTCACAATCGTCTCAATATCATTGTGGGAAGGATGCGACATTTTTGGTTCGATTAGTCACAGGCTTGGCCCTGGGGCATTCCACTTGCATCGGGTTTACCCGATCCGTGGATCTCGAGTCAGCGCGCGCGTTTGATTACCACACGAACGAAAGTGATCCAATTCGCAAACTCATTCTCCAAACTACGGGTCCAATCTCTAATCCTGTCGAGGGATACTTGTTGAACAGGTTGTCCAAGTCTTTTTCATTGCTTCAGGACCCCTCCCACCGGTCTCCTGCCCTATCCCTAGGTGCTTTGCCACCAGACACAGTTATCCATATCGATGAAGTTCTTCACGTCAGTCAGGCCAACTTTGGGCGGGGGACCGTTGTTTGGGCAGGTCACGTCCATCGTCATAATGAGGACGAATCAGAGGCACCCATCTCACCTGTACCATCAGAGACGTCAATGCAACCACTCTCACCTGTACCATCAGAGACAGCCACGCATCCACTCTCGCCTTTACCATCTTCTCGTCCTCCATCTCCTGCCAACGGCCGCGAATACTACGTCGTGAAGGATATTTGGCATGATGTCAACAGACCTTACACAGAGGGCGAAATTCTGCAGATGCTCCAAGGCTTAGACCACATTCCGAGGTTCAGAGGGGAGTTCGTCCCTGATCCTTATGGGAGGTCCTCTTCCCGTGGCTTGCGACAGTTTTTGAACGATGAACAGTATGACCAACTCGTAGCTGAATGTAAGGTGGAGGAGAGGATACGACTTCGCTTGGTTTATGGTCCCCCCGCCGGCGTTTCTGACCCTAAGGCAAGGTTAATATACAAGTACAATAATCGCGTGGAAGTTATCAGCGCACTGATAGCCATTGTTACGGGTACGTCCTTTGTTAATTATAGTCTTGGATATTCGCTCATTTTATGAATGAAGCTCACCAAGAAGCTGCAAAAATAGGCATCATCCATCGGGACATGACCATATCCAATTCGTTCATTATTGATTGTGATGATGGGACTACGTCAGGCTTTTTGGGTGACTGGGGCTTTGCTGATGTCAAGGGGTACTTAGACCAGGGAGGCAAGCGCTTTTCTCAGCCTCTAGGTCCCTGTGGTGGCCGCAATCAATGGGTAGAAGCCAACGCTGATTCCGAGACTCATCATCGTACCGTAAGTTTTCAAGCATGTTGATTCGCGGAAGCTAAGTCGCGATCAACAGGGTTCTACAACGTTTTTACCAGTTGAAGCGCAATTTTACTTTGGACCCAAGGACGCAGTCGCTCCTCCATTTGTTCATGAAGCACATCACGACCTTCAGTCTCTCTTTCTCGTCATATTAGCCCTCTTTACTGCATTTGGGAGGGACCAGACTTTCAATGAAGAAACTGTATCCGCCATGCGAGGTTTCTACAGTCCAGTAGATTGGAAGGAGGCTGGGCAGTGGAAGTTCTCTTATCTTTGTGGCGACCTAGCAAATTTCATCGGACAAGTTTCCCAGCATATAGACCCTTATTGGGACAACTTGAGGGAGCCCTTCACGGACCTATGGAAGGACGTTTTTGATGGCATCACCCTCCATCCGACTAACGAGGAGGACCTTCACCTGTTCAAACCTAAATGTCATGATCGCAAGCAGCTTTCTGACGATCGTAAGCAACGTTCTGATGATCGCAAGCAAAGTTCTGGTGATCGCAGGCGGCGCTCTGGTGGTCGCAGGCGGCGCTCTGGTGATCGCAGGCGTCTTTCTGAAGGTGCCGGTGGCTGTTTGAAGAACGATCTACCCATTACTCACGACATATTCCTCGACTACCTCGACGAGATGCTTGAGATCGCCAAGGACGACGATGAAGAGGAGGAGCAACAAAGACGAGAGCTTCAGTTGGCTACTGAACAGGCCAGGTTACGTGCTGAACAGACTAAGTTAGATCTTGAGGTCGCTATGCAGCTTGCTTTGCATGCCAAAAGGGATCTCAGGAGCAAAACTCTTGCCCTGAATTCAATTGGGCAAACGCGAGATGCACCCCCCACCGACTCCTCTTCCACCTCTGCTGGCCTAGGGATCACCGTGGACTCCTTGGACTCCTCCGCAACCATTCAAGTTCAGCCCTCTCAGCCCTGGAACCCATTTACGGGTATCCGAGGCGAGTCCCTCATTCTGGAGAATTATGATGATGAAGTACCCACCGAGCCCGTCAATAACTACTTCACCCCTCTGAGCTGCATTGGCGTATCGCAAACGGCGCAATTTCATATACCATCTTCGGATTTACCATCTGCAAATCATGCACCCTTGGTCACCCGCGCTTTCCCTTTCTCCACTATCTCCAAAAAACGCGCCAATTCGGAGAGAGAGGGTGACTTTGAGTCCGCGAATTCCAGGGTTTCCAAGAGGCCAAAGTCCGAGACGTCTGGAAAGGCGAAAAATGCATCATCTCGGGGCACTGGCAAACGAGGCTCGACGAAGGGAAAAAGAGTTCGGTCTTCATTTACGTTGTTAGGTCAGCTAAAATTTCAGCAGAGATTTCGAATTGATTCATCGTAATACGTCGTTATCCATCATAGTTTTTGGGAAGGGTAGCTGTACAATATTAATCTAGTTTGCTTACGCTGTTTCTCACGGGGGTCTGTTGTGCTTCCACAGTAACTCACCAACCGTCTCAGTAACTCACCAACCGTCTTTCTAGTCCAGTCATCCAGGGCAGGAAGGAACACCTTTAGTTGCAGATATGCTGGTGCTGGGGTAGCTTCCTCTAGTCTTTACCTCGCGCTTGGGACATTTACTGTTCCATAGGCACCATCTACTCCTGGGAAAATGCGTCAGTAGGTTGCACATTTTCTCACGCGTCGTACCTCATAACTTGGCTAGTTATCTACCATGGCTTCCGTGCGCAAGGCTTTACAATATACTACCTTCCTACAGGATCGCACTTGTCCAGCATGTGGGAGAAATTTCAAAACTCCTCAAGGCGTTCTGAGCCATTTGGGCCAGTCCAAAGGATGTTCTTGGTATAAGAAAGGGAAGCTGCGAGACCTTGGAGAAGAGGGCACTTTTGAACATGTACGCACTCCAGACATCTTGGTAGGGGAGGAGCAGGAGACAGGGGTAGATCAGAACTCAGAGGCCGGTTCAGAGTGGGACCCAGAGGAGGCAATGCAGAGACTGGATGAGGAGCTCTATGATCTCATCGATTTCCAGGCTCCTAGTGATCCGGCGCCCTCCCCCTCAGAAGATGCCTCCCAGGCAGTTGCAGGCCCCTCAAGGCGCATGTTAGATGATGAAGAAAATAATATAGTGGAGATTGAGCATCCCACTGCCGGACAAGTCATACGCATGAGCCAATCTCTGCACACTAGATGGCGCCAATATTTTCTAGGGGATGGGGGACCAAGGGATAGTGTTGATAGCCAAGGAGATGTGATTATGGGGGATGGAGAAAGCAGGGAGAACCTTTCCCCCCCTAACAAATTCGCACCTTTTGCCTCTCAGATGGATTGGAGAATTGCCAAGTGGGCTGTAATGGATGGAATCGGTCACAAATCCATGGACAGATTACTGGCTATTCCTGGGGTAAGCGTTCTCAAAATCTGCTAGATTATTAACTTCCTGACGAGGGCCAGGTAGCAGAGAAGTTAAATTTGTCTTTTCACAACGCCAGAGGCATGCACCAGATCTTGGAGGAGATACCAGCCAGGGCGACTTGGAAGACTCGTCACCTTTATTTTCCAGATCATCCGGAGGAAAAGCATATGGTACAGTTTCGCGACCCTCTTGAAGCCATTCGCACGCTGCTGGGAAACCCGGCTCACGCTCAAGACATTGTCTATAAGCCGAAGAAGGTATTCTCTGATGAAACCAAGGAGAAACGTATCTACTCAGAGATGTGGACTGGAAAGTGGTGGCACAGCATACAGGTAAGCTTGTCCTCGCGGCGGTTGCTTATGCTCTTGTTCTTAAACTGTCTTTTAGTCTGTTCTTCCTGAGGGTGCCTCCATAGCCCCTGTAATCATATCCACCGACAAAACCCAGCTCACACAGTTCTCTGGAAACAAGTCATCTTATCCGGTCTATCTTACCCTTGGTAACATTCCCAAGGCCATTCGTCGCAAACCCTCCGAGCACGCATGCATTCTCATAGGTTACTTGTCGGTGGAGAAAATTCTGGCTTCTGGCCTGACCAAGCAAGACAAGTCCTCCCGCGTCCAACGCCTTTTCCACGATTCTCTCAAGGTCATATTGGAGCCTTTAAAATCAGCAGGCAAAGACGGCATGGAAGTAGTAGGAGGTGATGGTTGCATTCGCAAGGTCTACCCTATCCTGGCCTGCTATGTGGCCGACTACCCTGAACAATGCTTGGTGTCCTGTACAAAGTACGGAACATGCTTTAAATGCAAGCGCCCGTCGGATGAGCTAGCTCTGAGGACTCCTGGAGAGAATAGGACCCAACAGTGGACTTTACGAGTCCTTCGACAAGCGGCAGCCTCCTCCAAAACCCTCAATCAATTCCATGGCAAATGCCAAGTCCTCGACGTCTCAGGCACTGTTGAGCATCCTTTCTGGGAAGACCTACCTTATTGCGACATCCACCTTGCGATAACTCCAGACGTGCTCCATCAATTATATCAAGGCGTCTTCAAGCACATGGTCTCATGGTGCTCTGACCTGATGCACCCTAGTACAGAGCTGGATGCCAGATTAAGGTGCCTCCCTCCTTGCTTTGGGGTGAGAAATTTTCAAAACGGTTGGTCCGCACTCTCGCAAATCTCAGGCAAGGAGCGCAAGGACATGGCCAGGGTTCTCTTGGGTTGTTTGGTCGGAAAGGTGCCTAAGAAAGTACTGATCATTTACAGGGCTCTTTTGGACTTCATTTATATCGCTCAGTACTCTAGCCATGACGACGTTACTTTACAGTACTTGGAAGACGCCCTTGATGCCTTTCATAAGCACAAGAACCTTCTTATACGCCTGGGGGTTAGAGATAACTTGGATATCCCAAAAATTCACAGCCTCCTTCACTACGCTGAGTCCATACGTTTATTCGGTACTACAGATAATTACAATACAGAGGGCTTTGAGCGCCTTCATATAGATATGGCTAAGGAGGGTTGGAGGGCGTCCAATAAGAGGGAAGAAAGGCCTCAAATGGTGAGGTGGCTATCTAGGAGGGAGAAGGTAGCTGCCTTTGATCGCTACTTGCAGAAGGTAGCTAGGGATGGGACTGGTATAGAGGATGAGAGCCGCAAAAGGTTAGGGAGTATAGGGCGCCTCAAGCATCTACCCAAGCAGCCTCACAAGCCCAACCAACTCATTGAGGATATTCAACGGTCCCACCATAGCCCTGGTTTCCAGGATGACCTCAAATCTTACCTTAACAAGCTGATACCAGAGGGACCGTTGGGGAGAAGAAGACTGGAAATGACTAGGCTGCCCTTTGAGAGGCTGAATGTATATCACGGCTTCAAGTTTCCTTTGGAAGATGTTGGAGACGACAGGAAGGAAGGGGATGAAGAGAGGGACTGGGTAAGGGCTAGACCAGGGGCCAGAGGTCAGACAGAGAGGTTTGATACCGTTGTCGCAATGGTAACCCCTCAGAGCGAGAGTACTGGGGTGGAAGGTGAGTTTTCTTTCTTACGATATCTTTACGATGAGGCTGATGAGGCTGACCCTTCTTAATTCAACAATTATAGGAACCAGAATAGGTAGATTGAAGGTTATTTTTCGCTTGCCAGATCTTTTGTACGGTCTCCATGAGGCTCCTGCTACTTGGCCCAGGGAGCCTTTGGCCTACATTGAGTGGTATTCAAAGCTAAAGGGAGAATCTGAGCCTGACCATAACATGTATTCTGTAGTTTCCTCCAAAAGCAGGAAAGAAGGCCTTCCTTACGCTGATTTTGTTCCTCTCTCTTCCATACGTCAATCCTGTCAACTCATTCCAGCATTTGGAACTGGAGATGTCCCTCAGGAATGGACAGGCAAGAATGTCTTGGATGTTTGTAACAAGTTCTACTTAAATAACTGGTCTTCAAAGTACGCGTACAAAAGTTTATACTAGCCTTTACACTAGAGCATAACTCTTATAACTATAAAAGTAAAAATAGTAAGCAAGAGCTGGGCAACTTGCTTTGAAGTACTCTAGTAAGCTTTAAGGTGCTATAGTAGCTGTAACAGCTTTATAACAACAGTTGATTACTCATATATCTTTAGAGTACTTTAAGGCCAAGTGGTTTTTCCTGATGTAAGTACAAAGAACCCATTCAGTGACTTAGTCCATGTTAGATGATGCAGCCGAGGGGACAATCTCCCATGCCAGACGGGCCATCCCATGGTGGGCCCATGGGAGATATTGTAGGCATTTCACATGGGTGGGCCGTTGTGGGGAACGCTCCATCGCTGAGCGGTTTGGGAAGTTGACTACCTGTGGGGAGAATTGTAGAACTCTCCTCGGTGATAGCTAGAGGTATGGAAATGACAGTACGACCCAAGGGGGTGCGGACAATGCAAACCAAGAAGTTCCCTGTATTTTATAAATGCGAGGGACTCAAAGACAATAGCCCTTAAGTGTTCCGGACGTCTTGACAAGGGTTCCGGAGGTGACCCGATAGGTTCCGTAGGGGTCCGGAACGTATGGACTGTCGTAGGACAGTGCAGGAATGATAGGAAACGTGAGGGGAGCGTGCAGGATACTGAGGACGAACTTAGGACGATGACGAACGATGAGTCTAAACTTCCAGGTGAAATTTGCTGCAGACTTGTAAATACAAGTCCCACTATAAGTATGTACCTGTTCTACTGACTATGGTGATGGAATATACAGTGGCTCAAAAAACTGTCCACATGTTTGTGCACTTTCCTGTAATTGTATCACTGTGATCCAGGGCATTGGAATATGATAGTGCCATAAGGGCATGCATGAAAGCCCTGCATCAGGGCTACAATCTGAGATATGCAGCGTGGGAAACGGATGCAATTTGGAAGAGGTATGGTGATTCTATTATTGTGACTCATGCGGACAGTTATTTGAGCCTATATGTAAATCATAGAATTAGACTATCTATGCATGATATGATTGATCATATGTGTCTTAGAATGTCATATAGGATGTAAAAGTATTAAAACAATACAAATAATGCCAAACATTAACCTTTTTTTGGCATCCACTACTATTCACTATAGGAAATCAATCAAATACTCTTTTCACATGATCAAGCCACTCTTTAAGAAATTTTACTACTTTACACTATAGTACACTGTAATATTATCAATAAGGCTTACTATAGACATTATTTGAGCCTTTATAAGTTCCTTGGTAGTCACTATTCTATGACTTTTATCTCCCCTATCTCATATGCTGTTTGCTCAATCAGTACTCAGAAGATTGAAAATGCTGTGCAGGTGACAAAAACACTTCATAATGTCTAG
>Ga0208998_1000046_pt1 | contig 11893 bp, 11 predicted proteins | sample MedBloCAOM2_M2_FD_187856 | JGI IMG/M metagenome (GOLD analysis project Ga0208998, IMG submission 187856) | Forest soil microbial communities from El Dorado National Forest, California, USA - Mediterranean Blodgett CA OM2_M2 (SPAdes) (version 2) | ecosystem: Environmental > Terrestrial > Soil >... | reverse complement strand
GGCGCCCCGGTCCCTACTTGCGGACCAGCTTCAGCGTCTTGTAGACGGTGGCCTTCGACTTGCCGACCTTGGCCTGCTCTTTGAACAGGAGCTTCGACTTCGTCTTGACCTTCGCCAGCGCGGCCGGCTTGACCTTGAGGACAAAGCTCTTCGTCTTGCCCTTCTTGACCTTCGCCTTGCGCTGCGTGGTGGCGGCCTTCTTCTTGCTCAGCATGCCCGTGATCCCGAGCGTGCAGGTGGCCTTCAGCTTGGCCGGGCACTTGGCCTTGACCGTGAGCTTGCTGCCCTTCAGCACCGCCGGGCCGACCAGGCTGCTGGAGATCAGGCTTTCCAGCCGCGCCGCCGACACGCCGCCGGCACCGCTGTTGCCGTTGCCGCCGCCTTCCCCGTTGGTGCCGTTGTTGTTGCCGCCGCCGGGCCCTTCTTCACCGGGGGTGCCGGTGCTGTTGGGACCGGTGACCGCCACGTTGTCGAAGCTGCTCGACGTTTCGGCGAGCAGCCCGAGCAGGCTCGTGGCAGTCGTCGAGGCTTCGATCTGCACCACGTAGGTGTCCCCCGCGGTCAACGAGATCGGGCCCGATTTGGTCGCGAACGGTGCTTCGGCGGTCAACGTCTCGGTGATCGCTTTCTGTTTCGTGTTCGACGTCTTGTCGAGCAGGAACGCCGAGTAGGTGTACGTCGGCGTCAGCGAGATAAGCCCGCCGGGGAGGAACTGCCGCGAGAGGCTCAGCGAACCGGAGCCACTCGCCCCTGCCGTGAAGGCAGGCGATTCATCCACGTAGGAGGCTTTGAACAAGCCGAGAGCGCTGACCGGGATCTGGGCTTTGTCGGAGAACGATCCGGCCGGTGCGCCGGTCGTCGCGTCGTAGCCGGTGCCCGTGGTGCCACAGAGAACTTCCAGCAGCCCGAGGACTTTGCATTCCGCGGCAGCGACTTTCCACCCTTCCGCACCCCCGGTGAACGTGCTGCCTCCGCCTGGATAGGTGGCGGCAGACGCTTGCCCGATGGCCGGTACGAGTAGGGCCGCTCCCGATACGCATCCGACCAAGAAAAACCGTCGAATGTGACTCCTGAGCGAGGTAAACACGATGCTCCTTTCGTAACGCTTTTGAACGCGCGGTTCTTCTTTCGGCTGCCGTTTGCCCATTACTTAAAATTCTCAACCTCGATACCCATTTTTCTGGACGGGTGTCCGACCAGGGGGTCCGCACGTAGGCACGAACCCCCTGGTCGACGAGGTCTGGCAGCTCTCTCGAAGGCGTGCTCCTGACTACTTGCGGATCAACGGCAAGGTCTTGTAGACGGTGACCTTGGAGGCACCGACCTTGATCGTCTCCTTGAACATCAACTTGGTCTTCGTCTTGACCGTCGCTCGCGCGGCGGGTTTGACGGTGAGGGCAAAGTTCTTCGTCTTCGCCAGCTTGACCTTGGCCTTGCGGCCGGCGGTGGCCGGCTTCTTGCGGCTCGACATCCCCTGCAGGGAGATCGTGCAGGTGGCGCCTGCCTTGGCCGGGCACTTCGCCCTGACCGACAGCTTGGTGCCGTGAAGGGTGGCCGGGCCGATCAGGCTCGACTGCACCATGCTTTCGAGGCGGGCGGCGCTGACGCCACCGGCGCCTTCGTTGACTCCTCCACCGTTGGTGCCGTTCGTGCCGCTGGTGCCGGTGGTCCCGTTCGTGCCGTTGGTACCACTGGTCCCGTTGGTGCCACTGGTCCCATTCGAGCCGTTGCTTCCGCTCGAGCCTTCGGACCCTTTTTCGCCGGGCGTCCCGGGTTCGCCTTTTTCGCCTTCTTTGGTTTTTTCTTCTTCTTTGGCGAGGTCGGGGCCGGTGACGACGACGTTGTCGAAGCGACCGATCGCTTCGCCGGCGAGCAAGCCGATCGAGGCGACCGACGATGACGTCGTGGCGATGATTTCAATTTTGTATTCGTGGCCTTTGGTCAGCGTCAAGGCGCCGTTTTTGGTGGCGAACGGAACTTCGCCTTCGAGCGTCTCGGTGATGATTTTCTGGCTCGATTTCGCCGTCACGTCGACCAGGCTGGCCGTGTAGAGGTACTGCGGGGTCAGGGCGATCAGGCCGCCCGGGGCGAACGCCCTTGACAGGCTGAGCTGCCCGGCTCCACCTTCGACCGCGGTGAAGGTCGGCGATTCGGCCACGACTTCAGATTTGAAGGAGCCGATCAGGTTGAGCGGGATGTTCGTGCTGGCCGCAAAGGACCCGGCGGGTGCCCCTGCGGTCGCGTCATAGGCGCCGTTTGCCGTGCATAGCAACGGCAATTCGATCGCGCTGAGCAGCTGACATTTGGATACGGCTTTCCAGCCTTCGGCGCTCCCGGTGAAGCTGCTGCCAGCACCTGGGTAGGTGGCGGCGGACGCTTGACCGACTGCGGGGGCCAGTAGGGCCGCTCCCGAAACACACCCGAGCAGGCAAGCCTGCCGAATGCGACTCTTGAGCGAGGTGGACACGATGCTCCTTCTTTCGTTCTTCGTTGAGAGATGCGACGAGGAACTCATCGACCGCTCGCGCCGGCGGATCGACCTTCAAGCTGCATTCATACGGTCGTCGGACGCTTGTTTGACGCTCGCCCCGCGCCCAGGCACGCCTTCCTCAGGCGCCCCGTCCGCGTAGACTTTCCGACCCGGGCGCGTAGCTCAGTGGGAGAGCGCTCGCTTCACACGCGAGAGGTCGCTGGTTCGAAACCAGCCGTGCCCATAGCCCGGATTCGCATGAGAACGCGGAATCGCGGAGAGCCGGTCGTTGAGGCGGCGCGAACTGCGCGCTTCGTCATAGGGCACCGAGCGAGATCGAGAAAGCGGCCTGCGCTCTCGTCGCCCCCACTTTCCGACAGGCCAACACGACGCCCACCATAAGCTTCGGCAAGGGCGACGCCCATCGCTCCCGTGATGGCCACCCGCCCGGCAATCCAGCCGAACGCCCCGAGCATGAGCACTGCCGCAGGCAAGAGCTGGGCGCCCACCATCGGCCACTCCCGGCCGAGCTCCTTTCGCACCCTGAGTACGCTCGGCGTCTCCCCTTCGATCCAGGAGCCGATCACCCGCGCGTAGACGTGCGCCAGGTAGAAGACGAGAGCAGTCACGGAGAGGTAGATCTCGACCAGGCCGGCCTGCCGAGGGTGGTCGGCGCCGGCTGCGGCGATGATCGAGGAACCGAGGATCAGGCCGTAGATCGCTCCGGCGACGTTCCGCTGACCTGGTGTGGGAGGAGCCCGGAACGATTCACGCAGGTCGGTCCGCCACCCGGCCACCCTAACCGTCATCGCCGATCGTCGAATCACCCTCTTCGAATGATGTGAGAAGTGGCAAGTCGGCTTAGCTTCTGCGGCGCAGCCATTTATCCGCAGACCGAAAGGATCCACCACTTGCCATTCGCAGATGTCAGCTTCGGCGACCTGCTTCTGACCGTCTTCGAGATCTTCTTGTTCGTGATCTGGATCTACATCCTGTTCACGATCATCGGGGATATCTTCCGCGACCACGAGATGTCGGGCTGGGCGAAGGCCGTCTGGATCATCTTCCTCGTCTTCATCCCCTACATCTCGATGCTGGTCTACCTGATCGCCCGAGGTTCGGGGATGCGCGAACGAGCGCTGAAGGCTCAATCGGAAGCCAAACACCACATGGACTCCTACATCCAGCAGCAGGCCCACGTCAGTCCGGCCGATGAACTCCACAAACTGAACGACCTGAAGGAAAAGGGCGCGCTCAGTTCGGAGGAGTTCGACCGGGCGAAAACGAAACTGCTCGCCTAGGACAGCTGAAGCCGCGGGGCCGGGGCACCGATCCGCCCGGCATCGCGGTTGATCAGCCTCGTCAGCTCGACCGACAGCTCGGCGAGGAACGGGGGCTCGGGCAGCCGCTCGGAAAAGAGCCGCAGCGTCTTGACGTAGTGATCGAGGCGTTCGCCGTCGATGCACTCGCGGCCCTCGAGCAGACGCCGCGCGTTGGCCAGCTTGTCGGCCGCGTATATCGCCGCGACTCGGCGATCCTGGATCGCCCGTGCCCTGGCCTCGGCCTTCCGGGCCGGATAACGCAGGATCCGCTGATCCTCGGTCAGCCCGGCGACCAGCCCGGCGATCTCGAGGCCGAAATGTCTCTCGATCTGCCCTATGCCCAGTGCGGTGTCCTCGACGGTGTCGTGCAATAAGGCGGCGCTCACCGTCGCCTGGTCGAAGCCACGGGCACTCAGCAACTCGGCGACCGCAACCGGATGGGAGAGCTTCGTCTCTCCATGCCCGGGACCGCCATGGGCCTCACGCGCGACGAGGAACGCATCGCGGGCCGACATCGAGGAAAGGGCAAGATCGGGGATCGATTCCAGCGGACCCGAAACGGCGCAGCCCGAGGACTGCGAGGGAGGAGCGCTCCACGCCGTTTCATCCCGGTACATCACCCTTGCCCGGGCCCATCTTCCAGAGCCACACTCGCGGAGGGATCGACGGCGCCTTTGTCGATCTCGTTGGCCAATTTCTGACGAGCGCTGCGGCTGCCTGGATCGAGGATCCCCGACCCGGCCGCCCGTGAGATCGAGCTGCCGCCGCGGCCGCGCAGCACGATCGCGCAGCCGACCGCGATCAGCGCGCCTGCGACCGGGCCTGCCACGTAAACCCAGTAGGCCGAGAAGTCACCGCTGACGAGGGCCGGGCCGAAGGACCGTGCCGGGTTCATCGAGGTGCCGCTCACCGGCGCCGCCCAGAGCCCGGCGAGGGCGATGTAGCCGCCGACGCCGAGGGCAGCGATCGCGCCGACGTTCTGTGCCGCCGAGGCGGTGCCGAGGATGACGCTGACCAGGGTCGCGGTCAGCACCACCTCCATCAGGAAGGCCTGCCAGTTCGAGTACCCCGGACCGGGCAGCGTCGCCCCCAGGTGCTCGATGTTGCCGAACACCGCCAACAGGAAGAGGCACGCCAGGGTGGCGCCGAGCAGCTGGACGATGACGTAGCCGGGCAGCCGTTTCCAGGGGAAGTCGCCGCGCAGTGCGAAGGCGAAGGAGACAACCGGGTTGAGGTGGGCGCCGGAGACGGCACCCATGAAGAGGATGATCGCCAGAACCATCAGGCCCGGCGCCACCACTGCGGCGGGGAGGCTGATCTGCCCCTTCGCATGGAGGAGACCACCGCCGGCGGCGACGAGCACCAGCATGAAGGTGCCGAGCAGCTCCGAGAACAGCCGGCGCCACTCCAGCCGCGGGTCGTCGAAATCCTTGCGGTCGCCGAACTCCAGCTCCAGCAGATGGTGGGCCCGCGGCGTCAGGGGAACGCCGGCGAGGTCGTACCCGGGAGCCGCGACGGGGTCTTTGGAGGTGTCGGTCATCATCGGTCGCGACCCTCTCCCCAGTGAGACGCGGTGAACGAAATGTAAAAAGGTGAGGGCCGGCGGACATCATCCGAACAGGGTGATCTCGGTCAGAAGGTGAGCTCGAGGGGGTCCTAGCGTTTGGAGGTGTCCGACTCGGGACCGTCCGGATCGAGCAAGCCCGCCGCACGCGCGTGTTCGACCGCATCGCGCCGCGAGGTGACCCCGAGCTTCCGGTAGACCGACTGTGCCTGGGACTTCACCGTGTTCGGCGAGACGAAGACCTGGCCGGCGATCTGCGGAAAGGAGAGGTGGGTCGGCAGGTATTGGAGGATGTGCAGCTCGGCCGGGGTCAGGTCACGGATCGCCGAAGCCGAGGCGAGCTCGATCGAGAGTTCGGTCTCGGTGATCCACTCACCGAGCACGATCGCGTCCGGAGTCATCTTCAGGACGCGGGACGCTTCCCGGACCATGACTGTCGCCGCCGGCGCATCACCAAGCCGGACCGAGGCCCGGGCGAGCGCCACCCAGGTCTCCGCCTCATACCAAGGCGCGAAGTCTTCGAGCCGTTCGAGCAGCGCCCTGCCCTGGCGCAGATCAGCCGCGGCCGCCTCGAGCCTGCCGGTACGAGATCGCACCAGGGCCGACACCGACAGGGCCAGCGCCATCATCGGATACTCGTCGATCCCGGATCGATCGAGCTGGGCGCGGGCCTGGGAGGCGAGCACCTCGGCCAAGGTCCAGTCGTCTGCCTCGATCGCCAGGAGCGCCAACTGGGAAAGGCACAGGACCTGCACGTTCGGGGCGCTGACCGCGCCGCGCCGCGCTCCGTCGACCAGTTTCTGGTGGGCTTCGGCGCGCCGCCCCTGCAGGTGCGATCCGACCCCCTCGACCAGCCTGCACATGGACATCCAGGGACTGTCGGCGGGCAACATCTCGGCGGCCAGCGCGGTGCGGTCGGCGATCGCCCCCACCCCACCCCGCGCCAGCGCCGCCTCGATCAGTCCGAGGCCTGCGGTGAGCACGTTCTTCTTGTCGGACGGTGGTTCCTTGTCGATCAGGCCGGCGGCGACCGCAGCCCAGTATTCGGTCTTCCCTCCCGCCCCCTGGGTGATCTGGGCGTAGGACGCGGTCAGGCTGAGGGCGGCATCGGTGGCAACGGCCTCCTCGCCGAGTCGGTCCAGCCAACCGATGACCGTGGCGTTCCGACCGCGAGTGGTGAATTCGGGGATGCCCATCCAGAGCAGCTCGCCGGCCCGGTCGAGAGCGCCGGCACCGACGGCGTGCCTGATCGCGCGGTCCCAGTCGCCTTGGGCGGCCCACCAGTCGGAGGCGCGAAGCTCGAGGCCCGCTTCCTCCTCGGGCTCCGTCCGCCCCAGCTCCGCCCGCAGCATCTCGCGGAAGAGCGGGTGGAAGCGAAACCACTCGTCGCGGCGGTCGAGCGGGGTGAGGAGCATGTTGGTCCGCGAGAGTTCCCGAAGCTGTGTCGCCGAGCCGCGCCGCCCGAGGACGCTGTCGCAGAGGTCGCCGCTGAGGCGGTCGAGGATCGAGATGCGGCGGAGGAAATCGAGCTGCCTCCTGCTCGCCGAGTCGAGGAATTCTTCCCTGATGTAGTCGACGACGAACCTGTCGTCGCCGGCGAAGCGGATGATCGCCTCGTCCGGTTCCGGCGCCTCGCGCAGTGCCAATCCGGCGAGGTGGAGGGCCGCGGGCCAACCCTCGGTGCGGCGGACCAGGGTCTCGAGCTGCGGCGGCTCCAGATCCAGGCCGAGTGCCTGCAGCATCTCCTGGCCTTCGCCCTTGGTCATCACCAGCTCCGCGGCCCCGAGCTCGTTGATGCCACCCTGGACCCGCAGCCGGCCGATCGCCAGCTCGGGCTCGGTCCGGCTCGCGAGCACCAACTGGGAGCCGTGCGGGACGTGGGCGATGAGTGTCTTCACGACGTCGAGCGCCGCGGCCGAGGTGATCCGCTCGAAGTCGTCGAGAACCAGGACGAACGGGATCTGGCGCCGCTCCAGCGAGTTTCCGAGACGAGCCAGGACCGTCTTCAGGTTCGGCTCGGGGTTGGCGAGCGCGACCCCGACCTCCCGCGCGACTGGCTCGATCGGATCGAGCGCGGTCACGATCGAACCGATGAGCATCGCCGGATCGTTGTGCTCGTCGCCGAGGATCAAGGTCGGGTAGGGCCGCGCGTCGCGCTCGGACCATTGCCCGATCAGCACCGACTTCCCGTAGCCCGACGGGGCGATGACCAAGACCAGCGGAAGCGAGGACTCCTGGAGCCGCGACAGCAGACGCGGGCGCTGGACGAGCAGCGAGCGGGGGCTCGATGTTTGAGGTGATGCCGTTCCGGATCGGGCGTCGGCATCGCCTCCGCGGCTCAGAGGATCGCCCTACTTAGACAGGTCGGTATTCCTGACACCTATCCCAGTAAACATGAACTTGCTGTTCGGGTTTGGAAAACCGTTCTAATTCGACCCGGCACCGATTGCGGCCAGGTCCTGCGGATGGATCCAGGTGTCAACGAGATCGTGGCCGTCGGCGGCCTCGACCGCGGCTCGCAGGGGCACGGCCCAGCGGTGCTCGAGCAAGGCGACCGCCGCCGCCGTCCCGGACGGGATCTGGTCGGCAAGGAACCACGCGTCGTCCGGACCGAGTCGCGAGCCGTTCTGGGACGCTGATGCCGCCGCCGCCTGCGCCGCTTCCGCGACGGTCACGTCGCCGTCGAGACCGACCCCGATCAGGTCCCGTACGAGGGCGCCGTACTCCGTGTTCTCAGCGGCGGAGAACTCGCTCATGACCAGCTCGATGACCTCGTCGTCCTCGCCCTTGGCGACGAAAAGGAGATCGATCAAGCGCACCGTGCTCTGCTCGCGGAGACGTCGCAGCTCATCGAGGATCCTGCCCTCAAAGGTGCCGTCTCTGAAGGCGATGATCACGAGCTGCACGGGTCCCAGGGGGGTCGGCGTGGCGGCCACGGTCTAGATCCCTTCCGTCAGGCGGGCGTGCTCGGACTCGTATTGCTCCTGCGTCAGCACACCGTCGTCGAGCAAAGATTTGAGTTTGGTCAGCGCGTCGATCCGATTCGCGTCCGAGGCGGCGTCCTCCACCGGTTCGGGATGGGAGCCGGCCTCGTGGCGCTTGCCGATCTCGTGACCCCCTCCACCGACCATCGCGGCTCTCATCAGCGGCCTTCTCCTCAACAGGGGCATCCGCCCCTCCTTTGCCTCGAGTGACCGTTGATTCGGTCATCACCCACACAACAACAGTCAGGTCCGGCGCGCATCGTGCGAACCGGGTGATCCTCGGTCGAGCCTGGAGTTCAGGTGAGATACCCGATCAGGCCGCGGATCACCAACAGCACGCCGAGCAGGGCGGCGCCCTCGATCGCCATCTTCCGGCCGCTGCGGGTCAGCCACCCGCGGAAGCGCTGCACCTCGACCACGGTGCGCTCGGGCGCGATGAGGAATCCGACCAGCGGGACGATCAGAAGGATCAGAAGTAGGACGTTGAAGCCGATGATCACGAGGATCTCGGCGACCGTCCCGTAGCCGAGGGTCTGCAGATCGTGAAGTGCGGCGAGGTAGGAGATGCCCGGCAGGGTGAGGATGACGCCGAGCGCGAAGGTGATCCTCGCCGATCCCCGACCGAGCAGCTGCTCGACCTTCGAGGGTCCCTTCTCCACGGGTTCCCCTCCCCCGGCCTTCGCCTGCTTGCGTTGACTGCGCCGCTCTTTCAGCCGCTGGTCGTGGCCGGCGTTGAGGACGTAGGCGACCAGCAGCAGGATCAGGCCGAAGGTGATGTCGAGCGAGGGGCTGATCGCGTTGCGGCCGGCGCTCGTCGCGCTCGAGTCGTGGACGACGAAGACGATCAGGAAGCCGATCGTGAGGCTGACGAGGAGCGCGCCCGCGAGGTAACCGAGCAGGAGGCGCTTGGGGCTCGGCAGGAACAACATCAGGGTCACCGCCGCGAGCAGGGTCGGGTTGGCGGCCGAGACGAGCGCGAGGAGGAAGATGTCGCCCATCGGCTCGGCTCAGGCCGTCTTCGGAAGGTGCTCGAGGACCTGAGCCTTCGCCGCCTCGAACTGGGCGTCGGTCAGGTCGCCGCCGCGGTGCAGGGTGCTGAGGCGTTCGAGCTGGTCGATCTCGACGGTGGCCGTGGCGCCAGGGCCCCTCGGCGCAGGCTCCTCGTCGTCCCGGGAGCGGGCGGCGAGGCGGGCGCGCAGCCCGGCGCCGAGGTCTCCCGCTTTCGCTTCAGGGAACTCGCGCAGGGTCTGCCGGCGCAGGAGCTCGGCGCCGGCGGCGAAGAGGATCAGGAAGAGGAGGACGCCAAGCGGTTTGCGAAAGGCGGCGATCGGCACCCACGCGACCAGCGACAGCCAGAGGAGGAGGCCGGCGATCGCGGCGGCGGCGGACTGGTCGCGCACGTATGGGGCGGCCTCGCGGCGCAGCGCGGTCGCGACCCGGGTCGGGCCGGCCAGCCAGGCGGCGATGAAGACGAGGACGCCGAAGGCAAGCGCCGAGGTGGCGACCGTGACCAGCAGCGAAGTGGCGATCGACCAGACCGCTTCGACCGCCGGCTTGTTGGCTTCGACGGCGACCAGCGAGCCGACCAGGGCGTGGCCTGCGATCCCGCGCAGGACCAGCACCAACGCCCCGGCGACGACGAAGCCGAGCCCGGCCGCCCGGAGTGCCTCGCGGCGGCGTGGACCGGCCAGCCAGATCGCCAGGCCATAGAGGATCAGGACGAGCAGGGTGAGGACGACCGGCAGGGTGCGGATCAGCTTCGCGACGCTCTGCGCGGTGGAGATCTGGTCGGAGCGCAGGATCGTCAGCTCACCCGCGTCGGCCGGGATCTTTTCCGCGACCCCCGCCCCGATCCCCACCTGTTCGCCGACCCTCTTGAGGATCGCGCTGAGATCGAGCGTGACCTTGCCACCTTCGGTGGAGATCGCGTCGCCGCCGCCGTCGAGCAGTTTCAGCAGAGTCTCGTGGGCGGCCCGGTTGGCGGACGACCAGAGCGCCTGCACCTGCGGGTTCTCCAACGCCCGTTCGGCGACTTGCGGCGCCAGCTGGCTGAGGCCGCCCGCGGCGGGCCCGGCCAGCGCTTCGAGCTGCGGCGGCAGCTCCTTCGCCAGTTCCGCCTGGACGTCGACGTTGGCGAAGAGCTGGTCGGCGAGGTAGGCGGAGAGCCGCGCCTCGACCTCCTTGTCCTGCAGGATGCGGTCGCTGGTGTGGACCCAGTTGTCGGTGTTGAGGGCCTGGCGGTTGGCCCAGATCGAGAAGATCGCGACGACGGCGAGGATCGTGGCGAGGACGGCCAAGGCGAGGCTGAGCTTGCGATGACCAGGCTTCGGGGCGCTGCGGGCGGTCGCGGGGGTCATCAAGCGTCGAGGTCAGGCCCGGCCGGTCAGGCCGGGGCTCAGCTCGGTTCCGGCTCGGATCGGTCCGTCGGTCTTCTTCTCGATCCCCAGCACCATGCTCAGACCCCGCTCTCGACCCTGAGGGTGCCGGCGCGCTCGGCGTCGATCACCACTTGGTAATCCGCCTCGTTCTGGTCGGCGTAGGCCTCCGAGAACCCGGCGATCGCGTGGTCGAACTTGTCGCCGTTGCCGAGATAGGAGGCGATCGCCCGCCGGTCGCCGGTGCGAGCGTGTGCCCGCGCCAGGCTCCAACCGCAGAGGCCGGCGTAGGTGGTCATCGTCGGAGCGGTCATCGTCTCGATCTCCGCCGAGCCCTTGCCGTCCCAGAGCTGGCGCACGTAGAAGTCCCGCTTCTTGCCGTCGATCCCCTCGACCGTCAACCAACCGAGCAGGACATCGCTCGCCGCCTGGGTCAGGCGCTGCCCCGCGACCACCCTTTGTCCGTGGCTGCTGAACTCGCTCGCGCCGGCGAAGGGCTCGAGCACCGACGGGCCGGCTTCCTTCATCTGCAGGAAGAGCGGGTCCTCCTCGCCTGCCCCGAGAAGCAGGGCGATCCAGGCACGGGTGCCGACGCTGCCGACGCCGACGACCTTGTGCGCCGCGTCGACGTAGTGGTAGCGCCCGGCAAGGACCGCGGCCTGATCGTCGAGCGTCTCCCGGTATTTGCCGAGCAACCCTTCGATCAGCCCGCGGATCTCGGCCGGGTCGCGGCCTTCGCGCTCGGCGAGCCGGTCGATCGGGACCAGGAGCGGTGGTCGGTCGGCGATGCGGATGTGACCATCGACCGTTTCGGTGAGTTTCTTCAACGCCCGCAGGCTGCCCTTGTTACGCGCCTTGTCGAGGTTTTTCGCGAGCCGCCTTCGCTCGGCCTTGTTCGCGTCCCGCTGCCACTGCGAGGCCGCTCCTTCGACGTCGAGGCGGGCGTACCAGACGTCGAGCTCGCCCATCGCGGCGAACTGCGCCATCGCGGTGCGGTAGGCGCTGACCGACGCGAGGACCGCGGCTTCGCACTCGGAAGCCGTGAAGTCGCGGTCGCGGGCGCCGATCGCGACGCTCGCCGCGAGGCGCTTGACGTCCCACTCGAACGGCCCCGGCAGGGTCTCGTCGAAGTCGTTGATGTCGAAGACGAGGCGGCGGTCGGGCGCCTGGAAGACGCC
>Ga0208998_1000045_pt1 | contig 12401 bp, 10 predicted proteins | sample MedBloCAOM2_M2_FD_187856 | JGI IMG/M metagenome (GOLD analysis project Ga0208998, IMG submission 187856) | Forest soil microbial communities from El Dorado National Forest, California, USA - Mediterranean Blodgett CA OM2_M2 (SPAdes) (version 2) | ecosystem: Environmental > Terrestrial > Soil >... | reverse complement strand
CGCCAGCCGCTCGCGCAGCAGCGACTCGATCAGCTCGGTGCCGGCACCGGCCCGGGAAAGCGTGGTCGAGGCGCACTGCGGGCAGGCGCGCGGCTGTGCCTCGGCGTGGGCGCAGTGGTGGCAGACGAGGCGGCCCCTGTGGCGGTGGACGATCAGCGAGACGTCGCAGTTGGGGCAGTTCCAGTGATGTCCGCAGGAGCGGCAGGTGAGCCAGGGGGCGAAGCCGCGGCGGTTGATCATCACGATCGCCTTGGCGCCGGCGGCCCGGACGCCCTCCAGGGCCTCCCAGGTGTCCGGGTGCACGGGACCCGAGCGCGGGTCGGCCTCGCGCATGTCGACCAGCTCCACCGGCGGCATCCGCAGCCCGTCGACGCGGCGCGGCAGCTCCAGGCGCGGCAGCTCCAGCCAGGCCTCCGGGCGCGGCGTCGCGGTGCCCGCGACGAGCACGGCGCCGCTGGTCTCGGCGCGGCGGCGGGCGACGGTGCGGGCGTCGTAGCAGGGGTCCCCCTCCTGCTTGTAAGACGGGTCGTGCTCCTCGTCGATGACGATCAGGCCGAGGTCGCGGACCGGTGCGAAGACGGCGGAGCGGGGGCCGACGCAGACGGTTGCCTCGCCGCTGCGCAGGCGCCGCCACTCGTCGTAGCGCTCGCCGGCGGAGAGGGCCGAGTGAAGGACGGCGAAGCGGTCGCCGAGCCGGGCGCGGAAGCGAGCCACCGCCTGCGGTGCGAGGCCGATCTCGGGGACGAGCACGATCGCGCCCTGTCCCCGCTCCAGCGCCGCCTCGACCGCGGCCAGGTAGACCTCGGTCTTGCCGGAGCCGGTGACGCCGTGGAGCAGCAGGCTGCGCTCGCCGCCTAGCTTGGCGCCGTCCAGCGCGTTGACGATCGACTCGACCGCATCCCGCTGCTCGGGGAGCAGCTGCGGGCGCTGGGCGGGGGCGGCGAGGCTGGAGCTGGCGGGCGCACGACGCAGGCGCGAGCTGCGGGTCGCGACCAGGCCGCGCTGCTCCAACCGCTTCAGGGTCTGACGGTCCGAGCCGACCGCCGCGGCCAGCTCGCCGCTCGCCATCTCCCCCTCCCGCAAGGCCTCCAGGACCGCGCGCTGCTTGACCCCGAGGCGGCCGCCGCCGCTCAGCGCCTCCTCCCCGGCCGGGAGGATCTCCGCCCGCAGCTCGACCTTGGAGCGCACGGTGCGCCCGCCGGTCCCGGTCCCCGGCGGCAGCACCAGCTGCAACCCGCGCGAGGGGGTCGAGCAGTACTCGCGGGCGACCCAGAGGCCGAGCCGGACCAGCTCCGCCGGTGCCCCGGCCTCCAGCGCCTCGATCGGCTCAGCCAGGCGCTCCGGCGCCAGCTCCGAGGTCTCGGCCAGCTCGACCACGACGCCCAGCAGCTTGCGCGGCCCGAAGGGGACGCGGACGACGCTGCCGACCTCCAGATCCTCCATCGCCTCCGGCCGGCGGTAGTCGAACGGGCCCCGCAAGGAGCGGGCGGTGGTCAGCGGCTCGACCCTGAGGACGGTCACCGGTCGAGGTTATGGCCGGTGGGGGACGGCCCGTCCCGGGGGCCCCGCCCCGCGCGCGCAGGACGCCGTCCCCAACCCCGTCGGGCGTCGTGGCAAAGCCATATGCTGCCCGCCGTGAGCCTCAACCTCAGCTCCGGAGAGACGGTGATCTTCGAGGGCCACCCCTCCTGGCGTGCGATCCTCGGCTTCTATCTGAAGGGGATCGTCGTCGCGGTCGTCCTCGGGGTGATCGCGAAGCTCGTCAGCGGCGACGGCACCGCCTTCCTGGTCGTCTTCGTGGTGATCGCCCTGACCGTGGTGATCGGGTTCGTCAAGCGGGTGGCGACGACCTACACGATCACCAACCGCCGCCTCAACATCAAGCGCGGGATCGTCTCCCGGGAGATCCAGGAGACCCGGCTCGAGCGCGTCCAGAACGTCAACTACCGCCAGTCGGTTTACCAGCGCCTGATGCAGATCGGCGACGTCGACTTCGACACGGCGGCGACCGATGACTACAACTTCGTCTTCGTCGGCGTGGCCGAGCCCGCCGCGGTGGTTCACGCCGTCGATCAGGCAACCGGCACGAATGTCGCCGGGACGCACGGGCTGGGCGAGGCGCAGCCGCCGGGCGCCCAAGAACCGCCGCGCAGCTGATTTCCACCTCCAGCAGCGTGTGGGTGGAAATCATCCGCGCTGAAGGTTGGCGGTGGTCCGGGCGAGGATTTGGAGGACGTGCCCCGGTTCGTGGGCGACTTGGCAGTGGGAGAAACGCAGGGTGGTGAGGCCGGATGCGGTGTGGGTCTGGTCGCGGAGGGCGTCGCGGGTCTGAGCGGAGGCGGTGCGGTGGTAGCGCCAGCCATCGGTCTCGACCACGAGGCCGAGCTGGGGCCAGTAGAAGTCGACCTCGAAGCCGTTGACGATCTCTTTGGCAAGTGGCGTCGGCAGTCCGACTTTGGCGGCGATCGGCCGGAAGAGGACTTCGAGCTCGGTGTCGGAGAGCCGGAAGGTGAGGCGGTCGAGCAGGGTGCGAAGGCGACGAACACCGGGTTGCCCAACATAGGTGTCGAGCTTGGCCCGCAACGCCTCTGGGTCGATCCGGTCGTGCTTGTCCGCCTCGTTGACGGCGCGCTCAAGCGCCTTGGCGTCGAGCACGGTGGCAAGGTCAAGGAGCGTTCGAGCGGGCGTGGTGATGGGAATCCCGTCGAGCACGGTGACGTCGGCGCGCGGCAATCCGCATCGCACCCGGATACGCAGGGCCGGACGGTGAAGGTCTGTGTGGCGGCGCACGGTGACGTCGATCGGACCGGATGCGTCCTTGGTGATCCGCCAGAGCGCGGCCGCACTCCTATGACTCAGGCAGGCGGTCTCACCACACGCCAGCACGGCTGCCATCCATTGCTGCCTACGGTCTGATTGCGGCCACCCCACCACATAGACCCCCTGCGCGAGGGGTCGCAAGCGCCCGGTGCGAAGACGGTGTTCGATCGCACTCGAAGTGAACCCGAGCTCAAGCAGGTTGCGGCGCGAAACCACCCCGTGCTGAGTCCGAGCCACCTCCCACGCCCGCGAACTACGGATCGTTTCCAGCTTTTTCCCCGCCATAGCGGGGACAAGCCTGGAAACGATCCAAAGTCGCCCCTGTGGAGGGTGGGGACTTTGGCGCTCGGAGCGCTAGGCGGCGGAGGCGGTGAGGCCGGCGGCGGCGCGGAGGGCGTCGGCGCGGTCGGTGCGCTCCCAGGTGAAGTCGGGCTCCTCGCGACCGAAGTGGCCGTAGGCCGCGGTCTTCTGGAAGATCGGGCGGTGCAGGTCGAGGTAGCGGCGGAAGGCGCCGGGGCGCATGTCGAACTCGGCCTCGACCAGGCGGGAGATCTGCGAGTCGGGCAGCTTGCCGGTGCCGAAGGTCTCGACCATCAGCGAGACCGGGTGGGCGACGCCGATCGCGTAGGCGACCTGAACCTCGCAGCGCTCGGCGAGGCCGGCGGCGACGACGTTCTTGGCCACGTAGCGGGCGGCGTAGGCGGCGGAGCGGTCGACCTTGGACGGGTCCTTGCCGGAGAAGGCGCCGCCGCCGTGGCGGGCCATGCCGCCGTAGGTGTCGACGATGATCTTGCGGCCGGTGAGGCCGGCGTCGCCGACCGGGCCGCCGATCACGAACTTGCCGGTCGGATTGACCAGGAACCCCTCGTTCAGCTCGGCCTCGTCATACAGGCCGGGGACCTCGGCCTCGAGCACCGGCAGCACCACGTGCTCCCAGAGGTCGGGGCGAATCGTCGCCTGCGAGTCGATGCCCTCGGCATGCTGGGTGGAGATCAGCAGCTTGTCGATCCCGACCGGGCGGCCCTCGCGGTAGCGGACGCTGACCTGGGTCTTGCCGTCGGGCCCGAGATAGGCGAGCGTGCCGTCCTTGCGCACAGCAGCGAGGCGCTCGGCCAGCCGGTGGGCGAGGTGGATCGGCATCGGCATCAGCGCCGCGGTCTCGTTGCTGGCGTAGCCGAACATCATCCCCTGGTCGCCGGCGCCGGCGAGGTCCAGCTCGTCGTCGTCGGTCGGGTCGACCCGCGCCTCGAGCGCGACGTCGACGCCCTGGGCGATGTCCGCGGACTGCTTGTCCAGCGAGACGAGGATCGAGATGTGCTTGCAGTCGTAGCCGAGCTCACCGCGGTCGTAGCCGATCCTCCGGACCGTGTCGCGGACGATCTTGGGTATGTCGAGCTCGGCTTTGGTCGTGATCTCCCCCGAGATCACCGCCATGCCGGTGTTGACGAGCGTCTCGCAGGCGACGCGGCCCTCGGGATCCTGCGCCATGATCGCGTCCAGAATCGCGTCGGAGATCTGGTCGCTGACCTTGTCGGGATGGCCCTCGGTGACGGACTCGGACGTGAAGAGATGCTCGTTCTCGGCGAGCGGCTTAGAGGTAGGCATGGTCGGGAAGCCTAGAGGAATCCGACGCGCACCAGAGTGTTAGTCCGGGCGTCCCCGGCGTCCCGAATGCGGGACGAAGTCGATCACCAGCGGCACGCCCTCGAGGGCGTAGTTCTCGCGCATGCGGTTCTCCAGGTGGTAGGCCCAGTCGCGGACGATCAGCTTGCGGTCGTTGACCTGGATCGCGATCCGCACCGGGCGCTCGCCGACCTGGGCCGCGTAGTAGAGGCGGAGGCGACGGCCGCGGCGCGAGGGCGGCGGCGTTTTGGCGACGACGGCGGCGACGAAGCGGTTCAGCTCGGGCGTCGGGATGCGCTCGCCGGCGCGGTCGGCCAGCTGCAGCGCTTTTGGCAGCAGCGCCGGGACGTTGCGGCCCCGGGTCGCCGAGCAGGTGACGACCGCCGGGCGCAGGCGCAGCTTGCGGGCGACCCGGGCGCGGGCGTCGTCGATGTCGGTCGTGGTCAGGTCCCACTTGTTGAGCACGAGCAGGCTCGCGCAGCCGGCTTTCATCGCCAGCTCGGACACCCGCAGGTCCTCGGAGGTGACGCCGTCGGCGGCGTCGCAGACGACGATCGCCACGTCCGCCCGCTCGACCGCGCGCTGGGAGCGCAGCTGGGCGTAGAAGTCGATCGCGCCCGCGACCTTGGAGCGGCGGCGCAGGCCGGCGGTGTCGACCAGGATCACCCGGCGCCCGTCGACCTCGAGCTCGGTGTCGATCGAGTCGCGGGTGGTGCCGGCGACATCCGAGACGATCACCCGGTCGGAGCCGAGGAAGGCGTTGACGAGCGAGGACTTGCCGACGTTGGGGCGGCCGATCACGGCGACGCGGACGGCGTCGTCGTCTTCGGGGCGGGGCGGCAGGTCCCCGAGCTTGGCGACGATCGCGTCGAGCAGGTCGCCGGTGCCGAGTCCGTGGGAGGCGGAGATCGCCATCGGCTCGCCGAGGCCGAGGCCGTGGAACTCGGCGGTGATCGCGAAGTCGTTGGGACGGTCGGCTTTGTTGACCGCGACCAGGACCGGGACGCCGCCGCCGCGCAGCGTCTTCGCCAGCTCGGCGTCCCCGACCCGCAGGCCGGCGCGGCCATCGACGACCATCAACACCGCGTCCGCCTCGGCGATCGCCAACCGCGCCTGGGTCTGGACGTCGCGGGCCAGCTCGGCCTCGTCCTCGAGGTCGATGCCGCCGGTGTCGATCAGCTCGAAGGCGAGCCCGTTCCACTCGCACTCGAGCCGCTTGCGGTCGCGGGTGACGCCGGGCTCGGCCGCGGTCACGAGCTCGCTGCCCCCGACCAGGCGGTTGATCAGGGTGCTCTTGCCGACATTGGGGAAGCCGACGACGGCGACGAGAGGCAGGCGGTTCATGCCAGCCCCCGTTCGCGGGCGAGGCCGACGACGCGTCCCGCCACCTCTTCCAGGCCCATCGACGAGGTGTCGAGCTCAACGCTGTCCTCGGCGGCGCGCAGGGCGCCGTGCTCGCGCTCGGTGTCGCGGGCGTCGCGGCGCCGCTGGGCGTCGAGGACCGACTCGAAGTCCTCGCCGGTCTCGGCGGCGCGGCGGCGCGCCCGCTCCTCGTCGGAGGCGGTGAGGAAGACCTTGAGGGGAGAGTCGGGGCTGACCACGGTGCCGATGTCGCGACCCTCGGCGACGTAGCTGCCGGCGGCGATCAGCTGGCGCTGGCGGGCGACCATGGCCTCGCGCACCTGCGGGTGGATCGCCACCCGGGAGGCGGCGGCGGTGACGCCGGGCTCGCGGATCGCGGCGCTGACGTCGCGATCGCCGAGCAGGGCGCGGCGCCCGTCGAGCCGGATCCCCAGCTCGGGCATCAGCGCCCCGAGCGCCTCGCCGTCATCGGGATCAACCCCCGCCTCGAGCGCGGCCAAGGCCACGCAGCGGTACATCGCCCCGGAGTCGAGGTAGGTGAAGCCGAGCTCCTCCGCCACGGCACGCGCCACGGAGGACTTGCCGGCCCCGGCTGGGCCGTCGATCGCGATAACCATTCGGCGGGCAGCGTAGAGACTTAGTCGTTGCCGCCGCGCAGCAGCGCGGCCAGGTCGGCCTCGAAGCCCGGGTAGCTGACGGCGGCGGCGTCCATGCCATCGACCTCGACGCCCTCGCCCGAGGTCAGCCCGCCGACGGCGCCGAGCATGGCGATGCGGTGATCGCCGTGGGAGTCGACGGCGCCGCCGCGCAGGCCGCCCGTGCCGATCACGACAATCCCGTCCTCGGTCGCCTCGACCCGCCCACCGAGCGCGCTGAGGGCAGCGCTGACGGTGGCGATCCGGTCGGACTCCTTGCGCCGCAGCTCGGCGGCGTCGCGAATCGTCGTCGTGCCCTCGGCGAAGCAGGCGGCCAGCGCCACCAGCGGCAGCTCGTCGATCGCCAGCGGCACCTCGGCGCCGCCGATCTCGGTCGCCCGCAGCTCCGAGGCGAGGACGCGGAGGTCGCCGATCGGCTCGCCTCCCTCCTCTCCCCGGGGCGAGATCTCGATCCGCGCCCCCATCCGCTCGAGGATCGTCAGCAAACCGGTCCGGGTCGGGTTGAGGCCGACGCCCTCGATCAGGACCTCGCTGCCGGGCACGAGCAGCGCGGCCACGAGCATGAAGGCGGCGGAGGAGAGGTCGGCGGGGACGACGATGCGCTCGACCCGCAGGCGCTCGGCGGGCTCGATCACCACCGTGCCTCCCCGATCCGCGCCGGAGCGCTCCTCCCGGCGCACGATCGCGCCGGCGGCTGCGAGCATGCGCTCGCTGTGGTCGCGGGTGGGCAGCGGCTCGACCACCCGCGTCTCCCCCGCGGCCAGCAGGCCGGCGAAGAGGACACAGGACTTGACCTGGGCGCTGGCCACCGGGAGCTCGTACTCGACTCCGCGCAGGGCGGCGCCGCGGATCTCCAGCGGTGGCAGGCGGTCGTCCCTGGAGCGGAGGTCGGCGCCCATCTCGCGCAGCGGCGCGGCGACGCGGTCCACCGGCCGGCGCCGGATCGAGTCGTCGCCGTCGAGCGTCCACTCGCCGCCGTCCTGCCCCGCCAGCCAGCCCGGCAGCAGCCGCAGCAGGGTGCCGGCGTTGCCGACGTCGATCGTAGCCGGGCGCGGGCCGCGCAGGCCGACGCCGGAGATCCGAAGTGCTGCGCCAATGCGACTAGCCGGGCCGCCCCAGGCCTCGTAGGCCCCCGCGCCGGGCGAGCCTGCACCTGCACCGCGCCCGAACTCCGCGACCTCGACCCCGGCGCTCAACGACCGCACCGCGTCCAGGGTCGAGCGCGTATCGGCGGCGTCGAGGTAGCCCTCGACCACCGTCTCGCCCTCGGCCATCGCGGCGATCAGCGCCGCGCGGTGGGAGATCGACTTGTCGGCGGGCGGGCGCAGGGAGCCGCGCAGGGGCCCGGAGGGATCGAAGCGGCTCATCCCGGGCAGGCTATTCCCCGGCGCCGAGGACGCTGACCGTGTGGCCGAGCCCGCGGACCAGGACGGCGGCGCGCTCGGCCTGCTCGTCACCGGCCACCCAGAGGGTGACCGCGCCGGAGGTCATGTCCGGGGCCGGGTAGAGCGCCATGTCCTCGATGTTGACCCCGGCCTCGCCCAGGGCCAGGGCCAGGGCCGCGATCGTCCCCGGCTGGTTGGCGACGACGATCCGCAGCTCCCGCAGCGGCCCGGCCTCGAGATCGGACTCGAGCAGGCGGCGGCGGTCCTCGCCGGCGGCGGCGTGCCAGGCGGCGACGGCGTCGCGGTCACCGCCGCGGATCAGCTCCGCCGCCTCGCCCAGGCGCCGCGCCACCGCCTCGACCGAGTCGGCGACGGCCTCGCGGTTGCTGGCGAAGATGTCGGCCCAGATCGCCGGGTTGGAGCCGGCGACGCGGGTGGTGTCGCGGAAGCTGGGGCCGACCTCGGGCAGGCGCTCGGAGTCGCGGCCCAGCTCCGCCGCCGCCTCGGCGGCGAGCGCGTTGGCGACGACGTGCGGGAGGTGGCTGATCGTCGCCAGCAGGCGGTCGTGGGCGCCGGCGTCGATCGCCTGCGGGCGGGCGCCGAGGTCGGAGACCAAGCGCTGCAGGCGGTCGTAGAGCAGGCCGCTGGAGCGGTCTGTCGGAGTCAGGTACCAACGGGCGCCCTCGAAGAGATCGGCGCGGGCGTTGGCGACGCCGGCGGTCTCAGCCCCGGCCAGCGGGTGGCCGCCGATGAAGCGCTCGTCGCCGCCCAGCGCCGCGACCAGCTCGCCCTTGGTCGAGCCGACGTCGCTGACCACGGTCTCGGGGCCTGAGGCGGCCAGCGCGGCGCGCGCCTGGTCGGGGAGCGCCCCCACCGGGCCGGCGCAGAAGACGGCGTCGGCGCCCTCGCAGGCCTCGGCCAGCGAGCCGGCGGCGCGGTCCAGCGCCCCCAGCTCGACCGCCCGCGCCAGCGTCTCCGGGTTGCGCCCGAAGCCGACGACCTCCGCCTCGAGCCGCTGCCGTGCCGCGAGCCCGATCGACCCCCCGATCAGGCCCACACCCAGAACGGCGATTCTCGTCAACTGCTGCGGGCCTCGATGGCCGAGGCGAAGCGCTCGAGGACGGTGACCGTGTCCTCCCAGTCCATGCAGGCATCGGTGATCGACTGGCCGTAGGTGAGCTTCTCGCCCGCGACCAGGTCCTGGCGCCCGCCGACCAAGAACGACTCCAGCATCACCCCGACGATCGCCTTGTTGCCGTCGGCGATCTGGTCGGCGATTTCCCCGGCGGCGAAGAACTGTTTTTCGGGGTCCTTGCCGCTGTTGTCGTGGGAGGCGTCGATGACCAGCCGCTCGGGCAGCCCGGAGACGCCGAGCGTGACCAGCGCGTCCTCGACCTCGGGCACGTGGTAGTTGGGCGTCCCGTGGCCGCCGCGGAGGATGATGTGGCAGTCGGGATTGCCGGTGGTGTGCAGGATCGCCGGCGCGCCGGCGTCGTCGATCCCGGCGAAGGCGTGGGATACCGCGGCGGCGCGGACGGCGTCGACGGCGACCTGGATGTTGCCGTCGGTGCGGTTCTTGAAGCCGATCGGCATCGAGAGGCCGGAGCCGAGCTGGCGGTGGGTCTGGCTCTCCGTGGTACGAGCGCCGATCGCCCCCCAGGCGACGGTGTCGGAGATGTACTGCGGCGTGATCGGATCGAGGAACTCACAGCCCACCGGCAGGCCGAGGCCGACCACCTCGAGCAGCAGCTTGCGGGCCATGCGCAGGCCGGCGTTGACGTCTCCGGAGCCGTCCAGGTGCGGATCGTTGATCAGGCCCTTCCAGCCGGTCGTGGTCCGCGGCTTCTCGAAGTAGACCCGCATCACGATCAGCAGTCGGTCGCCCATCTGCTTGGCGACGCCGGCGAGGCGGCGGGCGTAATCGAGCGCGGCTTTCGGGTCGTGGACGCTGCAGGGGCCGACCACGACCAGCAGCCGCGGATCCTTGCCGTGCAGCACGTCGACCACTTCCTGGCGCGCTTTGACGACCGCCCTGGCCTGCTCCTGGCCCAGGGGCAGCTCCTCGAGCAGCTTCTGCGGCGGCGCGAGCTCGACCACTTTCGCGATCCGCTGATCCCGCACGCCGTCGCGCTTGGCGCCCTCGCGCATGCCGATGATCATTTTGCCGTCGCCTTTCTCCATGCGAAGAAGATCGTACTTTCTGGTCGCCCGCCGCCAACGCGAAGCTCTAGGAGTAGCACGGGCGCGACGATTAGTCGAGTATTTCTGACAAACCGGCCAGGAAGCGCTCGTTCTCCTCCGGCCGGCCGTAGCTGACGCGGATGTGACCGGGGTCGCCCAGGGGCGTGCCGGGGCGGACCGCGACGTCGCGCTCGGCCAGGCCGGCGACGACCGCGCGCTCCTCGGCGTCGCCGAGGTCGATCCAGGAGAAGTTGGCCTGCGTCTCGCTCGTGCGCAGTCCCAGCCCGGCCAAGCCCTCCTCGACTCGCAGCCGCTCGGCCACGGTCGACTCCACCCGGTGCAGGACATCGTCGGAGTGCAGGATCGCCTCCGCCCCGGCCGCCTGGGCGAGGGCGTTGACGCTGAACGGCTGGCGCACGGCGTCGACCGCGGCGCGGAAGGTCGGCGAGCCGATCGCGTAGCCGACCCGCAACCCGGCCAGGCCGTAGCACTTGCTGAAGGTGCGCTGGACGACCAGGTTCGGGAACTCGGCGAGCAGGTCGATCGTCGCGTCGGGGTCGTCGTTGACCTGGAACTCGATGTAGGCCTCGTCGAGGATCACGGTCACGTGCGGCGGAATCCGCTCGCAGAAGGCGGCGATCTCGGCGGCCGGGATGTGGGTCGCGGTCGGGTTGTTGGGGTTGCAGACGAGCAGCAGCTGCGTCGCCGCGGTCACCTCGGCGGCCATCGCCTCGAGATCGTGGACGTCGCCCGCGGCCAGCGGCACCCGGATCTCGCGGGCGCCGGTCAGCGCCGCCAGGTAGGGGTACATCGAGAAGGCGGGCCAGGCGTAGAGGATCTCGGCCCCGGGCTCGAGCAGCGCGTCGGCGGCGGCGAGCAGGATCTCGCAGGAGCCGTTGCCGACGGCGATCCGGCTCGGGTCGGTCTCGTAGCGCTCGGCGAGGCGGCGGCGCAGCAGGGTCGCCTCGGGGTCGGGGTAGCGGTTCATCGCCGCCGCGGTCGCGGCGATCGCCTCGACCACCCGCGGATGCGGCGGGAACGGCGACTCGTTGGAGGCGAGCTGGGCGATCCCCCCGGCGGCGACCTGCTCGGGCGCCTGCCCGGTGGGCACGCCGGCCTGGTAGCCCGGCATCCGGGCCAGCTTCTCCGCGAAGGTGACGGTCATCGCGTCGATTCTGACGGACCGGTGGCGCCGCGGCCAGCCGCTTCGGCGCTACCGCCTACTGGGCGGCTTCGAGATCGGCGCGCAGCTTCTGCGCCTCTCCCATGTAGGCGTGAGCCGGGACGTGGGCCGCCGGGGCGTAGAAATGGAGCATCACCCGGATCACCCGCGGCATCGCCCCGGGCACGGGGATCTCGCGGCAGCAGAGCAGCGGCACCGCGTCGAGGCCGAGGTGCCGGGCGGCGACGGCCGGGAACTCGGCGTCGAGGTCCTCGGTGGTGGTGAACAGGCAGCTGACCATCGCCTCCGGCTCGAGGCCGCCGTTGCGCTCGATCAGCGCGCGCATCAGCCCCGTGGTCGCCTCGAGGATCGCTCCGGCCTCGTTGGCCTCGGCCTGTGTGGCCCCGCGCACGGCGAAGAGCCGCTGCCGGGATGCCTCGGGGGAGCCGATCTCGCTCACAGCTCCGCATCTTTCCAGAGCCTGGCGATCTCCTCCTCGGAGAGGCGGCGGCTGCCCCCCTCGGCCAGGCGCCCCAGCGCCAGCGAGCCGAAGCGCACGCGCTGCAGGGCGACGACGCGGTTGCCGACCGCCTCGACCATGCGGCGGACCTGGCGGTTGCGTCCCTCGCGCAGGACGATCTCGACCTCGCGGCCCTTCAGGCGCTTGACCTCGGCCGGGGCGGTGACGCCGTCCTCGAGGCTGACTCCGCGCCGCAGCCGCTCCAGGTCGCGATCGGAGGGCGGCCGGTGCAGCTGCGCCCGGTAGGCCTTGGCGACGCCGTAGCGCGGGTGGGTGAGCCGGTTCGCCAGCTCGCCGTCGTTGGTCAGCAGCAGCAGCCCCGTCGATTCGGCGTCGAGCCGGCCGACCGGATAGAGGCGGGCCTCGGAATCGACCAGCTGCACCACCGCGGGCCTGTCCCCCGGCTCCTTCGCCGTCGAGACCACGCCGGCCGGCTTGTTCAACGCCCAGACCTCGTGCGCCTCGACTCCGACCGGGCTCCCGTCCACCCGCACGTCGTTCGTCTCATCGACATCCCGCGCTGGATCGGTGACCACCTTCCCGTCAACCGTGATCCTGCCGTTGCCGATGATCACCTCGGCTTTCCTCCTCGACGCGACCCCCCCGTGCGCCAGGAACTTGACCAGCCTCACGACGATCGCGCCGGCCTGGCCACTTCCGCCAGGCGCGCCGGTGCCGTGGGACCGGCGGGG
>Ga0208998_1000044_pt1 | contig 12767 bp, 7 predicted proteins | sample MedBloCAOM2_M2_FD_187856 | JGI IMG/M metagenome (GOLD analysis project Ga0208998, IMG submission 187856) | Forest soil microbial communities from El Dorado National Forest, California, USA - Mediterranean Blodgett CA OM2_M2 (SPAdes) (version 2) | ecosystem: Environmental > Terrestrial > Soil >... | reverse complement strand
GGGCGGCAAGGCGCAGTTCGGTGGTCAGCGCTTCGGCGAGATGGAGGTCTGGGCCCTGGAGGCCTACGGCGCCGCCTACACGCTGCAGGAGATGCTCACGGTCAAGTCCGACGACACGGTCGGGCGGGTCAAGGCATACGAGGCGATCGTCAAGGGGGAGAACATCCCCGAGCCGTCGATTCCGGAGTCGTTCAAAGTGCTGTTGAAGGAGATCCAGAGCCTCTCGCTGGACGCCAACGTCGTCTCCGAGGGGACCGACGTCGAAATATCCGACGAGGAGGACGACCTGCTGAAGGCGGCCGAGGAGCTGGGCATGGACCTGACCGGGGTTCGCGCCGACTCCTCCAACGGGGCCGCCGACGAGCAGGAGGAGCAGGTGGTCGCCGAGGGCGAGGCGGGCACTGATGGTGATGGAGATGGGGCCGTGAAAGAGGCCGAGCAGGCGAAGGTGGAGGACTGATGATCGACATCAACAACTTCGACGCGATCGAGATTAGTCTCGCGTCCTCGAAGAAGATCCGTTCCTGGAGCTGGGGCGAGGTAACCAAGCCCGAGACGATCAACTACCGGACCCTGAAGCCCGAGAAAGACGGGCTCTTCTGCGAGCGCATCTTTGGTCCGACCAAGGACTGGGAGTGCTACTGCGGCAAGTACAAACGAGTCCGCTACAAGGGCATCGTCTGTGAGCGCTGCGGCGTCGAGGTGACGCGTTCCAAGGTCCGCCGCGAGCGCATGGGTCACGTCGACCTCGCCTCGCCGGTCTCCCACATCTGGTTCTTCAAGGGGGTCCCGAGCCGGATCGGCTACCTGATCGACATGGCTCCGAAAGAGCTGGAGAAGGTTCTCTACTTCGCCGCGTCGATGATCACCTGGGTCGATGTCGAGGCCCGTGAAAAGGACGTCGGGAAACTCGAGAAAGAGGTCAAAAAAGTCGTCGACTCCTACGAGTCCGAACGGCAGAAGCGCACCCAGGAGCTCGCTGAGTCCCTGGAGCGGCGCATCAAGTACCTCGAGGAGGGTGAGCAGGGCAAGTTCGACGACGAGGACCACATCTGGGCCGACTCGCTGAAACTGACCACCGCCCAGCTGCGCAAGCTCAAGGACGACGAGCGCACCAAAATGATCAAAGAACTGCGCAAACAGTTCGACGCCGAGATCTCCGACACCGAGGCCTACCTCGAAGAGGCGGTCGAGCGGATGAACGAAGTCTGGAAGATCTTCACGGAGATGAAGCCGAAGGACGTCGTCAACGACGAGACCGTCTTCCGCGAGCTCAAAGATCGTTTTGGATCGCCGTTCGGCTGGGGCGAGTACTTCCGCGGCGGCATGGGCGCGGAAGCGGTTCGCGACCTGCTCGAGCAGGTCGACCTCGCGGCTGACTGCGAGGAACTGGAGCAGATCATCAACAGCTCCAAAGGCCAGAAACAGGCCCGCGCGGTGAAGCGGCTGAAAGTCGCGTCCGCCTTCCTCAACTCCGACAACCAGCCCGGCTGGATGGTCCTCGACGCGGTGCCGGTGATCCCCCCGGAGCTGCGGCCGATGGTCCAGCTCGACGGTGGCCGCTTCGCCACCTCGGATCTCAACGATCTCTACCGCCGCGTGATCAACCGCAACAACAGGTTGAAAAGGCTGCTCGACCTCGGCGCTCCCGAGATCATCGTCAACAACGAGAAGCGGATGCTGCAGGAGGCGGTCGACGCCCTGTTCGACAACGGCCGTCGCGGTCGCCCGGTCACGGGTCCCGGCAACCGTCCCCTGAAGTCGCTCTCGGACATGCTCAAGGGCAAGCAGGGACGTTTCCGTCAGAACCTGCTTGGCAAGCGCGTCGACTACTCCGGCCGTTCGGTGATCGTCTCCGGGCCGAGCCTGCGCCTGCAGCAGTGCGGCCTGCCGAAGCTCATGGCGCTGGAGCTGTTCAAGCCGTTCATCATGGCCCAGCTCGTCGAGCGCAAAGCCGTCCAGAACATCAAGGCGGCGAAGAAGATGGTCGAGTCGATGATCCCGGAGGTCTGGGACGTTCTGGAGGAAGTCATCCATGAACACCCCGTGCTGCTGAACCGGGCGCCGACCCTGCACCGCCTCGGCATCCAGGCATTCGAACCGATCCTGGTCGAGGGCAAGGCGATTCAGGTCCACCCGCTGGTCTGCCATGCCTTCAACGCCGACTTCGACGGCGATCAGATGGCGGTCCACGTGCCGCTCTCCGCCGAGGCCCAGGCCGAGGCGCGGATCCTGATGCTGTCGGCGAACAACATCTTGTCCCCGGCCCACGGGGCGCCGCTGGCGACCCCGACCCAGGACATGGTCCTCGGCATCTACTACCTGACCTACGGCCCGGACGAGGACGAGCTGGCCACGATCGACGAGCAGCTGAAGGCCGGCAAGGGCGAGTCCCGCAACGGCTCGAAGCCGGTCAAGGTGTTCCGCTCAGCGCAGGAGGCCGAGCTCCTCTACGAGAACGGCGGCTGCAAACTGCATGACCAGGCCGAGTACCGGCGGGCGGGCAAGGAGCATTTCCTGACCACGGTCGGGCGGATCATCTTCAACGAAAGCATCGAGCGTGCCCTCGCCGACGCTCTCGAAGATGATTTCGACCCGGATCAGTACGAGTTCCTCAACCATTCGTTGAAGAAGAAGGACGTCAACGAAATGGTTTCGGAGCTGGTCAAGGCCTACGGTGCGCCACCGGTCTCCCAGGTGCTGGATGCCTTCAAGGACATCGGCTTCCGCTACGCCAGCCAGGCCGGCATCACGGTCTCCAAGAACAACGTCATCTCACCGCCCGAGAAGGCTGAAATCCTCGAGCGCTACGAGAAGGAGACGGAAGCGATCGTCGGCCAGTACGACGACGGCTACATCACGGCCGAGGAGCGCCACGAGGCCGTCACCGCTCATTGGAACCGGGCCACCGACGAGGTCGCGCAGGCGATGGAGGACAACCTCGACGAGTTGAACCCGATCTTCATGATGGCCAACTCAGGCGCGCGTGGATCGTTCAAACAGATCCGTCAGCTGGCCGGGATGCGCGGTCTCATGGCAAACCCGAAAGGCGAGATCATCGAGCGGCCGATCAAGGCCAACTTCATGGAGGGCCTCTCGGTCCTCGAGTACTTCATCTCCACCCATGGTGCTCGAAAGGGCCTGGCCGACACGGCCCTGCGGACCGCCGACTCCGGTTACCTGACGCGGCGTCTGGTCGACGTCGCCCAGGACGTCATCGTGCGCCAGGAGGACTGCAAAACCAAAGACCACATCGAGATGGTCCTGCACAAGGACGACGGCTCGATCAACGACAACCTGTTCGGGCGCCTGGCGGCGAAAAAGCTTGAGACCAAACGCGGTCGCGAGCTGCTCAAGCGCAACCAGGAGATCACCCCGCCCGACGTCGAGGCGATCGTCGAGGCGTTCGCCGGCGAGGAGATCAAGATTTCGGTCCGCTCGACCCTCAAGTGCGAGGCCGAGTCCGGGGTCTGCCGCTCCTGTTACGGCGTCGCTCCGGCGACCGGGTTCACGGTCAACATCGGCGATGCGGTGGGGATCATCGCCGCCCAGTCGATCGGCGAGCCGGGCACCCAGCTGACCATGCGCACCTTCCACACCGGTGGTGTCGCGGGCCAGGACATCACTCAGGGCCTGCCGCGCATCGTCGAGCTCTTCGAGGCGCGTAAACCGAAGGGCTTGGCGCAGATGGCCGAGGCCGACGGCAAGGTCTCGATCGACGAAACCGACAAAGCGCTGAAACTCAACGTCACCGAGCCCAGCGGCGAGGAGCACTCCTACAGCTTCCCGCTGCGGACCAGGCTGCACGTCGCCGACGGCGACAAGGTCGAGGCCGGGCAGCCGCTCAACGAGGGCTCGCTGTACCCGGCCGACCTGCTGGCGATCCGTGGCCGCACGGCCACGGAGCTCTACCTGGTCGACGAGGTGCAGAAGGTCTACCGGGCCCAGGGTGTCGACATCAACGACAAGCACATCGAGTTGATTGCCCGTCAGATGCTGAAGAAGGTCAGGATCGAGTCGAAGGGCTCCAGCAGCCTGCTGCCGGGTCAGCTCGAGGACCGCGGCAGCCTCAAACGCCTGAACAAGAAGACCAAGGAAGAAGGCGGCACCCCGGCCAAAGGCGAGGAGGTCATCCTCGGGATCACCAAGGCCTCGCTGGCGACCGAGTCCTTCCTCTCCGCGGCCTCCTTCCAGGAGACGACTAAGGTGCTCACCGACGCCGCCCTCGAGGGCAAACGGGATCGCCTGGTCGGCCTGAAGGAGAACGTGATCATCGGCAAGCTGATTCCGGCGGCGACCGGCCTCAAGCACTACCGCACGGTCGCGATTGAGCCCGCTGTCGCGATCGTCCCCCCCGGCGACGAGGAGCTGCTGGACGAGGGCGAGCTGGCGGCCGAGCTCGGCGTCGACGGGGTCGAGGCGCCGGTCGAGGGCTTCGGGCCTTCGTTCGCGGAGGAGCTCGAGGAGCTGGCGAACGAGATCGAGTCCACTTCGGAGGACACGGCTAAATAGGTCGGGCAGCGGGAGGGGACGGGTGCCCCTCCTGCTTGCTGTCTTTTTCGCCGGGAAGTGCTCCGGTTCTCGCTGAGTTCGGCTGGCGAAAAAGGTAGCGCCGCTGCGCTGGAGGGGCACCCGTCCCCTCCTCTCGGTCGTCGCAATTTCTCGTGAAGAGAAGCTCGATCACGGAGCGATTGCATGGCTGAACAGCCAAACGGCCGGGGAGGGATCCCCGGCCGTTTGCGTGCTGCCTGATGTGAGGTGTGGTTACTGGACCAGGCAGAGGGCGAAGGCGGTGATGGTCTGGTCGCCACCGGTCGTGTTCTTGGCCTGGTAGAGCCAGCCGTTGCCCTGGGGGCGGCTCGTGGTCATCTCGACCCCGAACACGGAGGGCTGGCCGCCGCCGCTGATGATCTGTTCGCCGGGCTCGCAGTCGGCGCTGACGCTGCCGTTTGCACCGGCTTTGACCGTGGCGCTGATGTTGCGTTGGGTGATCGTGCCGAGCTGGGTCGCCCGGACCGAGTCCGGGGCGATCTCGGAGCCGCCGACCGAGTTGGGGCCGAGGTCATCGGCGGTCAGCGACTGGTCGGCTACCTCGGAGGAGGTGACCGAGGCGGCGCCGAGGTCTCCCGCGGTCAGCGAGTCGGGAGCGACCTTGGGGGAGGAGACGGCGTTTTCGGCGATCTCGCTGTTACCGACCGAGTTGGGAGCGAGGTCGGTGGCCGCCAGGGAGTCGTCAGCCACTTTGGCCGAGTTGACCGCGTTGTCACGGAGGTCCACGGTGCGGACGGTGCCATCGGCGATCTGAGCCGAGCGGACGCTGTTCTTGGCGACGCCGGCGGCGATGGCGCTGCCGGTGAGGGTCAGAAGCAGCGCCACGCAGGCGATGATCATGGCGGGGGAGGGGCGGAATGAGCGGGTCTTGCTGGTCATCGGAGAGTCCTTTCGTTGGTTTGTAAATCCGATGGGCACAGCTTCCGTTCGAATCGGCTTGGCTACTACGGACCCAAGGGGTGGAGCTCTTCACCCCGGGGCGGGAGGAGGGTTGACGTCCTTTCGCTTGCTGAGCGGGAGGCCCCTCAGCCGGCCGCTCTCCCGCACTGGCCAGACAGCCAGTCGTATAGATTCCTCGGGATGGGAGCCGAGAAAGTCTGTGTGATTGGAGCCGGCAGTTCGGGGATCGTTGCTTGTCAGGTGCTGAACGCACGGGGGATCGCGTTCGACTGCTTCGAGAAGGGCTCCCAGGTCGGCGGCAACTGGCGCTACGAAAACGACAACGGGATGTCGTCGGCCTATCGCTCTCTGCACATCAATACGTCGCGCAAGGTGATGGCCTTCAAAGCCCTGCCCATGCCGGACCACTATCCGGACTACCCCAACCACTTTCAGATGGCCGCTTACTTCGACGAATACGTCGATCACTTCGGGCTGCGCGACAAGATCCGCTTCCGAACCGAGGTGCTCAGCGTCGAGCCGGTGGATGGGGAGTGGGGGGTCACGGTCGAGAGCGCCGACGGCGAGCGCGAAGCCAGCCGCTACCGCGCCGTCTTAGTCGCCAACGGACATCATTGGGATCCGCGCTGGCCCGAACCCGCCTTCCCCGGCTCCGACGAGTTCAGCGGCGAGCAGATTCACGTCCACCACTACCGGGAGCCGGACGTCCTGCCGGGGAAGCGGGTGCTCGTGCTTGGCATCGGCAACTCCGCCACCGACGTCGCGGTCGAGTCCTCTCGGATCGCCGACGCGACCTTCATCGCGATGCGCCGCGGCGCCTACGTGCTGCCAAAGTACATCAACGGCAAGCCGATCGACGAGGTTTCGAACCCGATCGTCTCGGCCCTGCCGCTGTCGGTCCAGCGCTTCTTCGTCTCCCGCGCCCTCGGCATCGCCGCCGCCGGCGACCCGACGGCCTACGGCCTGCCCAAGCCCGATCACAAGCTCTTCGAGGCGCACCCGACGGTCTCCTCGGAGCTGCTGCCGCGGCTCGGCCATGGCGACATCGCCGTCAGGCCCAACATCGACCGCTTCACCGGCGGTCGCACTGTCCGCTTCGTCGATGGCAGCGAGGAGGAGATCGACCTCGTCGTCTACTGCACCGGCTATAAGATGACCTTCCCCTTCTTCGCGCCGGAGGTCCTCTCGGCGCCCGACAACCGCCTGCCGCTCTACCGCCGGGTCGCCGCGGTCGAGCGCCCGGGACTGCACTTCATCGGCTTCATCCAGCCGCTCGGCCCGATCATGCCCCTGGCGGAGGCTCAGGCCGAATGGATAGCCGATCTGCTCAGCGGCCGGGCCACGCTACCGCCGGCGGCGGCGATGCGGAAAGAGATCGATGCCGAGGAAGCGAAGATGAAGAAGCGCTTCGTCGCCTCTAAGCGTCATACGGTCGAGGTCGACTTCTATCCCTATCTGCGCGAGATCCAGCGCGAGCGAAAGCGGGCTGCGCAGCCGGTTTGATGCCTCGGGTGCGCCCGCCTGGCGGGCATGCCGGCAGTGGCATCGCGGCGCCGCCGCCATGGGGGCCGCGGCGCGGGCCTCGGGGCAGCTTCGGTCGCGGACGGCGTTTGAAGCCGCCGTCGGAGTCCTCGGCCGCCCCCTCTGGCTCGGGCGTCGCCTGACTCGCCCACCAGACGAGCCAGATCGATCCCAGAACGGGAATCTTCAAGACGACCAGCAGGAAGAAAATCGGCCAGAACCCAGTCACCGCAATCAGTCTAGAGATCCGGCCCACGCGTTCAATGCATCCACGTGAGCCTCCTCGAGGCCGAGCTGCGGCTCGGTCAGGACCAGCAGGGTCGGCTCCGGCCTCGCCTCCGCCCACTCGTGACAGCTCTGGTCGAAGTTGTCGTCGATCCAGGCCATCGCTCGGCCCCGCGCATAGGCTTCGAGCGGGTTCAGCTTCCAGTGCGCTGCGCCGCGGCGCGCGGCCCCGTCGAAGCTGACATGGGGAAGCTCCGGCAGGCCCAGCAGCTGGGGGAGGTAGAAGTTCGCTTTGTCCTCCCAGCCACTCGCCCAGACCAGCTCAAATCGCTCACTCAGCCGCCTTAGGCGATCCCCGACGACTAGCGAGATCAAGTGAGGGACACCATCAACGAGCTGGAGCCGAGTAGTCGTCGGATCCGCTCTCTCTTCTGATCCGAAGAGAGAGATGACGCCGTCGATATCGACGGCAAGGATCGGCCTCACCAACGATAGTGAGCAAACGCCTTGTTGGCCTGGGCCATGCGGTAGATGTCGTCCTTGCGCTTCCAGGCGCTGCCCTGCTGCTGGTTCGCGTCGAGGATCTCGCTGGCGAGCCGCTCGGCCATCGAGTACTCGCGGCGGGCGCGGGCGAACTGCACCAGCCAGCGGACCGCGAGGGTGCGAGCGCGGCGGGCCGGCACCTCGACCGGGACCTGGTAGGTCGCGCCGCCGACACGGCGGGAGCGGACCTCGAGGACCGGGGTGAGGGATTTGATCGCTGACTCCAGGGTCTCGACCGGATCCTCGCCGCTGCGCTCGGCAACGATCGCCAGGGCGTCGTAGACGATCCGCTCGGCAAGGGACTTCTTGCCGTCGCTCATCACTTTGTTGATGATCTGCTGGACGAGGCGGTTGCGGTGCCTGGCGTCGGGTTCGACCGGACGGATCGTGGCTGCGGAGCGGCGCGGCACTAGGAAGCCTTGACCCCGTAGCGGGAGCGGGCCTGCTTGCGGTCGGAGACGCCGGCGGCGTCGAGGGTGCCGCGGATGACCTTGTAACGGACGCCCGGCAGGTCCTTGACGCGACCGCCGCGAATCAGCACGACCGAGTGCTCCTGAAGATTGTGTCCCTCGCCGGGGATGTAGGTGGTGACCTCCATGCCGTTGGTCAGGCGCACACGGGCGATCTTGCGCAGAGCCGAGTTCGGCTTCTTCGGCGTGACCGTGGCGACGCGGGTGCAGACGCCGCGGCGCTGCGGAGCGGCTACGCCTTTCTTGCGACCCTGGCCCGACTTGAGGCCCGGCGTCGTGGTCTTCTTCTTCGGGCGCTTGCGGCCCTTCCTGACGAGTTGGTTCGTATTCGGCACGGCCGCGCATAGTAGAGCAGTCCGGCAAGAACCAGTCCGCTCGCTGCCGCGAGCTCGGCGTAGAAGCCGTCTTCGAGCACCGCGGTTGCCCCCGCGAAGCGCGAAGTCTGGGTCCCGGCGTCGAGCCCGGCGGGGAGGTCGACGAGCAGGATCGCGGCGATCGCCAGCAAGCCGAGGCCGGCGACGCCAAGGCCCAGCCGCCGGCGCCCGCGGCCGCTGCCGAGCACTCCGAGGGCGATGGCCAGGGCGCCGACCGGGACCAGCAGATAGGCGTGGGCATCGCCGGCGGTCCTGGCGTCCACGGTCGGCGGCCGCGCGATGCTGCCGAGGCCCGCGTATCCCGGCTGGCCGATCTCAACCGCGCGATAGTCGAGGAACTGCGAGACGACCAGGCAGGCACCGGCGGCGATGATCGCGGCGGCGATCCCGCGCCGTGGGGTCAGCACCGTGCTGACCCGGGTCGTCCACCGGGCCAGGGCGCCCCCGCTCGCGCGCAGCCGGCGCTCGGCAGCGGCGAGGGCCCAGAAGAAGCGCGCCGCCACCGGCCGTGCACGCGGACCGACCCAGGCGGCCACCCGCTTCGAATGGGTTCGCGTGAAGTGGCGACTGCGGAGCAGCGCCGGGTAGGCCCTTTCGAGAGCGCGATTGGCCGCCCTGTCCACGCCGCGGCTCCAGCGAGGGGGCTTGCTCGCAAGCTTCGCGAAGACGGCGCCGATGCGCTGCCGTGGCGCTGCTATCATCGCCCGTCGCTCAGGCAGTTCTTTCGCAGCACGCTTCGCCGGGCCCCCTGGGGCCTTTTTTTTGCGCTGATGTCGAGCGCGCCGATCCTGCTCAGCGCTGGGTCGCTTCCGCTTCACCCAATTCCCAACTTCGAGAGATAAGAACCACTTAAGACCATGCCACGCAGCTTTCCCCTAGAGAAGACCCGGAATATCGGGATCATGGCGCACATCGACGCGGGCAAGACGACGACGACGGAGCGCATCCTCTACTACACGGGCCGCACCCACAAAATGGGCGAGGTCCACGAGGGCGCCGCGGTCATGGACTGGATGGAGCAGGAGCAGGAGCGCGGGATCACGATCACCTCCGCCGCCACCGCCTGCGAGTGGAAGGGCCACCGGATCAACATCATCGACACGCCCGGCCACGTCGACTTCACGGTCGAGGTCGAGCGCAGCCTGCGGGTCCTCGACGGCGCCGTCGCCGTCTTCGACGCCGTCGCCGGCGTCGAGCCCCAGTCGGAGACGGTCTGGCGTCAGGCCGACAAGTACGCGGTCCCGCGCTTCGCCTACATCAACAAGATGGATCGCACCGGCGCGGACTTCTACAACGCGGTCGAGACGATGAAGGACCGGCTCGGCGCCAACCCGCTGCCGATCCAGCTGCCGATCGGCAGCGAGGGGGACTTCAAGGGCGTCGTCGACGTAGTCGAGATGAAAGCGATGGTCTGGACCGACGAGCTCGGGGCCGAGTACGAGACGATCGAGATCCCCGAGGACCTGCGCGACAAAGCTGTCGAATACCGCAACCAGCTGATCGAGGCCTGCGCCGATTACGACGACGAGCTGATGGAGGCCTACCTGGCCGAGGAGGAGATCCCGCACGCGCGGATCGCCAAGTCGCTGCACCGCGCCTGCCTCGACACCAAGGTGACTCCGGTGCTCTGTGGTTCCTCCTTCAAGAACAAGGGAGTGCAGCCGCTGCTCGACGCGATCGTCGAGTTGCTGCCCTCGCCGCTCGAGGTGCCGCCGGTGACCGGCGTCGTCCCCGCCGGCAAAGGCGAGGCCGAGCCGACCGAGGCCGAGCGTGCCGCCGACGACAGCGCGCCCTTCGCCGCCCTTGCCTTCAAGATCATGACCGACCCCTACGTCGGCAAACTCACCTACTTCCGCGTCTACTCGGGCAAGCTCGAGGCCGGCGGCCGGGTGCTCAACGTCACCAGTGGCAAGACCGAGCGCATCGGCCGGCTGCTGATGATGCACGCCAACAGCCGCGAGGAGATCGAGGAGGTCTACTCGGGCGACATCTGCGCCGGTGTCGGCCTCAAGCAGACCAGCACCGGCGACACCCTCTCGGCGCCCGACGCCCCGATCACCCTCGAGAGCATCGAATTCCCGGAGACGGTGATCGCCGTCGCGATCGAGCCGAAGACCAAAGCCGACCAGGAGAAGATGGGCGCTGCCCTGCAGCGCCTCGGCGAGGAGGATCCGACCTTCCGGATCGAATCCGACGAGGAAACCGGGCAGACGCTGATCCACGGCATGGGCGAGCTCCACCTCGAGGTGATCGTCGACCGCATGCTGCGCGAGTTCAAAGTCGACGCCAACGTCGGCAAGCCGCAGGTCGCCTACCGCGAGACGATCCGCAAGCGGACCGAGAAGGTCGTCGCCCGCTTCGTCCGTCAGACCGGTGGCCGTGGCCAGTTCGGTCACGTCGTCATCAATCTCGAGCCGGCGCCCGGCGAGGGGTTCGAGTTCGTCAACAAAATCAAGGGCGGCACCATCCCCGGCGAATTCATCGGGCCGGCCGAACAGGGAATGCGGGAGGCACTGCTCAATGGCGTCAAGGCCGGCTACCCGATGGTCGACGTCAAAGTCGAACTCGTCGACGGCTCCTACCACGACGTCGACTCTTCGGAGATGGCCTTCAAAATCGCCGGTTCGATGGCGATCCAGGAGGGCGCGCGTAAGGCCAACCCGGTCCTGCTCGAGCCGGTGATGGCGGTCGAGGTCGTAACTCCCGAGGATTTCCTGGGCGACGTGATCGGAGACCTCTCTCGACGCCGCGGCAAAGTCCAAGGTCAGGATCAGCGCGGAAACGCGCTCGCCGTTGAGGCTTACGTCCCGCTGGGCGAAATGTTCGGCTATGCCACCGACCTTCGCTCCTCGACTCAGGGGCGCGCCAGCTACACGATGCAGTTCGAGCGCTACGAGGAGGTCCCTGGCAGCATCGCCGAGGAGATCGTCGCGCACCGCTCTGGAGAGCCAGTCGGAGCGAACTCTTAGGCCCAACCGCGACAGCGGGCGGCATCTGGCTATATTTCCCAGGTTCGCCCGCAGGCAGAACAGATCACCTTACCGAGCAGTGTCAGACAGAACAACGACTTTCGAAAGGTAGAACGGAGAGAGATGTCAAAGGAGAAGTTCGAGCGCGATAAGCCGCATGTGAACGTCGGGACGATTGGTCACATCGACCACGGAAAGACGACGCTGACGGCCGCGATCACCCAGACGCTCTCCACCGTGGGCGGGGCCGAGGCGCAGAGCTTCGCCGAGATCGACAACGCTCCGGAGGAGAAGGAGCGTGGGATCACGATCGCGACCTCGCACGTCGAGTACCAGACCGAGAACCGGCACTACGCCCACGTCGACTGCCCGGGCCACGCCGACTACGTGAAGAACATGATCACCGGCGCCGCCCAGATGGACGGGGCGATCCTGGTGGTCTCGGCCGCCGACGGGGTCATGCCGCAGACCCGCGAGCACATCCTGCTCGCCCGTCAGGTCAACGTCCCGCACGTGGTCGTCTTCCTCAACAAGATCGATCAGGTCGATGACGACGAACTGGTCGAGCTGGTCGAGGAGGAGGTCAAGGAACTTCTCGACGAGTACGACTTCCCGGGCGAGGAGACCCCGATCATCAAAGGCTCGGCCCTGAAGGCGCTGGAAGGCGACGAGGAGGCCCAGAAAGCCGTCTTCGAGCTGGCCGCCGCCCTCGACTCCTACATCCCGGAGCCGGTGCGCGAGTTGGACAAGCCCTTCCTGATGCCGATCGAGGACATCTTCTCGATCACCGGCCGCGGCACCGTCGCCACCGGCCGCGTCGAGCAGGGGATCGTCAACACCGGCGACGAGGTCGAGATCGTTGGTATCCACGACACCACCAAAACCGTCGTCACCGGCGTCGAGATGTTCCGCAAGCTGCTTGACGAGGGTCAGGCCGGCGACAACATCGGCGCCCTCCTGCGCGGCACCAAGCGCGAGGAGATCGAGCGCGGCCAGGTTCTCTGCAAGCCCGGCTCGATCACGCCGCACACCAAGTTCAAAGCCGAGGTCTACTGCCTGAAGAAGGAGGAGGGTGGCCGTCACACGCCGTTCTTCTCCGGCTACCGGCCTCAGTTCTACTTCCGCACCACCGACGTGACCGGGATCGCCAACCTCCCCGAGGGGACGGAGATGGTGATGCCGGGAGACAACGTCGAGATGACGATCGAGCTGAT
>Ga0208998_1000043_pt1 | contig 14466 bp, 13 predicted proteins | sample MedBloCAOM2_M2_FD_187856 | JGI IMG/M metagenome (GOLD analysis project Ga0208998, IMG submission 187856) | Forest soil microbial communities from El Dorado National Forest, California, USA - Mediterranean Blodgett CA OM2_M2 (SPAdes) (version 2) | ecosystem: Environmental > Terrestrial > Soil >... | reverse complement strand
CGGAGCCGCTGCCACTGGCAGGTCAGCATCCGGTGGCGCTGCAGATCGCGGAAGGCGCCGTAGTCGGAGACGATCTCGAAGCGGTAGCGCAGCGCCTCGAAGCCGCGACCGGGGCGGTGGCGGCGGTTGGCGCGCTCGCCGACCAGCGCCGCCAGCAGCTCCGCCCGCTCGGAGCGGTCGAGGACGTCGATGCGGGCGAGGATCTCAGTCTCGGGGACGGCGGCGGCCTCGAGCAGGCAGGCCGCGAGCAGACCCTCTTCGCTGCCGTCGACGTGGACCAGCTCGACCGAGGGGGCCGCGTCGGCGCCACCGCGGCGGTCGAGTCCGAGCCGGGAGACCCAGCCCTCGGTCCGCTCGCGGCGCTGCTCCAGGTAGGAGACCCAGGCGCCGCCACGATCGGGCCGCTCGACTCGCGAGACGAAGCTCGGCATCACCCGCTTCAGCTCCTCGAGGATCATCCCGCCGTACTCGCGCGCCTCTGGCAGCGGCGAGGCCATCAACCTCAGGATCAGCTGCTCGTAGGCCTGTCCGGAGGCATAGATGCCGACGTGGCTGAGGGTGGCGGCCGGCAGCAGCCCGCGCAGCAGATCCAGCGCCTTGGCCCGGATCGAGCGCTGCCAGGGCCCCTCCGGTTCGCCCTCGGCGCGGGGCCAGCGCTCGGCGGCCCAGGTCTCGACCGCGGTCAGCGAGCGCGAGTAGATCCCGAAGATCTCGTCCATCGCGGCGCTGAACTCCGGCCCCAGCTCCTCGTTGCCGTAGAAGCGGTAACCGCCACCGGGCAGCGGCTTGTCATAGGGGATGTAGCGGGTCGACTGCTCCAGGTAGGCGGCGAGGCGGCCGCGCTGGAGCAGCTTGGTGAGAACGTTGGAGACCCACTCGCAGGCGACGTGGGCCCCGCCGACCTGGGCTATCGAGTCGTCGCCGTAGCCGACGAAGACGCGCTCGTAGAGCTGCGCCGCGCGGGCTCCCTCGTCGGCGTCGAAGGGGCGCCCGCCTGCCGGCGCGTCGGCCGCGAACTCCTCCAGATAGAGGCGGCGGACGGTCCCGGAATAGCGCGAATAGCGGGCAAAAAGGGCACCTTTGACGGTTTCCGGGAGGTTCACCAACCCGAATACGGGGCGATCCAGATTGGTGAAGTGAGGCGCGAGGATCGCCTGCTCCTCGGCGGTGAATTGCTCGACTGGATAGCGCACCGGCGCATCGTAGTGGCGACCGACGACGCTGGCACTTCGGGCGGCCGATGGGCCCAAAGGCGTGACGTTCAGGTGCTGACGCGTCGAAGCTTCTTGTCTACGGTGGTGACATCATGGAGGCGATGAGAAAGGCGTGGACCGACGAGCGCCTGGACGACCTGAGTGAACGGGTCGATCGCGGCTTTGATCGGGTCGATGCGGACATGCGCGCGTTGAACGCTCGTTTTGACGCTCTGCAGCGCGTGCTGATCCAGATCGGCGCCGGACTGATCGCCGGACTCATCGGGGTGATGGCCACGGTTATCGGCTTGGCGATCACCCAGATCTGACGATCGGGGGAAGCATGGGCATGCGGGCTTGGCTAGGTGCGGTGCTTGTCGCGGCTGCGGGGCTGTGGATCGTTTCGGGCGCCAGCGCGAGTCCGGGATCCGGGCCGACCGCGATCGTCGCGCTCGGAGACAGCTTCATCTCCGGCGAGGGCGGGCGCTGGCTGGGCAACGGCTCGGAACCGCTCGGGACCAGGTCGGGGACCGATCGGGCGGCATTCGGTTGCGACGGCTGGTCTTGCGAGTACGACCCGGCGCGGGTCTACGGCTCCTCGGAGGCGAACGGCTGCCACCGCTCCGACGTGTCTCCGATCCTGAGCGCCCCGGTGGCGGTGGAGGAGAAGCTCAACCTCGCTTGCTCCGGAGCGAGGGTGGAGAACCTCTGGCCCGCGCTATGGGGAGGGCGACCGCACTTCGGCGAGGCGCCGCAGGCGAATCAGCTGGCTGCGGTGGCGCGCCGCGACGAGGTGCGGATGGTCGTGGTCACGGCTGGCGCAACGACGTCGGCTTCGGCGAGCTGGTCGCCGGCTGCGCACTGGGGTGGGCGCGGAGTTCCGAGGACGACCCCGCGCTCTGTGGCGGTGACGCTCAGGCCGATGTCGACGCCGCGCTGCCGGCGATGGCAGGGGGGCTGACGAAGGTCTTGCGCGGCATCCGGGCGACGATGGAGTCCGCCGGCTACCGTCGCGCCGACTATCGGCTGGTGACGATGGGCTACGCGTCGCCGTTTCCTCGCGGCCGCTGGATCCGTTACCCCGAGGAGGGTTGGAGCCGGCTCAACGAGGGCGGTTGCCCGGTCTGGAACGCCGACGCCGATTGGGCCGCGGGGGAGGGCATCGGCTCGATCGTCGCGGCGATGCGCGCGGCCGCCGCGGCCACCGGCTCGGAGTTCCTCGACCTCCGGCACGCTCTCGACGGCCACCAGCTCTGCGACCGCCGCTCGCGCCGGATCGGGCCGGAGGGACCGTCACCGGCGAGCGCCGAATGGGTCCGCCGCCTCGCCTTCGTTCAGGGCTCCAGCCGCGAGTCGCTGCATCCCGACGCCTACGGCCAGCGCGCGATCGGCACCTGCCTCGGCTATCTCTACCCCCGCCCTCGTGGCGACTACGCCTGCCGGGCGACGCCGGGTCGCGGCTACCGCGACGGGATCTGGCTTGAACCGCTCGGCTGAGTCGCCGAGTTGACAGTTGACCCCCCTCTGGTGGGGTCAACTGTCAAAGGGCGGAGTCGGCGGCGCGGCCATCAGCTCGACCCGGTGGCCACCGGGCGCGACGGCGTGGGCGCGCGGAGCGCCCCAGTGTTCGCGGCCGGGGCGGGTCTCGAAGCCGTGCTCGCGCAGGCGGGCGACCGCGGTGTCGAAGTCGGGCACGACCACGGCGAGGTGGCCCCGGCGCGGCACGGTCGGGCGCTCCTCGTGCATCAGGTGGACCTGGGTGCCGTCGCGCTCGAGCCAGGTGAAGCCCTCGGCGAGCGCGGGCGGCGGCTGGACCTGTTCGAAGCCGAGCAGGGTGAAGAACTCGACGGCGCGGTCGACGTCGCTGGGCGCGATCTCGATGCCGGCGTGATGGAGCATCAGAACAGCAACGAGACTAGAGAGGCGGCGATCACGATCGCCGTCGACCAGGTGACGGCCTCGGCGACGATCCGGTTGTCGAGGCCGTAGGCATGGGAGACGACCATCGCGTTGAGGCCGGTCGGCATCGCCGACATCAGCCGGTAGGCGGCGGGGAGGTCGATCAGCGGCGCCGCCAGCAGCATCAGCAGGGCGGGGACGAGGGCCAGGCGCGCGACCAGGGTCAGCAACACCGGCTTGGTCAGCGGCGGCGGCAGCGGCAGCTCACCGTGCTCGGCGCCCTCGGCGAGGGTGGCGCCGACGGCGAAGAACCCGATCGGGAGGATCGCGACGATCAGCGCCTGCGAGGCGTCGACCAGGACCTGCGGCGCCAGGGCGCTCGGCGCCAGCAGTCCCGCGACCGCCGCGTAGAGCGGCGGGTTGCGGGTGAAGAACGCCCGCACGCGGTCGCGCGGGGTGTCGCCGGCTTTCGTCCCGAAGGCGGCTCCCACCGCGAAGGCGCCGAGCAGCAGCGAGGGCCCGGTGACGAGCACGTCGTAGAGGACCGAGGTCGAGAGCTCGCCGCGACCCAGCAGCGCCACCGTCAGCGGGTAGCCGAGGTAGCCGGTGTTGACGCTGAGCACGGCGCAGACCACGGCACCGGTCTGGTGTCGCGGCAGCCGCAGCACCCGGCTCGCCATCCACCAGGTAAAGACTCCCGTCAGCGAGACGGCGACCAGGGCCAGGCCGAGCCCGACCGCGTGCGAGAGGTCGATTTCGGCCCTGGCCAGGTTGAAGAAGATGACCGGCGGCAGCAGCGCGTAGAGCAGGATCAGCAGCGCTTTGCGGGCGGCGTTGGCGGCCCCCAGCGGCCAGCGCCGCTCCGACCAGACGCCGACGGCGACCGCGACGACGATCGCGAGAGTGGTGAGGAGGACGCCCATCGCGGCGCAGTCTGACGGTGCTCAGCTGAAGAGCGAGGCGCCCGCGTGTTCGGCGAACTCGACCAGCGGCTGCGGCACGATCCCGAAGAAGACCGCCACTGCGGCCGCCAGCAGGGCCGGGCCGGCCAGGTACCAGCGGCGGCCGGCGTCGGGATCGACCGGGTCGGCCTCGGGGGCGGCGCCGGCGATAGCCGGGGTCGCGCCGGGGACGCTCGCCGTCTCGGGCCGCATCCACATCGCCGCCACCACCCGCAGGTAGTAGGCGAGGGAGATCATCGACCCGATCGCGATGAAGACCGCCAGCCAGGTGTAGTCGCCTTCGACCAGGGCCTCGATCAGGTAGAGCTTGCCGATGAAGCCGACGGTCGCGGGCAGACCGGCCAGGGCCAGCATCGCGATCGTCAGCGGCCAGGCCAGCAGCGGCCGCTCGGCGCCGAGGCCCTGGACCGAGCGGATCGAGTCGCCGAAGGGCGTTTCGCGCTCGCGGGCGACGATCACGGTGAAGGCGGCGAGGTTCATGAAGGCATAGCCGGCGAGGTAGAAGACCAGCGAGCTGACCCCCGCCTCGGAAGCGACGACGATGCCGCCGAGCATGTAGCCGGCCTGGGCGATGCCGGAGTAGCCGAGCATCCGCTTCAGCGAGTCCTGGCCGAGGGCGCCGACGTTGCCGACGACGATCGAGATCGCCGCCAGGACGGCCAGCGCCGGCTGCCACTCGCTCACCTGGGGGCCGAGGGCGACGTCGAAGAAGCGCAGGAAGACGGCGAAGGCGGCCGCCTTGGTCGCGACCGCCATGAACGAGGTGATCGGCGTCGGCGCACCCTGGTAGACGTCGGGCGTCCACTGGTGGAACGGGGCGATCGACGTCTTGAAGGCGAGCCCGACCGCGCACATCGCGATCCCGATCAGGATCAGCGGGTCGCTGAGGACGCCGTTGTGGACGATGCCGGCGGCGATCCCCTCGAACCCGGTCGAGCCGGTGCCGCCATAGAGGAAGGCCATCCCGTAGAGCAGAGTGGCCGAGCCGAGCGAGCCGACGATCAGGTACTTGAGGCCCGACTCGAGCGAGCCCTCGCGGCGCAGGTTGGTCGCGCAGAGGATGTAGAGCGGGATCGAGAGGGTCTCGAGCGCGACGAAGAAGGTGACCAGGTTCTGTGCCTGGGAGAGCAGGACCATCCCCAGCACGGAGCCGATCAGGAGCGCGTGGTACTCGCCGCTGCCGGCTTCCTCGACGGCTCGCTCGCGGGTCGAGATGAGGACGCAGAAGCCGGCGGTGAGGATCGCGATCAGCGAGATCGAGATAGCCAGGTCGTCGAGCCGCAGCGCCCCGGTGACCAGGCTCTTGCTCTCGCCCCACTGCCAGATCAAGAGGCCGGCGGTGCTCGCCAGGGTCAGCATGGTCAGCGCCGGCGCGCCCCGCTTCAGCGGCTTGAAGACGGCGCTCAGCAGGACGACGCAGAGGCCGACGGTGAGGGCGATGATCGGCGCGATGCCCGCGTAGTCGATGGTCGGTTCGTGGAAGTTCATGGCATTTCCCCGGGGATGGAGACGGTGATCTGGTCAGTGCCGAGAGGCGTCGTCTTCGGCTTCGCCGCCAGCTGCGCTTCCGGAGACGAGCCGCGGGTCACGCTCGCCACCGTCTGCTGCACGGTCGGGGCGGCGCGATGGAGGATCAGCTGCGGGTAGAGGGCGAGGGCGAGGATGCAGAGGACCAGCGGGGCGAGGATGAGCCCGTCGCGCAGCCCGATCTCCCGCGAGGCGATGCCGTCCGGCTTGCGGTTGTGCATCGCGTGCTGGTACAGCCGCAGCGCGTAGTAGGCGGACATCGCCACGCCCGAGATGGCCACGAAGGCGAAGACGATCTTCGCCTGGAAGAGGCCGTTGAGGATGTAGAACTCGCCGACGAAGTTGGCCGAGCCCGGCATCGCCAGGGTGGCCAGGGCGACGATCAGGAACAGCGCCGCCAGCACCGGCGCCCGCAGCGCCATGCCGCCGACCTCGCGGATGTCCTCGGTGCCGGTGCGCTCGACCAGGATCGCGACGATGATGAAGAGCGGCGCCACCACGAGGCCGTGGTTGACCATCTGCAGGATCGCCCCGTCGGCGCCGTCGGCTCGCAGGGCGAAGATCCCGGCGGTGATGAAGCCGAGCTGGGCGACCGAGGAGTAACCGGCGATCAAGCGCATGTTGGTCTGGGTGAAGGCCATCACCGAGCCGTAGAGGATCGAGGCCAGGGCGATCACCAGGACCACCTCCTGGAACTCGATCGTGGCGTCGGGGAAGAGCGGCAGCACCACCCGCAGGAAGCCGTAGGCGCCGACCTTGGCGAGGACCCCGGAGAAGACGACCAGGACCGGCAGCGGCGCCGCCCGATAGGCGTCGGGCATCCAGCCGTGGAGGAGGAAGGCCGGCATCTTGACCAGGAAGGCGGCGGCGAAGAACCAGAAGATCCAGCGCTGGCTGTCGACGTCCAGCCCCTGCTGCTGGATCGCCGCGATCGAGAAGGTGAGGTGGCCGCCGTCGGCGGAGATGATCGCCGCCGCGATCGCCCCGACCAGCATCAGCAGCGAGCCGATCAGGGTGAAGATCATCATCTTCAGGGTCGCCGCGGCCGCGGTCGGGCCGCCCTCGCGGTCCTGGCCCCAGGAGCCGAAGAGGAAGTAGAACGGGACCAGCATGAAGTCGAAGAAGAGGACGAAGAGCAGCAGGTCCTGAGCCAGGAACGAGCCCAACGTCGCCGTCTCGGCGACCAGCATCAGGAAGAAGAAGAGCTGTGGGCGCTCCTGCTCGCGGAAGGCGGCGAAGGCGATGCCGCCGATCCAGAGCACCGCGGTGAGCAGGATCAGGAAGAGGTTGAGGCCGTCGATCCCGAGGCTGTAGTCGACGCCGAGTCCGGGAATCCAGGCGGTGTCGACGCTGTACTGCAGGCCGGAGCTGCCCGAGTCGAAGCCGAGCGCCATCCCGATCGCGATCGCGAGCGTGACGACCGCGCCCAGCGTCGCCCACCAGCCGGTCGCCCGCTTCGGCAGGAAGAGGCCGACGATGCCGAAGGCCAGCGGTGCCCAGAGCAGCGCGTTGATCATGAGCTGCTCAGGAGGAAGTAGAGGGCGAGCCCGGCGAAGCCGGCGATCAGCAGCAGCGCGTAGCTGCGCACGAAGCCGTTCTGGACGGCGCGGACGACGCCGCCGCTGCCGCGCACCGTCTCCGCGGTGCCGGTCACGAGGCCGTCGACGACGAAGCGCTCGAAGACGCGGTTGGCGAAACGGCCGATCGCCAGTGCCGGGCGGACGACGAGGACGTCGATCAGCTCGTCGAAGTACCACTTGTTGAAGAGGAAGGTGTGGACGGGGCGCAGGCGCCGGATCAGTGCCGCCGGAGCCTCCGGGCGAAGGACGTAGAGCCAGTAGGCGATGCCGATGCCGGCCAGCGAGATCGCCGCGCCGATCGCCAGGCCGAGCCAGGAGGCGCCGACCGAGGGCACGATCGCGGCCAGCGGCGAGTCGGCGAAGACCGGGTCGAGGAAGTGGGTGACCGTCTCGTCGACGCCCGGCACCTGGATCAGGCCGGCGAAGAGCGCCAAGAAGGCGAGCACTCCCATCGCGACCTTCATCGCCGGGGTCTGCTCGGCGATGTGGTGCTCGGCGCCGGGGAAGCCGACGTCGGTGTCCTCGACCTCGCCGGTGGCCGGGTTGCGCGGCTCCTCGTGGGCGACGTGGCCGTTGTCGATCAGCTCCTGGGCCTCGGCGCAGGGCTTGCCCGGGAGGACGCGGAAGATCAGCCGGAAGGTGTAGATCGCGGTCAGCAGGGCGCCGAAGTAACCCAGCACGGTGAAGATCGTGTACATCCCGCCCCGCGCCGTCGCGTAGGCGAGGATCTCGTCCTTGGAGAAGAAGCCGGAGGTGCCCGGGAAGGCGGCGAGGGCGAGGCCGCCGCAGAGCATCGTGATCGAGGTGAAGCGCATCGCCTTGCCGAAGCCCTTCATGTCGTCGATGTTCTGGTTGTTGGCCATCGCGGCGATGATCGAGCCGGCGGCCATGAACAGCAGCGCCTTGAAGAAGGCGTGGGTCATCAGGTGGAACATGCCGGCGCTGTAGGCGCCGATCGAGACGCCCATGATCATGTAGCCGATCTGGCTCATCGTCGAGTAGGCGATCGCCCGCTTGAGGTCGGTCATGACCAGGGCGATCGTGCCGGCGACCAGCAGCGTCGCGAGGCCGATGAAGGCGGCGATGTCGGCGGCGGTCGGGGCGAGCACGAAGAGGGTGTGGGTGCGGGCGATCAGGTAGACGCCGGCGGTGACCATCGTCGCCGCGTGGATCAGCGAGGAGACCGGGGTCGGGCCCTCCATCGCGTCCGGCAGCCAGGTGTGGAAGGGCAGCTGCGCCGACTTGGCGAAGGCGCCGACGAGGAGCAGCAGGCAGATCGCGGTCACCGACCACTGGTTGGTGTGGAAGACCTGCGGCGCCTGTTCGAAGACCGGGCCGTAGTCGAAGCTGCCGATTTCGCGGAAGATCAGGAAGGCGGCCAAGACGAGGCCGATGTCGCCGACGACGTTGATCACGAAGGCCTTCATCCCCGCCCGCGTCGCCGTCGTCCGCCGGTACCAGAAGCTGATCAGCGCGTAGGAGGCGAAGCCGACGAAGGCCCAGCCGACGATGAGGAGGACGAAGTTGCCGGCGAGGACCAGCAGCAGCATCGAGAAGACGAAGAAGTTGAGGTAGCTGAAGAAGCGGTGGTAGCCCTGGTCGGACTGCATGTAGCCGTAGGAGTAGAGGTGGATCAGGGTCGAGACGCCGGTGACGACGAGGACCATGAAGACCGAGAGCGGGTCGACGTAGATGCCGAGCTTGATGTTGAGCCCAGCGACGCTGGCGTAGTCCCAGAGCGAGGAGGCGTGGTGGCGCGCCTCGGCGCCTTCGCCGAGCAGGCAGAGCAGGGCGCCGATCCCGCAGAGGAAGGCGAGGCCGATCGTCGCCGTGCCGAGGATCCCGGCGATCTTCGCCGGCAGCAGCTTGAAGCCGAGCCCGATGCCGATCGCGCCTAGCAGCGGCAGCAGCAGGACGAGCCAGGCCCAGCTGGTGGCGGTCATCCGCGCAGCTCCCGCAGGTCGTCGACGTTGAGCGGCAGCTTGCGGCGGAAGAGGGCGACGATCAGGCCGAGCCCGACGACGACCTCACAGGCGGCGATCACCATCACCACGATCGCGAAGACCTGGCCCTGCTGGTTGCCGACCATGCGGCTGAAGGCGACCAGCGCCAGGTTGCCGGCGTTGAGCATCAGCTCGAGGCAGAGCAGGATCACCATCGGGCTGCGGCGGACGAGGACGCCGATCGCGCCGGTGGTGAACAGCAGGGCGGAGAGGACGATGTACCACTCGACGTTCACTGGGTGACCCCCGGGGACGGGGGCGCCGCGACCCCATCCGGACGCGCCTTCGGCGCTGAGTGTCCGGATGGGATCACGGCGCCCCCGTCCTCACGACGACGGCCCGCGAGAACGATCGCGCCGACCGCCGCCAGAAGCAGCAGGATCGAGGACGCCTCGAAGGGGACGAGGAACTTTTCGAGCATGAGGCGGCCGATTGCGGCGGGGTCGCCGAAGCCGGCGGGGACGTCGGGGCCATGGGTGCCGAGGGCGAGCAGGGCGGAGGAGAGGACGGCGATCGAGAGCTCGACGAAGAGCGCCAGCGCCAATAGGGGCGCCAGTATGCGCTGGCCCGGGATCGGCTCCCAGGCCGACTCGCCGCCGCCGCCGACATAGGCGACGACGAAGACGTAGAGGACCATCACCGCGCCGGCGTAGACGACCACCTGGGCGGCGGCGACGAAGGCCGAGGTCAGCAGCAGGAACAGCACCGCCAGCGAGAAGAGGTGGACGATCAGCGCCAGCACGCTGTAGAAGGGGTTGCGCAGGGCGACGACGCCGATGGCGCCGCCGAGCGCGCCGATCGCGGCGAGGAAGAAGAGCACCGCTTCCATCTATTCGCCCTCGCTTTTGAGGGGGGTGCGCTCGATCGGCTCGGCCAGCAGCATCTCTTTGGTGAAGATCAAGTTGCCGCGGTCGTAGTCGGCCATCTCGTAGTCGTGGCCCATCGTGATCGCGTCAAAGGGGCAGGCGATCTCGCAGTAGCCGCAGAAGATGCAGCGGCTGAGGTTGATCTCGTAGACGGCGGCGTAGCGCTCGCCGGCGGAGACGCGCTCGCCGGGGATGTTCTCGGCGGCGACGACGCGGATGCAGTCGGCCGGGCAGGCGGCCGCGCAGAGCGAGCAGCCGACGCATTTCTCGAGCCCGGTGTCCTCGAACTTGTGCAGCTTGTGGCGGCCGCGGAAGCGCGGGTAGACGGGGGTCTTCTCCTCCGGGTACTCGATCGTCAGCGGCCCCTCGATCAGCCGTGCCATCGTCGTCTTCAGACCGCGCAGGGTCTCGCCGAAGGCACGGTAGGCACCGCCGACGCCGCCCGGCTCGGGGCCACGCTGGACCTGCACCACCTCGATCGAGTCGAGGTAGGAGGCCGTCTTGGGGTCGAAGCCGCCGTTCGCGGTCGCCTTGCTCACGTGACCACGACCAGGATCGCGGTGACGAGGACGTTGAGGGTCGCCAGGGGCAGCAGCACTTTCCAGCCGAGGCTCATCAGCTGGTCATATCGCAGCCGCGGCAGCGTTGCCCTGATCCAGATGAAGAGGAAGACCAGGGCGAACATCTTCGCCAGCATCCAGATCGGGTCGAGGAAGCTCGGGCCCGGCCCCATCCAGCCGCCGAGGAACATCGCCGCGGCGATCCCGGAGACGACCAGGATCTCCATGTATTCGACCAGCAGGAAGGAGCCGAAGCGCATGCCGCCGTACTCGGTCATGAAGCCCTGGACCAGCTCGGCGTCGGCCTCCGGCATGTCGAACGGGGTGCGGTTGGTCTCGGCGAAGCCGGCGAGCATGAAGATCAGGAAGCCGACGAACTGGGGGAGGATGAACCAGACCTCGCCCTGGGCGTGGACGACGTCGACCAGCGAGAGCGAGCCGCTCATCATGATCACGCCGAGCAGCGCCAGCCCCATCGAGACCTCGTAGGAGATCAGCTGCGCGGCCGAGCGCATGGCCCCGAGCAGGCTGTATTTGGAGCCCGAGGACCAACCCCCCAGCAGCAGCCCGTAGAAGGCGATCGAGCCGACGGCGAAGAAGTAGAGGATGCCGATCGGGACGTCGATCCCGTAGAGCCCGACGCCGTCCTGGACGTCGCCCCAGGGGAGGATCGCCAGCGCCAGGACGCCGGAGACGACCGGCAGCAGCGGCCCGAGGATGAACAGGGTGGAGACCGCGTTGGCGGGCCGGAAGGACTCCTTGGAGATCAGCTTGCCGACGTCGGCAAGCGGCTGCAGGATTCCGAACGGGCCAACCCGGTTGGGACCGTAGCGGTGCTGGAAGCGGCCGATCAGTTTGCGCTCGACCACGGTCAGCACCGGCAGGATCCCGAAGATGACCCCGAAGATGACCAGCGACTTGAGGACCATGATCCAGGTGGCTTCGACGAAGTTGACGTCGGCCAGCGGCAGCGAGAGGAGCATCAGGCCCGAGCCTCGTCCAGCTTGGTGATCTCGACGCTGACCGGACCGCCGTTCAGCAGCGCGTTGGCGTTCGCGACGGCCGTGCCCTCGGCCAGGAAGCAGACGCCCTCCTGCTGTCGTTCCCTGATCGCGACCTCGGCCTTCAGGCTGGACCCGTTCTGCGCGACCTTGACCGCGTCGCCGTGCCGCAGGCCGAGCCGCTCCGCATCAGCCGGTGAGAGCTCGACCCGCTGCCTGGGCTCGAGGAACTTCAGGGGCGGGTTCAACTCCGTGATCGGGCCCGCCCAGAGGTCGCGGTAGGTGCCGAGGGCGAGGGAGCCAGCCGTACCGGCTGGCTCCTCCGGGACGGGCACGTTCGCGGATGCTGGAGTGTCCGGCGAGCCAGTGCCGGACGGCCCCTCAGATCCGGGGGTCTCGGTCCCTGGCTGCGGAACGTTCGCGGCGGCTGAGGTGTCCTGCCAGCGGATGCCGCGGCCGGCGATGTCGGAGTCGGCGATGGCGGCGTAGAAGGGGACCGCTTGGGTCAGGGCGGCAAAGGCCGACGGCTGGGAGTCGATCGTCGTCTCGAGGCCGAGCGCGCGGGCGAGTTCGGCGAGGACGACGACGTTGGACTGGGCCTCTCCGGGGCGGCCGGCGGAGGGGCGGACGCGCTGGAGGCGGCCGTCGGGGTGGGTGACCGTGCCGTCTTTCTCGGCGTGGGTCTCGAGCGGAAAGACGACGTCGGCCTTGGCGGCCGTGGCGTTCTCGTGCATCGAGAAGCAGACGACGAAGTCGGCGGCGGTCAGCGCGGCCTCCCAGGCTTCGGTGTCGGGAAAGTCGCGCAGCGGGTCAACTCCGAACAGGATCAGGCCGCTGAGCTCGCCCGACTCGAGCGCGGCGCGGATCTCCTCGGTCGGCTTGCCCACGAACGATGCATTTGGCATCTCTGGGCTGCCCAATGCATCGCTCGTCGCGCCGAGGCCCGGGCCGGCGTCGGGCAGGCAGCCGACCTCGCGCAGGCCGCGGGCGTTGGTGGTGTCGGGGATTTCGAGCAGGCCGGCGCCCTCGCTCGCCGCCGTGCCGAGCGCCGCTGCGAGCTCGAGCAGGGCCTTCGCGCCGTTGCCGTCGCGGGCGACGCGCTCGCCCCAGATCACCACGACCTTGCCGGCGTCGCGCAGCGTCTCGGCCAGCGGCGAGGCGACGTTCTCGGTCTCGCCGCCGAGCGCAACCGCCAGCTCGGTGATGAAGTGGGTCGCCTCGCCAGGAGCGAAGCGGGCGATCGCCTCGGCGCCGCCGTCGAGCGCGGTCGGGCGCTCGGTGGCGACCGCCAGGCGGGCGCCGTTGCGACGGATCGCCTTGCGGACCCGGAGGTCGAGGATCGGCGAGCTGTGCAGCGGGTCGGTGCCGAGGACGAGGATCACGTCAGCCTCGTCGATGTCGCGGACCTTGGCCGAGAGGTTGGGCTGCGCGAGGCGGATGATCGCCTCGCGGCCGGGTCCCCGGGAGGGACGCGAGTCGATGTGCGGGGACCCCAGCGCCTCGCGCAGCAGGCGCTGGACCAGGTAGCCCTCCTCGTTGGAGGCGTCGCCGACGATCGCCGCCGCCGCGCCGCCGGCCCGGCGCAGCCCCGCCGCCGCGGCCTCGATCGCCCCCTCCCAGCTCGCCGCCGCGCCGCCTTTCAACCGCGGCCCGTCAACCCGCTCCGCGGCGGTGAACATCTCGAAGCCGTAGCGGCCGCGGTCGCAGATCCAGCCGTCGTCGACCTCGGCGTTGTCGCGGGTGAGGACGCGTTTGACCTGCTCGTCGCGGACGGTGAAGCTGACGTTGCACTGGCTCGGGCAGATCGTGCAGACGGAGCCGGCTTCCTCGACGTCCCAGGGGCGGGCGCGGAAGCGGTAGGTGTAGTTGGTCAGCGCCCCGACCGGGCAGATGTCGGTGATGTTGCCGTGGAAGGGGGCGACGTAGGGACGGTCGTCGAAGGTGCCGACGAAGGTGCGGTCGCCGCGCTCCAGCAGCTGCAGCTGGTCGTCCTCGGAGATCTCCTGGCTGAAGCGCACGCAGCGGTAGCAGAGGATGCAGCGCTCGCGGTCGATCGCGACCAGCGGCGAGAGTTCGATCGGCTTCTGGAAGTGGCGCTTATCGTCGATCACCCGGCTCTTGCCCGGGCCCCAGCCCATCGTGATGTCCTGCAGCGGGCACTCGCCGCCTTTGTCGCAGACGGGGCAGTCGAGCGGGTGGTTGACCAGCAGGAACTCGACCACCGCGCTCTGCGCGTGCTTGACCTGCTCGGTCCGGGTGTGGACGACCATGCCGTCGCGAACCGGGGTCGAGCAGGAGGTCTGCAGTTTCGGGATTCCCTCGATCTCGACCAGGCACATGCGGCAGGCGCCGACCGGGTCGCCGAGTTTCGGTTCGTAACAGAAGTAGGGGATCTCGACGTCGCCCTGCTTGGCGGCGTCGTGCAGCATTTCGCCCTCGTTGGCGGCGATCTCGCGGCCGTCGACGACGATCGTCACCTCGCGGGCGCTCATATCGACGCCCCCAGGGTCTGCGGCGAGCCCTGGACGACGGCGTGCTGCTCGCCTTCGTCCAGCGCCGAGCCGGCGTTCGCCATTACTTCCTCGAACTCGTCCCGGAACTTGCGCACCATCGCGCTCACCGGCATCGCCATCGAGTCGCCGAGCACGCAGAGGCAGTGGCCCATGATGTTCTCCTGGACCGAGCTGATGATGTCGAGGTCCATCGGCGTCGCCTCGCCGCGCACCACCCGCTCCAGCATCTTCACCGTCCAGTTCGTGCCCTCGCGGCAGGGGGCGCACTTGCCGCAGGACTCGTGGTGGTAGAAGCGCGCCGTGCGCAGCGCCATGTGCGGGATCGAGACGCGGTCGTCGGCGACGATGATCGAGCCGGAGCC
>Ga0208998_1000042_pt1 | contig 15227 bp, 15 predicted proteins | sample MedBloCAOM2_M2_FD_187856 | JGI IMG/M metagenome (GOLD analysis project Ga0208998, IMG submission 187856) | Forest soil microbial communities from El Dorado National Forest, California, USA - Mediterranean Blodgett CA OM2_M2 (SPAdes) (version 2) | ecosystem: Environmental > Terrestrial > Soil >... | reverse complement strand
CTCGCCGGTAAGGGAGAGGGCGTCTAACGATGAGCATCCTCGTCGACGGCAACACCAAGCTCGCGGTCTCCGGCCTGACCGGCCGCGAGGGCTCCTTCCACGGCCTCCGCAACAAGGCTTACGGCACCGACCTGGTGGCCGGCGTCACGCCCGGCAAGGGCGGCCAGGACGTCGAGGGGACGCCGGTCTTCGACTCGATCAAGGAAGCCGTCGACGAGGCCGGCGCCAACACCTCGATGATCTTCGTCCCGGCGCGCTTCGCCGCCGCGGCGATCGACGAGGCGATCGACTCCGGGGTGGAGACGGTGATCGCGATCACCGAGGGAATCCCGGTGCTCGACATGCTCTCCACCTACTGGAAGGCGAAGGAGGCGGGGGTGCGGCTGATCGGCCCGAACTGCCCCGGCATCCTCAGCCCCGGCAAGGCCAACGTCGGGATCATCCCCGACCGCTTCTTCGACCCGGGCCCGATCGGCGTCGTCTCCAAGTCGGGGACCCTGACCTACCAGATCGGCAACGAGCTGAAGCAGGCGGGCGAGGGCAACTCCTCGATCGTCGGCATCGGCGGCGACCCGATCGTCGGCTCCGACTTCATCGACATCCTCACCATGTACGAGGCCGATCCGGAGACCGAGCTGATCGTGATGGTCGGCGAGATCGGCGGCGACGCCGAGGAACGCGCGGCCGAGTTCATCTCCTCCGAGGTCTCCAAGCCGGTCGTCGCCTACATCGCCGGCTTCACCGCTCCTCCCGGCAAGCAGATGGGCCACGCCGGGGCGATCATCTCCGGCTCCTCGGGCACCGCCCAGGCGAAGAAGGACGCGCTGGAAGCGAAGGGCGTGCGGGTTGGGCAGAGCCCGACCGAGGCGGCAGCGATCGCCGTCGAGACGCTGCGCGCGCTCTAGCCGCGCTCTCGCTCCCGGGCGCTCGTTCTCAGTACACCGGCTTTGGCCGCAGCTCGAGGCCGCGGACGATCGCTTCCATGCCCGCGAAGGAGTCATACGGGGTGTGGAAGATGTCGGTCGGGCTCCAAGGGGCGTTGACGACGAGGTGCATGCCGCCGATTTCGGCCCAGGCCGTGAAGGCGGTGGGGGCTTTGTCGGGGCAGCGCCTGTAGTTGCGCCTGTAGCCGCCGTAGATCGTCGCGGTGCCGCCGTTCGGCAGCGCCAGCTCCCGCGTTTCCGTGCAGTGCCAGGCGGTGAGCACGCGCGAGACCGGGGCTTCGAGGTAGAGCGGCCAGGTCTGCGCCGACCAGGAGTCGACGTGGAAGTTGTAATAGCGCAGACTGAGCACCGATCCCGGCGCTTCTTCGGTGCCGATCGACGATTCGCCCGTGGGCGCGTACGGCTTCAGCGCGTAACCGTCGAAGAAGCGGTTCGGCGGCAAGCCGTGGCCGGGCCTGAAGTCCAGTCCCAGCCAGTAGACGGGGACTTCGAGGGCGGGGTCGTCGAGCCGGACGTCGCCGTCGAAGCGTTCGGCGCCGGTGTAGGGCGTCGGCTTGCGGATGTGGGCCTGCTGGCGCCGTGCCAGCTCGGCGGCGATGCGGTCGCCTTCCGCGTATGAGTCGGCGCCGACCATCACGGTCGCGATCGTGTTGCCCGAGCGCCAGGAGAGGAAGGAGGTGGTGCGGCCGCCGTTGCGACTCTGCTCCTTGCTGTGGAAGAGGCGGGTCGCCGCGCCGATCTGCTCTGGCGCCGGCAGCTCCCGCGGCACCTGGTCCCTCATCAGTCGCCCCAGCAAGACCGGCACCACGGCCCAGCCGGCGTCGGCGGCTCGTTCGCTCTTCAGTGCCAGCACGCCGGTCCCGACCAGGGGCGGAGCGAATTCCTGGCCGGGCACCGTATAGAGGCTGTAATAGGCGCCGATGCAGCCCCTGGGGTGGTAGCGGCGGACGAACCTGGCCAGCCGCGGCGGGGTGTCCTCGGGATCGGTCAGCCGGGCACAGTAGGTCTCGTCGTTCTGCTCCTCCTGCAACGCCACGTTGAGGTATCCCGGCGGCAGGTCGGAGAGTCGGAGGATCAGCTGCGTCTGGTTGGGGTCGGCGGTACGGGCGGCGGCTGCCGCCGTGCCGCCGAGCACGACCGCGGCGGCGACGAGCAGGATCAGCGACCGGATCCGTCGCCCCGGCGCGAGCGGTCCACAGGCCTCGGTCGGGTCGGTTCCCATCGCCAAAGCCTAAGGAGACTCGCCGACGAGCGCACGAATCTGGCTCGCCAGGAGCCTGGCTTCGGTGTCGAGGCGATCGTGGGTGACGCGCATGGTGTGGTAGCCGGCGACGAGGAGGCGCGCGTCCCGCGCACGGTCGCGCTGAAAGGCGGCGCGGTGGCTGTGGAATTCCCAGCTGTCGAGCTCGACGATCAGCTTCGCAGCCGGCCAGAGGACGTCGACCTCGCTGCCGAGGACCTCGACGTTGGTGCTGTGCGGGGGCAGGTCGTAGAAGCGGCTGAAGCGTTGGAATCGCTCCTCGAGCGGTGAGCGGACCGTGGTCGCGGTGCTTGCCTGGGCGAGGAGGCGGCGGATGGGGCGGAGCGCGCGGCGGCCACAGCCCCGCTCGCACACACGCTCGACCTCGCCCAGCCGCAGCCGCTTGAGCCGGTCTGCTTCCTCCCAGGCGTGCGTCAGGCGCTGGAAGTCGGCAACTTCGGCGTAGTCGAACAGCGTCCGGGGCACACTGGTGACCGGGATTCCGCCGTGGGCGGCGTGGTCCTCAGGATGGAGGCGACCGCGGTGGATCCATATCCGCTCTCGCCGGGCGATCCCCTGGCGTCCCTTCGGAGCCGTGACGTCCACCGATCCCGGGCGCTGTCGAGCCAGTCCCCAGAGCGCTGCGGCGCTGCGATGACTCAGCAGCGACTCCTCGCCATAGGCCAGCACGGCGCCCCACCAGAAGCTGCGCTGCGTGAGGCGGGTGTGACCGACCGAGTAGACGTCTCGATGAAGGGGGTGGAGGCGCCCGTCCCGCAGTCGTCTCTCGATGGCCCGCTTCCCAAAGCCGAGCCCCGCGAGCTGTCTGAGCGAGACGACGCCATGTTGCCGAGTCGCCAGATCCGCCATCGCATTCTCCCTGGCAGAACCCGACCCAGCACCCATTCCTGCGCTCCCCCGAGGGGGGTGTCTGAGGTTATCCGCCATATACAGGCGTCAAGCTCAGACACGCCCTCGGTTCTCCCCCCGGATCGGGAGTCGCGAGGGGTCGGCGGAGCGCTGCGCGTTGCTAGGGTCGCGGGGTGATGGCGACCGACACGATTTCGTTTGCGAGGGGCGCTCCGAGCGCCGACATCCTGCCCCACGAGGCGGTGCGGGACGCGGCGGCGCGGGCGCTCGCCAGCGACTGGGAAAAGGCGCTCTCCTACGGCACCGGGATCGGGCACCCGGGGCTGTGCGAGTGGATCGCCGAGCGCCACGGCGGGATCGACGTCTCCCAGGTGATGGTCGCCAACGGCTCGCTCGAGGGTGGGGCGATGCTGTTCGAGCACCTGCTCTCGCCGGGCGACCGCGTCGTCGTCGAGCAGCCGACCTATGACCGCACGCTGCTGCTTCTGCAGCGGCTCGGAGTCGAGCTGGTGCCGGTGCCGCTGGAGTCCGACGGGCTCGATCTGGGTGCCCTCGAGGCGGCGCTCGCCGCGGGGCCGATCAAGCTCGCCCACGTCATCCCCAATGCCCACAACCCCGCCGGCTGCACGCTCTCGAGCGCGAAGCGGGCGCGCCTGGTCGAGCTCGCCGCAGAGCACGGCTTCTGGATCTTCGAGGACGACCCCTATCGCGAGCTTCCCTTCGCCGGAGAGCCGTTGGAGACGATGCTCTCGCTCGACGGCGCCGACAGGGTCATCCACGCCTCCTCCTTCTCGAAGACGGTCAGCCCCGGCGTCCGCGTCGGCTACCTGGCCGGGCCCGCCGAGCAGATCGGGAAGCTGGCGAAGCGCGCCAACGAGACTTACATCTCGCCGAACATGCTGGCCGAGTCGATCGTGCTCGAGCTCTGCCGCTCCGGCGAGCTCGACCGCAACATCGCCTTCGTCAAGGGCGAGCTGAAGGCCCGCTGCGACGCGCTGGTCGCGGCCCTGGGCGAGAAGATCCCGGAGGCCGAGTTCGTCGTCCCCGAGGGTGGCTACTTCCTCTGGCTCGACCTTGCCGAGGGGACCGACGCTACCGCGCTCCTGGCCGCCTCCAAGGAAGACGGCGCCACCTTCGTCGCCGGCCCCGACTTCATGATCGAGGGCGGCGAGAACAGCCTCCGGCTCTCCTTCGCCCCGGTCCCGGCCGATCGCGCCGCCGCGGGCGTCTCCCGCATCGCCGCGGCGCTCGAGCGCATCCGCGCCTGAGCTATTCGACGACGATCGTGCCCCTCATGAAGGGGTGGAAGAGGCAGTAGTAGGCGAAGGTGCCGCTCTTGTCGAGGGTGACCTTGGCCGACTTGCCGGAGTCGATCGGGCCGCTTTCGAAGACGCCGGGCTCCTTCGAGGTCGCAGTGTGCGCGGTGGAGTCGCGGTTGGCGAAGGTGACCGTCGTCCCCTTCGGCACGGTGATGCTCGCCGGCTTGTAGATGTAGTCCTCGATCGTCACGGCCTTGGTGCCCGTGGCGCCATCCGAGACGGCGGAAGTCCGATCGGTGCCGCCGCCGTCGCTGCCGCAGCCGAGGAAGAGAGCGGCGCTGGCAGCGAGTGAGAGGCAGGCGACACCGACCCGGGGACGGGTGGCGTGTCCCTTGCTGGGGTGGGTGGTTCCCATCTCAGCTCATACGGCCAGGCAGCCGGTTCGGATCAGGGGATTTGTCCGGGCGGCCCGCTCGTGCCGATTGTGATCCGGCCGGGACGGGGCTCGCGTAGGGAACCGCAGAAGCAAAACCCCAGCGAGGAGACGACACCATGCCCGACAGCAACGAACGCGAGAAAGCAGCGGCCCCGGCGCAGAGCGCGGTGGCGCGAGCGGTCAAGGACCCGGTCTCGCGCCGCAAGTTCATGGCCCTGACCGGCGGCTCGGCCGCGACGGCCGCCTTTCTAGCCGCCTGCGGCAGCGACAGCGGCACCAGCACCACGACCTCGACCGCGATGGGCGGCGGCTCGAGCGAAACCGCCCAGTTCGGCAAGGGCGACCTCGGGATCCTCAACTACGCGCTCACGCTCGAGTACCTGGAGACCGCCTTCTACGCCGACGTGGTCAAGAGCGGCCTCTTCAAGGGCGCCGAGCTCGAGACGATCAAGAAGTTCGGCGAAGAGGAGGCCGAACACGTCTCCGCTCTGACCGCCGCGGTGAAGGGGCTCGGCGGCAAGCCGGCGCCGGAACCTAAAACCGAATTCCCCCTCAAAAGCGCCAAGTCGGTGCTGGAACTGGCGGGCACGGTCGAGAACCTCGGCGCCGCCGCGTACCTCGGCCAGGCGGGCAACATCAAGAGCCCGGAAGTCCTGGCCTCGGCCCTGGCCATCCACAGCGTCGAGGGCCGGCATGCAGCGGCGTTGAACACCCTGCTGGGCATGCCGATCACCCCGGACGGGGCGTTCGCGAAACCGGCGACGGCCGCGGAAGTCCTCAAGTCCGTCGAACCCTTCATCGTCAGCTAACCCGGCGAGAAAGCGAAAAGGAGAAAGCAATGAGTCACGAAGAACTCGCAAATCCAGAGCTCGCCGGCGTCGAGGTCGCGCAGGACAGCGGCGATCTCTCGCGCAGCGACGTCATCCTCAAGGGCGCGCTGGCCGCCGGTGCCGTCTACGGCACCTTCATGGTCGGCCCCTACGTCCGCAAGGCGTTGGCGATGAGCGGCGGCAGCGACGTCGACATCCTCAACTTCGCCCTCACCCTGGAGTACCTGGAGTCGACCTTCTACAAGGAAGCGAAGACCCGGGCCAAGGCGAGCGGCGAGCTGAAGAGCCTGATCGGGCTGCTGGCCGACGACGAGCAGCAGCACGTCGAAGCGCTCACCGCGACGATCAAGAAACTCGGCGGCAAGCCGGTGGCGGAGCCGAAATTCGACTTCCCCTACAGCAACACGGCCGGCTTCCTCAAGCTCGCGCAGACGTTCGAGGACACCGGCGTCAGCGCCTACAACGGCGCCGGGCCGATGATCAAGTCGAAGGAAGTGCTCGGCGCGGCCGGCTCGATCGTCCAGGTCGAGGCCCGTCACGCGGCGGCGATCCGGTTGCAGAACAAGGAAGAACCGGCTCCCGAAGCCTTCGACCCCTCGCTCGACGAAGCGCAGGTGCTGAAGGCCGTCGAACCGTTCATCGCCTAGCGGTCTGACGGTCGAAACCCAGAAGAGCGGATGATGGATCGAGATGACCGTTAGGAAGGAGAAGGCGGAGCGGCTGGCCGATGAGGAGCTGATGCCGCTGATCGGGGAAAAGGACCCCGAGGCCTTCGAGGTCTTCTACGACCGCCATGGCGGCGTTGCCTACTCGCTGGCGTACAGGATCGTCGGCGAGAAGGCAGCCGCTGAGGACGTGACCCAGGAGGCCTTCATCTCGATCTGGAAGAGCGGCGCCCGCTTCGACCGCGCCCGCGGCAGCGTCCGCTCCTGGACGCTGAGCATCGTCCGCAACCGGGCGATCGACGCCCTGCGCAGCCGCGCCGGCAAAGCGCCGAAGCTGACCTTCGACGACGATGCGGTCTTGGAGCAGCGACCGTCCGAGCAGCTGACCGACGACGAGGCGATGCGGCGCGAGACCGCGACCGAGATCCGCGGCGCGCTCGGCGAGCTCCCGGGCGAGCAGTCGAAGGTGATCGAGCTCGCCTACTTCGGCGGCTTCAGCCAGTCGGAGATATCGCGCATGCTGGGGGTGCCGCTGGGCACCGTGAAGGGACGGATGCGATTGGGCTTGGAGAAGATCCGGGGAGAACTGGCGGAGGGACTGGCATGACCGAGACGAACCACGAGCGCTGGAGCGAGGACGTCGCCGCCTACCTGCTGGGGGCCCTGGAGCCAGCCGAGACGGCGGAGCTGGAGCGCCACGCCGAGGGCTGCGAGCACTGCCAGGCCGAGATCCGCTGGATGACCCCGGCCGTGAACGCGGTGCCGGAGAGCGTCACGCAGCTGGAGCCGCCGCGGGAGCTGCGCGAGCGGGTGATGGCCGAGGTGCGATTCGACGCCGAACCGGAGAACGTCTTCGCCGACGAGCCGACTGCCGCCGGGCTTCTCGACCGTGCCTACGGGTGGCTGCGGGACCTCGGCTCCGGCCCGATGGGACTGCGGCCGGTTGTCGGCTTCGCCGCCGCGATCCTGGTCGTCGCCGCGGTTGCCGGCTTCGCGATCGGCGGCGGGATCGGCTCCGACAGCGGCAAGACGAGCACGGTCGTCAGCGGCGAACCGCCTACCGGCGAAGCGCCGGGCGTCACCGCCAAGGTCGTCAGCTCCGACAGCGGCGGCACGCTCCATCTCGCCAACGTGAAGCAGATCCCCGACAGCCGCGTGCTCGAGGCCTGGGTGCAGCGCGACGGCGAAGTGGAACCGGTGGAAGCGCTGTTCGTGCCCGATCGCAAGGGTCAGGCCAGCACCGAAATTCCCGACATGGACGGGGTCGAAGTGGTGATGGTCACGACCGAGCCCAAGGGCGGCAGCAAGTCGCCGACTTCCAGCCCCTTGGTCACTATCGCCATTCCCCAGTAGGCGCGGGCCCCCGGGGGCGGCGCTCTCGCCTACCTGCCGTAGCGGTCCGAGGACAGCACCAGCTGCTCCGGGATCGCCGCCCGCGGCGGCGGCGCCGGGTCGGCGCGGACCGAGACGGTCTCGGCGACGCTGCGGCTGACTTCGTGCCCGCCATCGGCGCAGGCGATCACGACCCGCTCGCCGTCGGAGCTCTCGACCTTGCCCTCGAGGCCGGGATCCAGCCCCGCCGCCTTCAGGTAGTGCAGCAGCTCCTCGGCCTCGTTCTCGAAGCGCAGAACGGTGACCTCGGCGCCGACCTCGACGTCGGCCAGCAGCGAGCCCTGCTCGCGGATGCCCTCGACGATCGGGTGGCCGTGGGGGCAGGTGGTGGCGTCGCCGATCGCGGCGCGCATCCGCTCCTCCAGGACCGGCGACATCGCGTGCTCGATCCGCTCCGCCTCCTCGTGGACCTCGTCCCAGGGGATGCCGAGGACGTCGGTGAGGAAGCGCTCGATCATGCGGTGGCGGCGGACGATGTGGCTGGCGTGCTCGCGCCCGGACTCGGTGAAGAAGAGCGTTTTGTCGGGCTTGCGGTCGACGTAGCCGTCGTCGATCAGGCGGCCGACCATCTCGTGCACGGTCGGCGGTGAGAGCTGCATCGCGCGGGCGACGTTGGCGCCGGTCATCGGCAGCCCGGCCTCCTCCAGCCAGAACATGATCTCCAGGTACTCCTGCTCAGCGACGGTCGCGGTCTCGGCGGACAAAGCGCTCCTTTTCGAGCTCGTTGGCGGTTCCTCGATACTAATGGCCGTGGAAACGCGGATCGAGATGTTGAACGTCGGCTGGATGACCGCGGCGGTCGGCATCTGGCGCCAGGGCGAGCCCGAGCCGGAGCGGCCCGTGCGCCTTCCCGTGCCGGCCTACCTGATCGAAACCGAGAGCGAGCGGATCCTCGTCGACACCGGCCTGCACCCCGCCGCCGTGGCCGATTCCGAGGCGCACTACGGCTCCGGGCCGATCGCCTTCTTCGCGCTCGAGCAGGAGCAGTCGATCGCCGAGCAGGTCGACCTCTCGACCCTGACCAGGGTCGTGCTGACCCACCTCCACTTCGACCACGCGGGTGCCCTGGAGCTGATCCCGGACTCGGTGCCGGTCGTGATCCAGCGCGCCGAGTGGGAGGGAGGGCGGGACCGCGGCGCGATCGAACGCACCTTCTTCCTCCCCCGGGACTACGCCGACGTCCCGGCCAACCTCGTCCTCGTCGACGGCGACCACGATCTGCTCGGCGACGGCTCGGTCGAGCTGCTGAGCACGCCCGGGCATACGCCGGGCCACCAGTCGGTGCGGGTCGGCGACCTGGTGCTCGGCGCCGACGTGGCGCTCTGGGCCGGGACGCTGGACGACGGCCGCCTGCCGTCCTTCGGCGACGACCTCGAGGCGCAGGCGCGCTCGCTGGGGCGGCTGCGCGAGCTGCGCGACGGCGGCGCGACGGTGCGGCCCGGGCACGACCCGGACGTGCTGCGGGCCGGCCCGGTCTAGCGGCGTTCGACCAGGGTGGAGACGATCGCCTCGTAGAAGCCGTCGCCCATGCGGCCCTCGGTGACGGTGGCGTTGTCCCAGCGGGAGATCGCGGCGCGCAGCCCGGGGTCGCGCTCGGGCCCGTTGGCGACGACGAAGAAGCGGCCGACCGAGGCGGCGACCTCGAGGTCCTCGACCGAGTCGCCGACGGCGATGCAGTCGGCGGGGTCGTAGCCGCGGGCGCGGGCGTGGGCGGCGACCGCGGCGCCCTTGCTGACCAGGCGCGGGACCAGGTGGTAGCAGTGGGTGGGCCCGTCGATCGCCGGCATCGGCCTGCCGATCGCGCCGTTGTCGAGCAGCCGCAGGTCGTCGTCGCCGTGCTCGCCGAGCAGCGCGTTGGCCTCATCGACGTCGACCTTGCCGCGGAAGAGGTGCGAGAGGACGCGCCCGGTGTGCCAGGGCGCGTGGTACTCGAGCCGTTCGTGAAAGTGCTCGAAGAGCATCCGCGGGATCCCGCGCCGCTCGATCTGGTCGTAGATGGTGCCGTCCTCGTTCGGGCCCATCTCCCCGGTCAGGAGGGTCGTCTCACCGTCGATCGCGAAGGCGCAGCCGGCCTCGTAGACGTAGGAGGTCTGGCCCATCAGCCGCGCCGCCTCGTGGACCTGGGGCTCGCGGCGGCCGGACATGATCACGACCTCGGCCCCGGCCCGCTGGCAGGCCTCCAACCCGCGCGCCTGGGCCAGCGAGAAGCCGCCCTCGGCGTCGCGGAAGAGCGAGGCTCCCTGCCCGAGCAGGGTGCCGTCGAGGTCGGTGTAGACGCAGCTGAGTCCCATGGTTCCCGGCCGCTACGGTAGCGACGATGAACTGGCGGCTGGCTGACCGGACCCTCGACTTGGCGCAGCCGCTGGCGGCGGGGATCGTCAACGTCACCGTCGACTCGATGTTCGAGGGCGCGCGCAGCGGCACTTCGGAGCAGGCGGTGGCCGACGGACTGGCGCTGGTCGAGGCGGGCTTCGACCTGCTCGACGTCGGGGCGGTGGCGGCGAGGAGCGGTCCGCCGGTGAGCACCGAGGACGAGGCGGCGGCCCTGGTGCCGACGATCGCGGGGCTGACGAGCGATGCATTAGGCGTCTCTGGGATGACAAATGCATCGCTCGTCCCTCCGGAGGTGCCGATCTCCGCCGACACCTTCTCGCCGGAGGTGGCGCGGCGGGCGCTCGACGCGGGGGCGCACGCGATCAATGACATCTCCGGCGGCTCGAAGGAGATGTTCGAGCTGGTCGCGGAGACGGGTTGCGGCTACGTGCTGATGCACATCGAGGGGCCGCCACGGGTGGACCGGCCGTGGCGCCAGTACGGCGATGTCGTCGACCACCTCAGGGCCTGGTTCGAGGGGAGAGTCGAGCTGGCCCGCGAGCTTGGGGTCGCCGAGGAGCAGATCGCCATCGACCCCGGACTCGACTTCGACCTCAGCCCCGACCAGGACCTGGAGGTTCTGCGCCGGCTGGGCGAGCTGCGGGCGCTGGGGCTGGCGCTCTACGTCTCGCTCTCGCGCAAGGACTTCATCGGCGCCGTGCTGGCGGGCTCGTGGGAGCAGCGGCTGGCACCGGGCGAGCGCGAGTGGGGGACGGTCGCGGCGGTGGCGCTGGCCGTCCGCGCGGGTGCCGACGTCCTCCGCATCCATGACCGCTCGAGCCTGCAGGCGATGCGGGTCGCCGGCCGCATAACGCGGCCCGACGGATCTCAGGCGTCCAGCATGCGGACGTCTGAGGCCCCGCGGCGAGGCAGTTCCTGATGGCGCGCGGTGGGAGTTTGCTGGGAGAGAGCTGGGCCGTCGCGATCGAGCCGGCGCGCCGCGACGGTCGGATCGTCGCCGAGAGCGCTGACGCCGAGCGCCGCGCCCGCCCGGTCTCGCTGCCCGGCTCCCTCGACCCAGGCTTCGCCGAGGCTCTGCGCCGGGCCGGCATCGAGTCCCTCTACACGCACCAGCTCGAGGCCTGGGAGACCTCGGCTCACTCCAACCTGGTGATCACCAGCGGCACCGCCTCGGGCAAGAGCCTGGCCTTCAACCTGCCGGTGCTCGACGGCATCGCCCGCCAGCCCAAGCGCCGGGCCCTCTACCTCTACCCGACCAAGGCGCTGGCCCAGGACCAGGCGCGCAAGCTGGCGCTGCTGCGCCCACCCGGCCTGCGCGAGGCGATCTACGACGGCGACACGCCGAAGGAAGAGCGGCCGGCGATCCGCCGCAAGAACAACCTCGTCCTCACCAACCCGGACATGCTCCACGTCGCCCTGCTGCCCCACCACAAACGCTGGGGGGACTTCCTCACCAACCTCGAGTGGGTGGTGGTCGACGAGGCCCACACCTATCGCGGCGTCTTCGGCTCCCACGTCGCCAACGTGCTGCGGCGGCTGCGGCGGGTGGCGCGCGCCTACGGCTCGGAGCCGCGCTTCCTGCTCGCCTCGGCGACGATCGCCAACCCGGTCGAGCTGGCGGAGCGGCTGGTCGGGACGCCCTTCGAGCTGATCGACGACGACGGGGCGCCGCGGGCCGGGCGCGAGGTGGCGATGTGGAACCCGCCGCTGCTCGACGAGCGGACGGGGGCGCGGCGCTCGGCGCTCTCGGAGGCGGCGGACCTGCTGGCCGAGCTGGTCAGCCAGGGCGTGCGGACGATCTGCTTCCTCAAAAGCCGGCGCGGGATCGAGCTGATCCAGCGCTTCGCCCGCGAGAACCTGGAGCGGCGCGGCAAGCCGGAGCTGGCGCGGCGGATCGCCCCCTATCGCGGCGGCTACACGCCGCAGCAGCGGCGCGAGATCGAGGCCCGGCTGACCAGCGGCGAGCTGCTGGCTGTGGTCGCGACCGACGCCTTGGAGCTGGGGATCGACGTCGGCGAGCTCGACGCGGCGATCTGCGTCACCTTCCCCGGCACCGTCGCCTCGCTGCGGCAGATGTGGGGGCGGGCCGGGCGGCGCCGGCGCGGGCTGGCCGTCTACATCGCCGGCCAGGACGCGCTCGACCAGTTCTTCTGCCGCCACCCGGAGGAGTTCCTCGAGCGCCCGGTCGAGGCGGCGATCCTCGACCACGCCAACGACCAGATCGCCTCCCGGCACCTGATCGCGGCCGCCTACGAGCTGCCGCTGACCGACGCCGACGAGGACGTCTTCGGGCCGGGCTGGCGCGAGCGGGCAGAGCGGCTGCTGAGCGCGGGGGAGCTGCGCGACGCGGGCGGACGCGGGTTGCTGCCGCGGCGCAACGACTTCGTCGCCGGCCGGATCCCCCTGCGCTCGGCTTCGGCCGACTCGATCGCGGTGATCGAGCGCGAGTCCGGCGAGATGCTGGGGATGGTCGAGGCCGAGCGCGCCTTCACGACCATCCATCCCGGGGCGATCTACCTCCACCTCGGCCGCTCCTACGAGGTCGAGCGGCTCGACGTCGAGGAGCGGCGGGCGATCGTCTCCAGCTTCGACGGCGACTGGTACACGCGGCCGAAAAAGGAGACCGAGATCTACATCGAGCGGACGCGCGAGCAGCGCGAGGTGGCGGGGGTGCAGCTCAACTTCGGCGACGTCTCCGTGACCGAGCAGGTGATCGCCTTCCAACGGGTCTCGATCTCCGAGCAGGAGCCGATCGACATCGTCGCTCTCGAGCTGCCCGAGCAGAGCTTCGTCACTCAGGCGCTCTGGTACGTGCTGCCGGAGAAGCTCAGCAACGCGCTGCCGAGCGACGTTCTGCTCGGCTCCCTGCACGCGACCGAGCACGGCCAGATCGCGGTGCTGCCGCTGATCGCGATGTGCGACCGCTGGGACATCGGCGGCCTCTCCACCAATGTCCACTTTCAGACCGGCCGCTCGACGATCTTCATCTACGACGGCCACCCTGGCGGCGTCGGCATTGCCCAGCGTGGCTACGAGCAGTTCGAGCGCCTGCTCGGCGACGCCTTCCGCCTGATCGAGGAGTGCCCCTGCGAGTCCGGCTGCCCCTCCTGCGTGCAGAGCCCCAAGTGCGGCAACCTCAACGAACCGCTGCACAAGGCCGGGGCGCTGGAGCTGATGGGGCTGATGCGGGGGACGGTGCCGCGGTGAGCGAGCGGGAGCCTAGGATGGCTGACGTGTACGAGGAGTCGATCCGGGACGAGTTCACCCACCAGGCCGACTCTTACGTCCGCAGCCCGGTGCCGAGCATGGCAGAGACGTTGGGCACGGTTGTGGAGCTGGTGCCGACCGACGCCGAGGCGCGCTGGCTGGAGGTCGCCTGTGGGCCGGCGATCGTCAGTCGCGCGGTGGCTGCGCGGGTGGGCGCGGTCCACGGCGTCGACCTGACCCCGGCGATGGTCGAGAAGGCGGCTGTCGAAGCGGCCGCCGCGGGCGTCGAGAACGTCGACTTCTCGCTCGGTGACGCCACCGCGCTGGCGTTCAAGGACGCCAGCTTCGACGGTGCCGTCACCCGCTTCAGCCTGCATCACATCCCGGTGCCGGGGCGGGCGCTGGAGGAGATGGCACGGGTGGTGCGGCCGGGCGGCTGGGTTGTCGTCGCCGACCACCTCACGGATGCGGATGGCGACGCCGCCGCCTGGCACGAGCAGATCGAACGCCTGCGCGACCCCTCGCACTGGGCCTGTCAGACCCGCGAGCGGTTGCTGGCGCAGGGCGCGGCCGCCGGGCTCGAGCTCGACGAGGAGCAGGTGGTGCCGCTCGACCTCGACTTCGACGAGTGGCTGGGGCGGGGATCCGGCGGGGCGGCTGCCGCGACCCTGGTTGAGCGCCTCCTGGGCGAGGCGCCGGCGAGCGCCGAGAGCTTCCGCGTGACCGGCGAGGGCGACGGTCGCCGCCTGGCGCTGCGCTACTCGGTCACCCGCTGGCGCGTCCCTGACTAGGGCCAGAGCTCGCGCAGGGCGAGGATCGCGAAGGCGCCCGACCAGGCGAGCGGGGTGGTGGAGGTTGGAATGCCGGTGCGGGCGTCGACCCGCTCGGGCAGCGCTCCGGCCGGGGTCGCGGCGCGGCGCAGGTCGGCGAGCAGGCGCAGGGCGGCGCGGCGGTCGCGCTGGGCGGCCGCTGGGTGCTCGCCCTCTCGGGTCGCGAGCGCCGCCAGGCTCCAGGCGCTCCAGGCGGTTGGCGCGGTCCAAGGATCCACGCCCGGCCAGTCTTCGCTCGGGGTGATGCCGAAGCGGTTCGCCGGCGGTCCCGAGGCACCGACGCCGGCCAGGTGGAGCAGGGTTCTCCGCGCCGGCGGGTAGAGGAGCGGCAGCGCGAACGGCCGCACCGCCCACGCCGCCGCTGAGTCGAGCCCGGACCGCGCGTCGGGTTCGCGCATGACGCCGCGAGCGGTGACGAACTCCGACTTGAGACGCGTTTCCAGCCGCCGCCGGGTCGAGCTCGACTCATATGCAGGCGCCCGGGGTCCGGCGGCTGCCGCGACGGCGGCGATCGCGTTGGCGACGTAGCGGCCGGGGGCGCCCTCCTGGTAGTCGGGGAGGTCGCGTCGAGGTCGGGCCGGGGGTGGAGCTGGGAGACCGGCGGCGTCGGCGGCGAGGGGGACCCAGCCCACCGCGTCGCCCTGGGGCCCGCGGCCGGCCACCGGCGTGCCGTCGCCGTGGAAGCGAGCGGCGGCGCCGAGGTCGAGGTCGAGCAGGAAGTGGGCAACGCGGCGGGCCTCGGGCCGGTAGCCGACGGCGGCGTAGGCGAGCGCGGCCGTGCTCGCGTCCCGTGGCCATACGTAGGCCCAGCCGCCGCGCGCGCCCGCCGCGACGGCGCCGGTGCGGGCGTCGGTCAACGCCCACAGGGTCAGCAGCGAGCGCCGGTACATGCGCCGCGCCCAAGCCGGGGCGCCGGCGCCGAGTGGCCGAGCGCGGTCGAGCCAGCGCCGGTCCGAGCGGGCCGCGCTCTGGACTATGTCCCGCGCCGCTCGGTCGTCGCAACGAAGCCGTCTTGCCGCCCGCGGGTCGGCGACCCCGATCGATACCTGGGCGTGCTCGCCGCGAGGGGCGCGGACTCTGGTCAGGCAGGCGAGCCGCGAGCCCTGAACCGCGTAGACGATCGTCACCCGGGCCGCCCCAAATCGCGCCGTCGTCCGCACGACATTCGTCCCCGGCAGGTAGCGCTGCGCCACGGAGTCGGCCCGCCATAGCGGCTCCCC
>Ga0208998_1000041_pt1 | contig 15234 bp, 13 predicted proteins | sample MedBloCAOM2_M2_FD_187856 | JGI IMG/M metagenome (GOLD analysis project Ga0208998, IMG submission 187856) | Forest soil microbial communities from El Dorado National Forest, California, USA - Mediterranean Blodgett CA OM2_M2 (SPAdes) (version 2) | ecosystem: Environmental > Terrestrial > Soil >... | reverse complement strand
AGCCGACCCCGTAGATGCAGGAGACCGAGGCGACGATGATCACGTCGCGGCGGGCGAACAGCGCCGCCGTTGCGGCGTGGCGGAGGCGGTCGATCTCGTCGTTGATCGAGGAGTCCTTCTCGATGTAGAGGTCCTGGGCCGGGACGTAGGCCTCCGGCTGGTAGTAGTCGTAGTAGGAGACGAAGTACTCGACCGAGTTCTCCGGGAAGAACTCGCGGAACTCGTTGCAGAGCTGGGCCGCCAGGGTCTTGTTGTGGGCGATCACCAGCGAGGGTCGCTGGACCTCGGCGATCGTCGCCGCCATCGTGAAGGTCTTGCCGGTGCCGGTCGCGCCAAGCAGGGTCTGGAAGCGTTCGCCGGCCTCGATCCCGGCGGCCAGCCCGGCGATCGCCTTCGGCTGGTCCGCGGTGGGGGTGTAGGCGGGGTTGAGCTTGAACTCGGGCACGAAGATGACATTAGCTGGCGCGCTGGTTGCGCTTTTCGTCACGAAAAGCGCCCGAGCCCGGCACCTGGGAAACTGCCTCGCCGATGACCTGGTCCCGCCGCCTGCTCGCCGCCTTCTTCAACTTCACCGGGATCCTGCATTTCGCGATTCCGCGCAGCTACGAAGCGATGGTGCCGGAGCCGGTGCCCGCCAAGGAGGCGGTGGCCCTCAGCGGCGTCGCCGAGATCCTCGGCGGCCTTGCCGTCCTCCACCCCGCCACCCGCCGCCTCGGCCGCTGGTGGCTGCTGGCGCTGCTGATCGCCGTCTTCCCGGCCAACGTTCACATGGCGGTCAACCCGGAGCGGATCCGCGGGCTGGACCTGGACAAGATCCCGCGCTGGACGCTCTGGGCGCGGCTGCCGCTGCAGCCGCTGGCGATGCTCTGGGTCTGGCGCGCCACGCGCGCCTCGAGCTAGGCCGGCGAAGACCTGCCCCTCAGGGCAGGAATTCTTCGAGCAGATCAGTCGCCGGGCCGAGCAGGCTTTCGACCCCGCCCAGCGCCGAGCTGGCGTCGTTGACCAGTTCGATCGCCCGGTCGAGCGGGATTTCTTCGATCGTGCCCCGGAGCGGGCCGGCGATGATCGGGCTCAGGGCGCCGGCTTCTTCGGCGTCGTCGACGGCGCGCAGCAGGCCGGCCCGGATCGCCTTCGCCAGTTTCGCGTCATCGATGCCGTAGCGCTCCTTGAAGCGCTCGCGCCCCTCCGGGGTCGCCAGCGCCCGGGCCAGCGTCTCCCGCGTCACCCCGAGCTGACAGGCGGCGCCATCGAGGGCCGAGATCGAGAACTGGTTGGCGATTTCCTGGAGCCCTTCCGGGTTGCTCCAGGGCCGGTGCTGGCAGGGGTCCTGGCTCTTCTCCGGCGTGTAGGAGGAGCCGCCGGCGGCGAGGTAGACGCCGACCAGGACCAGGGCCGAGACGATCGAGGCCCCGACCAGGACCTTCGCCCGCCGCGCCGGACTCACAGCTCCACCCGCCGCGAGAGGACGATCGGGATCAGCGCCAGCAGGCCGAGCAGGGCGGCGATCAGGAACGAGGGGCTGAAGGCATGGGTGGCGCCGCGATTGAGCTGCTCCTGCAGTTCGTCGCGCAGCCCTTCGACGTCGGCGCGTTCGCCGGGGTCGCTCGGGAGCGGCTCAAAGGCGGGGCCGATCGTCGGCACCTTCCCCTTCTCGCCGGCGAGGCGGTCCTCGATCCTCTGCGCCAGCTCGATCTTCAGCAGCGGGTTGACCTTGGAATCGAGGATCACGGCGGTGCCGGCGTTGATCGCGTCGTCGCGCTGCTGGGCGATGTCAGCGGTGAAGACCGGGGTCAGGGCCAGCAGGCCGATGACGACGCCGGCATGGCGGGCGGAGATCGTCCAGCCGCCGTGGATCGCCTGCGGGGCGCGGCCGCCGAGGGCGGTCTCGGTCAAGGCCGAGAGCACCAGCGAGAGCCCGATTCCGACCAGGATCTGCGGCGGCAGGGTGAGGACGACGTCGGCGTGCGGCAGAAAGGCCAGCCCGGCGAGCCCCCCGGAGACGAGGATGGCGCCGGCGGCGGCGCGAGCGCGGGCGCTGGGGACCAGCGGGCCGACGCGGCTGCCGAGGATCGCCGCCAGCGGCATCGCCGAGACGACGATCGCGGCGCCGATCGGGCTCAGGCGCCAGCCTTCGATCAGCAGGAGGACGAGCAGGAAGAGGGCGGCGGCGATCGCCGCCGAGACCATCGCCAGCGCCAGGTTGGCCCGGAGATGGGGCCGCCCCGTGCGGCGCACCTCGGTCTGCAGGATTCCCGTAGCGGCCTCGTGCTTGGCGACGGCCAGGATCGGAACGGCGGCGGCCAGCGCGATCGGCACCTGGAGCAGGAAGATCGACTGCCAGGAGACGAGCTCGGTGAGGATGCCGCCGACCGCCGGGCCAAGGGCCGCCCCGGTCGCCCCGGCGCTGGCCCAGACCACGGTCGCGCGTCGCTCCGAGCCGACCGTCGCCGGCAGCAGCTCCAGCGCCGCCGTGACCGCGAGCGCACCGCCCAGCGCCTGCACGCAGCGGGCGAGGATCAGGGTCGAGAGCTCGTCAGCGACGCCGCAGGCGAGGCCGGCGCCAGCGAAGATCGCCAGCCCGACCGCGGCGGCGCGCCCAGGCCCGACTCGGCGCGCCAACAGCGCCGCCGGCACCGCCGCCAATGCCATCACCAGGTTGAACGAGATCAGCACCCAGGTGACCCCGGCGATCGAGGTGTCGAGATCGCGGTAGATCTCCGGCAGAGCCAGGACCACGACCGAGGAGTCGGCCAGGACGAGGCCGACCGCCAGGGCGAGGGCGGCGACGCGCGGTCGCGGCGCGGCGCTCATCGGTACCCCAGCTCCCGCGGGTACTTGTCCCGGTAGGCCTGCTGCTTCTCGAGAACCTCTTCCACGTAGGCGCGAGTTTCCGGGAAGGGGATGTCGCTGACGTTAAGGTCGGAGCCGCCCCACTTGTCGGCATTGACCGGGCCGGCGTTGTAGGCGGCGAGCGCGGCGGCCGCGTCGCCGTCGTAGCGGTCCAGCAGTTCCCGCAGCAGGAAGGTGCCGTAGCGGATGTTGATTTCGGGATCGGAGAGATCGTCGAGCTTGAAGGTGGTGCCGCCGCTGAGGCGCTCGATTTCTTCGGCGGCTTCGGGGGTGATCTGCATCAGCCCGCGGGCACCGGCGCTCGAGGTCGCGTCGCTGAACTTCGACTCGGAATAGATGACGGCGGCGATCAGCGCCGCGTCGACGCCCTTTTCGGCTGCCTGCTGGCGGATCACGTCCTCGTGCTTGAGCGGCAACGTCAACTCCTTCAGGGCCTGGTCGAACGCCCCGCTGGCGACCAGCACCCAGAGTCCAATCCCGACGATCGCCGCGCCGGCCCCGAACGTCAGCCAGCGACGCCGGCGGCTCCTCCGCTTCATCGCGGCAGCTTTGCGAGCAGCTCGGACAGCGCCCGCTCGAGATCCTCCACGGATCCGTTGTTGGCGATCACATGGTCCGCCCGCTCGGCCTTCTCGCCCTGGGACAGCTGGCGCGCCTCGCGCTCGTCGACCAGGGCATGGCCGCGGGCGGCCGCCCGCTCGCGTCGCACCTCGTTCTCGGTGAGGATCGCGACGGTGGCGTCGAAGGCCTTCTCCATGCCGGACTCGAACAGCAGCGGCACCTCGATCACGGCGACCTCGGTCGCGGCCGGGAGCGCGACCAGCCAGCCACCGATCCGTTCCCCGACCAGCGGGTGGATCTGCTGCTCGAGCCAGGTCAGCTGATCGGGATCGGCAAAGACGACCTCGCCGATCCGGTTGCGGTCGACCCTGCCCTCGGGGGCGATGTCGTCCCCCCAGCGCTCGACCAGGCGGCCCAGCAGCGGCTCGGAGTCCAGCAGCTCATGGACCACGGCGTCGCTCGAGAGAGTCGCGGCGCCCAAGCGTGAAAAAGCCGCCAGCGCCTCGGACTTCCCGGCCGCGATGCCGCCGGTGAGGCCGATCGTCAGCGGCATCGCCGTCTAGGAGTCGGCTGGTGCCTCGGGCTCGGACTTCTCGCCGGCGGCCTCGTCGACGTCGTCCGGCGAATCGGGTCGATCGGCGGCGGTTTCGCCCTCCTGGGCCTCGCCACCGTCCTCGTCCCCAGCAGCATCGTCCTCGTCCCCAGCACCGTTCTCGGTGGTCCCGTTCTCCTCGGCAACCGGTGCAGGATCGGCTGACTCCGAAGCCTCCTCCTCGGGCGCGAGAGACTGCTCGCCAAGAGCCTCGTCGGCTACGGGATCCCCCTCGGGAGCAGCCTCGTCCTCGGGAGCCTCCTCAGCAACCGGTGCATCCTCGGAAGCCGCCTCGGCGGGCACCTCAGACGTCTCATCCGCGGGTGGCGTGGAGGATGGCTCCTCGCCCGCAGCTTGCGAGGACGAGGAGTCGTCCTCTGCGACAGGACCCGCGGTCGCGTCGTCAGAGCCCTCGTCAGTGATGTCCCCGGAGGCCGCCGCAAGTTGATCGCCGAGGTCGCCCATCGGCATGTTCTGCCCCTCGACCCGCTTGATGCTGAGCGAGAGGCGCCGCCGCTCTTCGTCGATCTCGAGGATCTTGACGTTCAGCGTGGCGCCCGGCTCGACCACTTCGCTCGGGTTCTCGACGTGGTGGTCGGCGAGCTCGGAGATGTGGACCAGGCCCTCGACGCCGGGGAGGATTTCGACGAAGGCGCCGAAGGCGACGACCTTGGTCACCGAGCCCTCGAGCACGTCGCCGGGGCGGTGGGTGCTGATGACCCGCTGCCATGGATCCTCCTGGGTCTGCTTGAGACCGAGGGAGATGCGCTGGCGGTCGCGGTCGATGTCCAGCACTTTGATCCGCACCGTGTCGCCGATCGCGACGACTTCCGAAGGATGGTTGACGTGGCTCCAGGAAAGCTCGGAGATGTGGATCAGCCCGTCGATCCCGTCGAGGTCGACGAAAGCGCCGAAGTCGACGATGTTGGAGATCTTGCCTTCGACGACCTGGCCGGGCTCGAGGTTGCCGAGGATCTGCTCGCGAACCTCCTTGCGCTCCTCCTCGAGGACGGCGCGGCGCGAGAGGACGACGTTGTTGCGGCTGCGGTTGAGCTCGATGACTTTGCACTCGAGCGTCTGGCCCATGAACTCGTCTAGGTTGTGGACGCGGCGGATGTCGACCAGCGAGGCGGGCAGGAAGCCGCGCACCCCGAGGTCGAGGATGAGCCCGCCCTTGACGACCTCGATCACGCTGCCTTCGACCGGTTCGCCGGAATCGGCGGAAATCTCGATTTTGCGCCAGGCCTTCTCGAAGCGAGCGCGCTTCTTGGAGAGGATCAGGCGACCCTCGGCGTCCTCCTTGGTGAGGACCAGGGCGTCGATCTCCTCGCCCAGCTCGACCTCCTCGGCCGGGTCGACCGACTTGCGGATCGAGAGCTCGTTGGAGGGGATGACGCCCTCGGCCTTGTAGCCGATGTCGACCAGGACCTCGTCTTTGTCGATCCGGACGACCTTGCCGTTGACGACGTCGCCCTCGTCGAAGGAGACCATCGTCGCCGCGTAGTTGGGGACGATCTTGCCGTCTATCTGCAGCAGCAGGCCCCCGGATCCCTCGACGGGGGTTGCGGCGGGCGCAGGGGCAGTCAGTAGGTCGGTCGCGGACACGGCGGCGAATAATGGCAGAATCGAGGCCGATGCCGATCCGAGCGACCAAGCGCGGCGAGGAGCGCACTCCCCTCGACGGAAATCACGACGTCCTGATATGTGGAGCCAGCTTCGCCGGACTCGCGATCGCCCGCGAGCTCGCGGGCTCCGGCGCCGACGTGATGATCGTCGATCGCTACGAGATCGGCGAGCGCCAGACCTCCGCCTGCGGCATCCCGACCGAGTGGCTGCGGCGGCTCGGCCTGATGGACAGCGAGCGCCAGCGCTTCGCCGAGCTGGTCGTGCACACCCCCCACGGAGACGCCCGCTACAAGCTCCCCTGGACCTTCTCGACCTTCGATTACCGCGAGATCTGCCAGCTGCTCTGGCGCGACTGCGAAGCCCGCTTCGAGACCGCCAAGGTGCACGGACGGGCGCCGGCGCCCAACGGCGACGGGCGGATCGCGATCGAGACCGACCGCGGCATCATCTCCTCCCCGCTGGTCGTCGACGCGCTCGGCTGGCGGCGCATGCTGGCATCCGGCGACGGCTACCAGCCACCCGAGGCGCCGCTCTCCCGCGGGCTCGAGGTGCACCCGACCGGGACCGGTGACGACCTCGAGATCTGGATCGACCGGCGCTACGTGCCCGCCGGCTATGGCTGGTCCTTCCCGGCCCGCGACGAGCTGCGGATCGGTATCGGCTCCTTCGACCCCCGCTTTCACGTCAAGGACACCACGGTGCTGCTGACCAACGACATGGGCAAGGAGCCGAACGAGTACCAGGGCAACTGGATCCCCCACAAGCTGCGCAAGGCGACCGAGGGCGGGATCTTCTTCGCCGGCGACTCGGCCGGCCACTGCCTGCCCCTCAGCGCCGAGGGGATCAGGACCGCGCTCTACTTCGGCATCGCCCTCGGTCGCGAGCTGCGCGGCGTCGTCGAGGGTCGCCAGAGCCGCGAGCGGGCGGCCGCGACCTACGCCGCCTTCAACGACTCGCACGAGTGGAAGTTCCGCTGGCTGCTGCGGGTGCAGAAGCTGATCCCGAAGGTGCCGCCGCGGATCCTCGGGCCGGCGATCCGGTTGATGGGCAGCAAGCGCTTCGTCGACTGGTCGTTCCGCCACTACCTGAACATCGCCCCGGCGGACTTCGTCCCGCCCGCCTCAGCGAATGATCAGGAAGGTGCCCGCCAGCAGCAGGCCGACGCCGAGCAGGCGCTGCGGGCTGAGCGCGACCTGGTCCAGGCCGAACAGGCCTAGGCGGTCGATCGCCACCGAGGCGGTCAGCTGCCCGGTCACGGTCGCCGCCGCCAGTCCCCCGGCCCCGATCGAGGAGACCAGGGACAGCGCGGTGAGGACGTAGACAGCGCCCAGCAGGCCGCCGATCAGGTAGTACCAGCTGACATCGAAGGTCGAGCTGAGGCCGCCGGCCTTGCCGCTGAGGACGACGACCGCGGCGAGGGCGAGCGAGCCGACCGCGAAGGAGACCAGCGCCGCCGGCAGGCCGCCGGTCGCCTTGCCGAGCCCGGAGTTGATCGGAGCCTGCAGGGCGATCAGACCGCCCGCGGCGGCCGTGAGCAGCACCGCCAGGCCCCTATCCATGGCTCTTGGCTCGGCTCGGCGTGATCTTTGGGCTGGACGTGTGTTGCATGAGTGAGCGGTGGGAGTGAACCCCGACGCTGTCATATCAGTACCCCGCGATAGAGAGCGATCGACGCCATGCCCCCACCTCCAGCCGAGCCGCTTGCCGCCCGGGTCTTCCTCGGGCCGGCGCTGCGCGCGCAGCCCGACCGGCGCCTGGTCAAGCTCGTCCGCGAGGGCTACGAGACCGCCTTCGAGGAGATCGTCCGCCGCTACCGCCGGCCGCTCGACCGCTTCGCCGCCGCGATCGTCGGCGGCCGCTCCGAGGACGTCACCCAGGACGCCTTCTCGAAGGCGCTGCTGGCACTGCGCGGCACCACCACCGAGATCGAGCTGAAGCCCTGGCTCTACCGGATCGTCCGCAACACCGCGCTCAACGACCTCCGCGACGGGCCGCCGGCGACCGAGGAGCTGGGCGAGGCGATCCCGGGAGGACGGAGCGCCGCGGTCGAGGCCGAGTGCCGCGAGGAGATCGGCGAGCTGATGAAGCGGCTGCGGGCGCTGCCGGAGCCGCAACGGGCGGCGATCGTGATGCGGGAGCTGGAAGGCCTGAGCCACGAGGAGATCGCGGCGGCGCTGGGGGTCAGCGGCGGGGCCGCGCGGCAGGCGATCTACCGCGGCCGGATGGCGCTGCGCGACGGCTTCGGCCTGCTGATCCCGCTGCCACTGCTGCGGGTGCTCTTCGACCACGGCACCGAGGCGGCCGGGGCAAGCGCGGGGGGAGCCGTCGCCGCGACCGGGGCGGCTTCGGCCGCGAGCGGCGGCGGGGCGGCGCTCGGCGGCATCGGTGCGGCCGGCGCGCTCAAGGTCGGCCTGGCGACGGCTCTGGTCGCCGGCTCGGTCGGAGCCGGAGTGGCCCTGCAGCACGATCGCGGCGGCGACGGTGGCGCCTCCGGCCCGGCCGAGGCCTCGGCGGCACAGTTGCCGGTTGGCGAAAGCCGGACTTCTGCGGCCTACGGGGCGCCTGATGACCCCCACCAGCCGGCAGCTTTGATCGGCGCCGGCGAGGGTCGCGGGCACAGCGGGCGGGGCTCGGGCGCCGGCGAGAACCGCGGGGATCGGCGTGGCGGCAACAGCGGCAGCTCCGGCGGCAGCGGCCTCGACGACTCCTCCCACGGCAGCGGCGGCTCCGGCCCTGACGACAGCTCCGGAAGCGGGGGACACGGCTCACGCCACGGTGGGGGCTCCGACTCCGAAGACGACGGCGGCGGCGGCGAAAGCCACTCAGGCGAGGGCAGCTCAGGAGGGAGCCATTCCGGCCGCCATAGCTCTGGCGATTCGGGCGACGGATCCGGCAACGGCGGCGACGGCGGTGGCTCTGGCGGCAGTGGCAGCGGCGAGAGTTCGCACGGCGGATCCGGCGGCGGCGACTCGGCCGTACCCGGCAGCGACAGCTCGGGGAGCCCAGGCAGCGACGATCGCGGCGGCCAGGAACCAAGCGACGATCCAGCTCCGGCGGTCAGCCCACCTCCTATCACCGAACCGCCTCCGGTGGTCGATGACAGCGGCTCCGGGAAGAGCGGCTCGGGGAGCGGCGGCTCCGGCTCGGGTGGCGGCGAAGACGATTCGTGATCTTCGCGGCCCGCTCGGGTTGCAGGGGTGAACGTGTCCAGCTTCGACAAAGGAGGAACGGCATGAACCGCTCCAAGAACAGACGAACCCGCCTCGGCGGCCTGCTGGCGATGGCGCTCGGCGCCCTCGCCCTGCTGGCGATGCCCGGCATCGCCGCCGCCAAGGACGGCAACCACGACCGCATCCCGGATCGCTGGGAGAAGCGGCACCATCTCTCGCTGAACGTCAATCAGGCTGGCCGCGACCAGGACGGCGACCACCTGCGCAACCGTGGCGAGTTCCAGGCCGGCGACAACCCGCGCGACGACGACAGCGACGACGACGGGGTGATGGACGGCGAGGAGAACGCCGGCACGATCGCTTCCTTCGACGCCGCCAGCGGCAAACTGGTGATCAACCTCTTCAACAAAGACATGGTCAGCGGTCTGGTCACCGCCGAAACCGAGATCAAGTGCGAGGGCGTCGACGATTCCAGCTCAAGCGCTAGGGCCAGCTCGGGCGAGCCCGAGCCCGGTGACGACCATGGCGGCCAGGGCGAAGAGCCCGGCGACGACAACGGGGGTCACGGCGAAGAGCCGGGTGACGACAACGGCGGCAGTGACGACTCGGGGCCCGGTTCCGACAACTCCGGGCCCGGTGACAACGACGACAACGGCGGAGCTGTCAACTGCACCGCCGCGGACCTGATCCCAGGCGCTGTCGTCCAGCAGGCCGAGCTGGAGATTCAAAACGGCGCTGCCACGTTCCACGAGGTGGAGCTGGGACACGCCAGCTAGGCAGGGTCACTTGGCGGTGAGCCAGTCGGGGCCGACGCCGACGTCGACCTCGAGCGGCGGATCGAGCTGGTAGGCGGCGCACATCTCGCGCCGCACCAGCTCGGTCGCGCCGTCCATCTCCCCCGGCGGGCCCTCGAAGAGAAGCTCGTCGTGGATCTGCAGGACCAAGCGCGTCTCTCCCCCGGTCTCAGCCAGCGCCTTCTGGCAGCGGACCATCGCCACCTTGATGATGTCGGCGGCGGTGCCCTGAATCACCGTGTTGACGGCCAGGCGCTCGCCGAGACGGCGGGTGTTGGAGTTGCCGGAGCGCAGCTCGGGGATCTGGCGGCGGCGCCCCATCAGCGTCGTCACGTAGCCCTGCTCCTGCGCATTCTCGATGATCTCCTCGCGGAAGGCGCGGACGGCCGGGAAGCGCTCCAGGTAGCGGGCGACGAATTCCTCGCCCTCTTTGCGGGGGATGTTGAGGCGGTCGGCGAGGCCGAACCCGGTCAGCCCGTAGACGATCCCGAAATTGACCATCTTCGCCTTCGAGCGCTGGCCGACGTCGACCTCGTCACGGCCGATCTCGAAGACCTCGGCGGCGGTGGCGGCGTGGACGTCTTCGCCGGCGTGGAAGACGTCTTTCAGCACCGTCTCGTCGGCGACGTGGGCGAGCACCCGCAGCTCGACCTGGCTGTAGTCGGCGGAGAGCAGCTGGGCCCCCGGCTCGGCGACGAAGCAGGCGCGGACCGGGCGGCCGATCTCGGTCCGGATCGGGATGTTCTGCAGGTTGGGATTGGTGCTGGAGAGGCGCCCGGTCGTGGTCGAGGCCTGGTTGAAGGTGGTGTGGACGCGGCCCGTCCCGGGGTCGATCAGGTCCGGCAGCGTGTCGAGGTAGGTGTTCTTCAGCTTGGTCAGCTCACGCCAGGACTCGATCTTCTCGATGATCGGGTGCTCGTCGCGGATCTGGGCGAGGACGCGGGCGTCGGTGGAGAACCCGGTCTTGCCGCGGCGCTTGCGGGTCAGCGCCAGCTTCTCGAAGAGGATGCGGCCGACCTGCTGCGGCGAGCCGATCGTGAACTCCTCCTCGGCCAGCTCGAAAATCTCCTTTTCGAGGGTGTCGATCCGCTCGCCGAAGCCGGCGCCGACCTCGGCCAGGCGCTCGCCGTCGAGCTTGAGGCCCTCGCGTTCCATCGCCGCCAGCACGTGGACCAGCGGCAGCTCGACCTCGCGCAGCAGCGACTCCAGGCCCAACTCCCCGATCCGCGAGCGCTGGACCTCGGCCAGGGCGACGACCAGGCGCGCCTCCTCGGGTGGGTCGAGCCCGGCCTCGACCTCCTCGCCGAGCGCCAGCTGGCCGTCGTCGTCGGCGGGCGCGGCGGCCCCCTCGGCCAGCCCGATCCCGGCGTCGGCGGCCAGCTCGGTCAGCTCGTAGGTGCGCCGCTGCGGCTCGAGCAGATAGGCGGCGAGCATCGTGTCGTGGTCGATGCTCAGCTCGGTGCCCTCGCGGGCGGCGGCGGCCAGCAGGCCGTGACGGCCGCCGCCCAGCGACTTGGCGTCATGCGCGAGGAAGCCGCGCCCGGCCAGCGCCACCGCCAGCTCGTCGTGGCTGCAGGAGCCGACGAGAATGCGCTCGCCTTCGGCCCCGGCCCAGCGCTCGCCGTCGATCGCCAGCGCCACCGGGCCCTCGCCGAGATCGGCCGGGCTCCCCTCCTCGACCTCGACCCGCAGCTCCTGCTCGACGCTGCGGCCGGGAACGGCCTCGCCCTCCGGCAGCGCTTCTTCCAGCCGCTCGAGGACCGCTCGCAGCTCGAACTCGCGCATGAACTCGCGCAGGGTGGCGCGGTCGGGCTCGGATTCCATCGCCGCCGCCAGGTCGACGCCGGTCTCGATCTCGTACTGCAGCGTCGCCAGCTCCTTCGACATGCGGGCATCGTCGGCGTGCTCGGTCAGGTTCTGCTTGCGTTTGGCGCCGGAGATCTCGTCGACGCTTGCCAGCACCTTCTCCAGCGAGCCGAATCTCTGCAGCAGCTGCGAGGCGGTTTTCTCGCCGATCCCGGGAACTCCGGGGATGTTGTCGGAGGTGTCGCCGCGCAGGCCCATCAGGTCGGTGATCGACTCGGGTGGCACGCCATAGCGCTCGAGCACGGCGTCGCTGTCGTAGATCTTGGTCTCGGTGATCCCGCGCGAGGTGCTCATCACCCGAACTCCCTCGCCGACCAGCTGGTAAGCGTCGCGGTCGCCGGTCACGACCATCACCTCGATTCCCTCTTCGCGCGCCTGTCGCGTCAGCGAGGCGATCACGTCGTCGGCCTCATAGCCTTCGACCTTGACGTTGGTGTAGCCGAAGGCATCGACCAGCGGCATCAGGTGCGGCCACTGCTCGCGCAGCAGGTCCGGGCGCGGTTTGCGCCCGGCCTTGTAGAGGTCGTAGGTGACCTCGCGCCCCGACATCCCGGCGTCCCAGGCCACGACCACCCCCTGCGGATGGTGTTCGTCGATGATTTTGACCAACATCGAAGCGAGCCCGTAAATCGCGTTGGTCGGCCGCCCGTCGCTGGTCCCGATCGACTCGGGCAGCGCGAAGAAGGCACGGTAGGCGAGCGAGTTGCCGTCGATCAGGAAGAGCTGGGGTGCATCGGCCACGGGCGCCACTCTATGAGGCGAGGCCTATGCGGGCCGACGGCGTGGCGGCAGCTCTATGGCGCGCGACGCAGCCCGCCGGAACTCGAGGTCTCCGCCGGCGGCGACATCAGGCCCACGCCGGGCGCGAAGCGACCAACACGGGAGGCGTAATCCTGGAAGTCGCGGCCGTGCAGGAGCAAGAGGTGGGGCTCCTCGACGAACCTGACCAAGAGCTCGACCCAGGCCCATAGGAACACCAAGCCAAGCAGGAAGAGCACGTTGGGAAGCATGAGGACGAAACCGACCACCGTGAGGATGGTGAAGCTGTAAATGGGATTGCGAGCAAGCGTGAAGATGCCGCCGGTGACCAGCTCGGTGCGGTCCCCCGGATCGACGCCCACTCGCCAGGCGTCGCCCATTGCCAGCTGCGTGCCGAAAACGAGCACGATTCCAAGGCCGGCGAGGATTACCCCCAGCAGGTTGGTGGCGTGGCCGTCGAGGGCGTCGACCGGCTTCGCCAGGCCGAGCAGAGTGAAGATTGGCGCCCAGAGGACGAAAGCGACCCCGATGAGGAAGAAGATTCCCGCCCGCCCCTCCGGAGAGCGGAGCCCGCCACGGGGGCGGTGAAAGCCGCTCGAACCGGTGCGCTTGATCTGAATTGCCACGCGGACCCCAACCGTCAAGCCCCCGAAGAATACGACGAGGATCAGTGCGGTGAGAGCCATTGGTTGAGTGGACGGCGACGGGGCGCAACGCACCCGCTTCGACCGCATCCAAACCTAACACCCAGGGCACTCTATTTAGCCACGGAAGTGATCAAAACCCGAGCAACCAGCAGCCGACCAGGACAGCCATCAGAGCGGTGGCGACCACCAGCCCACCCAGATGCCGGACAGGCGCGGGCCTAGCGCCGCGGCAGCTTGACCTGGTGCTGAAGCTTCTGCGCCGCGCCGGTCGAAGGCAAGAAGTTCAGGCTCAGGCGCACTCGCAGCGACCTTTTCCGGAGCCGACGGAGGACGGCGCCCGTCAACTTGCAGCGGACCTCGACAGCGCCAGCCGCGGCGACGTCCGCCCGCAGCGGAGCACAGGCGCTGACCTCTCGCTTCCCCCATCCGGTCCGGCCACGCAGAACCACCTGGCCGGCGCTGGGAACGGCGAGACGCAGGCGCAGGAATCCTTTGCCGATGCCGGTCCGCTCGAGGCGGACGGGGGAGATCGAGCTCGGCGGTGGGGCGTCCGGGCCAGCGGGCCCGGCCCCCGCGGCGGCACCACCGGTGTCCGAGTCACGCCGCTGAGTCGGGGGCGGACATGCCTGCGGTTCTGGCGCCGGCGGCGGAGAGACCCCCAGGAAGGCGGCCAACTCGCCCGGCCGGTCGGCGATGAAATCCCGGGTCGAGCCGACGGCGTCGGCGATCTGCCCGCGGCTGAAGGGAACCCGTTCGGGATACGCGGCCGACTTTTCCGCGGCTTCGAGCTGCTGCCACGGCTCCAGTCGCTCTGCCGCACAGCGGACCGAGTCGTCGAGGTCGATCCCGTTCAGGGCCGGGAGAGTCGTCGCCAGCGCCTGGCGATAGGTCGCTTTGCATTCGGCGTCGGCCACGCAGTGGCTGAACAAAGCCCCCCCGGCATCTTCAAAGCCGAGGTGTTCGGCCCAGGTCCCGTCGGTGCCCGTCGGCAGCATTTGAAAGCGGCCATCCACATCGCTGTAGAGGTAGAAGTTGTTCGGCTGGTATTCGGTCGCACGGCCCGAGTAGCCGTCCCAGTGCCCGACATACTTCTCGGTCGCCCACATCCTCGTCATCTCGCCAAGATCGGCCAGCGGCGCGACCGCTGCGGAGAACGAAGGACTCGAGGAGCTGACCGCGGCGACCAGCGCTTCGAGATCGCCTTTTTCCTTCTTTTTCCCCTCGTCGACTTCGAACCGTTCGACCCGGTCAGGGGTCACGTCGGCCCCGTATTCGCCCTCGTAGAGGTGCTGTGGCGGACTGAGGAACGGCCCCAGCTGCTTTTCCAGCGCGATCTTGTCCTGGGTTTCGATGTTGAGATGAAGGCCGAAGCTTTCGCCGTTGACCCGCAGGTAGGCGAAGCCGACGTGAGGAGACGGCACGTCCAAGGCCTGGAAAGCCTGGTAGGCGGCGGCCTCGTGGACCATCGAGGGGTCCTCGACCATGTTGTTCAGGGTCATCTTCTCGAGCCCGAGGAAGGTCTGGCCTTCGACGAAGGCGTCGAACTTGATCTTGAAAGCGGCCTTCTGGGCGAGAGTCCGGAGCGAGCCGAGGGCGTTGCCCTTGAGCCTTACCCCTACTTCGATCGGCGCCGTCAAAGGCCCGGCGGTGCCGGGTGCTCCGTCGGTTTCGGCGATCGCGAAGGTCCCCGGCACGTATTCGTCCTCGGGGTGTTCTTCGAGCGTTTTCCACGAGGCCGGCGGCAGCGTCAGGTCGATTTCGGAGATCGTGCGCGGCGAGTACATCCAGTCGGCGGGGCTGTCGGCGGCAGCCGCCGGCGCCCCAGCTGCCGCGAGGAAGACCACGGCTGCCGCAAGCGCGGTCAGGCGTCCGAATGCGGATTGAGCGGCAGAGGCCATCGCATACATAACCGCCGTGGTTCCCGTTTGCTTCCGCGTCGAACCTCGATTCCCTCAGCCCGGGCGAGCGAACGAACGGGCGCGGGCGAGCCGCTGCCCCGAATCTGATTCGATAGCCGCGATGGCCGTCAGCGCCCAATACAGCGTCACGATCCGGGTCGAGCTCGACGCGCGGCAGGAGCCCCTGGGCAAGCTGACCGCGGCGATCGCCGGGGCCGGCGGGCAGCTGCAGGGGGTCGACCTGGTCCCCGGGGCCGGGCCGGAGGGCAAGCGGGTGCGCGAGTTCACGATCGACGCCTCCGACCGCGAGCACTGGGAGAAGATCCTGCGGGCGATCGGCTCAACCCGCGGCGCCCGCGTGCTCGACTACGTCGACCGCACGATGCAGATGCACCGCGGCGGCAAGATCGACATGCACAACAAGTACCCGGTGAAAACGCGCGACGACCTCTCGATGGCCTACACGCCCGG
>Ga0208998_1000040_pt1 | contig 15596 bp, 14 predicted proteins | sample MedBloCAOM2_M2_FD_187856 | JGI IMG/M metagenome (GOLD analysis project Ga0208998, IMG submission 187856) | Forest soil microbial communities from El Dorado National Forest, California, USA - Mediterranean Blodgett CA OM2_M2 (SPAdes) (version 2) | ecosystem: Environmental > Terrestrial > Soil >... | reverse complement strand
GGCAGCTAACGTATCACCAGGCGCACTTGAGTGCCTATCTTGAACGTGTAGGCGTCGCCGCGGCGACGCTGCAGTGGGAGCTTTATGGGTCGTTGCCCGCAACCGATTTTAGCGCCAAGCGCCGGCGCATAACCCGCCGTTACGGAGCCCATTGATGTCGTTCGGCGCACGAATCTGGTCAATGCTGCTGGGTTGGGGTGCGGTAGGCGTGGCCTACACGACCGGCCGTCTGCTTCCCGGCACGCCGACCCTCATTGCCGAGACGAGTATCGACCGGCTGATCCCCTTTAACCCGGCGGCTGTGTGGCTGTATCTATCGTTCTTCCTGCTGGTGCCGTTGGCATTCCTGACTGCCGACGCTTGCCGTGTGCGCGGTCTCACCCGGTCGATGCAACTCTGCGCACTCGTGTCCGGCATCGTCTTCGTGGCGTGGCCGACAACGCTCCACTATCCGCCGATACCGCCGGACCTCGCCGGAGCCTCGCTGCTGCGGGCGCTAGTCGACTCTGATTCTTCCCAGAACTGCTTTCCGTCGCTGCACGGTGCGCTGACCGCACTCTGCGTTACCGCGCTGTGTAGCCGCAGACGGCCGATAGCAAGCGTCCTCGCCGCGCTGTGGGGCGTGTTTATCGCCTGGTCAGTCATACAGACGCGCCGTCATCTCGCGATCGATCTCGGCGCCGGCTTGGCGCTTGGTCTTGCCTGCGGACGGCTGACTGCGTATTCGTACCGCATTCGCGATCGTCGAATCCGCATGCGCGCAATTCACGCTTCGTCGGAGTTGGAAGCCGATGGCGCGTTCGAGACCAAACTGGAAAGGAAATCATGAATTCAATGGCGCTTCCCTTGCTTGGCATGGCCGCGTGCGTGCTACTGGAATTGTATTTCGCACGCGCAAAAAGGGGCACAGCAATTCCGTGGCGAGACGTAGTACTGAATCTCAATTCCGGACATTTGCTGATGTGGTTGTTCAGGGGTGTGGAAATCGCGGCGTTTGCGTGGATACTTGCGCAAGCGAATCTGCACTGGCTCGATCACTGGCATCCGGCTGCTGTGTGGATCTTTGCATTGTTCGCATGGGACCTGGGTTTTTACTGGATGCATCGCTTGCACCATACGTTCGGCGCGCTCTGGTCTGTGCACGTCGTGCACCACGAAGGCGAGCACTTCAATCTGTCGCTGGGAATCAGAAATTCATGGTACTCATCTCTCACGACGCTGCCGTTTACCGCAGCCCCTCTGGCACTTGCCGGCGTGCCGCTGGACGTTTTCGTGGCTGTATCGACGCTCCATTATGCCGTCCAGTTCTACAACCACAACGGCATTGTGGATCGATCGGGGCTGCTGGAACGCTTGCTGGTCACGCCGGCGCATCACCGTGTTCATCATGGTCAGAACCACGAGTACCGTGACCGCAATTTCGGAGGCACCTTCCTGATCTGGGACAAGCTGTTCCGTACGTTTCAGCACGAGCTGCCCGGAGTGCCGATCCGCTATGGCATATCCAGTCCGACGCTCTCGACGAATCCGTTCTGGGTGAACACTGTGCCCATCCTTCGTTATGCTCGCCTGCGCGTGCCGCGTTTCACCGCGGCACGACGGGTTCATGTGCCGGAAGGAGTCATCGGCGGCGGTGGTTTGCTGCTGTTTGTTATTGCCGCCTACTACATTCATCGTGAAGGAACGTGGTCAGGGCTCGGACAGCCTGCCTTCTTCACACTGATTGTCACGGCAACCGTCGCGCTGGGCGGAATGTCGGACGGTCGCGGCTGGTGGGGTATCGCGAGCTGGATAGTCATCGCCGTGGTATCGCTGATCGCGCTGCCCCTCTATTTTGGACTCTGCGACACGACTGGGTTGGTGCTCCTGGGCGCGTTCCTCGTACACGGTGTGGCCGCCGCCGCCGCCGTCGCGATGCGGCGTCCCGCCATGGAACATAGTTTTCCAAAATTTGATAAGAATGCCTAACAAAATCACGAAAGCGGTACGAACGTGCGCACTACCCGCCGGGTTCACCCGGCACGCGAGCACTCATGCCTACACCTGAAATCCGCCGCCGCGACCTCGATTTCAATATGAGGGACGACATTCCCGTTCATTGGCTTGACCGTGAATGCCACGTCACGCGCTTTTATGATGCAATGTCGATCATGTTTCCGGAAGGTGAGCGCGCGTTCATCGAGAGCGTGTGCCTCTATCGTGATCAGATCGCGGAAAATGCAAGTCTTGCTGACGAAGTAGCCGCTTTTATCGGTCAGGAAGCGACCCACCGTCGCGAGCATCAACGATACAACGAGCGACTCGCCGCGCAGGGTGCCCCCGTCGCCGCGCTCGAGCGGCGCGTCAGTGAACAGCAGGACTTCGCGCGCCGGCATCTGTCCCCCATCGGTCGCCTTGCGATTACGATCTGTCTCGAACACTTCACTGCCATGCTCGCAGACCAGATTCTCAGGCACCCGGCCTGCATGAAAGGCGCAGACGCAAGGATGAGTCGCATCTGGCGTTGGCATGCAGTAGAGGAAACAGAACACAAAGGTGTGGCGTTCGACGTCTTCACACACGCCATTCGAAATCCTGTTGCGCGCTACCTGTTACGTTGCACGTCCATGCTTTGTGTCACGCTTGTGTTCACTTCGCTCGTATGGCGTTTTGCGTTCAGTCTGGTCAAACATGATCGCCGCGTACGTGACTGGCGCGGTTGGGCAAAATTGCTTCGCTATCAGTTCTTGTCGCCTGGATTGCTTTCGCGCATCGTGCCGCTCTGGCTTGCCTGGTTCGTCCCGGGCTTTCATCCATGGCGACACGACAACCGCGCACTGCTGCGCGAGGTGTGCAGGGAATACGATGCGGAGGCCAATGAGACGCATGCTGACTTCTAGGCGCCCTGTCATCCGGGCGTCAGTCGTCAGTTATCCGTTGCGGTGGTACCTCGGCTTGTTATTGCCGATACCGTTTTGCGTATAAACGCTGCCAATTGGTCGAGCACCTTGGGGCGGCCGGGACTCGGTGCGGCGGGATCCTTTCTTGATCGGCATGGCCTGCCCGAGGTCGGCGCATGCCTGTTATCTGACGCTCGTTCTCTGCGTTACATCTCTGCGTATTCCTCGACCAAATGGCGAACGCTCGCGTAAAGCGCGCTTTGGATGTGGATGACTTGGTAAAATCGGTCCACTCACGCTCTGGCGCACTCCGTCTTCTCCATGTCCCGTTCGCTCGAAATTCTCAAGGAAGTATTTGGCTACCCCGCGTTTCGGGGACAGCAGGGCGATATCGTCGATCATGTGGCCGCCGGCGGGGACTCGCTCGTGCTGATGCCGACCGGCGGCGGTAAGTCTCTGTGTTATCAGATTCCCGCTTTGTTAAGGCGCGAAGCCGGGTTCGGCGCCGGGATCGTTGTGTCACCGTTGATTGCATTAATGCAGGATCAGGTGGCCGCGTTGAGCGAAGTCGGCGTGCGTGCTGCGTGCCTGAATTCGACACTCACGGGGGCCGAGGCCGCCGCAACTGAGCGCGCGTTGCGCAACGGGGAAATCGACCTTTTGTACGTGGCCCCGGAGCGACTCATGACGCCCCGTTTCCTCGAGCTGATCGAGAGTGTGCGCATTGGCTTGTTCGCCATCGACGAAGCGCATTGTGTGTCGCAATGGGGGCACGATTTCCGGCCGGAATACATCCAGTTGTCGGTACTGCATGAGCGGTTTCCTTCGGTGCCGCGGATCGCGTTGACAGCTACCGCCGACGCCATTACGCGCGAGGAAATCGTGCATCGCCTGGCTTTGGATGATGCGCGTATTTTCGTGTCCAGCTTTGATCGGCCGAACATCCGGTATCGGATCGTGGAGAAAGACAATGCGCGCGCGCAACTGCTCGATTTCATTCGCGCCGAGCATACGAATCCGGACAAAACTACTGACGCTGGCGTGATTTATTGCTTGTCGCGACGCAAGGTCGAAGAAACCGCGGACTGGCTCAAGAGCCAGGGCGTACGCGCGCTGCCGTATCACGCGGGGATGGAGTACGAAATCCGTCAGCGGCATCAGGAAATGTTCAAACGCGAAGAGGGCATCGTGATGTGCGCGACGATTGCTTTCGGCATGGGTATCGATAAACCGGACGTGCGCTTTGTCGCGCATCTGGATTTACCCAAGAGCGTGGAAGGCTATTATCAGGAAACCGGGCGCGCGGGCCGTGACGGCATGCCGGCGAACGCATGGATGGCGTACGGCCTGGGTGACGTGGTCCAGCAGCGCAAGATGATCGACGAATCCGACGCGGACGATACCCACAAGCGTGTGCAAGGAGGCAAGCTCGACGCGCTGCTTGGGCTGTGCGAAGCGGCGTCGTGCCGGCGCGTACGCTTGCTCGGCTACTTCGGCGAGACCAGCGAGCCCTGCGGCAATTGCGATACGTGTCTCGAGCCGCCCGAATCGTGGAATGCCACCCGTGAGGCTCAAATGGCCCTGTCCTGCGTGTATCGGGCGCATAAGGCCAGCGGGTTCCACTTCGGTGCGGGTCATCTGATTGACATCCTGCGTGGCAGTCGTTCCGAGAAATTGCTTCAACGCGGTCATGAAAAGTTGTCCACGTTCGGACTTGGCGCGGCGCTGTCAGAGCAGGAATGGCGCGCGGTGTTTCGCCAATTGGTGGCGTTCGGCTATCTCGCTGTCGACCACGATGGGTTCGGAGCACTGATTCTCACTGAGGCAAGCAAGGCCGTACTCAAGGGGGAGCAGAACGTTACGCTGCGCAAGTACGTGAAGCCAACCCGCTCCCGGCAGTCGTCTAGCCGAACCGGCGAACGCGCGGATCCGACGGCCGGCATGTCGCCGCGCATCAAAGCACGCTGGGAAAGGCTCCGCGCGTGGCGTGCAAGCATGGCGAAGAGCGACGGCGTGCCGGCCTACGTGATTTTCCACGACGCAACGCTCGCCGAGATCGCCCGCAACGAGCCGGATTCCATTGAAGAACTCAGCCAGATTCCAGGGATAGGCGCCCGCAAACTTGAGCGTTTCGGCGACGAATTGCTTGAAGTCGTTGGTGCGAACTAACTTTTTAACGGCCTGAGCAAGCCGAGCAACGCCCAAGCTGTTGACCGCATTAGGAATTTCAGATTATGATGCTAGGTTCTCGTTCTTGGTTCGCCCGTCGGTGGTCCAGCAACGGAAGTTCGATACGTGACCGTTTTGCTTTGCCCGAAGCGGAAACGTCGATTTTGATCAATTTAGGAATAGACAATGCCAACCATCAATCAATTGGTTCGCAAAGGCCGCGCTTCAGAAGTAGTGAAGAGCAAGTCGCCGGCTTTGCAGGACTGCCCCCAGCGTCGTGGAGTGTGCACTCGCGTGTACACGACGACGCCGAAGAAGCCGAACTCGGCACTTCGTAAAGTTGCAAAAGTTCGTCTGACGAACGGTTTCGAAGTTATTTCGTACATCGGTGGTGAAGGCCACAACCTGCAGGAACACTCGGTTGTGCTGATCCGCGGCGGACGTGTGAAAGACTTGCCGGGTGTGCGTTACCACATGGTTCGCGGCTCGCTGGATACCCAGGGCGTCAAGGATCGTAAGCAAGCTCGCTCGAAGTATGGTGCGAAGCGCGCTAAGGCTGGCAAGTAAGCTTTTTGCCGGTCAGGTTGTACAGGTTGCCCGTAAAGGGCGTTCAAGCGGTGGTGCCGGAAACGCCGGTGCTGTCGAGTAAGTGGTCACCCGGCCAAGCTGGTTAGTCGATAGATAGATCGGGTTTGTTGGTGACCGCGGGGCTGATATGGCTCCAACTGAAAAATCAAAGGAAGAAACATGCCGCGTCGTCGCGAAGTCCCCAAACGGGACATTTTGCCGGATCCGAAATTCGGCAACGTAGATGTAGCCAAGTTCATGAACGTGATCATGCTGTCGGGCAAGAAGTCGGTTGCCGAGCGTATCGTTTATGGCGCTTTTGAACAGATCCAGACCAAGGGTGGCAAGGACCCGCTGGAAGTGTTCACGGGTGCGCTCAACAACGTGAAGCCGGTTGTGGAAGTGAAGAGCCGCCGCGTTGGTGGTGCGAACTATCAAGTTCCAGTGGAAGTGCGTCCGTCGCGTCGTATGGCATTGGCGATGCGTTGGTTGCGCGAAGCTGCGAAGAAGCGCAGCGAGAAGTCGATGGCCCTGCGTCTTGCAGGTGAGCTTTCGGAAGCCGCGGAAGGCCGTGGCGGCGCGATGAAGAAGCGCGACGAAGTTCACCGGATGGCAGAAGCCAACAAGGCGTTCTCGCACTTCCGCTTCTAAGGCTGTATTTAGGCCTCCCGACCTGGGACGAACGGAAAAACCTCCGGGCGGGTGCGCTTACCAAGCGCCTCGCCCGTTTGTGTTAGGACGCGACTGGCATGTGTCGGTCGCGTCGACCCAATTAAGGATTCAAAGTGGCTCGCAAGACACCTATCGAGCGCTACCGAAATATCGGTATTAGCGCTCACATCGACGCCGGCAAAACGACGACGACCGAGCGCATCCTGTTTTACACGGGCGTGAACCACAAAATCGGTGAAGTTCACGACGGCGCAGCAACGATGGACTGGATGGAGCAGGAGCAGGAGCGCGGCATCACCATCACGTCGGCAGCAACGACGGCCTTCTGGAAAGGCATGGCTGGCGATCGCCCCGAGCACCGCATCAACATCATCGACACTCCGGGACACGTCGACTTCACCATTGAAGTTGAGCGTTCCATGCGTGTGCTCGACGGTGCGTGCATGGTTTATTGCGCTGTGGGCGGCGTTCAGCCCCAGTCGGAAACTGTATGGCGCCAGGCCAACAAGTACAAGGTTCCCCGTCTCGCGTTCATCAACAAGATGGACCGTACCGGCGCGAACTTTTTCAAGGTTTATGACCAGCTCAAGCTGCGTCTGAAGGCAAACCCGGTTCCCGTCGTGGTGCCAATCGGCGCAGAAGACACGTTCACGGGCGTGGTCGACCTGATCAAGATGAAGGCGATCATTTGGGATGAGGCGTCCCAAGGCATCAAGTTCGAGTACGAAGAAATCCCGGCTGCATTGCTCGATACGTGCAACGAGTGGCGCGAAAAGATGGTCGAAGCTGCTGCCGAAGCCAACGAAGACATGATGAACAAGTACCTCGAAACGGGCGAGTTGTCCGAAGAGGAAATCGTAAAGGGTCTTCGCGACCGTACGATCGCTTGTGAAATCCAGCCAATGTTGTGCGGCACCGCGTTCAAGAACAAGGGCGTGCAACGGATGTTGGACGCCGTGCTCGACTTCTTGCCTTCGCCTATCGACATTCCGCCGGTTCTGGGCGAACTGGAAGACGGCGCGCGCGAAGAGCGTCGTGCAGCTGACGACGAAAAGTTCTCGGCACTCGCGTTCAAGATCATGACTGACCCGTTTGTCGGCCAGCTGATTTTCTTCCGCGTGTATTCGGGTACGACCAAGTCGGGCGACACGCTGCTGAACGCGACCAAGGACAAGAAAGAACGTCTTGGCCGTATTCTGCTGATGCACGCGAACCAGCGCGAAGAAATCAAGGAAGTGCACGCAGGGGACATCGCTGCCGCGGTTGGTTTGAAAGACGTGACCACCGGCGACACGCTGTGCGATCCGCTGCATCCGATCGTTCTGGAACGCATGATTTTCCCGGAACCGGTGATTTCGCAAGCTGTAGAGCCGAAGACCAAGCCTGACCAGGAAAAGATGGGCCTTGCGCTTAATCGTCTGGCTCAGGAAGATCCGTCGTTCCGCGTTCAAACCGACGAAGAGTCGGGCCAGACCATTATTTCGGGTATGGGCGAGCTGCACCTTGAAATTCTGGTTGACCGCATGCGGCGTGAATTCGGCGTTGAAGCAACCGTTGGCAAGCCGCAAGTTGCGTATCGCGAAACGATCCGCGGCAAGGCTGAAGACGTTGACGGCAAGTTCGTCAAGCAGTCGGGCGGACGCGGCCAGTATGGCCACGTTGTCATTACGCTTGAGCCGAATGAGCAGGGCAAAGGCTACGAGTTCCTGGACGAGATCAAGGGCGGCGTGATTCCGCGCGAGTACATCCCGGCTGTGGACAAGGGCATTATTGAAACGCTGAAGGCTGGTGTGCTGGCAGGCTTCCCGGTGGTGGACGTCAAGGTTCACCTGACGTTCGGTTCGTACCACGACGTTGACTCGAACGAAAATGCATTCCGCATGGCCGGTTCGATGGCGTTCAAGGACGCAATGCGCAAGGCAAGCCCGGTCATCCTCGAACCAATGATGGCTGTGGAAGTCGAAACACCTGAAGATTACATGGGCAACGTGATGGGCGATTTGTCGAGCCGTCGCGGTATCGTCCAGGGTATGGAAGACATGATTGGCGGTGGCAAGATCGTGCGCGCTGAAGTCCCGTTGTCGGAAATGTTCGGCTACTCGACGTCGCTGCGTTCGGCGACGCAAGGTCGCGCTACGTACACGATGGAATTCAAGCACTATTCTGAAGCTCCGCGAAACGTGGCAGAAGCGATCATCAACGCGAAATCCAAGTAATTCGGTAAGCCAGAAGTCTTTAACCGATCAACAAATTTGAAAGAAGGTAATCATGGCAAAAGGTAAATTCGAACGGACCAAGCCGCACGTCAACGTAGGCACGATTGGTCACGTCGACCATGGCAAGACCACGCTGACGGCAGCCATCGCGACGGTGTTGTCGAAGAAGTTCGGCGGCGAAGCGAAGGCGTATGACCAGATCGATGCGGCGCCGGAAGAAAAGGCACGTGGCATTACGATCAACACGGCGCACGTTGAGTACGAAACGGCAGCGCGTCACTACGCGCACGTTGACTGCCCGGGCCACGCCGACTATGTGAAGAACATGATTACGGGTGCAGCGCAGATGGACGGCGCGATCCTGGTGTGTTCGGCCGCAGACGGCCCGATGCCGCAAACGCGTGAGCACATCCTGTTGGCTCGCCAGGTTGGCGTGCCGTACATCATCGTGTTCCTGAACAAGTGCGACATGGTGGACGACGCTGAGTTGCTGGAACTCGTTGAAATGGAAGTGCGTGAGCTTCTGTCGAAGTACGATTTCCCGGGCGACGACACGCCGATCATCAAGGGTTCGGCCAAACTGGCGCTGGAAGGCGACACGGGCGAGCTGGGCGAAGTGGCGATCATGAACCTGGCCGACGCACTGGACACGTACATTCCGACGCCGGAGCGCGCCATCGACGGTTCGTTCCTGATGCCGGTGGAAGACGTGTTCTCGATCTCGGGTCGCGGCACGGTGGTGACGGGTCGTATCGAGCGTGGCGTGGTTAAGGTCGGCGAAGAAATCGAAATCATCGGTATCAAGCCGACGGTGAAGACGACGTGCACGGGCGTGGAAATGTTCCGCAAGCTGCTGGACCAAGGTCAAGCGGGCGACAACGTGGGTATTCTGTTGCGCGGCACGAAGCGTGAAGACGTGGAGCGTGGCCAAGTGCTGGCCAAGCCGGGTTCGATCACGCCGCACACGCACTTCACGGCTGAAGTGTATGTGTTGAGCAAGGACGAAGGCGGCCGTCACACACCGTTTTTCAACAACTATCGCCCGCAGTTCTACTTCCGTACCACGGACGTAACGGGTTCGATCGAGTTGCCGAAGGACAAGGAAATGGTCATGCCGGGCGACAACGTGTCGATCACGGTGAAGCTGATCGCTCCGATCGCGATGGAAGAAGGTCTGCGCTTCGCTATCCGTGAAGGCGGTCGTACCGTCGGCGCCGGTGTCGTGGCCAAGGTTCTCGAGTAAATCGAGCAAAGCCAGAAATTGCTCGATAGTCTGTAGTTTTCGGGGTTGGCGAAATCGCCGACCCCAAAATGGTTTAGGGGTATAGCTCAACTGGCAGAGCGTCGGTCTCCAAAACCGAAGGTTGGGGGTTCGATTCCCTCTGCCCCTGCCACAATCTTGCGTCTCCGGGCGCTGCTTAAGGTGTTATGGCGAATCCTTCCGTCGAAACTGTAAATACTTCCGGCGACAAGTTGATGTTGACCGCGGGCGTATTGTTGGTCTTGGCCGGGTTCGTAGGTTTCTTCTGGCTGAGTGGCCAGGAGTGGTACGTACGCGGCGCCGCGCTGGCTGTCGGTTTGATCGCGGGTGTTGCGGTCGGTCTTCTCTCCGCACCGGGAAAGGGCTTTATCGCCTTTGCCAAAGATTCGTACAAAGAAGTCCGCAAGGTGGTGTGGCCGACGCGTAAGGAAGCCACGCAAACCACGTTGGTGGTGTTCGCATTTGTGCTGATCATGGCAATCTTCTTGTGGCTTAGCGATAAGTCAATTGAGTGGGTGATATTCTCGGTAATTCTGGGTTGGAGATGATATGAGTGAAGCACCAGCATCACCGAGCGGAAAACGTTGGTATGTCGTGCACGCCTACTCCGGTATGGAGAAGAGCGTGCAACGTGCGCTTCAGGAGCGCATCGACCGCGCCGGCATGCAAGATCAATTTGGTCAAATCCTCGTCCCGACCGAAGAGGTTGTGGAAGTGAAGGGCGGTCACAAGTCGGTGACAGAGCGTCGTTTCTTTCCGGGCTATGTGCTCGTCGAAATGGAAATGACGGACGAAACATGGCATCTGGTAAAAAATACTGCCAAGGTGACCGGTTTTGTTGGTGGGGCGCGTAATCGTCCGAGCCCGATCTCTCCGCGTGAAGTGGAAAAGATCATGTCGCAGATGCAGGAAGGCGTGGAAAAACCGCGTCCGAAAACGCTCTTCGAAGTGGGCGAAATGGTTCGGGTCAAGGACGGTCCGTTCACGGATTTCAACGGCAACGTTGAGGAAGTGAACTACGAGAAATCGCGGGTCCGTGTATCTGTGACCATTTTTGGACGCTCGACCCCGGTTGAACTGGAATTCGGCCAGGTCGAGAAGGTTTAAAAGCATTCGTTTTTCGCCGCGCTCGAAGTGTCAACTTCGTAGCGCGGTTCGCGCTTACAGCCCGCGTTATGGCTGTTGAGGAGCGTCAGTAGCCGTTTTTGGCGAGCGCGCGTTATCACTCACCGAACGCTAACGCGTTCTGCAGAGGTTTTCAACATGGCAAAGAAAATCATCGGCTTTATCAAACTGCAGATTCCTGCAGGTAAAGCCAATCCGTCACCGCCGGTTGGGCCGGCACTGGGCCAGCGCGGCCTGAACATCATGGAGTTCTGCAAGGCGTTTAACGCGCAGACTCAAGCGATGGAGCCGGGTCTGCCGGTGCCGGTGGTTATTACGGCATTCGCGGACAAGAGCTTCACGTTCATCATGAAGACGCCGCCGGCTACCGTTCTGATCAAGAAGGCAGCGGGTATCGCGAAGGGTTCACCCAAGCCGAATGCTGACAAGGTCGGTAACATCACGCGCGCTCAAGCTGAAGAAATCGCTAAGACCAAGATGCCTGACCTGACGGCAGCGAATCTGGACGCAGCGGTTCGTACGATCGCGGGCAGCGCCCGTTCGATGGGCATCACCGTGGAGGGCGTGTAAATGGCTAAGCTTTCTAAGCGTCTTAAAGCGTTCGCCTCCAAGGTCGATCGTATGAAGCTGTATCCCGTTGACGACGCTCTTTCGCTGGTCAAGGAATGCGCAAGCGCCAAGTTCGATGAATCGATCGACGTTGCTGTGCAACTGGGCATCGACGCGAAGAAGTCGGACCAAGTGGTTCGCGGTTCGGTCGTGTTGCCCGCAGGTACCGGCAAGTCGGTTCGTGTTGCTGTGTTTGCGCAAGGCGAAAAGGCTGACCAAGCTCGTGCAGCCGGCGCAGAAATCGTTGGTATGGAAGACCTGGCTGAACAAGTCAAGGCCGGCAACCTGAACTTCGACGTTGTGATCGCTTCGCCGGACACAATGCGCGTGGTCGGTACGCTCGGTCAGATTCTCGGCCCGCGCGGCCTGATGCCGAACCCGAAGGTCGGTACGGTTACGGCTGACGTTGCTCAAGCTGTTCGCAATGCAAAGGCTGGTCAGGTTCAGTTCCGCGTCGACAAGGGCGGCATCATCCACGCAACCATCGGCCGTGCTTCGTTTGAGCCGGCGTCGTTGCGCAAGAATCTGTCGGCACTGGTGGAAGCCCTTCAAAAGGCGAAGCCGGCGACCAGCAAGGGCGTTTATCTGCGCAAGATCGCATTGTCGAGCACCATGGGTGTCGGCGTGCGCGTAGATCACTCCACGCTCTCGCAGTAAAGAATCATGTCCACGTTCACGCGATTTCGCATGAGCGTGGGTTAAGGGCTTTGGGCGGTTGTGAGCTGAAGTTGGCAAGCAACCGGTTGTCAAAGACCGTTGGCGGAAGTGCAGCAGTTGGGCGTGACCTTAATGTAAGCCAACGCAGATGGCGAACCCGGAACAGTTTTGGTGTGGTTGAAGTCGGTTGTCGCGTGCCGTGAGGTGCGCACCAGCCGGTCGAAATACTCCTGACAGGTCGGACGCCGTTGTTGAACGCGGTGCGCTAAGTTGGCGCATCGAATCTGGAGGTTTAACCGTGCCACTGAACAAAGAAGACAAGCAGGCAGTTGTCGCTGAAGTCGCCGCGCAAGTCGCGAAGGCTCAGACGATGGTGCTCGCTGAGTATCGTGGAATTGCGGTTGGCGATCTGACCAAGCTGCGCGCAAAGGCTCGCGAGCAACAAGTGTATCTCCGCGTGTTGAAAAACACGTTGGCGCGTCGCGCCGTGGAAGGTACGCCGTTCGCTCCGCTGGCCGAGCAGATGACTGGTCCTCTGATCTACGGCATCTCGGAAGATGCAATTGCTGCTGCCAAGGTTGTTAACGACTTCGGCAAAACCAATGACAAGTTGATCATCAAGGCCGGTTCCTACGAAGGCAACGTGATGGACAAGGCGGCTGTGCAAGCACTCGCCAACATCCCGAGCCGCGAAGAACTGCTCTCCAAGCTGCTGTACGTCATGCAAGCTCCTGTTGCCGGCTTCGCGCGCGCTCTGGCCGCGCTCGCTGCGCAAAAGGGTGGCGGCGCTGAAGCTCCGGCTGAAGCTGAGCCGGAAGTTGCTGCGTAACGTACTGCGCTTGGTTGCCTGGTTAGGCTTACAAGATCGCTGGCTGTATCCGAATTCAATTTAGGAGTATTTCAAATGGCAATCGCAAAAGATGACATCCTCGAAGCAGTAAGCTCGATGTCGGTTCTGGAATTGAACGAGCTGGTCAAGGCGTTCGAAGAGAAGTTTGGCGTGTCGGCTGCAGCAGTTGCAGTTGCTGGCCCCGCTGGTGCTGCTGCTGTTGTTGAAGAGCAGACCGAGTTCACGGTGAACCTGGTCGAAATCGGCGCAAACAAGGTGTCGGTGATTAAGGCTGTTCGCGAACTGACGGGTCTCGGCCTGAAGGAAGCGAAGGACCTGGTTGACGGTGCACCGAAGCCTGTTAAGGAATCGGTGCCGAAGGCCGCTGCTGAAGAAGCGAAGAAGAAGCTGGAAGAAGCAGGCGCGAAGGCTGAAATCAAGTAAGTTTCACTGCGCTTTGCTAAGGCTGGCGGTCTATGACCGCCGGCCTTTTTCTGCTTTGTGGGAACAATGTTTTAAGTCGCCGGTTTCGGTAACAAGAACCTCATAGAAGCCAAAGAAAAACATCGGTAGGACAATTTTGCCGATTCTTTTCTTTGTCTTCTGAAGCGACTGCAGAAGGCAAGTTTGGTCGGGTAGCGGGAAACATAGGCATCCGCTGCCGTCAGCCAGCGGTTGGTAGCGGCCAACCACCAAGCTTCTAGGCTCGTTCGCCCCTCCCTGGGCGTATGACGAGTCTCAGTCGGTGAACACCGGGTCGTGTCATCGAGGTATCCCGCCTCGGCAACGCCCGCCGTGATTCGGAGATCGTATGCAATATTCCTTCACCGAGAAGAAGCGTATTCGCAAGAGTTTTGCGAAACGCCCCATCGTTCACCAAGTTCCCTTCTTGCTGGCAACCCAGCTTGAATCATTCAGCACATTTCTGCAAGCCGAGACCATCGGGACTCAGCGCAAGGCAGAAGGACTGCAAGCAGCATTTTCATCGGTCTTCCCGATCGTTTCGCACAACGGTTTTGCGCGTCTCGAATTCGTCAGCTACATGCTCTCGCCGCCGGCATTCAACATCAAGGAATGTCAGCAGCGCGGCCTGACGTACTGTTCCGCCTTGCGTGCCAAGGTGCGCCTGGTGCTGCTCGACAAGGAATCGCCGAGCAAGCCGGTCGTCAAGGAAGTGAAGGAACAGGAAGTCTACATGGGCGAAATGCCGCTCATGACGCCGACTGGTTCGTTTGTTATCAACGGCACGGAACGCGTGATCGTGTCCCAGTTGCACCGTTCGCCTGGTGTGTTCTTCGAGCACGACAAGGGCAAGACGCACAGCTCGGGCAAGCTGCTTTTCTCGGCTCGTATCATTCCTTACCGTGGTTCGTGGCTCGACTTCGAATTCGATCCGAAGGACGTGCTGTATTTCCGCGTCGACCGCCGCCGGAAAATGCCTGTGACTATCTTGCTGAAGGCCATCGGCCTGACGCCGGAACAGATCCTCGCGAACTTTTTCGTATTCGATAACTTCGCTTTGATGGGCGAAGGCGCGCAAATGGAATTCGTGCCGGAGCGTCTGCGCGGTGAAGTAGCGCGCTTTGACATCCAGGATCGCGAAGGCGCCGTCATCGTCCAGAAGGACAAGCGGATCAACGCGAAGCATATTCGCGACCTCGAAGCTGCCAAGACGAAGTTCATCTCCGTACCGGAAGACTATTTGCTCGGCCGCGTACTGGCAAAGAATGTGGTCGACGGTGAAACGGGTGAAGTGATCGCGAACGCCAACGACGAGATCACCGAAATGGTGCTCGAGAAGCTGCGCGAATCGAAGGTCAAGGACATCCAGACGCTCTACACGAACGATCTGGATCAAGGTCCGTACATTTCGTCGACGTTGCGTATCGATGAAACCGCCGACCGCATGGCTGCACGTATCGCGATCTATCGCATGATGCGTCCGGGCGAACCGCCGACCGAAGAAGCCGTCGAAGCGCTGTTCAACCGTCTGTTCTACAGCGAAGACGCATACGACCTGTCGAAGGTCGGTCGTATGAAGTTCAATCGCCGCGTGGGCCGCGACGAGATCGTCGGCAAGATGACGCTGGAAGACGACGACATCCTTGCGACCATCAAGATTTTGGTCGAGTTGCGCAACGGCAAGGGCGAAGTCGATGACATCGATCACTTGGGCAATCGTCGCGTGCGTTGCGTAGGTGAATTGGCTGAGAACCAGTTCCGTGCGGGCCTCGTGCGCGTGGAACGGGCTGTGAAGGAGCGTCTGGGTCAGGCTGAAAGCGAAAACCTGATGCCGCACGACCTGATCAACTCGAAGCCGATTTCGTCGGCCATTCGCGAGTTCTTCGGTTCGTCGCAGCTGTCGCAGTTTATGGACCAGACCAACCCGCTGTCGGAAATCACCCACAAGCGCCGCGTGTCGGCACTTGGACCGGGCGGTTTGACGCGTGAACGCGCAGGCTTCGAGGTCCGCGACGTGCACCCGACCCACTATGGCCGCGTGTGCCCGATTGAAACGCCGGAAGGCCCGAACATCGGCCTGATCAACTCGCTCGCGCTGTATGCGCACCTGAACGAGTATGGCTTTCTCGAAACGCCGTACCGCAAGGTCG
>Ga0208998_1000039_pt1 | contig 17782 bp, 14 predicted proteins | sample MedBloCAOM2_M2_FD_187856 | JGI IMG/M metagenome (GOLD analysis project Ga0208998, IMG submission 187856) | Forest soil microbial communities from El Dorado National Forest, California, USA - Mediterranean Blodgett CA OM2_M2 (SPAdes) (version 2) | ecosystem: Environmental > Terrestrial > Soil >... | reverse complement strand
CCAAGGCGGGGGCAGACATCATCACCCTGTCGGGCTTCGAGGGCGGCACCGGCGCCGCCCGCCAGCACGCCCTGCGCCACGTCGGCCTGCCCTCGGACATCGGCACCCGTGCCGTGCACCGGGCGCTGATGGAGGCCGGGTTGCGCAACCGGGTCGAGATCTGGGCCGACGGCGGCTACCGGACCGGCCACGACATCGTCAAATTGCACTGCCTCGGCGCCAACCGGGTCGGCTTCGGCACCCTGGCGATGGTCAGCCTCGGCTGCACGATCTGCCGCGGTTGCCAGCTCGACACCTGCCACGTCGGCATCGCCACCCAGATCGAGACGGTCGAGGAAGCCGATGCCCACGGGCTGAAGAAGTTCACCCCGCAGGAGGTCGACCTCGCCGCCGAGAGCTGCGCCCGCTTCTTCGCCTCGATGGGGGAGGAGGTCAAGCAGGTGGTGGCCTCGCTCGGCTACGAACGCGCCCAGGACCTGGTCGGCCGCTACGACCTGCTGGAGCAGACCGCCGCCCACGACAAGGTCGACCTGGCACCGCTGATCACGCCGCTGGAGGAGTTCCTCGACCTCGAACCGATCGACCTGCCGGCGGTGGAGACCGAGGACGTGCGGGCCGAAGCCGGCCTCGTCGTCGCCCGGCCGATCCGGATGGGGGAGAAGCAGGCGTCGACCCAGATCGCCGCCCTCGCCGGCGACATCTGCCCCGGTCGCACGATCCACGAGGAGTTCCCGCGCGCCACCGACGCGGACGACCGCGTGCTCGGCACCGAGCTGGCCGGTGCGATCGCCCGCTCGCGGATCTTCGAAGACGGCCCCGAGCCCAACGACGAAGTCCTCGCCAGCCTCGAGTTCAACGGCGGCTCCGTCGCCGGGCAGGGCCTCGGCGCGTTCAACGCCTACGGCGTCGCGATCCGGATCGAGGGCGGCGCTCAGGACGGCGTCGGCAAGGCGATGCTGGGCGGCTCGATCGCGATCCTCAAGGGCAAGGGGGCCAGGGGCAAGCGCGTCAACGGGTCGGTCGGCAAGTCCTTCGCCTACGGCGCCCAGCGCGGTCGCCTCTATGTTCAGGGCTCGGCCGACTCGCGCTTCTGCATCCGTCTCTCCGGCGCCGACGTCGTTCTCGCCGGCGAGCCCGAACACGAGATCGAAGACAGCCGCGGCACCATGGTCGACCGCGCCAACGCCAAGGGCTTCGCCTTCGAGTACATGACCTCGGGCCGCGCCCTGGTCCTCGGCGATCTCGGTCCCTGGGCCTGCGCCGGCATGACCGGCGGCCGCGTCTACGTCCGCCACAACGCCTTCGGCATCGACCGCGACGCGATCACCCGCCGCCTCGGCGAGGGCGCCAAAGTCACGCTCAAGGACCTCGACGCCGAGGGCCTGCTCGACATCGACGACCTCACCCAGCACTACGCCCGGGAACTGCGTGCCACGGGCCAGGACGGGGAGGCCGACCGGGTGCTCGGGCTGGCCGCCGACGCGACCAGCAACTTCCTGATGATCGTGCCGCAGAAGGTCCAGGCGGACCCGAGCATCTCGACCGAGTAACAGTCACAAGGGGCTCGGCGGCTCGGTGCGGAGCTCGGCCAGGCAGGCAGTCGAATCCGTTTGACTGCTCCGCGGGTCTCTCTTGTACGGATAACTTCCAGCAGAGAGGAAGAGATGAAGATTACGAAGACCACTCCCGCGACCGCGGCGGCCTCGATCCACAAGAGCGGCCTGGCGCCCCAGCTCCTGATCCAGAAGTCGACTTGACTCGACCGCCACCGCCGTCGCGCGGCACTCGCGGCGACCGAGGGATTACTGCCGGCTAAGCAGGTCCGCGATCGCCCGCACCTCTTGCAGCAGGCCGTCGAGCATGCGCTCGGTATCGCTGTGGATGCGGTACTCGGCGGCTTGGCGGTCTGCCTCGACCTGGTCGATGCGGTGCTCGAGCAGGCGGGTGCGGTCGTCGATCTCGCGGACCGAGCGCTCCAGCTTCTTCTCCGTCTTGCGGACGCGCTTCCTCACGTAGAGACGGGTTTCTTCGCGGATGCTGGCGAGTTCGCGCTCGACCTCGGCGTTGATCGGCTGGCCCTGCTCGGCCAGCATCTCTTCGACGCCGAGGCGGACTCGCTCGATCTCCTCGTGCAGCTCGGCGCGGGCGCGGTCGGCGGCTGCGGAGATTCCCGGCGCGCCTGACGGCAGCGAGGGATCGACCGGGTTGGGAGCGGCGTTCACAGCGGCAATCCTAGGGACGGGGGTGGCCGGAACGGGAGGGCTAGAGCTTCAGCGCGTAGAGGCTGTAGTGGCCGATCGTCAGCTCGTCACCGTCGTTCAGGGGCCCGAACTCGACGTTCTCGCCGTTGAGGAAGACGCCGTTGAGGCTGCGGTCGTCGAGGACCCGCATCGGCTTCCCGGTTTCGGCGACGACGAGGGCGTGGCGGCGGGAGACGCTGGGGTCGTCGAGCCTGAGGTCGGCGTTGGGGCTGCGGCCGATCCGGGTCCAGCCGTACTCGACCGGGAAGGAGACGACCTCGCCGTCGTCGCTCTGGAAAGCGAGGCAGAAGCCGGAGCTCGCCTGCTGTCCCTGGCGCGCCCGCTCGAGCCAGCTCGGCGGCTCGTGCCTGTCCGGCGTCTGGAATTCGCTGGTGGTCGAGTGGTCCTGGCGCGACTCGAAGATCGAGTCGCGACGGTACTCCGAGCCGCCGCAGCGCGGGCAGTCGGGAAGCTCGTCGGTCTCCTGCATCGAGAGCTGAGAGCCGCAGCCGAGGCAGAAGAACGTCCCCTCGCCGGGGGTCGCCCCGGTCTCGTAACGGTGGTCCGCTGGGCTGCTGCCGATGCTGTCGAAGATGGGTGGCCTCCTCCTTCGTGCGGCTTTGTGCCGCTTGGAACGATCCTAGCGCGCCCTGTGCGCTGCGTCACTCAAATTGGACCGATGTGGTGGTGACCGGGCGGCGGCCGAATAGAATCGCGCCGCGATGGGTCCGCTTCGTGCCGAAACCGAGATCGACGTCCCGCGCGAGCGGGTCTTCGAGCAGCTCGCCGACCTCGCCGCCCGCCCGGCCTTCACCGACCACTTCCTTTCCGGCTTCCACCTGACCCGGATCGAGGCGACCGGGGTCGGCGCCGGCGCCAGATTCAGGGTCGAGGCACCGCTGCGCTCGATCTGGATGGACACGACGATCGTCGAGCTCGACCCACCCTTCCGGATCGTCGAGCGCGGCCAGGGCGGCCGCGTCAACCGCATCCCCACCCACACGGTCTGGGAGCTGACCGAGGGCCCCGGCTCGCTCACTTCGGTGCGGCTCTCGCACTGGACCGAGCCGGGCCACCTGGACCGCGGCCTGGAGCTGCTCAGCGCCGGTTCGGTCTGGCAGGAGCGAAGCTGGCGGGAGGCGCTGAAGCGGCTCCGAGACGGGCTCGAGTCGGGCGTCTGGGAGGGCAACCCGATCGTCGTCGCCGGCGGCAACCGCTACGCGACCGGCATCCCGTAGCGCAGGCAAATAGACTCTCGCCGCCGATGTTCCTGAACCGCAGACTCGCCTATCCGCTGCTCGCCGCCCTGGCCGTCGTCGCCCTCGTGGTCGGCGTCTCCGCCTGCGGCTACTCGAGCGACTCCAAGGACGTGGTCGAGGGCGAGCCGGTCGAGCTCGGCGACCTCTCCTTCAACGTCTCCTTCTCGCGCTACCTGAACCTGAACGACACCGAGGACTCGGCCTACCTGGTCGGGCAGCCGGCGCCGCCCAAGGGCTCGAACTACTTCGCCGTCTTCTTTGAGGTCCAGAACGAAAGCGACGATCCGCAGACGCTGCCGTCGACGCTGACGATCACCGACGCCGAACACACCAGCTACGACGTCCTGCCGAGCGAAAGCGTCTACGCGCTCGACTTCGGCGGCGAAGTCGAATCCCAGGAACAGATCCCGGTGCTCGACTCGACCGCCCAGCAGGGCGCGATCGAGGGCGCGGTGGCGATCTTCCTGCTGCCTGAAGAAGTCTCCGCCAACCGGCCGCTGACGCTGCATATCCCGGGCGCCGACGGCGAATCGGCCAAGGTCACGCTCGACCTCTAGGCGCGGGGCCCGGTCCGGCTAGAGGCCGGCGGAGAGGACTTCGGCCGCGGCCGGCGCGGCGACGTCGCCGCCGGCGGCTTCGGCTTCGATCAGCAGCACCCCGATCGCCAGCTTGGCCTTCTCGGCCGGGGCGAAGGCGGCGAACCAGGCGTCCTTGATCTGGGTCGGGTTTTCCGATTCCTCTTCGCCTGGCTTCGGCCCCAGCTCGGCGGTGCCGGTCTTTCCGGCGACCTGCGCCTCGGGAATCGCGCCGGCGGTGCCGGTCCCTTCGGTGACGACGCCGACCATCAGTTCGTTCAGCTCGGCGGCGACCTTCTTCGACATCGCCCGGGTCGCCTCGGCGTGGGGGCGGAGCTTCTTGTTGGCGACGACCGAGGTCGGCTCGTGGACGCCGCCGTTGGCGATCGTCTGCGCCACGCTCGCCATCTGCAGCGGCGTCGCCAGCACTTCGCCCTGCCCGATCGCCGAGACGCCGAGGTCGATTTCTTCGCCGATCTCGGTCGGGATCGTCGATTCCGGCAGTTCGGCTTCGCGCACCAGCTTCGGCGCGTAGAGGGTGGGGGGCGAGTTGAAGCCGAAGCTTTCGGCGGTGGCGACGAGTTCGTCGTTGCCGATCTTCGGGCCGAGTGGGGCGAAGTCGGCGTTGCAGGACTCGGCGAAGGCCTCGCGGAAGGTGCCGCCGCAGTACTCGCCGTTGGCGTTGTTGAGGAAGCGCCCGCCGACGTTGACGCCGTTGGTGATTTCGAATTCGTCGTCGAGCGAGACGAGGTCGTTCTTCAGGGCGGCGATCGTGGTGACCATCTTGAAGGTGGAGCCCGGGGGCTGGGGCGCCGAGAAGGCCTGGCCGGCGAGGGCGCGGACGTCGCCGTTGCGGGAGTCGAGCACGGCGATGCCACCGGACCGCCCGGCCAGGGCGGAGACGGCAGCTTCCTGCAGGTCGGGATCGATCGTCGTCTTCACCGGAGCCCCCGCTCGCGGCTTGGCCTCGGCGAGGACGCGCGGGGCGGTGCCGCTCGCGCCGAGCGCCAGCAGCTTGCCCCCCGGCGTCCCGGCGAGACGGGTGTTGAAGGCGCGCTCGAGGCCGCTGATGCCGACCGGGGTGTCGGCGGCGAAGCCATGGCGGGCCAGCTTCGGCAGGTCCTCTTCGCCCGCCTCGCCGACTTCACCGGTGACGTCGATCGCGGCGGTGCCGAGCGGGTGTTCGCGTTCGGTCGCCGGCCCTTCGGCCAGCGGAGTGCCGTCGGCGGCGAGGATGGCCGCCCGCGGCGCCAGCTCGATTTCGCTTTCGAGCCGCTCGCCCCGGCGCAGGCCGGGAAAGACGAGGCTGGGGCTCCAGTCGATGCCGCCGTCGGCGTAGGGGAGCTCGAGCTCGTCCTCGGAGCGGCCGAAGGCGACCGTGGAGAAGGCGATCGGCACCGGCACCACGGTCTCGCCGTTGCGCGAGTCGGGGTCGTGGGTCGAGCCCGGTTCGAGCCCGCGCAGCGTCGCCACCTGGGCGGCTTCGCGGTAGGCGACGACGAAGTCGTTGAGTTCGATCGCGGCCTTCGAGGCCGGGTTCAGCTCCTTGTACATGGCGGCGAAGTCGTTCGCCGCCCAGGCCGCGGCGAAGCGCCCGGCGGCGTCCTTTTCGGGTGAGCCCGGAGCCCCCGCGGCGGCGCCGAAGGTGAAGGCGACCACGGCGATGACGGCGAGGGGAAGCGTGCGGGTGACCAGGCGACGGCGCCGCTCCACCTCGGGTGCAATCTGGCTCACTGAGTGAAAGGTAATAGAGCGATCCCCCGCATGCTTCTATTCATGGGTGACTGTTCTGGATTGGGCCATCGTGGCCTTCACCCTCGCGCTCGGGCTGTGGGGCTACAGACAGGGTTTGATCGTCGGCGCGATGACCCTGCTCGGCTTCGGGGCCGGAGCCTTCATCGGCGGCCGTCTGGGGCCCCTGGCGCTCTCTCAGGGCGCCGAGTCCCCCTACGCGCCGCTCTGCGCCGCCCTGGGAGCGCTGCTGGCCGGGGCCCTGGCGGCGGTCGCGGTCGAGAGCGTCGCCCTGACCCTGCGAGCGCGGGTGATCCGGCGCCCGGCGCTGCACCTGGCCGACGGCGCCGGCGGGGCGGCCCTGATCGCCTCGGTCGCCCTCGGCCTCGCCTGGGTCTTCGGCTCGGTGGCGCTGCACGCGCCGGGCACCGCGCGCCTGCGGGCCGACGTCCAGGAGTCGTTGATCCTGCGCAGCCTCAACCAGGTGCTGCCCCCCTCCGGGCCGGTCCTCAACGCGCTCGACCGGGTCGACCCGGCGCCTTCGGTCACCGGCCCGGCGGCACCGGTGGCCCGGCCCGGCGCGGCGATCGCCACCGATCCCGACGTGCTCGGCGCCGGCGGCTCGGTGGTGCGGGTGCTGGGCACCGCCTGCGGGCTCGGCGTCGAGGGCTCCGGCTGGGCCGTGGAGCCGGGGCTCGTCGTCACCAACGCCCACGTCGTCGCCGGCTCCGACGACACCACCGTCACCACCCAGGGCGGAACCGAGCTGGACGCGACCCCCGTCTACTACGGCCCCGAAGACGACCTGGCGCTGCTGCGGGTGGGGGCCGACCTGCCGACCCTGCCGATTTCCAACCAGCGCGACTCAGGCGCCGACGCCGCCGTCCTCGGGTATCCCGAGAACGGTCCCTACTCGGTGGCGGCCGCCCGCCTCGGCGAGACCACGGCGACGGTCAGCGAGGACTCCTATGGCAACGGGCCGGTCAACCGCACGATCGTCGCCCTGCGCGGCTCGGTCCGCAGCGGCAACTCCGGCGGGCCCCTGGTCGACGCGCGCGGGCGCGCGGTCGGCACTGTCTTCGCCGCGACCACGTCTGGCCCCCCCGGCGGGTTCGCGATTCCGGCCGAGGACGTCCGCGAGGCGCTCGGCAAGGTCTCGGCCTCCGCCTCCACCGGCCCCTGCACGGGTTGAGCGTGATCGGGCCGGAGGGTTGAAGCCCATCACTTACGTTCAGTAAGCTCGATCGTCGTGGAACCGGTCTCCCCGTCCCAGTCCTCGGACCGCCCCCCCGGGGCCGTCTGCCCGCACTTCCATGCCGCGATCGAGCTGATCGGCAAGCGCTGGACCGGCGCGATCGTCTGCGCCCTGACCGGGGGGCCGATGCGCTTCGGCGAGCTCGGCAAGGCCGTCCCGGGCCTCTCCGACCGCCTGCTCTCGCAGCGGCTGCGCGAGCTCGAGGAGGAAGGGCTGGTCGAGCGCGAGGTCGAAGCCGGCACCCCCGTGCGGGTGACCTACTCGCTGACCGCAATCGGCGGGCAGCTGGGCCCGGCGATCGGCGAGCTCCGGAGCTGGGCCAGGCTCTGGAAGCAAGCCGGGTAGCTGAGTAGCCTCGCTGCGTGGAGCAAGAGGAGATCGAGCTCGGTGAGGTGATCCCGCAGGCGGGTCCGAGCCTGCCCGGACCGTTCCCGGTCGGCAGGTACGCGCGGCGGTTGCAGGAGGAGATGCGCAAGCGGGCGCGGGTACAGCTGATCGGCGAGGTGACCGGGGTCGGGCGCAGCAAGGTTCAGGCCTACTTCGAGCTGCGCGACTCCCAGGGCGCGGTTCCCTGCGCGATCTGGCTCAACGACCTGGAGAAAGCCGGGCTGCCCGAGGAGGCGTTGCGCGACGGGGCCGAACTGGTGATCTCCGGCGGGCCCGACTATTACCCCGGCGGCGGCCAGGCCTCGCCCAGCTTCAGCTTTCGCGCCACCCACGTGCGGGTGGCCGGCGAGGGCGACCTGCTGGCGCGGTTGCAGGCGCTGCGCAAGCAGCTGCGGGCCGAGGGCCTGTTCGAGCTGCAGGGGCAGCTGGCCCGGCCGCTGCTGCCGAAGGCGATCGGGGTGGTGACGGCGGAATCGGGGGCGGCCCGGCGCGACCTCCTGGCCGGCCTGCGGCGGCGCGGCTGGGGCGGGACCGTGGTCTGGGCCTTCGCGCCGGTCCAGGACCGCCACGCCGCGCCGGCGATCGCGGCCGCGATCCAGGGGCTGGCGGCGCGGCCCGAGGTCGAGGCGATCGTCGTCACCCGCGGCGGCGGCAGCCTCGCCGACCTCTGGGCCTTCTGCGACGAGACGCTCTGCCGCACGGTGGCGATGCTGCGGGTGCCGGTGGTCAGCGCGATCGGCCACGAGCGCGACACGACCCTGATCGACGACGTTGCCGCCGTCGCCTGCTCGACCCCGACCCATGCGGCCGAGGCGGCGGTGCCGCTGGACTGCGTCGCGGCGCGCCGCGAGCTCGGCCGCGCCGTCGGCTCGCTGCAGCGGGTCCGGGAGGGGGCGATCGGCGCCCGCGCCCGGCACCTGGCGGCGCTCGCGCGCGGGCCGGCGCGGGCGCTGCAGCGCGAGCGCAGCGGGCTGAACCAGAAGATCCGCGAGATCCGCGCCTCCTCCGAACGCGGCCTCGCCGCCCGGGCCGGGTTCCAGCGGCGGATCGCCAGCGTGGTGCTGGATCGGGCCCGCCGGCGCGGGATCGAGCGTGCAACGGCAGCGGTCGTGGAGGAGCGGCGACGTGGCGCCGCCGTCGAGCGCTCGGCGGAGCGCGCCCTGCGGCGGCGCCGGGAGGCGCTGAACCGGATCGCGGTGACCCTGCGAGCCCATGACCCCGAGCGGACTCTGGAGCGCGGCTACGCGCTCGTCGAGACCGCCGCGGGGGAGCCGGTCGGCTCGGCGGGCGCCGCTGTCGCCGCCGCGGCGGTCAGACTGCGGTTCGCCGATGGGCGCGTGAACGCGAGGATCGAGGGAGACGTTGAGCGAGAAACCTGAGAGCTACGAGGTCGCCGTGGAGCGGCTGGAGGAGATCATCGACCGGCTCGACTCCGGCCAGGCCGGTCTGCGCGAGACGCTCGACCTCTGCAGCGAGGGGCGCGAGCTGGTCGGCTACTGCGCGGCTGAGCTGGACGCGGTGGGCGAGGGGCTGAAGGAGCTGAAGCTGGACGAGCTCGCGGCCAAGCTGGACGTTTCCGCCGAGACCTGAGACTTGGGTCCGCCGGAGGCGGAGGTGGGGCTTCGCTTAACTTTTTTGTGGGGCTTGCGCCGCCGGTCCCAGGACCGCAACGCCAAAAAAGTACAAGACGCTTCACCCCACCTCCGCCTCCGGCGGACCTGAGCACAGGCGACCGAGGGCCGGGCAGCCGCGGCAGAGGGACCAGGTGCGATCCGCTTCGGGAGCGACGGGGAAGTCGCCGCTGCCGATGCGGGCGATGGTGGCGGCCAGGTGGGTGCGGGCCGAGTCCATCTCCGTCTGGCCGAGGGTGGTGAGGACGGGGTCCTCGGGGCGCTCGAGGAAGACGTAGGCGACCTCTACTTCGGGGGCGCCGAGAGAGTCAGCCACGGCTAGGGCGTAGATCGAGCGCTGGGTCTCGTAGGGGGCGGCGTGCTCGGCCGGGCCGGAGGCCCCGAGGCGGTCGGTCTTGTAGTCGACCACCAGGGGCGGCTGCCCCGGGCGCTCGACCAGGAGGTCGATCGAGCCGCGCAGGACGGTGCCGCCGACGCCGAGCAGGATCGGCACCTCGGCCCGCACCCGCGTCGCGGCCGCACTGATCTCGCGGGCCAGGCCGGAGTCGAGCCAGCCTTGCAGCGGCTCCAGCAGGCCCGCCGGGTCGGTTTGCTCGGAGTCGAGGCCAGCCGCGGCGGCGTGGCGACGCGCCAGCTCCTCGGAGGGCTCGGCCCACTCGTTCGCCTGGCTCCACTCGAGCAGGGCGTGCACCGCGGCTCCCTGCGCGGTCCGCTCCTCGCGCGCCGACGGGGTCGCCTCCCTCCCCTCGGCGACTCCTGACGCACTTCTCTCCGCTATGCGGGAAGAAGCGCGTTCGTGTCCGCCCAGTCCCAGAACCCGCTCCATGTAGAAGCGGTAGGGGCACTCTTCATAGGCGGAGATCGCGGTGTAGGAGAGCGGGCGGCTGGGGACGATCGGGGGCCGGCGCTCGACCAGCGGCGGCGGGCCCTCGCCGAGCGGCCGGTCGGCGGCGGCGGCGCGCCGGGTCGCGCGCAGCTCCGCGGCCCGCTCCAGCGAGGGGAGGTTGACGCGGACCGCGATCTCCGACGGCCCGAAGCGCGCGTCGAGGCCCGGGCGCGGCTCCGGAGCGGGCACGGCGACGGCGGAGTCGACGTCGCGCCCGACGCCCAGCGCCTCGACCAGGCGCTCGACGACCGGGGTGGAGGGCTTGGTCTCGCGCCCCGGCTCGGGCTTGACGACGCCGCTGAGGATCAGTCGCTCGCGGGCGCGGGTGGCGGCGACGTGGAAGAGGCGCAGTCCCTCCTCGGCGTCGCGGGCCTTCGCCTCCTCGCAGAGGTCGCCGTACTCGTAGAGGTTGATCGCGCCGCTGCCGAGTCGACGCAGCTGCATCCCCACCCGGGGCGGCCGCTCGCGGCCGAGGACCAGCAGCGGCGGCCGCGCCCCGGCCAACAGGCTGCGTGAGAGGTCGGGGACGGCGACGACGTCGAACTCCAGGCCCTTGGCGTTGTGGATGGTCATGATCCGCACCCCGTCGTGCCCCTCGGCGGCGGTCGCCGCCTGAGCCTCGGCGTCGCTCTCGGCGCGGGCGGTGAGGAAGTCGAGCAGGCCGCGCAGGTCGCGGCCCTCGCGGCTCTCGAACTCCGCGGCCAGCCGGGTCAGCTTGCGCACGTTGGCGAAGCGCGCCTCGCCCCTCGGGCGCATCAGCACCGCCAGGTCGTAGCCGGTCTCGGTCGTCGCCGCCTCGATCAGCGCCGCCAGAGGGAGCCGTGGGCCGCGCTCGCGCAGGGACGCGATCGTCGCGAAGAAAGCGCGCAGCAGCTCGCGCTCGCGCTCGGGGATGTCCGCCAGCCGCTCCGGCTCGGCGAGCTCCGCTCCGCCCTCGACGGCAACGTGCTCCAGCGCCGGCCAGACGTGCCGCCGCTTGCCGGCCGCCGCCCGCAGCAGCCAGAGCGTGTCCGGGGCGGCGCCGCAGGCGGGGGAGGCGAGCGACCCGAACAGGGCCTGGTCGTCGAGCGGGTTGGCGATCGTCGCCAGCAGCGCGCAGACGTCCGAGACCTGCTGCTGGGACCAGTAGCCGCGACCGCCGACCACGTACGGCCGCAGGCCGGCGCGCTCGAGCGAGTCCTCGTAGGCGTCGAGGTGGGTGAAGGCCCGCAGCAGCACCACCATCTCGCCGCGGTCCACCCCCGCGTCCGCCAGCTGGCGCAGGCGCTCGGCGACGGCGCGCGCCTCGGCCAGGCAGTTGAGCGGGGTGCGACCGTCGATCGCCGGCTCCAGCTCGATCTCCTCCTCGTCCCAGCCGTCGCGCCCGGTCAGCAGCAGCTCGACCGGGGGGTCCGGAGGTCGATGGGCCTCAGGCGTCCACATATTGGACGTTTGAGGCCCATCGGCGGGCGGCTCGGGGGCCGCGCCGACCCGCAGCGGCCGGTAGGACGGCCCGAGCAGAGCCTCGCCGAAGAGGTTGACGGCGCCGATCAGCTGCGGCCGCGAGCGGAAGTTGCCGCTCAGCGCCATCAGCTCGGCGTCGGGCCGCTGCTCGACCAGCTCGCGCTGGCGGCGGAAGACGTCGAGGTCGGCGTGGCGGAAGCCGTAGATCGACTGGAACTCGTCGCCGACCGCGACCAGCTCGCTGCGCGGACCGCGCAGCGCCTCGATCAGCCGCAGCTGCAGGCGGTTGGTGTCCTGGAACTCGTCGACCAGCAGGTGGCTGAAGCGGGTCCGGTAGGCCTCGCCGATCTCCGCCCGCTCCAGCAGGCGCGCGGCGAGGATCAGCAGGTCCTCGAAGTCGATCCCGGCGCGGCGTTCCTTGGCCACCTCGAAGCGGGCCGAGAACAGCACCAGCAGCTCGGCGAGGTGGCGGTAGGCGATGCCGCCCTCGCCGGCCTCGGCGCTGCGGGAGGCCGCCGCGTCGATCGCTTCGCGGAAGGGGAGGATCGCCGCCGCCTTGCTGCCGGGGCGCAGCGCCCGCAGCTCGTCAAGGCCCGGCGGCGGGCCCGGTTCGCTCAGCCGCGCCAGCGTCCCCTCGACCAGCTCCCGCTTGGGGTCGCCCTCCTTCATCTCCTCCAACGCCTGCCCGGCCGCTTCGATCGCCGCCGCGATCGCCTCGACCGGGTCGCTCGCCGGCGGCTCCGGCAGCCGCGGCTCCGCCTCGCCGCGGCTGCGCAGCTCCGCGTGCACCGCGGCCACGACGCCCCGCAGCCCGTCGATGTCGTACGTCGCCACCAGCTCCTCCCGCGAGTCGGCGGGCGGCTCGGAGGCGAGAAAGTCGGTCAGCGCCTCGTCGAAGGCCTCGCGCTCGGCCCGCGCCGTCTCGGGGGCGTCGAGGATGCGGAAGCCGGGGTCGATGCCGGCCGCCACCGGGTGCCCCGCGAGGAGGCGGTTGCAGAAGCCGTGGATCGTCGTCACCCAGGCGCTGCCGATCGTGCTCAGCAGCTCCGCCGCCGGCTCGGAGCCCGCCTCGGCGCGCCGCCCCAGCTCGGCCCGGATCCGCTGGCGCAGCTCGGCCGCGGCCTTGTCGGTGAAGGTGAAGGCGAGGATCGCGTCGGGGGAGACGCCCTTGTCGCAGACGAGGCGGCAGTAGCGGTCGACCATCACCCCCGTCTTGCCGGTCCCGGCACCGGCCTCGAGCAGGACGTCGAGGCCGCTGACTTCGATTGCCGCCGCCTGCTCGGGCGTGGGGATGCGCTTGCTCATCGCTCCTCCACGTCCACGTCCTCCTCGTACTGGGGCGCGCGGTCGCGGCGGCAGATCGGCGCGAAGTCGCAGAAGAGAGGGCAGACATCATGCCCGCGCAGGCCGCGGCGCGGGCCGGGGTCGCGGCGGATCTCGCCGGCGCGCATGCGGGCGACGATCTCCGCGCCGCGCCGGCGGGAGTCAGCCAGCAGCTCCTCCAGCTCCTCGGCCGGGATCACGTCGCGGCCGTAGAGGCCGTAGTCGGCCAGGTCGCCGGCCGCCTCCGCGGCGACGACGCCACGCGGGCGCCGCACCGAGGTCCCGCGCAGCGGGTGGTAGAGGCCGCCGACGGGTTCCGCCCCCCAGTGCTCGGCAACGGCCAGCAGGTAGAGCGGCAGCTGCAGCTTCGCCTGCTCCTCGAACTTCTCCCGCGGCGTGACCGAGCCGGAGAGCTTGTAGTCGATGACCAGGGCGCGGCCGTCGGCGGCGCGGTCGACCCGGTCGATCGCCCCGTGCAGCCCCCAGCCGCCCAGCTCCAGGGCCGGCCGCTCGGCGTCCTCGTGGGCGCCGAAGGCGGCCTCCAGCAGCCAGGGCTCGAAGCCGCCGGTCTCGCGTCCCGCCTCTTCGGCGAGAAAGCGCCCCAGCAGGCGCTCGACCCGGCGCGCCATCGCCCGCTCGGCCGGGTGCGAGCCGAGCTCCCTCTCGGCCGCCACCGCGGCGACGATCTCGCGCCCGCGCGCCGTCCAGGCGGCCAGCGAGCCGGGGCGGGGGAGGGAGTCGCCTCCCGGGCGCTCCTTGTAGAGGCGGTCCAGCGCCTCGTGCATCAGCCCGCCCTGAACCAGCGGGTCGGGGACCGGGTCGAGCGGTTGCGGGTCGAGCTCGTGGCTGACGAACCAGCGGTAGGAGCAGAGGTCGAAGCCCTCCAGGGTGGTGCCTCCGTAGGCCGGGACGGCGGCCAGCGAGGCGATCGCCGCCGGGTTGGTCAGCGGTCCTGGCGCGCGCGATGCGGCCTCGGCCTCCCGGGCGGCGGCGATCCGGGCGGACACCCGCGCCACCCGCGCGCCGTCGACCCCGACCGCGGCCAGCAGCGTCTCGGCGTCGGCGGCGGGACCGTGCGTGGCCAGGGCTCGCGCCAGCTCGTCCTCCGAGGGCGCCTCGGCCAAGGGGTGCACGACCCGGGCGAGGTCGCGGCCGCGGCTGATCGCCGCCTCGACCGGGTCCGGGGAGGTGCCGTCGGGCGGCGGCGCCAGCAGCGACCGCACGTCGTCGAGCAGCGGCGAGCGCGACTCGGCGCCGCCGCTCTCGTCGCTGTCGCGGTAGGAGAGGAAGAGGCGACGCCGCGGCAGCGAGAGGCAGACGCCGAACAGGTAGCGCTCCTCGGCCTCGTTGTCGCGGCGCGCCTCCAGGCCCAGCGAGCCGCGCTGCGCTTCGGAAAGGAAGGGGTCGCCGCCGCGGTCGCGGCGGGGGAACTCGCCGTCCTGCAGGGAGCCGACGAAGACGTGGTCGAAGCGCCCGGCGCGCAGGCGGTAGGGGCTGGCGATCCGCACCCGCCCCTCGACCGGACCGCTCCAGACGCGGAACTCGAGCCCCCCGATCGTCGCCGCCAGCTCTTCCGGGCCGGGCGCCAGTGGGCCCAGCTCGGCCAGCTCTCCGAGCGCCGCGGCGATCGCTCCCGCCGCCCGCAGCTCCAAGCCGTCGCCGGGGCCGAGCGCCGGGCCGTCGCCGGCGCCGCGCAGCGGCCGCGAGGCCATCGTCGCCGCCAGTCGGCCGACCTCGGCCGCCAGTGCCGCCGCCGAGCGCGCCGCCGCCTCGCGCAGCCGCAGCAGATCGCGGGGCGGCTCGCCCTCCTCCCCCTGCCAGAGGGCCAGCGCCGTCTCCGCGTCTTCGACCCGGCCGCGCCGCAGCGCCCGCTCCAGCCAGTCGACCCGGCCCGGGGAGAAGCCCGACGGCCCGCGCAGGTAGCGCAGCAGCTCGCCCGCCCGCCGCGATCCGAACTCCGTCTCCAACAGCGCCACCAGAGCGCCGCCGACAGCGGTTCCGGCGACCGGCAGCTCCGCCTCCAGCGCCGTGGCGATCCCGTTCGCCTCCATTGCCGCGGCGATCGCCGCTCCGCGCCGCGCCGGGTCGCGCAGGGCGACGGCGATCTCGGCGGGGTCGGCGCCGCCCGCGACCAGCTTCGAGACCTCGGTGGCGATCGCCTCCGCCTCGCCCCGCACGCCGGCGGAGCGCAGCAGGAGCAGGTCCCCGTTCGGCTCCCGCGGCGCGCCGTCGACCGCGCCGAAGCCGCGGGCGAGCCCGTACAGCAGGGGGCTCTCGGTGTTCGCCGGATCGGCCGGGAGCGCCGTCTCCTCGACCGCTCCGATCCCGACCCGCAGGTCCCCGAGCAGGCGCGAGCGAGCCGCCAGCGCCGCGTTTCCCTCCTCGTAGGGGAGCGCCGCCGTGACCTCGGTCAGTGCCGCCAGCGCCGACACCAGGTCGAACTGGTTGGGGGTGAGGTCGTCGAGCCCGTAGAGGAAGACCGGCCGCTCGCCCCAGAAGGCGCCGTCGGCGCGCAACAGCGCGATGGCCCGGCGGGCGATCCCGTGGGAATCGACCCGGCCGGTCCGGTCCCGCGCCTCCGCGTAGCCGGCGTAGAGGGCGGCGATGTCGCTGAGGTAGGCGGAGCCCTCCAGGGTCGCGGTGCCGGCCTCGACCGCGGCGGGCTCGACCCCGGCCGCCTGCAGCTCGTCCAGCAGCCGCTCGAAGGCGCGGGCGAAGCCGGGCCGCGAGGCCGAGCGCCGCAGCGGGCCGAGCTGCCGCAGCCGGGTGCCGACCGCGACCTCGATCGTGCGCAGCCGCTGCGCCGCCGTCAGCTCGGCGCCCGGTGGGGCGCCGGCGGCCGTCGCCACGGTCCGGAACAGGGCCCCGAAGGTCATCGCCGTCCCACCCAGCGCCGCCCCGTCCTGGCAGAGCTCGCGCTCGAAGGCGAAGACGTCGTCGACGGTCGGGACGACGAGTACGGGATCCCGATCCAGGGCAGCGACGAACCGGCGCCGGACGAGGCCGGCGCGGCCGCTGTTCGGAGGTCCGTGGATCAGATGCAGGGGCATAAGGGCAAGCGACCCAGCATAGGTCGGCCCCCGGCGCTCACCCGGAGCTGCGCAGACCGCGCCACAAAGCCGCAAAGCGGGGGTTTCCGGACTCCGTTTTGCCGTCTACCGTCCCCTCTAAATTTCCACCAGCTCATGTCCCTCTGCTTCGTAGACCCAGCTGACGCCGTTCGAGCCATCGCCGACTCGGTCGGTCGCGAGGCTCGCCGCCAGCTGCTCGGCGAGGCGGTCCGCGCCTGGGTCGACGAGATTCCCGATACCGAGCTCGAGGTTCACTACGCGAAGGCGATCTCCGAGCTCGACGAGCACGACCTCTCGATGCTCGCCGCTTGGCACGGCTCGCTCGAGGTCGGCCACCCGGTCCCCAACCGCGACTTCCTCATGGGCGCCTTCGGCTCGCTCGGCGAGAACCGCCGCGAGGCCCTCAAGCTCGCCGCCGGCTTCCGCGGCGAGGAGGCCGTCGACGCCGGGGTCACCGAGGAGGACGCCCTCGAGCTCGTCCTCGGCCTGCTCTCCCCGCCGCACCTGATGGCACTCGCGGTCGAGGCCGTCGAGCTCTACATCTGGGACCGCGCCGGCTCCGACAACTAGCCGGCCCCGGTTCGCCGCTCGCGCGGTGCGGGATTAGGGTGGGTCGGATGGGAGGCCCGCGCCGGAACTTGGAGCTGAAGGCCCGGGACGCCGATCCCGAGCGATCGCTGGAAGTCTGCGAAGGACTCGGCGCCGAGTCGAAAGGCGTCCTGGTTCAGGAGGACACCTATTTCAATGTCTTCCAGGGGCGCCTGAAGCTGCGCCGGGAGGAAGGCGCCAGCGCTCACCTGATCGCCTACGAGCGTGCCGATGTCGCCGGGCAAAGGAAGAGTCGCTATCGCATCGTCGAGGTCAGCGACGCGCCTGAGTTGCGGGCTGCGCTCGCCGCCGTCCTGGGCATCGTCGCCGTCGTCCGCAAAACACGCCGACTGTTCGTCCTCCAGGACGTGCGAATTCATCTCGATCGGGTCGAGGGCCTCGGAGGCTTCATCGAGTTCGAGGCAGTCGCCCCTCCGGGAGGCACCGATCTCGCTCGCTATGAGGCGCGGCTGACCGACCTGCGTAATTCGTTTGGCATCGCTGACGCCGATCTCGTCGGCGCCAGCTACTGCGATCTGGTTCTTGACGGGTCGGGCTCCGTGGACTCCTCGGGCTAAGCTGCCGCCTTGGCGTTAGCTCCACACGCAATCGTCATCTTCGGTGCCACCGGCGACCTCTCCCGTCGCAAGCTCCTGCCGGGCCTGCTGCGTCTCTTCCAGGCGGGCCTGATGCCCCCCGAGTTCCGCATCGTCGGGATCTCGCTGGAGGAGATCGGCGACGACGGCTTCCGCGACTTCGCCGAGGCCGCCTGCCGCGAGTTCGCCCGCCATGCCTTCAGCGAGGACGACTGGCACGAGTTCTCCCGCCGTCTCTCCTACGCGCCGCACGCGTCCGCTCCCGAGGGCCTTGCCGAAGCGGTCGACAGGGCCGAAGACGAGCTCGGCCCCGAGGCGCGGTTGCTCCACTACCTCAGCGTCCCGCCCGCGGCCGCCGGCGACGTCCTGCAGATGCTCGCCGACGCCGGCCTCACCGACCGCGCCAGGGTGATCATGGAGAAGCCGTTCGGGACCGACCACCTCAGCGCCCGCCGCCTCAACCACCTCGTCCACCAGGTCCTGCGCGAGGACCAGGTCTTCCGCATCGACCACTTCCTCGGCAAGGAGGCGGCCCAGAACATCCTCGCCCTGCGCTTCGCCAACGGCCTCTTCGAGCCGATCTGGAACCGCGACCACATCGACCACGTCCAGATCGACGTGCCGGAGACGCTCGCGGTCGGGGCCCGCGCCGGCTTCTACGAGAAGACCGGCGCCTACCGCGACATGGTCGTCACCCACCTGATGCAGATCCTCGCCTTCGTCGCGATGGAGCCCCCGACCGCGCTCGCCCCGGAACCGATCACCGAGGAGAAGAACAAGGTCTTCCGCTCGCTGCG
>Ga0208998_1000038_pt1 | contig 18052 bp, 26 predicted proteins | sample MedBloCAOM2_M2_FD_187856 | JGI IMG/M metagenome (GOLD analysis project Ga0208998, IMG submission 187856) | Forest soil microbial communities from El Dorado National Forest, California, USA - Mediterranean Blodgett CA OM2_M2 (SPAdes) (version 2) | ecosystem: Environmental > Terrestrial > Soil >... | reverse complement strand
TCAAACATATATTTAGAAAATTTTTTTTTTATTATTGTTATATACTTAACATAATATTTATCAAAAATAGGTATAATATAAGCGAAAAAACGAGATAATCAATTAAAAAATCAAATAAAATTAAACGGTATTAAAATTCTGCAATCTCTAAAATTATTTTTTACTTTTTTATCTTTTAATAAATAATATTCTAAAAAAGTAATATATTGTATTTTTTTTATATAACAATGTCAAAAATAAATAAATTTAAAATTAAAAGAATAAAAATTAAAAGTAAGCGAGATTGCTTGATTTTCTCATTTAATTAAATCCTTTTCATTTAATACTGAAAATTCGTTTTGCATTAATGTTTTTTTTTTATAAAAAAAAAAATAATTAATATATAAAAATTTATAAAATTCATTACGATTTTTTTTTCTTAATTTATAAGCGCTATAAATTAAATTCAACTTATAAAAAAAAAAATAAAACAATATTAGAATATTGTTTATAAAAAATCAATAAATTTTTAAAACATTTATAAATAATATTTTTATACATTTTAAAAATGCTATTTGTATAAATAACAATAAATTATGAAAATAATTACCAATTAAAATATCTGATGTTCAATCATCTAATTGCTTAAATAATAAAGGTATATTTTTTCTCATTGAAAATTTAAATCATTTAAAAAGAGCAGGAATTCAAACAGAAAAATAATTATAATATTTATGAATTATAGAATAATTACGTTTATCATAGTTTAAACATATTTCAAGATCTTTTTCAAATGACATTGAAAAATTTTTAAAAAAATCAGCACGTTTTTTTGCTAACAATGCTTTTTCACGTTTATATATTCTTGATCTAACTACGTTTTTTCTAACCTCATATATTTTTTTAAAAATATAAGTTTCTCATAAATCTAAAGATATATATATAATATAAAAAAATCACTTAAAAAAAAACGTAACAAATAAATCTCAAGTATAAAAAAAAAACATAAAAAAATCATAAATTATTCTAAAAAAAAATAAAAAAATATTTAAAAAAACATTACCTTCAAAAATAACTTTTTTTAAATAGCTTTTTAAATTAAAATTATTAATATAAATTTTAATTGAATTTTTAACAAATAAAAACTCAACTTTAAAAAGATCTTTATTTTTATCTAATAACTCCCTCACAATATTTAAATATTCACGTATTAACATTTTTTTTTTATATAATTAATATAATCTATAAGGATCATTATAAAAAACTGAATCAGATTTCGGATTATAAAACTCAGAATATAATATACCAAAAAAATCAAAAAATCCTTGATTACGAAGAAAAATATAACGTGTATTAAATACAGACATTTCCACAGTAAAATTTCTTGCCTCTCAATCATTATATAATTTTAAAACGTCTTCTGTTTTTTCACTTTCCTTAATAAAATGATTACGTATATTATCATAAACATGCTTTCTTTTTTTATTTGTATGATAAAGATATATTAATAACATTTTTTTTTTTATACTTATATCATTAATATACTCCGAATTATAAAATTTTGATTTAATTATTCTTCTAAACCTTACAATATTTCATACTTTATAAAAAATAACATATTTTGAAACTAAAAAACAATAATAATTTAAACAAGCTAAAGATTCATCATTACCTGCAATAGGAAGTGATACATTTCACGATAATGTATTAGAATCAGCTATAGCAGCACATGGTATACTTATTACCCAAAATTCACTTACAGCATTTCAAGAAACCACAGTTGACGTTACAAATCCCATACCAGGGAATCTACTACGATGATTTAAAAAACCAAAAAAACTTAACATTTTCAATTTATCACGATGCCTCATCTTATATTCTTCTTTTTTTACAAAATAATGTAACATATTAAATCAACTAAAAATAGATCTGTAATTTGTTAAAGTTCCCGATATTCAATAATAAGAACAATAAGGTTCACCTGATATTATAGCATATCTATTAACAAAATTACCAACTCTTTGATCTAAATTTATAAATCATACTGGCACTGCTGATAACGTAGTTGCTTGTATAGCTCCTATCATAGCTTTTAAAATAACTCTCGTTTTAACTAAATTTATTATGAATAAATTTGATCTTCAACCACCATATACTCAGTAAGATAAAAATTTTGATAAATTTAAAGTATGTCCTAAATGAACCCCTAATCTATACATCTGCACATAAGTTAATTTAATAATTAAAAACGACATTTTTAATTAAAATCCTCCTCAAATATATACAAAAACATATGAAAATAATCACACTACATCTACAAAATGTCAATATCAAGATGCAAATTCAAATCCTAAATGATGCTTTATTGTAAATTGTGCTTTTAACAATCTTATAAAACAAACAGTAATAAAAATAGTACCAACAATTACATGTAATCCATGCAATCCTGTTAAAGCAAAAAATGCTGAACCATATACACTATCTGTAAAATTAAAAGGTGCATCAAAATATTCCCCTATTTGTAATCCTGTAAAAGCTACTGCTAATACTAATGTTACAATAAATCCATTTACAGCATTATTATAATTTCCAGCTATTATTGCAAAATGAACTCATGTTATAGATAAACCTGATAATAATAACAAGGATGTATTTAATAAAGGTATTGCTCATGGATTTAACACAACTATATTAATAGGAGGTCAAATCATACCTAAAACAATAGAAGGGGATAAACTTGAGTGAAAAAAAGCTCAAAAAAAACCACCGAAAAATATAACTTCACTTCCTATAAATAAAATAAATCCTAATTTTAAACCTTTTTGTACTATAATAGTATGATTACCTTGATAAGTAGATTCTCTAATTACATCCCTTCATCAAACGTACATTGTCAAAATAGTTACTATTAAACCTAATAAAAAAATTAAAAACCCATTAGATATTCTATGCATATAGCAAACCAAACCTGTTGTTACAAATAATAAACCTAAAGATAATGTTAAAGGTCATGGACTTCTATCTACTAAATGATACATATGCCTTTTCATAAAATTTAATAACAAAAAAATTTAATGATCCATTAAATGTAAAGAATCATTTAAATACATACAAAATAAAATAACAAATATGTACGCTTGTAAAAAAGCAATCCCTAATTCCAATACTAAAATAGCTAATAAAAGAAAAAAAGGTAAAATAACTATTAAATTTTTTATATTACATAAATATAAAATAGAATCCGCTAATATATGAACTAATGTATGTCCTGCTATAATATTAGCAGATAATCTAATAGCTAAACTAAACGATCTTATTATATAAGACATCAATTCTAAAATAATCATCATAGGATATAATAATAAAGGAACTTCAGGTACAAATAATTTCAAAAATTTAATTTTAAAATTAATCAATCCAACTAAAAAAATACCCAAACATAAACTTAAAGAAAAATATAAAGTTCATATCAAATGACTTGTTACAGCAAATGCAAAAGGTAACAAACTTAATAAATTTAAAATTAAAATAAAAGTAAATAAAGAAAAAACTAATGGCAAATAAATTAATCCTTCTTTACCCATTTGTTGTTTAACAAGTCTAAAAATAAATAAAAACCCTGATTCTAAAAAAAACTGATAATACGTGGTATCAGTTGCCCATTAAAAAATACTGTAACTATTATATATCCGATTAACACGGCCCCTATTGCAGTTATACTTAAATTAGTTAATGATATTTCATTATTACCTCAAAACAAAGGTATTATACATATAATATCAAATTGTGCTAAAGGCGATTTTAACATTTTTATCTATCAACTTCTCAAACACAATATCTTGTGTTCCTATTATTGTTACCATATCAGCTAGCATTAAATCTTTACACATCATTTCTAAACCTTGAAGATGTAAAAAACCAGGCGCTTTTATTCTACATCTATAAGGTCTACTTGTGCTATTAGATACTAAAAATATACCAAATCACCTTTTGGCGCTTCTACAGAAGTATAAACATCACCCTTTTCCACAACAAATCCTTCACTATATAATTTAAAATGATGTATCAGTGATTCCATAGAAAATTTCATAAAAGCTCTTGTTGGTGGTACAATTTTATTAGATCTTATTGTAAAATTATTTACCATATCTAAATATCTAATACAATACAACACTTGTTCAATAATAAACAAACTTTGCCTCATTCTTCAACTCTAATCATATATCTATCATAACAGTCTCCTTTAGTACCTACAGGTATAAAAAACCTTAATAAATTATAATTATCATAACTATCTAATAATCTTAAATCTCATGGTATTCCTGACCCCCTTAACATCACTCCAGAAAATCCATAATCAAATGCTTGCTTATAATCAACAAAACCTATATCCCTTAATCTTACATTTCATATACGATTACACGTTAACATATCTTCTATTTCATCTATTCTTTTAAAAAACTGTCTAACAAAAACAGAAATATCAAAAAATAATGTATGCGAAATATTTTTAGCTACACCACCGGGACGTATATAAGCTGCATGCATTCTTGCTCCTGATACCCTTTCATAAAATTCCATTAATTTTTCACGTTCTTCAAAAGCTCATAAAAAAGGTGTCATTGCTCCTATATCTAAAGCATGTGTCGTTAATGCTAATAAATGATTTAAAATGCGTGTTATTTCACAAAATAAAATACGTAAATATTTTGCGCGTAAAGGTATATCACATTTTAATAATGACTCAACAGCTAAAGAAAAAGCATGTCTTGAGACATCATTGATACGTAATCTAATCTATCAAAATAAGGTAAAGCTTGTAAATAATTTTTATATTCAATTAATTTTTCTGTTCCTCTATGCAAAAGTCCTATATGTGGATCTACTTTTGTTATAACTTCACCATTTAACTGTAATATTAAACGTAATACACCATGCGCTGCCGGATGTTGTGGTCCAAAATTTAATGTGAAATTTTTTATTTCTTTTAAGAACATTTTTAATAATTAGATTTTCAAGCAGATTCTAATCTAAATTCTCTTAATTCTTGCATCATAGTAAGAGGCTCAACAACAACAACTTTCATATTTTCATCATAACGTACTTCTACATATCCAGTTAAAGGATAATCTTTTCTTAATGGACTACCCAAAAAAGAATAATCTGTTAATATGCGTCGTAAATCTGGATGATTTTTTATATAAATACAAACATGTCTCATACTTCTCTTTCTAATCAATTTGCTGAATTAAAAATTTTTACAACAGATACAAGAAAATTAAAACTTTTTAAAAAACCTCTTATAAAAATACGCTTATTTAAAAAAGTGCTTAACAACATATAAATAAACTCCCATCTATAATTTGTTTTAATAAATTCAATTTTATCCACTAAAGTTATATCTAATAATTGATTACAAAAAATAAATAAAGAATTTTTTAAAAAAAAACAAACATCAAAAATATATTCTTTATTAATAAATATATTTATGCAACCATTTTTAATTAATAAAAAATTAATACATTTCCTCATATTTAAAATAAAAAAAAAACTTAAATTTTGTATTATATTAAATGAAAATAAACTTAAATTTAATTTTAATTTTTTTCTAAATAAATAAGAAATATTCAATAACATCCTTACTCTCAATCTAAAGCTCCTTTTATTAATTCATAAAAAAAGCCTATAAATAAAATAAAAAGAAAAACAATCATTGTTAAAAACGTAATATATGAAATAGAATCAAATATAACTATTCAAGGGAACAAAAATACTATTTCTAAATCAAAAATCATAAATAAAATTGCAACAATATAAAATCTTACTTCAAAACGACCTCTTGAATCTTCAAAAGGAGTAAAACCACATTCATAAATCGATAATTTTTCAGAATTAGGATTTTGATAAACTAAAAAATAAGATAATGATAACAGAACAAACGCCACTATAAAAGAAAAAATAAAATATTTAAAAATCAATACATATTCTATAAACATTTAATTAAAAATAAAAAGATGAAAAACTATAATCAAATAAAATATTAGGAAAAAACCCTAAATAAATTATAAAAAATAAAAACACAAACATATAAATATATTCTCTTCTACAATAATCAGAATAAAATCTAATAAAAAATACTCTAATTAAACCATTAACAATTCTACTATAAATAAATAAAGAATAAACTAAAGTCAAAAAGAGGCCAAATAAACTAAAAAAAATCATAAAATTATTAAAAAAAAATATACCTAAAAAAATAAAAAATTCACCTACAAAATTTATAGTTCCAGGCAATCCAAAATTACCTAATATAAAAATAAAAAAAAAAGAACTAAATAAAGGCATTAAAAATACTAAACCTCCATAATAGAATAATAAACGTGTTTTATAACGATCATATAAAATACCTATACTTGAAAAAAGCGCACTTGAAACTATTGCATGAGCAAACATCATAAAAAAAGATCCAATTATAGAAATAATATTCATACAAAACAATCCTATTAAAGAAAAATTCATATGTGATATTGATGAATACGCAATTATTTTTTTCATATCAACTTGAGCCAATGCAGAAAAAGAAGATAAATATAAACTTATAAATCCTATCATAAAAATAAAGCTTATAAATATACTCATTATATCATATAAATTAAAAACTATTAATCTTATATAAACATAAAATCCTAATTTTAAAATAATACCTGCTAATATTACAGAACTGTAGTTGGGGCTTCTACATGTGCTTCAGGTAATCATATATGAAAAGGCACAATAGGCACTTTAACACAAAAACCAAAAAATAATAATAAAAAAAACAACATTTCTAAATCTAAATAATTTATATAATCAGAAAAAAAAATAAAATTAGATGAACCACTATTTAAATATAAAAAAATGAAAACAAATAAAGCAAAAATAGATCCAAACATTGTATAAACAAACAACATGTATGATGCTAATATTTTCTATCTCTAGATCCTCAAATTCCTACAATTAAAAATAGAGGCATAACAATTGCTTCAAAAAAACAAAATAAAATAAAAATATCAATTGTTAAAAAAATATTAAATAAACATAACATACAAAAAATTATACAAAAATAATATATACTAGAATAGTAGGATAAATATCAACTTATAAAAATACAAATTAATAATAAAAATAAAGATAAAATAACAAAAAAACTTGAAATACTATCATATAAAAAAAAAAATTTTAAATTCATTCAATCAAAATTTAAAACTTCAATAAAAAACAAACTACCAAAAACAAATTTAATATAAAATAAAAACAAACTAAAAAAAATAAACAAAAAAAAAGATAAAAAAAAACTTGATAATAGACGATACATATACTAACTAAATAATATTAAATATAAAAAAATAAACACACATAAATAAAAAATATATCAATGATAACGGCAATAAAATTTTTCATCCAACATTCATTAAATGATCATAACGATAACGTGGCAATGTCGCTCTAATTAAAATAAAAAGAAAAACTATAAAAACAACTTTAAAACTAAAAACAAATCAAAAAGGTAAAAAAAAAAAAAATCAACCACCAAAAAAAAATATAGATATTAAAGTTGACATTATTAAAATATTAGAGTACTCCGCTAAAAAAAAAAGAACGAAAGTAGTTGCTGCATATTCAACATTATATCCTGATACTAGTTCAGATTCTGCTTCTGGTAAATCAAAAGGAACTCTGTTAGTTTCTGCTAAAGCAGCAATAAAAAACATTAAAAAACCAGGCCAAAACGCAAATAAAAATATATTATTATATTGGAACTGAATTATAGTTGTAAAATTTAATGATCCTACACAAACAATAATTGACATTATTGTTACAGCAATTACAATTTCATAAGAAATAAATGCGCCGCCGATCTCAAAGACCCAAGAAACGCGTATTTACTGTTTGATGATCATCCTGAAATAATAATACCATATACTGATAAAGAAGATATTGCAAACAAAAACATAACACCTAAAGAAGCATCAGAAACAACTGCTCCATATGTAAAAGGTAACACAGATCAATTTAGTAAACTTAATCCAAAAGTAAATAGAGGTGCCATTATAAATAAAATAATATTAGATAAACCAGGTATGATAGTTTCTTTAAATATTAATTTAAAAGCATCACTAAAAGGTTGCAATAATCCAAAAATACCTACTACATTAGGGCCTCTTCTACGTTGTATTCCAGCTAAAATTTTTCTTTCAAATAGTGTAAATAAAGCAACAGACAAAATAATAGGTAAAACAATAGGCAATAATTTTATAATTACTATGTTAATATTTAACATAACAATTAACAAAAGTATAATAAATATATACACAAAAACTAATAAAATTATATTCATTTTACACTATTGTATTACCTAATTCAATAATTTAATAACTTAAATTATTTTATATAAGTAATAATTGTTTTTAAATATTCTAAAGAGGCTAAAGAAATATTTTTTGAATTTCTAGAATAAACATCCGATTTATAATAATTTATTATTACTGAATTAAAAATTTTGTTTTCTATTAAAATTTTATTATTTTTATAATTTAACTTTAAAATACTACTATTTAAAATAAAATTTTTACAACAAAAATCTAAATGCAAAAATTTAAAATATTTAAATAAAACCTTAAAATTTATAATACCAAATAAATTTAATTTAAAAAATTTTCATTTTAAGTTGTTAAGAAGAAAAAAAAATTCTTTATTATTATAAAAAGGGGTACTTATTACTTGTTTAGTAAATAAATTTAATCCACTAAAATTTTTATAATTCAAACTTTCTTCAAAAAAAGTAGAACAAGGAAAAACCAAATCAGAACATTTAGCGCCTTCATCAAAAAAACTCCCTCTATAAACCAAAAAATTATCTTTCTTTTTATTTAAAAATTTTAAAAAATTAAAATTATCAACATTATTTAAAAAATATAAACTAGAACAACTATAATTAAATGTAAATTTTTTTAAATAATTAATATTTAAATAATTTAAAATACCTACATTTGAAAACAAATTATTACATGAACTCATTTTATTTGTATTTACTACATAACTTTTTATTCTATTAAATAACATAAATGAATTTTTAATAAAATAAAAAGATTGACCTATTAAAATTTGTAACCCTATAGGTTTAATTAATCTAGTATTAAAAATATTTAAATCGAAAGAAAAAATATTAAATATTTCTTTATTTATTAAAGTTTTACCATAAATAAAATTAACAACATCCATAACACTGTTTCCTAAAAATTTAAAAGAATTAGAATAAAAATAGCCTATATTCCCTAAACTATAGAATGAAATTTTATCTTTTTTTCTTAATAATTTTGAATTTAAAATAGGCATTTCTAATCTTAAATTTAAAGATATTATTAATAATATTTTAATATCATCTAAATTTAATAAAGTATAAATATCGCTTAAAAAATCTGAATCAAAATTTTTTATATTAGATTCAAAAAATATATTATTCCCTAATAAATTAAAAAATTGTTTAATATTAAAAATAGATTCATAATCACTTAAACCTCCTACTACAACATTAACAAATTTTTCAGAAAATTTTAATAAATTAAAAAAAAATAAATTAAAAGCATTTATTCAACTAATATTAACAAATACATTATCAACTTTAACTACAGGGTAATGTATACGTTGATATAAATTTGAATCATATATAAAACGTATTTTATTTGTTATTCAATCTTCATTTATATTTTTATTATAAATAGGTAATATTCTCATTAATTTATTATTTAAATAATCTAATCTTATACTAGAACACATAGAATCTAATATATCTATACTTTCTAAAGAATTTAATTCTCAAGGCCTTGAAGAAAAAGCATAAGGTTTTGATGTAAGCGCTCCAACAGGACATAAATCAATAATATTAGCTGACATTTCATGTGATAAAATTTTAAAAATGAATGTACTTATCTCGCTGCCTGCACCTCTTTCTAACATACCTAAATCATAAGATTCACAAATTTCGTTTAAAAAACGAACACAACGTGTGCAATGAATACAACGTGTCATAACCATTTTAACAAAACTACCTACATTTTTATCAAAAACAGCTCTTTTAGAAAACTCATAAAACCTACTTTTATCAGATCCAAAAACCACCGATATATCTTGGAGATCACATTCACCTCTTGATCACATATAGGGCAATCTAATGGGTGATTTACTAATAAAAATTCCAAAACACTTTCACGTGCTTTTTTAACACGGTTTGTATTTGTATATATTTTCATATTGTCATTTATAGGCATAGCACATGAAGCTACCAATTTGGCACTTGTTGATGTTTCAACCAGACACATTCTACAATTTCCAGCTATACTTAAAGATTCCGTATAACAAAAACACGGAATATCAATATTTATATCAAAACATTTTTGAATTATCACCAAATTATCAACATTATCTTCAACATAATATTTATTATCTATTCAATATTTCATTACAAGTACTAAATTCAATACATAACTTTCTATATTATTTTTTTACTTATTTCTTTTTATGAAAAATTTTTCAATTTTCTTTTACTTCAAAATTTAAAGCTCCTATTAAATATATAGGGAAATTGACAAAAAATATAACACCATAACTTTTTTTTATTCTCTAATGGTAAAAAATGATTGAAAACTTTTAATTTTAATTCTATAATATCCTTGTTTTCTAATCGACAAAAAATATAATATATTCTTTTTTCATCATAACATAATGAACTATTTTAAGTTAAAAAACGCGAATAAGTTAATCTAGAACAACTTATTTTACGACTATACGAAAAACGTTTTACTTCAAAATTTAAAGCTCCTATTAAATATATAGGGAAGTCGACAAAAAATATAACACCATAACTTTTACGTCTTAAAACAAAAGATGATGTCATTTTTCCTAATCGTTTTGATCTAATTGTAATACAAACACCCTCCAATAAACGCCTTCTTCCTGATATTCTACATCTTGTTAATAATTCACGACCTATATAAACTCTGTTCCTTTTATGAATGTAATTAAAAATATTTTTTTTTCACAATAATTTAGATTTCATATTATTTATTTTTATCATTTATAGATAATAATCCTACCAATCAAGATACTCTACTTTTTATTAAAGCACCTTTATTTAATCAAAATCCTAATCTTCTTAAATTTATAGAACAAATAATTTGAGTTTTTAAATTACTATTAATTTCAGAAACGATAGTCCCTATAGAACCTAATTTTTCGAAATAACCTCCGTTTACTCGTGAAGTATTATACCCTACCACGATTAATTTAGATACGTTATTTTTTGATCTTCTTCTTATTTTAAAAATTTTAATTATATATTTTTTATGCATATTAAATTAAAAAAGATTTAAATAAAGATAAAAATAAAAATTCACCAATAAAATCAAAAAAAAAAAAAAATATAACGTTTAAAAATAATAAACAAAAAATAAAATAAGATAAATCAACTATATAAAATTTATTAATAATTTTCAAATTATTAAACAATAAAATACGAATAACTCTAACATAATAAAAGCTGGAAATTACACCAGATAATAAAACGATAAAAACTATAAAATAATTATAATTGTTTATTAAAAATAAAAATAAATAAAATTTAGAAAAAAATCCAATTAGAGGTGGCACACCTGCAAAAGAAAAAAATAAAACAACAAAAAAAATACATATTATAATATTAGATTTCAAAATATATGATAACTCATATAAATAAAAAAATTCTTTAAAAAAACGTAAACGTATTTGCAATAACAAAAAAAAAAAACTCATTAAAGTAATAGAATAACATATTAAATAAAAGAAAACTACAAAAAAACTATCTACATTCCCTTGCAATAACATTATAATTAAAAAACCTATAGTAAAAATAGAACTATAAGCTAAAAAACGTTTAATTTTAAATTGATACATAGCATTTATAAATCCTATTATAATAGAAAAAAGCCCTACTATAAAAAAAAAAAAACTTAAATTAAATAAAAAAATAAAATAACTGATTTTTATAAAAAAAAAGACTAATGTTAATTTAGGAAAAACAGAAAAAAATAAAGTAACTATACTAATAGAACCTTCATAAACATCAGGTAATCATCAATGAAAAGGCACTGCCCCTAATTTAAATAATAAGCCTGTGAATATAAAAAACAACGAAAAAAATAATAAATAATTGTAATTATTTAAGTAATTAGATATAATAAAATAAATATTAATAATATCTAAAGTGCCATACAAGCCATATAAAATAGATATCCCAAATAACAATAAGCTTGAAGAAAATGCTCCAAATAAAAAATACTTTATTCCTGCTTCTGTTGAAAAATTACTATATCTTTTTAAAGCTGCTAATACATAAGAACATAATAATTGCATTTCTATACTTAAAAAAAATATAAAAAAATTTTTTGTATATGCTATAAAAAAAAAAGCTTGAATAGAAAATAAAATTAATAATATATATTCAAAATTATAAATTTTATCAAAAACAAAAACATTTCTACTAATAAGTAAAAAAAAAAATAAAAAAAATAATACAATAAATTTAAAAAAAATATAAAAAGAATTTAATTTAAAACCTAAAAATAAATCAATATTGATATCATACAAATAGTAATTAAAAAACAATGAAAAACCTATACTTAAAATACTTAAATCTATAATCAACACATTGTTATATAATGAATATAAATATTTTGTAAAAATTAAACCAATAAATAACAATAAAAATATATTTAAAATAAAATATAAATCTGCTAAAAAAAAAAACAATTCACTAAAAAATTTAACATTTAATATATTCATAATATTTTAAATTCTACGCGGTTTTTGTTTACGTTGCCCTAAATGATGAGGAACTCTATGCACCATACTATATGTTTTTATTTTATAACCTTTTTTTTGAAAAAAATTCAAAGCAATAAAAAACATTTTATCCATACGAGCTCTAAATACAAACTTTAAATTTCTTATCTTAAAAGCCCTTAAAAAAAATATTATACGAAAAAATATTGGTAAAGCAACAACATTTGACATTTTTGTTTTTTTATTATCACCAGAACTAACTGACCCAGCTGAACATGTATATATAACATTATGTGATAAATCAGTTAAAGTAACATAATAATTTGAATAATACATTCTAAAATGTAAAATACCTGTTCTTCTTTTTCGTCTAAAAATAATGCGTTTATATTTTTTAATTAAAAAATATTTACGTCAAAATTTTTTTCTACGAATTTTTAAATATAATTTTATTTGTTCTTTATCTGTATAAAACTCTTTATACAATTTTTTTGCCTCTGCTTGTCTTTCTTTAAATTTACCTTCATATTTATGGCGCAATCATATTCTAAGAGATTTTTTTTTTTGACCCCTTCTTCTTTTTTGCTTTATATAAGTTAAATGAAAAGCTAGTTTCTTTAATAATAAGGGTAAAGCTCTTTTTTTATTTTTTTTATAAAAAACAAATATTTTTTTTGTAACCTTTTTAAATACACGTTTAATAGAATAATGTTTAACTTTTAATTTATATCTATTTTCTAAAAGAGTATTAACAAAAGGAGCATTTATATCATACATTTTTTCCAATCTTGTTTTTTTCATTTTTTTTTTATCTACAATCACGTGATCTTCTAAATATTTTATTTTTTCTATTTTTTTTCCTTCAAATTTTAATTTTGTAAAATCTTTTAAATCATTAAAAGCACTTTTTCTTATAATATAAACCCTTTTTTTTCATTTTTTAAAAATATGCGCTATATTAAAATATTTTTTTTTTATAAATTTAAATTTTATCGCATTTTTTAAATGAAAACTTATCCCTTTAAAAAAATCAAGAAAATAAAGAAAATATAAACTATATAAAGTACTTTTTAAACAAACATCAGATAAATATTTTAACCTATTAAAAGGATATCTCTTTTTATTTGCATTAAAAAAACGTAAACTAGAAAAAAGCTTAAATACATATAAATATGCCGCTAAATTTTTTGAACTCATTTTTTTTAATAATAACTTCTCCTTAAAATTTTTTCAATTTTTTTTATCTTTAATCATTAGTTAATTTATAATAATTAAGGTACATATACGCTTCAAAAAGCATACATTCCTTTTTCTTGTTGATATGTTCTAACCATATATTTCATATCCTCATATTTTTGCTCATTTAAATATTCAAAAAAACCCTGTGCACCTACTTGTTTATTAAACTCATATGTCTGTATTACTGAAACCCTTCAAGTATCATAAGATTCAAAATTCATATTATGATATAAAAAATACTCACAGTATGTTGCTATTCAATCATAATTATAACAACTTATGCTATCAACTATTAAATCGTACATTAATCCCAAATTTAAAAATAAAAAAAATATTGATGTTATAAATGTCATTTTATTTTGGTATAAATAAATATTTCAATCATTTTAAAACTTTTGTTGAAAATTTTGATTCATATGTTAATATAAATATTAACATCCTATTATAATATCCCTTTATAATATATTTTATCATAAGTTGATTTGTAATAAAACACGCCCTTATACATATACGCTTCAAAAAGCATACATTCCTTTTTCTTGTTGATATGTTCTAACCATATATTTCATATTCTCATAAGTTTGCTCATTTATCAATTCAAAAAAACCCTTTAAACCTATTTGTCTACTAAATTCAGGTGTCTGTATTACTGAAACCCTTCAAGTATCATAAGATTCAAAATTCATATTATGATATAAAAAATACTCACAGTTTGTTGCTATTCAATCATAATTATAACAATTTATACTATCAACTATTAAATCGTACATAAATCCCAAATTTAAAAATAAAAAAAATATTGATGTTATAAATGTCATTTTATTTTAAACATACATTTTGATGTTCTAATTTTTTAGTTTTTTTATCTTTAATCATTAAATATATTTTATCTTTTTTTTTTTTTTAAACGTGTTTTAGCAAAATTTGATATACGTTTTTGTCTACTTAAAATTTCCTCATTAAATTTTTCAGAATAAGGCTTTAAAAGCGACGCTGTCGAACCATTTGAATGCGATCTCCCATATAATGGTAATCCATCGAATAAACGTTTACCTTTTACAAATCCTTTTGCAAAAAAAAATTCTAATCTTTGAAGATGCAATTCTTTTAATCTAGCATCTAAAATATAACGCGATTTTAACAAAACAACAATATTACCATGATGATAATAATTCATATAAATAGTTTTAAAATAGCGTGAAAATCCTAAAGAATCTAATAAATAACTTGCTCTTGAATTCCCAACACCTTTTATTAATTTTAAAGAATTTATTAACGTTCCTCTTAAAGAAAAAACAACATCTTTATATTTAAACATATTAATATATTTACTTAATTCCGATTATATCACGAATTTTCTTCATCTATTATTTGTTGAGCTTCAATAATATCTACTATAATTTTTTTTTCAATTTTAACTCAATCAGGATTAGTTGTTTTTGAATAATTAATTAATCATTCATCTATGTAAGTCTTTGTTTTTAAACCTATATTTTCATAAGAATCATAAAGTGTTTCATAATCTATAACATTAATACCTTTTTCAATAAAAATTTGGTCAATAATAAACAAATCTCATTCTAAATTTCCATAATCATTATTATAAATAAAATTATTTAAAAATACAGAATTTAAAACAGCTTCATTTAAATATTTTATCATATCATAATCATATATTGGTACCGAATTAAAATTAAATCACGACATTAAAACTATTAACATACTAATAAAAAACATTTTTTTTTTTATTTACGTTTTTTTAAAAATAAAATTTTATTTTTAGATATAAAAGAATTCGTTTTTTCATACAAATCCAGTTTTTTTAATAACATAAAATGAAAAAATAACTGATTTAATAACATTTTATTAAAAGAAATAACAAAAAAGTTTCTACGTCTAATTTTAACATAACTGTAACTAGGTATATTAAAATAGTAATAATGATTTTTAGCAAAAAAAAATTTTAATAAATTTTTATTAATTCTAAACATTCTATATCCTAACCCCTTTAAACGTAATCTAAAAAAATACAATTTTAAAAAAACGCTGTATAATTTTAAAAAATACTTTAAAAAATTAGAATATAAAATCTTATTTACAAATAAAAAACTAAACTTAAACATATTTTCTATTTTCATAAACCCATATAAATATAAATTAATAAAAAGTTTACCAAATTTACCTTTAATTAATAAATTATCAAAATTAATTAAAAAAAATTTTATATCACCATATAAAAATCTTTTATACATTGTAATAAAATACATAAAATTTTACATAATAATTTTTATTAAAACTTCGCCTCCAACATTATATAACAAACATTCTGAATCAAACATAATTCCATAAGGCGTTGAAACAATAAAAATATTATTACCACCTTGCTCTTTTAATTTTATTAAATGCATAATATCAACAAATATTCGTTTACTAGGTTTAGATACTTGTTTTAATTTAAAAAAAATACTAAAACTACCTGTTACATATCTTAACATAACTTTTATTTTATTTTCTACTGGTAAAAGATGATATCCTCTTATTACACCTACTTGTTCAAACATTTGCAATAATCTTAAAGTTATTACTGTATGTTCGACTTTAACTGAAACAAAATGCCCTTGTTTAGCAATATTCAACTTCGATAAAAAATTAGGTATAATTGAATGTTGCATTAATTATCAAACAGCACGTCTAATTCCACTTATTAATCCTTTATCCGCAAATTCTTTAAAAGATATTCTAGATAATTTAAACATTCTTAAAGATCAATTAGCTCGCCCAGTCATTATACATCTATTTACAATTCTTGCACTGCTCGAATTTAAATGGAATTTTTTTAAAAATTTATAAAAAACATAAATTTTATATTTTTTTTCAATATTAATATTATTATAATATTTTAAAATTATACAATTTAATTCATTTTTATTAAAAAATTTTCTATTTCTAAAATCTTTTACTAATTTATGTTTATATCCCATTAAATTTTATATAAAGATAAATAATTTTTAATTTCATAATCATAATATTTAAAATTAAATAATAAAATATCTGTAACGTTTTCTACATAAAAAAAACGCCCTATTTTTAAACTTGTAAAAAAACTTAAATCTGAAATGTGAAGAACTAAATTTTGATTAAAAAAAACGAATTTAACAGAAACTAGTCTTATACAAGGTAAAAACCCATTTACAAATAAATCAAAAAATTTTAAAATATTTTTTTTACCTATATTTGTTAATAATAAAGCCCTATAATAATATACATTTAAACGAAAACTACTACTAAAATTTTTAATAATAAATTTTTGTTGAAACAATAATCAAATTAACATTACATTATTATATAATCTAAATGAATTAAATTCTTCTGCAGGTACATGTTTATATCAAAATAATAAATTAACATTGCAAAATTTAAAATTCAATTTATTAAATTTTCTCATAAACATATATTTTAATGTATTTCTATATAAATAATTATAACTAACCTCTTTAAAACTAATATAATTTTTATTATACATTATACAATTAAACTACTTACAGAAGCTATTGTAGGATATTTAAAAGCTACTTCTCGCGGAATAATTGTTCTTATTCTTCGCGATAAAGGTCTTCCTTTTTTATCAACAATAACTACAGAATTAGAATTATATCACATTCATGTATTATCAACACGTTTAACTTTTTTTTTTGTATGAACTATAACAGCTCTATGCAACGACCCCTTTTTATATTTTTTTCTTTGTTTTTCATCTAATAAATTTCCAGATGATTTATCTAATGATTTAACAACAATATAAACCATATCTCCATAACTTGCTACACGCTTGTTTTTATTTCCATACATTTGTATTACTTTTGCATTTGCTACTCCTGTATTATCAACACAATAAACATAACTATTCATTTTTATCATTTTTTTTTTTACAAACATAAATAAAATAAAAAAAAAGGACTTACATCCAGCCCGTATAGGA
>Ga0208998_1000037_pt1 | contig 18158 bp, 15 predicted proteins | sample MedBloCAOM2_M2_FD_187856 | JGI IMG/M metagenome (GOLD analysis project Ga0208998, IMG submission 187856) | Forest soil microbial communities from El Dorado National Forest, California, USA - Mediterranean Blodgett CA OM2_M2 (SPAdes) (version 2) | ecosystem: Environmental > Terrestrial > Soil >... | reverse complement strand
GCCCCAGGGCAAGCCCTGGTTCGTCGCACCACTTGCATGTGTTAAGCACGCCGCCAGCGTTCGTCCTGAGCCAGGATCAAACTCTCCGTGAAAGGTACTCACAAAGAGCTGCCATGCCTGGCGGGCCGCCGGGTACACAAACTCGGCGACCGGCATGACGGGTAAATCAGACCATCCGGTGCGCTGGCGCGCCGGATGGATCGGGCTCAAACATTCCGCAGACCTGTTGATGGGTCCGCGGAGTGCACGCTGCTCAGTTTTCAAAGACCGTTGCGCCTCACGCCGGGTTTCGACGCTCTTCACGCATGGAGCTCCAGACGGGCAGCTCCAGAAGGACGCGGGAGTATAGCGCTCCGACGGACGTTTGCCTAGTGCCTGGTCGCGAGGTTCAGGCGGCGCTGTCGTAGAGCTCCAGGAAGCGCCGCTTTCCGACCTGCAGAACCCTGCCGGCAAGCGCTTTCCGGGGCAACTCGAGGATATCGGAGGCGACGGTCTCGCCGTCGATCCGGACCCCCCCCTGCTTGATCAGGCGCCGGGCCTCGCTCGAGCTCAGCTCGAAGCCGGAGCCGATCAACTTCGGCAGCAGGACCATTCCCAGCTCGCCGCCGGCCGCGGAGTCGATGTCCCAGCGGGGGATCTCGTCGGGCACGCCGCCATCGCGGATCACCCGGTTGAAGTGCTCCTCCGCCCCGGCCCCCGCACCCTCGCCATGGAAGCGGTCGACGATCCGCCGGGCCAGGTTGCGCTTGGCCTCGTTCGGCGCCGACCCCGGCGACTCGCCACCGAGCAGCAGCCGGTAGTACTCGGCCATCGCCTCGTCGGGAATGCTCATCAGCTTTCCGAACATCTCCTCCGGGGCATCGGTGACGCCGACGTAATTGCCGAGCGACTTGCTCATCTTCTTGACGCCGTCGGTGCCGACCAGGATCGGCATCGTCAGGATCGACTGCGGCTTCTGGCCATAGGCGGTCTGGATGTCGCGCCCGAAGAGGAGGTTGAACTTCTGGTCGGTCCCCCCCAGCTCGAGGTCGGCCTCAACGGCGACCGAGTCGTAACCCTGCAGCAGCGGGTAGAGCAGCTCCAGCGCCGCGATCGGCTGGCCGGCCGCGAGCCGCTTCTGGAAGTCGTCGCGCTCGAGCAGGCGGGCCACGGTCGTCTGCGCCAGCAGGCCCAGCAGCGCCTCTGGCTCCATCTTCAGCCACTCGCTGTTGAAGCGGACCTCGGTGCGCTCGCGGTCGAGCAGCTTGAAGGCCTGCTCCTGGTAGGTGGCCGCGTTCGCCTCGATCTCCCCCGGGGAGGGCAGCGGCCGCGTGCTCGAGCGGCCGCTCGGGTCACCGACCTGGGCGGTGAAGTCGCCGATGATCAGGACCACGATGTGACCGGCCTGCTGGAACTCGCGCAGCTTCTCCAGCACGACGGTGTGGCCGAGGTGGATGTCGGCGGTGGTCGGGTCGATCCCCAGCTTCACCCGCAGCGACCGTCCGCCGGCGAGCTGCTCGGCGAGCCGCCCGTCCGGCAGCACGTCGACCGCGTTGCGCGTCAAATCCGCCATTTCGCGAATGCTAGACTGCCGCCTCCGCTCGGCGGGCTGAGCTACGTCGAGCCGGGACCTCTTTCGATGGCGCCCCTAGGAATAAAGCGCCGGCGGCGTGGCGACGAAGTTCCGCCCGCCCCACCGGCCTCCGCGACCAAGCCAGCCAAGCCCCGGCTGAAGAAGCTGCGCGTGCTCTTCGTGCTGCTCGGGCTATCGGTCCTGGCCCTGGTCTCGATGGTCTTCGGAATGATGGCCGCCGTCTCCCAGGACCTGCCGGCGATCTACAACTTCGCCCAGTACAAGGCCTCGAAAAACAGCGAGGTCTACGACGCCACCGGCCAGCCGATCGGCACCCTGACCAGCGACCAGAACAAAATCCTGCTCAGCTCCGGGCAGATCTCCCCCAACATCAAGAACGCGGTGGTCTCGATCGAGGACTCGCGCTTCTACGAACACAACGGCGTCGACTTCCAGGGCATCGCCCGCGCCCTGGTCAAGGACGTGCTCAGCCAGAGCGCCCAGCAGGGCGCCTCGACGATCACCGAGCAGTTCGTCAAGAACGCGCTCGAAGCCCAGGGCACCCGCACCCTCTTCGTCAAGTTCAAGGAGGCGGCGCTCGCCTACCGCCTGGAGCGGCACTGGAGCAAGGACAAGATCCTCACCGAGTACCTGAACACGATCTACTTCGGCGAGGGGGCCTACGGGATCGAGGCCGCAGCCCGCACCTACTTCGGCGACGCCCATCCCGGCTGCGGCACCTCGACCGAGCCCTGCGCCTCGGTGCTCGAGCCGTGGGAGGCGGCGACCCTGGCCGCGATCATCGCCTCGCCCTCGGCCTTCGACCCCAAGATCTATCCCGAAAACAGCCTCGGCCGCCGCAACCTCGTGCTGGAAAAAATGTACGAACAGGGCTACATCTCTCACGAGCAGTACGCGGAAGGCGTCAAGCGGGCTCTCCCCTCCCCGCACGACATCGAACCGCCCACTCTCGACTCCAAGGCGCCCTACTTCACCGCCTACCTGCGCCAGCAGCTGGTCGAACGCTACGGCGCCTCGAAAGCCTTCTTCGGCGGTCTCAAAGTCAAGTCGACGCTCGATCTCGGCCTCCAGGAAGCGGCCGAAGAAGCGGTCAACTCCTACCTCGGCTACTCGCCGGCGACCGCCTCGGTGGTCGTGATCGACAACCACAACGCCGGCATCAAGGCGATGGTCGGCGGGCCCGACTTCGACACCGTGCCGTTCAACCTCGCCACCCAGGGCCATCGCCAGCCCGGCTCCTCGATCAAGCCGTTCACGTTGGTGACCGCCCTCGAAGAGGGGATCTCGCCGGAAACGGTCTACCCGTCGGAACAGCGGACCTTCTACTTCGGCAAGAACGACCAGGAACGCTTCGAAGTCAGCAACGACGAGGACTCCTACCTCGGGTCCTGCTCGATCATCTGCGCGACGACCTACTCCGACAACTCGATCTACGCCGCCCTGGCTCTCGAAGGCCTGAAGGGCAAGACCGTCCGCGACCGCACCAGCTCGATCGCCGGCACGATCCACAAGATGGGCTACGCGGATCCGATCTCGACCAACCCGGCGATGGTCCTCGGCGGGCTCGAAATCGGCGTCACCCCGGTCGGCTGGGCCTACGCCTACAGCACCCTCGGCAACAACGGCGATCGGGTCAGCGGCACCCTCGCCCCCCGCCCCGGCGACAGCCCGGTCTCCTACACGCAGGTGACCGACAAGGACGGCAAGACGATCAAGGGCGGCGACAACGACTCCACCCACGACCAGGTGATCGAGCAGGGCACCGCGGAAACGGCCAAGGGGATCCTCGAAACGGTCGTCTCCAGCGGCACCGGCACCAACGCCCAGATCGGCGCCGAAGGCCAGTGGGGCAAGACCGGGACGACCGAGAACAACGGCGACGCCTGGTTCTGCGGAGGCGTGGGCGACGAAGTCACGGCCTGCGTCTGGGTCGGCTACCCCGACACGACGACGCCGATGACGACCCTCTACAACGGCGGTCCGGTGATGGGCGGCACCTTCCCGGCCCTGATCTGGGCCAGCGTGATCTCCGCCTGGGAGGAAATCCAGAGCGAAAACGCGGCCGCCAAGAAGGCGAAGAAGGAAGGGCGCGAAGCGGACGAAAGCAACGAAGGCGGCTCCGGCGAAACCGAAACCTACGTGCCGGAAGAAACCGAAGCGGCCCCCGAAGGCGAAGAAGTCGAAGCCGCGCCGGAAGTGGAAGCAGCTCCTGAAGGCGAAGCCGCACCGGAAGAAGCGGCGCCCGAAGCCGCCCCGGAAGCCGCGCCCGAATCCAGCGGCGGTGGCGGCGGCGTCACCGCCGGCTGACTCGGGCGACGGGAGTAGAAACCGGCGACCTCCGGGACCTAGGGCCGCGGCCGCGAGACGAAGCGGCTGCCGACGGCGCAGAAGCGCCAGGGGCGCTCGACCGCTTTGGTGATCCCGATCCGCGGCCCGGTGACCACCTCGGGCACGGCCCCGTCGGGCTCGAGCAGGAGGAAGGGGTCGCGGGAGAGGTCGGCGCCGTTGAGCTCGAGTCCGATCCCGAGCGCCTCGGTCAGCTTGCCAGGGCCGGAGCAGAGTTCGCCTTCGGGGCGCTCGCCGCGGCGTTCGCGCATCGCCTCCAGCCCGGCGGTCGGCTCCAGCGCCCGGATCAGAACCGCCGCTGCCTCGCCCTCCGGTTCGCAGACGAAGTTGAGCAGACTGTGGATGCCGTAGGAGAGATAGACGTAAGCCAGCCCGGGCGGGCCGAAGAGGATCTCGGTGCGGTCGGTGAGGCCGACGTAGGCGTGGCAGGCGGGATCGTCGCGCTCGTAGCTCTCGGTCTCGACGATGGTGCCGCCGACGCCGTCGAAGAAGAGGCGGCAACCGACCAGGTCACGGGCGGCATCGTGGACCGAGCGGTCGAAGAAGTCCCGCTCGAGCCTCAAGAGCGCTCATCGAGGACCCGGTCCTTGACCGCGGCCAGGGTCTCGCCGGCCTCGCCGAGCTGGGTGGCGAGCGGGACCGAGCCGGTGCCACCGGCGATCCGCTTCGACTCCAGCCAGCTGCTGCGCTCGAGCACCTCGTAGAAGGAGTCATCGAGATGCTCGGAGCGAGCGCGAATCTGCTCCGGGGTGAGGTCGGAGAGCTTGCCGCCCTGCTCGACCGCATCACGGACGAGGCCGCCGACGATCCCGTGCGCCTCGCGAAAGGGCACGCCGCGCCGGACCAGCAGGTCGGCGACCTCGGTCGCGGCCAGCATCTCGTCGCCGGAGGCGTCCTCCATGCGCTCGCGGTCGAAGCGGATCCCAGCCAGCATCCCGGCGGTCGCGTCGAGGCAGAGCTCGACCGTTTCGATCGCGTCGAAGAGCGGCTCCTTGTCCTCCTGCATGTCCTTGCCGTAGGTCAGTGGCAGCGCGTGCATCACCCCGAGCAGGGTCGCGTAGCTGGCGGCGACCCGCGGGCTCTTGGCCCGCAACAGCTCGGCCGAGTCGGGGTTGACCTTCTGCGGCATGATCGAGGAGCCGGAGGAGAAGGACTCGTCGAGCTCGCAGAAGCCGAACTCGGTGCTGGACCAGATGACCAGTTCCGAGCCCAGCCGCGAGAGGTGCATCGAGCAAGTCGAGGCGGCGGCCAGGTAGTCGAGGACGAAGTCGCGGTTGGAGGCGCCGTCGATCGAGTTGTGGCTGACGTGCTCGAAGCCGAGGTCGCCGGCGACCGCCTCGCGGTCGATCTCCCAGTTGACCCCGGCCAGGGCACCGGAGCCGAGCGGCATCACGCTGGCGCTGTCGAGCGCGAACTGGAAGCGGAGGACGTCGCGGGCGAGCATCCAGAAATAGGCGAGCAGATGGTGGCCGAGGTAGACCGGCTGGGCGCGCTGAAGGTGGGTGTAGCCCGGCATCGGCCAGTCCCGGTGGGCCTTGGCCAGGCGCAGCAGCTCCTCCATCGCCGCCCCGCAGAGCTCGATCGCGCGCAGCGAGTGCGCCTGCACCACCATCGCCACGTCGGTCGCAACCTGGTCGTTGCGCGAGCGGCCGGTGTGGAGCTTGCCGGCGAGTGGGCCAATCTCGTCGCCGAGCAGACGCTCGATCGCCATGTGGATGTCCTCGTCGGCATCCTCGAAGGCGAAGCCATGCTCGGCCATGCGGGCGCGGACCCGCTCCAGGCCGGCGTCGATCTGGCTCAGCTCCTCCTCGTCGAGGACGCCGATGCCGAGCAGGCCGCGGGCGTGGGCCTGCGACTGGTCGATGTCGTAGGCAGCCAGCTGCCAGTCGAAGGGCAGCGAGCGGTTGAGCGCCCAGAAGCGCGGGTCGGGCTCTTTGCGAAATCGACTCACGAGCGGGCGATTATCCCGTTACCGGCGGCTGGCCGAGCGCCGCCGCCAGCTCCTGGCAAACACGATCCACCTCGGCCTCGCCCATCGCCGGGAAGAAGGGCAGCGCCAGCGAGTGGGCGGCGGCGGCTTCGGCGACCGGGAACTGACCCTCGCGGTAACCGAGCTCGCGCAGCTGCGGGAAGAGGTGGATGCAGGGCAGGTAGGCCTTGCTGGCGATGCCGTTCTGGGCCAGGGTGGCGATCGTCGCGTCGCGATCGACCTCGTCCCCGAGGCGGACGACGTAGACGAACCAGCTGCGCCGCTCCTGGCCGCGGGCGGCGATCGGCACCTCGACGCCCTCGAGCCCGGCCAACCGCTGCTCGTAGAGCGCGGCGACAGCGGCGCGCCGGTCCAGCAGCGAGTCGAGCTTCTCGACCTGGGCGACGCCGAGCGCGGCGGCGAGGTCGGAGAGCCGGTAGTTGAAGCCGAGCCCCTCGTGCTCGAGCCAGCCCATGTCGGCGGCGCGGCCCTGGTTGCGCTCGCTGCGCAGGCGCGCCGCGATCTCAGGGCTGGAGGGGACGATCATCCCGCCCTCCCCCGTCGTCATCTGCTTGTTCGCGTAGAAAGCGAAGGTGGCGAGGTTGCCGCGGCTGCCGACCCCGCGACCCTCGTAGTCGCTGGCCCCGATCGCCTCGCAGGCGTCCTCGAGGATGCCGAGGTCGTGCCTGGCGGCAAGCGCCTCCAGTTCCGGCATCGCCGCCGGGAAGCCGAAGATGTGGATCGGCAGGATCCCCCTGGTCCGCTCGCCGACCGCCGCCGCGGCGGCGTCGCGGTCGAGGTTGAGCGTGACCGGGTCGACGTCGCAGAAGACCGGGCGCGCCCCCTCGTAGAGCAGGCAGTTGGCCGAAGCGACGAAGCTGAAGGGGCTGGTCAGGACCTCGTCGCCGGTTCCCCAGCCGAGCGCCCGCACCCCGAGGTGCAGGCCGGTCGTGCCGCTGGAGACCGCGACCGCGTCCTCCACTCCGAGCCAGTCGGCGAGCTCGCGCTCGAAGCGCTCGCCCATCGGGCCCAGCGAGAGCCGGCCGGAGCGCAGCACCTCCAGCACCAGCTCCTCCTCGCGCGGGCCGATATCGGGCTGGGCCAGCTGGATCTGTTCGGCCCCCTCGCTCATTGGAACGCGTACTCCAGCGAGTCGACCAGCGCCTCCCAGGAGGCCTCGATGATGTTCTCCGAGACGCCGATCGTGCCCCACTCGCGACCGCCGTCGGCCGAGTCGAGCAGGACCCGGGTGACGGCTCCGGTGCCGTGGGCTTCGTCGAGGATCCGCACCTTGTAGTTGGTCAGCTCGATCTCGGCCAGCTGCGGGTAGCGGTCGGCGATGGCGCCGCGCAGGGCCTGGTCGAGCGCGTTGACCGGGCCGTTGCCCTCGGCGACGCGGACATAGCGCTCGCCGTCGACCTCGACCTTGATCGTTGCCTCGGTCTCGACCTCGCCGCCGGCCCGCTTCTCGGTGACGACGCGGAAGCTCTCAAGCTTGAACAGCGGCTTGTAGCTGCCCGCCTCGCGCCGCAGCAGCAGCTCGAAGGAGGCGGGCGCCGCCTCGTAGTGGTAGCCGCGGTGCTCCTGCTCCTTCAGGCGCTCGACCGCACGGCTCGCGGCGCCGTCGTCGAGCTCGAGCCCGGCCCGCTCGGCCTGGCTGCGGATCGTCGCCTTGCCGGACAGCTCGGAGGCGAGGATGTCGCGCTCGTTGCCGACCAGGGATGGATCGAGATGCTCGAAGGTGCTGGCGTCGGCGGCGACCCCCGCCGCGTGCAACCCCGCCTTGTGGGCGAAGGCGTTGCGGCCGACGTAGGCGCGGTCGGGATCGGAGGCGACGTTGCAGACTTCGTCGAGATAGTGGGTGGTGGGGGTCAGCGCCGCCAGCTGCTCCGGCGTCACCACCGCGAAGCCCAGCTTCAGCTGCAGGGCCGGCAGGATCGAAGCGAGATTGGCGTTGCCGCAGCGCTCGCCATAGCCGTTGACGCATCCCTGCACCAGCCGCGCCCCCGCTTCGACCGCGGCCAGCGAGTTGGCGACGGCGCACTCGGCGTCGTTGTGGGTGTGGATGCCGACCTCCACCGCGTCCCCGGTCGCGTCGAGGACCGCGGCGGTCGCCGCGGCGACGAAGCGCGGCAGGCTACCGCCGTTGGTGTCGCAGAGGGTGACGTTCTCGGCGCCGCCGTCGACCGCCGCCCGCACGCATTCGAGCGCGTAGCCGGGGTCGTCGCGATAGCCATCGAAGAAGTGCTCGGCGTCGAAGACGGGCCGCTTCCCCTGTTCGCGGCAGAAGCCGATCGAGTCGGCGATCATCGACAGGTTCTCCTCACGCGAGACCCGGATCACCTTCTCGACGTGCAGGACCGAGCTCTTGCCGACCAGGCAGACGACCGGAGCGAAGGACGAGGCAAGGGACCGCAGCGCTTCGTCCTCGGCGGCGGCGCGGTCGCGGCGCCGGGTCATGCCGAAGGCGGCGATCGTCGCCGTCTCCAGCTCCAGCTCCGCCAGGCGCTCGAACAGCTCCGCTTCCTTCGGGTTGCTGCTGGGAAAGCCGGCCTCGATGAAGTGGGCTCCGAGCGCATCGAGCGCCCGCACCACGTTCAACTTCTCGCCGACCGAGAGCGACATTCCACGACCGCCCATGCCGTCGCGCAAGGTCGTGTCGTAAAGCTTCACCTGTTCCATCTGCTGCCTTTCGAGTCCGAGTCGAGGAGAGGCCACGGAGGGCCCGCCTGCGCGGCACGAAGCCACGCCAGCCGCTAGGCGGCTGCGGTAATTCGCCCGATCGACTCGATGCGGAAGCGGCTGACCATCAGGAGCTCACCTTACTCGCCGCGTCTACCCCGGCCGGCGCCTCGACGAAGTCGAGCCACTCCAGGTACTCCTCGGCCCGTCCGTAGAGGGCGTCTTCGAACTTGGCCTGGACGTGGGTGGTGATCTCGCCCGGCTTGCCCTCGCCCAGCGGGTGGTCGTCGATCTCGCGCACCGGCACCAGCTCGGCCGCAGTCCCGGTCAGGAAGACCTCCTCGGCCAGGTAGAGCTCGGCCCGGGCGACGTCGCGCTCGACCACGGTGTAGCCGAGGTCGCGGGCAATCTGGATCACCGACTTGCGATTGATCCCATCGAGGATCGAGGCGACGTGCGGTGGGGTCACGATCTCGCCGTCGCGGACGACGAAGATGTTCTCGCCCGAGCCCTCGCAGACGAAGCCGCGTTCGTCGAGCAGGATCGCCTCGTCGTAGCCCGAGTTGTGGGACTCGGTCTTGGCCAGGATCGAGTTCAGGTAGGAGCCCGACGCCTTGGCGTGCGGGATCGAGCCGCCGGGGCTGATCCGCCGCCAGCTCGAGACCTTGGCGCGGATGCCGCCGTTCTTGCTCTCCTCGCCGAGGTAGGCGCCCCAGGGGAAGGCGGCGACGATGACGTCGATCGGGGCGTCTTTCGCGTAGAGCCCGAGGCTGCCGTAGCCGCGGTAGGCGAGTGGCCGGATGTAGGCGGAGCGGAGGCCGTTGCGGGTCAGCAGCTCGTGCGTGGCCTGGCGGATCTGCTCGCCTGAGTAGGGCAGCTCCAAGTAGTAGAGCTGGGCCGACTTCTCGAGCCGGGAGAGGTGGTCGGCATGGCGGAAGATCGCCGGGCCGCGCTCGGTCTCATAGCAGCGAATCCCCTCGAAGACCCCGGTCCCGTAGTGCAGGCCGTGGCTGAGCACGTGGGTCTGTGCCTGCTCCCAGGGCACGAACTCGCCGTTCTTCCAAATCAAATCCACCTGGTCCATGTTGATGAGAAGTATGCCCGATCAAACGCAGGGCTTCACCCCCGAAGCCGCGAATGACGCCTGAAAGCAACAGAAGGAGGCGCAGGACCCAATGAAATCGAGACTTCCGCAGCTCAGTTACTCCAATGTCATCGCCACGATCGCGCTGTTCATCGCGCTCGGCGGCGCTGCCGTCGCCGCCGGACTGCCCAGGAACAGCGTCGGCGCCAACCAGCTCAAGCGCGGCGCGGTGACCGCGGCGAAGCTGAAGAAGGGCGCCGTCACCGGCGGCAAGCTGGCTCCGAAGTCGGTGGTCGCCGGGAAGCTCGGCCCCAACTCGGTGCTGCCGGGCAACATCGGCAACGGCGCCATCACCAGCGCCAAGATCGGCGGCGGCGCCGTGATCGCCAGCTCGATCAAGAACAACGTCATCACCACCAACAAACTGAACGGCAAAGCCGTGACCACGGACAAACTGGCCACCGGCGCGGTGACCGAACCGATCCTGGCCAACGGCTCGGTGACGGCGGCCAAGCTGAGCAAAGAATTCGGCGCGCTGATCAACCCGCTGCGAAGCGGCCAAACGCTGCAGGGCTCCTTCGCCGTCGGCGGTGCCGGCAAAGAACTGACGGTGGCGATCGACGGCCAGACGTTTCAGTTCCCGCTGTCCAAAGCGCCGGCGATCAACATCATCAGCCCGGCCACGGCGGTCACCGCGGCCTGCCCGGGGCTCGGCAGCGGTCAAGCGCCGGCAGCAACGGCGGGCAATCTCTGCCTCTATGTCGCCAGCCCGACCAACCTGAAAACGCTCACGGTGCCGGCCGCCAGCGTCAACCGGTTCGGGTTCGGCCTCGAAGCAACGGCCGAAGACAAAGAAAAAGCCTTCTCGGCCTTTGGCCAGTGGGCGGTAACGGCGCCGTAGTCAAACGCTGAGCGCAGCGAGGACCGCGTCGGTCATCTCGGCGGTCCCGACCTCGACCTCGGCGGGGACGTCCGGCATCGGAGACGACGTCGGCGTTCCCGCCATCAGGTCCGCGGTGCGCAGTCCGTCCTCCAGGACCGTGTCGACGGCGGCCTCGACCCGAGCCGCGTCATCCGGGCGATCGAGCCCATGGCGCAGCATCATCGCCACCGAGAGAAAGGTCGCCAGCGGGTTGGCGAGGCCCTTGCCGGCGATGTCGGGGGCGGAGCCGTGGACCGGCTCGAAGAGGCCTGGGGCGCCGTCGGCGCCGAGGCTGGCCGAGGGCAGCATGCCCAGCGAGCCCGTCAACATCGCCGACTCGTCGCTGAGGATGTCGCCGAAGAGATTCTCGGTCACGATCACGTCGAAGTCGGCCGGGCGCGAGACCAGCTGCATCGCCGCGTTGTCGACCAGCAGGTGATCGAGCGCGACGTCGTCGTAATCGGAGGCGACGCGGCTGACCACCTCGCGCCAGAGCCGCGAGGTCTCCAGCACGTTGGCCTTGTCGACCGAGGTGACTCGGGGACTGTTCCCGGAGCTCGCGGCGCGCCGGCGGGCGGCTTCGAAGGCGGTGCGCGCGATCCGCTCGATTTCACCGGCGTCGTACTCGCAGGTGTCGTGGGCGCTGTCGCCGTCGCGGCCGCTGTCGCCGAAGTAGATGCCACCGGTGAGCTCGCGGACGACGAGCAGGTCGGTGCCGGCGATGCGCTCCTCGCGCAGCGGGCTGGCGCCGACCAGCGCCGGGCTGGGCCGGACCGGGCGCAGATTGGCGAACAGACCCATCCCCTTGCGCAGGCCGAGCAGGCCCTGCTCCGGGCGCGGGGCGTCGGGGTCGGTGGTGTCCCATTTGGGCCCGCCGACGGCGCCGAGCAGGACCGCGTCGGCGGCCCGGCAGGCTTCCAGGACCTCGTCGGTGAGGGCAACGCCGTGGGCGTCGATCGAGCAGCCTCCCATCAGGCGCCCGTCGAACTCGAATTCTCCCAAGGACTCCAGCAATCGCTGTGCCGCGGCGACGATTTCGGGGCCGATCCCGTCGCCGGGCAGGACGACTATGCGGGGGGTCGGGCTCACGCGGCGGGACTCTAAGGGTTCGGCGCCGGGCCGCGCTAGACGGCGTTGGCCTCGATGTTGAGGCGCACGTAGTCGAGCACCAGCGGCTGCTCGGACTCCGCCAGGATCGCTTCCGCGAAGGGACGGCGGAGCTCCTCCGGCAGCTGCGCCAGCAACGGGCCCAGGGTGACGGTCGAGGTGAAGGCGAGCGGATCCGGCGGCTGCACCGGCTTCGGCTCCAGCCAGCAGCGCACGTCGGCGAACCCGGCGCCCCGCAGGCGCGCCTCGGTCTCCTCGGCGCCGGCGAAATTCCACATGCCGGTCGCGCCGGCGAAGTGGGGCGCGAACTCAGGGCGGCCGACCACCGTGGCGATCACCTCGGCGTGCCTGGCGACGTTGCCCTCTCCCCCGCACTGGGCGACGAGGCGGCCGCCGGGGCGCAGCGCCGCCCGCAGGCGGGCGAAGAGCGCGTCGTGGTCGAGGATCCAGTGGAAGGTCGCGGTCGAGAAGACGAGGTCGACCTGCTCGTCGATCTCCAGCTCGGCGAGATCGGCGACCAGGTAGGAGGCGCGGTCGCCGAGGCGCTCCCGCGCTTTCGCGACCATCGCCTCCGAGCCGTCGACCGCCAGCAGGCTGCCCTCAGGCAGCCGTTCCAGCAGCTCGGCGCTGACCCGGCCGGAGCCGCAGCCGGCGTCGATCGCCGCCTCGTCGCCGCGCAGCTCGAGTCGTCCGAGCACCTCCATGCCCCAGTTGAACTGCGGGTCGGAGACGGCGTCGTAGGTCTCGGCGTCCCACTCGCGGGCGCTGCTGTTCATTGGCCGCGCGGCGTCGCCGTCGCTCACAGCGCAGTCGTCACCGGGCCGCGCTCGGCGCCTCCCGATCCCTCGAACGCGTCGATCGCCGCCCCGTTCTCCAGGGTGATCGCGATGTCGTCGAGCCCGTTCAGGAGCCGGTGCTTGACGTCGGGCTCGACCGCGAAGTTGAAGACGCCGGCGGCGCAGGTGACGGTCTCGTCGTCGACGTCGATCCGCGCCTCGCCCGCTTCCGCGACCAGGCGGCAGTGCTCCTCGTCGAGGATCGCCGGCAGCAGCCCGATCTTGGTGCAGTTGGAGTAGAAGATGTCGGCGAAGGACGGCGCCACGATCGCCTGGAAGCCGAAGTCCTCCAGCGCCCAGGGAGCGTGCTCGCGGGAGGAGCCGCTGCCGAAGTTGCGGCCGGTGACCAGGATCGGGTTCGGCTCCAGCTCGATCTCCCCGTCCCGGATCCAGTCGTAGAAGAGGAACTCGCCGAAGCCGGTCCGCTCGACCCGCTTGAGGAACTGCTTGGGGATGATCTGGTCGGTGTCCACGTCGTGGCGGTCCAGGACCGACACCTTGCCCTCGATGACGTCAATCGGCCTCATCTTCAGCTCCAGCTCCTGATGTCGACGAAATGCCCCTCGATCGCGGCCGCGGCCGCCATCTTCGGGCTGACCAGGTGGGTGCGCCCACCCTTGCCCTGCCGTCCCTCGAAGTTGCGGTTCGAGGTAGAAGCGCAGCGCTCGCCCTCCGAGAGGGTGTCCGGGTTCATCCCCAGGCACATCGAGCAGCCCGCCTCGCGCCATTCGAAGCCGGCGCCGCGGAAGACCTCGTCCAGCCCCTCAGCTTCGGCGGCCGCTTTGACCTGCTGGGAGCCGGGGACGACCATCGCCCGCACCGAGCCGGCGACCTGGCGGCCGTCGACGACCGCGGCGGCCTCGCGCAGGTCCTCGATCCGGGAGTTGGTGCAGGAGCCGATGAAGACCCGTTCCGGGGCGACCTCGGTCATCGGCGTCCCCGCCTCCAGGCCCATGTAGGCCAGCGCCCGTTCGGCCGATTCGCGGTCGCCCGGCGAGTCCATCGCCGCCGGGTCGGGGACCATGTCGGTGACCTCGCAAACCATGCCCGGATTGGTGCCCCAGGTGACCATCGGCGAGATCGCGCCGGCGTCGACCTCCACCTCGGTGTCGAAAGCAGCCCCATCGTCGGTCGGCAGCTGCCGCCAGCGCTCGGCAGCGGCGTCGAAGTCGGCGGGCGCGCCGGGTCGGCCGCGGACCCACTCGACGGTCTTCTCGTCGGGGGCGATCATCCCGGCTCTCCCCCCGCCCTCGATCGTCATGTTGCAGATCGTCATCCGGCCCGGCATCTCCAGCGACTCGATCGCCGGTCCGGCGTACTCGACCGCGTAGCCGGTCATGCCACCGGTGCCGAGGCGGCCGATCGTCGCCAGGATCAGGTCCTTGGGGGTGACGCCGGAGCCGAGCTCGCCCGCGTAGGAGATCCGCATCGTCTTCGGCCGCTTCTGGACCAGGCACTGGGTCGCCAGCACGTGCTCGACCTCGGAGGTGCCGATGCCGAAGGCCAGCGAGCCGAAGGCGCCATGGGTCGAGGTATGGCTGTCGCCGCAGACGATCGTCGTCCCGGGCTGGGTGACTCCCAGCTCCGGCCCGATCACGTGCACGATCCCCTGACGCTCGGAGCCCAGCGAGTAGAGGGGGATCCCGAACTCCTCGCAGTTGCGCTCCAGCGTTTCGACCTGGACCCGGGAGAGCTGATCGGCGATCAGGCGCGCCGCCATGGTGCCGTCGGTGGGCGTGTTGTGGTCGGCGGTGGCGAGCGTCTTGTCGGCCCGGCGGACCGGGCGTCCGGCCAAGCGCAGGCCGTCGAAGGCCTGGGGCGAGGTGACCTCGTGGACCAGGTGCAGGTCGATGTAGATCAACCCCTCCGAGACCTCGTGGGCCTCCCAGATCTTTTCGAACATGTTCTTGGACATATGGCTCGCTCTCCTCCTAGCCGCGCCTGAGGCCGGCGGCGATTACGGCGAAGAACCGGGTCGGCTCCTCGCCATCGTTCTCAAAGTGGTGGGGCAGGTCGGCGTCGAAGGTGACGCTGTCGCCCGCGGCCAGATCGTGGCGAGCGCCCTCGACGAACAGCGCCAGGGTGCCGTTGAGCACCACGGCGGTCTCGCGACTGCCCGGCTCGTGCATCGGCGGGTCCTCGCGACCGCCGGTCGCGGCACCCGGTTCCAGGGTGTGGATGGAGACGTCCGCGCGCTGTCCGGGCAGCGGTGGCGTCAGCTCCTCGAAGCGATGCCCCCCGCGCTCGGAGTGGCGGCGCGCGCCGGCGCGGCTGACGGAGACGTGCTGGCCCTCGTCCAGGCGCAGCAGCTGCGACAGCGTCAGCTCCAAGCCGGCGGCGATCTTCTCGGCGACGGCCAGGGTCGGGCTGGTCTCGCCGCGCTCGACCTGCGAGAGCATCGGCGCGCTGACGCCGGAGCGCTCGGCCAGGTCGCGCAGCGAGAAGCCCATCGCGTCGCGCAGGGCCTTGATCCGCGGACCGACGGTGCTCGCGGGGTCGGCCGGAGACGGCGCGGCCTCGTGTCGGGACGAAGGGGTGGCAGCGGTTGAGTCGGTCACCATGGCGCGTACGCTATCACGTACGTTTGTATTTGGCTTAAAGGCAGTGCAACTCGGACGAACCCGACCTCGACTGTCGCGCTCCGCACCACCTCGAGGAGCCCTCGACGCCGGCCTAGAGCATCGCGTCACTTCACACGGAGCAATGCCCGCAGATCGGCCGCAAGCGCCTCCGGTTCGCCTTCCAACCGCTCCGGTGCGACCCGCGTGACCCCAGTAGCCGGCGACGCGCAGCTTCCGGTCCCGGGCGCGGTCCTCGCGAAACGCGGTGCGGGTGCCGTGTGCCGCGAAGCCGTCGAGTTCGACGACGGCCTTTCCCGGCCATAGACAGTCGACCTGGACCCGCCTCCCTGCCACTTGACGCCAAACGTTCAGCTGGGGTCGTGGCAGCCCGGCGCGCCGCAGGAACGGCAGGAACTCGAGCTCCAGCCAGCTCCGAGCGCGGCCGGCCGGGAGGTCCTGGCGACGCCTCAGGCACTCCCTGACCACGGGGGAACCGCGGCGCCCCGGGTAGCGGTCAAGCAGGTCCGGCAGCGAGAGTCGATCGTGCAACCGCAGGTATTCGGACTCACGCAATGCATGCTCCACCACGTCGGCGGAGGAGATCGCAGCGAGGTCGAAGAGCGTCCGTGGCACGGTGGTGACGGGCATCCCACGCTCTGTCGTCACCTCGTCGGCCGGCAGAACGGCGAAATGGCGATGGATCGCGCCACGCGACCGGCTCTTCTGCGGCGTGGTCACCTCGATGGCACGACTCGATGGCTCTCGCATCCCCCACAGCGCCGCCGCCGCATGGTGGCTGAGCACGGCATCCGGCCCGCAAGCGAGAACGGCCGCCATCCAGCGCGCCTCGCGCGAGAGCACCCGATGGCCGACCGCGTAGACGCTGCGGTGCAAGGCATGCAGCCGGTCGGTCCGCAGCCGAACTTCGATTGCCTCCCCGCCAACTCCGAGCGCAAGCAGTTGGCGCCGCGCCACCACCCCATGCTGTCGCTCGGCCAGTTCTCTGAGGCGCGCGTCCAAAGCACGCGTCTGCCGCAACCCGTCCATAACACGGGTAAGTGCAGATGCGTGCTGAGCTCGCCCCCCTTCCGGGGGCAAGCGCTATGGACCCGGGGTGCGTTCGACGGCGGCTTCGGCGGTGGCCGACTCGGCCTCGCGGGTGGCGGCGCCTTCCAGGGCGTTGGACAGGGCTCGCACGTAGGCGCGGGCCGAGGCCTCGAGGATGTCGGTGGCGACGCCCTGGCCGGTCGCCAGGCGGCCGGCGGTGCGTAGCATCACGGTCACCTCGCCGAGGGCGTCCTCTCCCCCCGTTACCGCCTCGACCGTGTACTGGGCCAGCTCGCACTCGGTCTTGGTCGCCGACTGGATCGCCCGGAAGATCGCGTCGACCGGGCCGTCGCCGCCAGACTCGCCGACCACCTCCTCGCCGGAGGGCAGCGTCACCGCCACCTTGGCGACGGGCTCGCGGCGGGAGCCCGCCTCGACCTCGAACCAGGCCAGCTCGTGGGCGTCGGAGCGCTCGCGCATCTCGTCGGAGACGATCGCCTCCAGGTCGAGCGCGGTCACCTGCTTCTTGCGGTCGGCGACCTCCTTGAAGGCCTTGAAGGCGGCGTTCAGGGCGTTGCCCTCGACCTGGAAGCCCAGCTGCTCCAGGGCGTCTTTCAGGGCATGGCGGCCGGAGTGCTTGCCCAGCACGATCGAGTTCGACTCCAGGCCGACCTCGGTCGCGTCCATGATCTCGTAGGTGCTGCGCTCCTTCAGCACGCCGTCCTGGTGGATTCCGGACTCGTGGGCGAAGGCGTTGCGGCCGACGATCGCCTTGTTGGGCTGGATCGCGTAGCCGGTCAGGCGCGAGACCATGCGGCTGGTGCGGGCGATCTCCCGCGTGTTGATCCCGGTCGTCAGCCCGTGCGCGTCCTCGCGGACCTTGACCAGCATCGCGATCTCCTCCAGCGAGCAGTTGCCGGCGCGCTCTCCGAGGCCGTTGACCGCGCACTCGATCTGCCGTGCCCCCGCCAGGACGCCGGCGTAGGAGTTGGCGACGGCCAGCCCCAGGTCGTCGTGGCAGTGAACCGACAGCTCGACCCCGCGCAGCGCCGGCACCAGCTCGCAGAGGCGGCGGAAGTAGTCCGCGTACTCCTCCGGCGTCGTGTAGCCGACCGTGTCGGGGATGTTGACGACGGTCGCCCCCTCCTCGACGGCGATCGCGCAAACCTCGGCGGTGAACTCGATGTCGGCGCGGGTCGCGTCCATCGGCGAGAACTCGACGTCCTCGCACTGGGCCTTGGCGTGGGCGACGGCCGCGCGGGCCTGCCCTTTGACGTCCTCGCGATCGGTCTGCAGCTGGTGCTCGATGTGGATGTCCGAGGTCGATATGAACGTGTGGATGCGCGGGCGCCCGGCGTCGCGGATCGCCCCCCAGGCGGCGTCGATGTCGGCCTTGTGGGTGCGGGCGAGGCCGCAGATCACCGGGCCCTCGACCGTGCGCGAGATCTTCTCGACCGCCTCGAAGTCGCCGGGCGAGGTGATCGGGAAGCCGGCCTCGATCACGTCGACCCCCAGCTTCGCCAGCTGCTGGGCGATCTCCACCTTCTCGGCGGTGTTCAACGAGATGCCGGGCGACTGCTCGCCATCCCTCAGGGTGGTGTCGAATATGTGGACGCGGTTGGCGTCAGATGCGGGTCCCATGCGGACCTCCTCCTTCTCTACTGCGTTTGAATGACCTCTGTCTCTCGCGGCTATCGCGCCGCCCAGCGCTATTCCCCCCGAGGGGGGAGGAGAAGGAGAAGCGCGAGGCTGTGGAATCGGCGGGTCATTCGCTCAGGTCAGGGTAGCGCAGACCCGCGCGGCATCGGCGGCATTTCGTAGGCTCCCGCGAATCGAGGCCTCACCGCAGCGAATCAACTGGCTGGCTCTCTTCGCGATGGGAATCGCGGTGTTGGTGATCGCCAACGACTTCTCCGCGATCAACGTCGCCCTTCCCACCATGGAGAAGGACTTCGACACCGACATCAACACGATCCAGTGGGTGGTCAACGCCTACGCGCTGACGTTCGGGGTGATGATCGTCACCGGCGG
>Ga0208998_1000036_pt1 | contig 18421 bp, 32 predicted proteins | sample MedBloCAOM2_M2_FD_187856 | JGI IMG/M metagenome (GOLD analysis project Ga0208998, IMG submission 187856) | Forest soil microbial communities from El Dorado National Forest, California, USA - Mediterranean Blodgett CA OM2_M2 (SPAdes) (version 2) | ecosystem: Environmental > Terrestrial > Soil >... | reverse complement strand
GGAGCATTGTAGCTCAGGGTAAGTTTCAACTAAGATTAACCAGATGGAGAGGGAGATGTGTCAATGCGGACATCTGACCTCATTGATAGGCAGCATACCATGTGTCATCAGAAAATACGTATACAATACAATACAACTACAAGGTCCATGATTTATGCCTACTCATCTTGCGACTGTTAATTCTCAATGTCATCGTCTTCGTCACCGTCAGCATCAAGGTCATCCACATCATCTTTATCCTTGTCCTTGCCGGCATCCATCTTGCCCTTGCCCTTGCCGGTTTGAGATGACTGAGAACGGGTCACCATTGCACTGACGGCACGAGGATGGTTGGCATCTGCGCCGGAGAGACGTTTTGTTTTAGGGAGAGCACTGGATGCTGTCCGGCGGGCAGCGGGCCTAATGCTGGTTGCCTGCTTGCTAAGGGGTGCCCACTGGCGACTTATAGGAGTTTGTGATGTGCCGGCATGAGATGCAGAGTGGATGTTACCGGTTGACGCCTGATTTGAAAGAGTCGAGAACACATCTGGGAAGAGTTCTCGAGAAAGCTGATGGTAGGATGGCGAATTTGTGAACGCCGCCATCTTGGACATGGCAAATGGCGACTGCGGCAAATACTGGAATGGTGGAAATTTACTTGCCGGAGAACCACTCGACTGGATGTCGGTAAAGTACCTGATGAAGTCAGACATGCCGTTGACCACATTGTTCAACAACACTTTGCTCTGATTTTGCTCAAGAGAAAGCGACCTGTATGTTTCCTCCAAGTCCTTCATCCTGATGTCAGTATCATCAAGGCGTGTGTTGGTGACTTGACCGGCATGCCGGATCTGGTCAATTTCAAGACGGCGAGCGGCATCATTTGCACGAAGGTTCTCGATCTGTTTCCTCACAGCGGCAAGAGCTGCCTCGATAGTGTCGTTTGTGGGATGAGTTGCAGCACCGGCAACAATGCGCTCGGCGAGTGAGTCCTCCTCTGCCGGCTCGTCGAAATGCCCTGCTGGAAAGTCGTCAGCACTAGCAAAGCCGGCGTCAGCAAATTCAGCGGCATCGACTTCCATTGGCCGAACAGTGAAGGAGATGTCCATATCCTCATCGACACGAGAGGAATCTGCACGATCAGCAGTGGCATCTGAACCGACAGCAGTTCCAGCACCAGCATCTGGAGCGCCGGCAACAACAGCATCTATGCCGTCAGCAGTGCCAGCACCAGGAGCGGCAAGCTTGGGAGCACTAGTGCCGGGCTGATCAGACATGACGATATCAACCGCTGGTGATTTGGGATTAGTTGAGGTTTCAACAGTGATCAAGGGAGGCATACATGTGGAAGGCGCGGCTGTTGCTGCTGCACCAGGTGCCTTCACCGCCTTAGTCTTGGATGTTCCAGTCCGTGACTTTGCTCTTGCCGTCTTCAGCTTTGCTGGCGTCGCCGGCATAGGTCGTTTGGGTGTAGCGGGAGTAGGGGCGTCCTCGGCATAATCAGGGAGCTCACATTTATGCTTGACGGCATGGCAGTGTGTGCATGTGTCTGCTGTCCTGCCGGCCTTGGGACCCTTGCCGCGATGCACCCAGTTCATGCATTCATGCCCATTGTCATCGCAATATTTGCATGGCGGCAACCTGGGGCCAATGGGTGTATGCTAATAAACGTTAGCTGTGAGTTGATGGCAGACAATCAAATGCTCACATGGCGCGGAGGGAACTTGGTGTTGCTCACTTTGCGCTTGACCGGAGCCCTACCACGGCGTCCAGAATTGCTGCCCACATTGTGATCTTCGTCATCCTTCCAATCATCTTCACTGTCCTCCACTGGATCGACGCTTGGCTTGGTCGGCATTTTCTGCCGGAAATGTCAGATGAACATGGGAGCGGCGTGCAAGGATTACTCGCCTTCTTCGTCTGAACATGAATGGTGGGCAATCTATCTTGCTGCACAGGGCCGGCCTCAGCATTCACATGGTCTAGGATTGCAACAGTCTGAAAATACTATTAGATAGAACGGCGAGCGGCATGCAACATGACTTGCCTCTTTTTGAACAACTGGTGGGACTGGGACAGTGCCGGCGCCAGCATCGGCATCATCTCCAGAAACGTCGATGTACCTGGGTGCCTTTGCTACTGCAGGCAACCTGTCCTCATCATCAGTGTCAGTGAATATCTCCTTTGACTTCGCCTTTTGCTTCGACTTCGCCTTTTTGTTCGACTTCGCCGGTTCCTTCGATGTTGCCGGTTGCTTGGATGTTGCCGGTGCCTTCGATTGTGCCGGTTGCTTCGATTTGGATCGGGTGACGCGCTTGGTGCGTTTGGAGACCTTGGACTTTGGAGAAACCTTGAATGTTGACGACTTGGACTTTGGCGATACCTTGAATTTCCGTCTCTTTGGACTAGTACGACCGGATTCCTTCATGCTGGAACTCCCAGACATTGTACGTTTCCTCCCTGAACCGATTTGAGGGGGAGTAAGAACACCGGGTTGCCTGCCGGCATCAGGTGCCGCTGGAGCAGGTTGAACACTGGGAGGCGCAGGGATGTCGGCAGGACCAGCAGTGAGAGTAGGGACAGTATGGATGGCATGGGTGCCGGCAGGAACTGGGCCGGCAGCAATCGCATGGGCACGACCGGCGGCATGGGCAGCCTCATAGCGCAATGTTTTGATATACAATGGATGCCGTCTGAATCTGGGATCATCAACCCAATTTCTGGTCCAGTCCGGCGCATGAACCAAATTTGCCGTGCCGGCTTGGCAGGTAAAGATTTCGACAGCCATGGACAGGAGTCGAGGTGGCACCATAGTTGCCACAGGACCGTAGGTAGTGAATAATTTTTGCTGTGAAAAATCAACATGTTTCCAAAAAAGAAAAAGAAAACAATTGTTCGACAAGCTGCCGGCACACACTTACCAAGGTATAACCCATGTCTCGGGCAATAGTGATGCGAGTGTCCAACGCAAACTGATCATCCGGAGAGTTCTGGAGAGGTAAAGCCTGGGCGACAGTAACTTCAAGTTGCTGAAGAGCATCCACCAAATGTTGGTTGGCGACTTCGGGAGTGATGGACTGTGCAGCAGCTTGCATAGTTGAATGATTTGGTATGGATGTGCCAGGCGGCAAGTGATGCAACGCTAATATACATACCGGAAGAACATCGGCACTGAGAACACGACGGCAATACATCGGCAAAAATATTTCATTGTTGTGCGGCAATACTTTGGCACTACTTCGGAGATCACTTCACTGGTTCTTAGCAACGTTGCACGGCACAATAAGAACTGGCAACGGTTTGAAATATTCATAATTCTTCTCGCATCATGTGCAAAGCCTTCCAATCGACGAGTTCATCTTGACATTAGGTTGAAGACCGACTTTGTGACAACACACATGTAGCACGGCATTCCAGACACATTTTCAAGAGCAGAGGCGGCACAGGTCAATACACAACTGAGGGTGCGACTAACAGCCTTGCATATTACATGTTGTGAAACAACGCAACCGGTCTACTTGCTAGTATGGCGTTCACTGCATGCTTTAAGCTCCTTAGCTACCTGGCTTGATATCTGATGCCGTTTCTTGCATGATACTGGTGCCAGACGGCACAACTGAGGGTGCACCGTGCGACTAACGGCCTTGCACATTACATGTTGTGAATACACACGGCATGTCCCTACATTACAAGAAACAACGCTACTGGTCTATTTTCTTGTACGGCGACCGCCAATTGCTTTCTGCGGCTCCTTGGCTACCTGGCTTCTTGTCCTGCGTGCAGGGGCATCTGATGCCACGTCTGGCAATCTCTTCTTGGCATTGTCCTGGGTCTTCTTCTTGCCACTAGAACATGGACCGAAGGAGCGGCCTACAATTGCAGCCTTGGACTTCTTTGCCGGCCGTCGGTCCTCTCTGCCATTGTCAACATCTCCAACTCTCTTTCTTTTCACACCGACGGAAGGCACGTTGGACTCGGCAGCCGGCATTTGTTGCACCGGTGCCGGCAGCAGCCGGATGTCCTGTTTCTTGTGTTTGCCGCCGGATCGTGGACCAAAGGCATGACTTGTTGGAGTCTTGGAATTCTGCGCCGGATGCTCATCCTCTGAGGAATCATTCACATCTCCCACCCTCTTCCTCAGCACCACCGAGGCTAACTTTGACTTGCCAGCCGGAAATGCCTTTGGCACAGCGTCATGCCTGCCGCTCTGCCTGACACCTGTGCCGTCCGGGACGGCTGAGTTGGCGACTGAGGGCGACTGTGCGATGTCAGACTCTTGGGTCTTAGATGCAGACCTGCCGGCCAGAACATCTGGGAAGTCATCATTATCCTGGCAGCTGTCAGTATCATCGTCTGTATCAGACTCAAGCCTGCGCCGCTGACTGGATCTCTTCCCATGCTGTTTCCCCCTGCCCTTGGCTAAGGTGACCTGTGTAGTTCCCTTGTTGCGCTTGCCGGGGGATGCTTCTGAAGAGGACTGATCTGTGGTTTGCTCTTTGACAGGAAGCCTCATTTCCTTATCCTTATCCTGCCAACGCCTGAATAGAAATACAGAGTCATCCCCGGCGTCCTGTCTTGCAACCCAGAACTGCAGGAGAGTGTCTACTTCAGATGCCTGCAGCTTGGAGGGATCCTTGAGCTTGCCGCCAGAAGGTAAATAGCGGCTGGAAACAAAAGTTGACTGCGACTCTCTGATGGCGGTCCAAGGCACGGCAGACTTGTCATTCCTGGTACACAGCCCTAAGCACAGTCAGCGCCACAAGCATAGTAATCAACGGCAACACTGACTGTAGTGTTTTGAAATGAACTCTCTGATGACAGCCTTCTTCTTGTCAAGGCTGAGGTCTGCAACATCCGGCAATAGTGGGCGACCGTCTTCATCTGCCTCCAGAATGAATGGTGGATTCTTGGTTCTCCTCTTTCCAACCTTGATGACGCCATTATCGATGTCTTCCTCGCCCTGATCACCGGCACCTGGAGCCAGCCACCACAAGAATGATGAGCTGAATGAACTGTAGGTGAACAGAGAGAAACTGACTAACCGAATGATTCATGGGCATATGCACTCCATTGCGGCATCATAGTCTTCCAATCCCTGGTGCCGGTGAAGCTTGTGCCGCCTAGGACATCATTGAAGTCAAGTCTACAGCTGTTAGTCCAGGTGGCAAGTATCTGATAGATGTTGCCGCTCACCCATGCATCCTGACCTCGCCATCCTGGTTCTTCCATGCACTCATGACAAAGACCCTCAATCCACCCTGCTTCCACATGTAGGAGGCAAATGACTTGGTGGCGGCATCAGCTTTTTTGTCTGTGAACTTGGCCTGGACGTCTGCCGGGGGAGCATTGTTGGTCCACTCTTCAGCAGTCTCCTCAGCTTGCTGCCACTCCTCATCAGTCAGACCGGCAAGGATGGTCTTGAGGGCGGCCTGATAGTTTCCTATCATCTCCTTGTCGCCAGCCTGACCGCCGGTAAGTTCCACAATCTCCTCCCTCCTCTGATGGCTGATAACTGAGCGGGCGGTCCATTTCTTGCCCCACTTGAACTTGTCGGATTGTTTGCGCTTCCGCTCACCATGGTTGAACAACCATGTGGTATACATCTGTGAATGAACCGGTCAGCTTTGCAAAGCACTGGTGCTGGTGCCAGAGAGACTTACTTGAGGCCGCAATTTCAATAGCTTCTTATCCATCTTTGGTGCAAACAACCGAGCCTCTGCAATAGCAGCCTCTTTGATCTGCCGCCTGGCCTTACCTTTGTTCCTGTTCCACTCATCCAAATGAGAACTGAGGACATCAGTCTCTTCTTTGCTCAGGGGCACAGGGGTCGCCTTGGATTTCTTTGCAGGCGGCGACTCAGGGAGAGCTGTTAGCTTTGCATTGGACATCTTCTTAGATGATGATTTAGCATGAGGCATGATGAGGTCGACTGGATAGGTGGTGGAAGTAAGGTTGTTGCAGCAGATGTGGACAGCACCAAGAAGGAAAATAATCAATGCCAGCATTCAACCATTGTGGTGTCCTATTATTGTGTGCAGCCGAGGATGCTTAACTCTTGGCATCTGGCAATGATGTATAGCGGCAGCTTTGACTTGCTGGTCCAAGACAGACATGCCGCCTTCAGCATGCTTGGCCAGCTATTACTGATACAGTGATCAGAGTACCCATGGTATGGCTAGCTATGTCATCACGATCCCCTGGTAGTGACAATGTGAATGTTATCTTTGACAATGGTCTGCATGGACTAGTATGAGTAGAATTCCAGCTTTGCACCAGCCGGCAGGATACTGGTAACCAATCTCTTTGCCTGATTCACCAAGCGACTTCATCTCCTGCAAAAGTTGATGGCTGCATTGGCTGCATTGTTTCATTTCATTAGTTGAGCGCTGCATTGGGTCCATTCACTCATTTCATTCTCATGTCGCACCATCCATCAAAGACAACCATGGCAGTCCTCCCATCAACTCCATCTCCCAAGAAACCAAGAAAGAAGAAAGGCATGCCCTTGCTTCCTCTGCCGAAGAAGGGTCCTCAGTTATATGTATGGCAAGAGAGCAAGAGAACCAGAAACACACCTGGTAAATGGGTAAAAGATGTATCCCCCCCAAGGAAGAAGTTGGCCGCTTCCTCACCAACTAAATCACCTTCAAAATCAACATTGAAGCAGGCATCACAGAGCTTGCATCATGGCGGCGATCAAGTGGATGTAGACTTTGACAATGGCGGAAGCATGCATCCACTGAAGCTGCCGACATCTCTGGCAAGCTATATCCCTTGATATTTCCTACTACTCTCATCCTATGCCGCAGAGTCAGAATGATTATCTTCGGCAATGGCTTCCCATGTTCGGCGACTACATGAAGTTGTTCATGAAGAGAGAAGCTCCGCCTTCGCCAAGGTCTTGCACTGTCTGTGGAAATGATGGAGTTTACAGATGCCACAGTTGCTTTGGCGACCCCTTGTTTTGCACCGACTGCTGCAGAACTCAACACCATAGACACCCCTTTCATCGCATCAGCCAATGGAACGGTGAGTTCTTCCAGGACACATCCTTGACAGATGTGGGTCTGGAAATCCATCTGGGTCATGAAGGCAATTCCTGTCCAAATGCCATACAGTCCGCCTCCAGCGTCTTTGATGAAGATGATGGCTGGGAGGAGCTATCAGAAGATCATCCGAAGGTTGTCCCTGATCATCATCCTGCCGGCACAATTCCGGCATGGAGCAGCCCTCAGAAACCAAAGACCACTGTCGTTGTCGACAAGTCAGGGGTGCACTCACTGGTGATCAAGGAATGCCGGTGCCCTGGTGCTCTGCACTATCACCTGCAGTTATTTCAAATGGGCTTGTTCCCCTCCTCTTTTGCTCGCCCAAGAACGGCATTCACATTTGCCGTCTTGGACGATTTCCTCCTAGACAACCTTGAATGTGGCACATCCGCCATGAATTACTACTCTAAGCTCCGCCGCCTCACATCCAGCGTGTTTCCAATGTCAGTTCCTGTGAGCTCTTTCCATGTCAGTCTAAGAATGAGTTGCTCATGCCCTGCATGCACAGGATCGCTACAGGGAGCTGTTAAGAACTGCCAGACAAATGAGGTACATGAAACTGTACAAGTGGCATGGGTTTGCACACGATTCTCGCAAACCAGATACAGGAGAACTGGCGCTCTTTTGCCCAGCATGTCCACAACCCGGCATCAACTTGACCATCCCTCCTATTGGTCAGCCGGATGGTGCTCCTGCATGGGTCTATTCTAGAACATTGGTCATGGACGGAAACTTCAAAGCCGAACATCTCCATGCCGCCAATCCTGCGGATGAGGTCTCATTGATGGATGGTCTGGGCTTCATGGTCTCTGATCAGCGTTACAAACAGCATCTCTCAAGCACTGAAGAAAATGCACACCGTTCCCAATGCAACAATCATCGTGCCGTCAATCAGGCCAATGCGTCCCGGCACAGGTTGGAGGCGACCGGCATAGGTGGATGTGCTTGTGCCCGGCATGGATGTTTTGTCCCGCATGCCATGGTGGATTTTCAAAAAGGAGAGAGGTCAGAGTTGTTTCTGTCGCCGCCCTGCAATGTCATCCTCATGATCTTGTTCTCAACAAGGCAGATGAACATGGATTACGCTTTGAGTTATGCCGCCAATTACCATACCGCCGGCTTGAATCAAATCATCACGTTCTATGACATCAACTGTCAGTACAACAAGTATTTGCAAGCACGCATGGATAAGAGCCAGTATCTATCCCTGCCTTGGACTTTGAAAATCATTCCTGGCATCGGCCTTTGGCATATTCATGGTCATCAGGACAGTTGCTATTGCCGGTATGCTCCGACGTTCATCCCTGGAGCGGCAAGAATAGATGGAGAGATCATGGAGACTCTGTGGGCATCCTTGAACATCATCTCGCCCTCCGCCAGGGGCATGGGCACTCCGCATAGGAAAGAAGTTCTTGATTTTCAGATGGGCGACTGCAACTTTATGAAAATGATTCGCATGAGTACGTTTCTATGTCATCATCATGCCGTTCAGCGCTCATTTGTGCCGGAATCGGCATGCAGGCAAGTCTTTATGCAGGAAGTACAAAGTTGCCGTCGCCGGTGTCGCCGAGAGTATATCAGCATTCGAGTCCCTCAATGAATCTGCCGATCCTGACTTGGTGGTTGAATGGGAGACCCACGAGAGGATTGCCCAGGCGGAGAGATCAGAAAATCCGACGGCTATGGACATTTATGAAGTCAAACTGGAGAAAGGTAAGTCCATGCCATGGTCTTTCCATCTGAAACCCTTTTCATGATGCTTTTCATCCTTGCAGCGCCGACTAGAAAGCAACGAGAATTGGAACTTATTGATGCACAGACAAGACTCACTACGACGGCCCTACGAGGAGCGGCCACATGGCTTGCATCCGGCATCAGCATTGAGGAAGCCCAGATCACGCTTGCTAGAGATATTGGCACCATTGCCGCCAATGCGACCGATAACCAGAAATTGAAATTCGCCCACCAGAGAGAATCATTGCAGCGCCTCATAGATGTCTTTGTGCAGGAGGCAGTCGCATTCCTCGGCGAGGGCTTCGACGTCGCTGAGTTCCTCAACAGACCCAACCCATCAGTTGATCATCGGGACGATGAAGCCGAAGGCAGTGATGATGAAGACCCATATAGTCCCCCATTGGATGCCGCTTTCAGGCCGGAGGTGGCAATGATTCCACTGCCATCATACTTTGGTGCCGCCAGATGTAAGACACTCGGCATCGCCTCTCTGGTGCAACAGGAGGTGGTCCTGCGGGACGGCCAAGCCAACGATGCACTCCATGCAATCAGAGTCGGTTTGGCCGATAAAGCCGTGATTTTTCGCAAGACAGTGAGGTCTGCCAACACCCAGTCCGGCACGACCAGGGCATGGAATCAAGTAAATGTAGTATCAAAAGCTGTTGCACTGAACGCCAAGAAGTATGCAGTATGCCGCACTCAGCTGTCCAAGCTCGGTGCCACTGAACTTCTCACAAAGTTCCTGCCGCTGCAGAAGGGCGACTTGAAAGCAAGCAGTGCCGTGGCCGACCCCAGTGCACGCGGACAGAGAAATTCCACCCTCCCATGGTTCTGGTCTTTAGATGTTCAGGGCGACTCCTCTGATAGTGACTGGATGACAGAGTGTATGTTGCCGTTGATAACATTTTGCCGCTTGCCGCTTACCAACATTCATCTCTGAAAGTCTATCGTGTTCATTGGCTTCGCACCAAAGCTCAGAGTGATCGATGGGCGGAAGAGCTCATCCTCGTCCGGCATGAAATGGACTGGACATTTAACTTCTTCATCTTCAAGAGTAAGCAATGGGATCTTCGCGCACAGAAGGCCAGAGCAGACAATCAAGAAGGCCATGCATGTTATGCAGCCAGACAGGCCCGGGTGTATTCAACATTGGCTAACAATGCCGATGAAGTATTTAAGAAGATTAGATCACATCCAGCACCTGTAGCATTATGATCATGTCTCTTGCCGGTCAGATACTTTACTCATGCAATCTTACATGCCAGGTAGCAGATGCAGGAGTGTCTCATGTTTGATCATGTCTCATGCCAGATGGCCCCTGCCGGAATATCTTTGCATTGCCGCTGCCGGCGGATACAAAGCGGCCTTTCATGAGCACAAGTCATGCCGGAGTATCTTTACATTGCCGATGCTGGCTGCCGCTTGCCGGTGTGTCATTTCTCATGCCTTGCCTGGATGCTTTATTAGAGTGCGGCACTTGTGTCATTTCCACTCCTCTCTTCATCAGCACCTCCCACTCCACATGGCAGACTATGTACCTGAGATCATGCCATTCAACCGGAGATGTCATATAACCGAAGAATATTCCTTGCGGATCGGCGATGTCTCTCGTGCCTACAAGTATGCATCTTGCCGGCTCTTGGCAATGCATCGTGCCATCAATAAGGATGGAGTCGGATCCTTGCCTCAGTATCCTGCCGCCTTCTATAAGAATATGTGCTGGGAGGTGGATGTGAGTCCTCAGAGCGATCATTCCCTGCAGTTCATTGATCTCCTGGCAAGACCTTCCTCACTCCTTGGATCCTTCAATTCTTTCGTGCAAAGTACATCAGATATAACCATGACGTTGTCGACGTCACTCTCCACCATATGATCCGGGTCCGGGTTGGCGAGTTGCCTGAAGATCAACTCTTTGCTTCCATTAAGGCTATGGACCCACATCGCTATTCTGCCGAGTGGAAAGACCGGCATTTAGCAGAATGCAAATACACCTATGACTGGTGGAATGACCGCTTTGAAATATCTACATCCTATTCGCTCCCTAAACTCACCATGGTCGATGTCATGGAGGTGGTCAGGGAATGGTATGAGGACCTGGTTCGTCTTGCTGCCTCCTCTTGTGATGATGTACTGATTTGCATGTCATCAGACAGAGCCACTGCGTGCCGGCCCAGAACACTCTGATGTTGCCGCGATTCGGGGTCCGAGAGAACGTGGATTGAAAGAAGTCCAACATGATGCTCGGCAGGTCCGCGCTGAGCTGATGCAGTTGTTGAAGGATGGATTGTCCAATCTGCATGATACCTGGGATGAAATGGCCAAGGTAACAGAACCTATCAGTGAAATCACCGATTCAATGGAGGCGGCACAAGAGGTAATCGACCATTTGATCAAGTATGGGTACAAATAGATACATGTGACATTGCAAGACAATATATTGCCGGGTGCACCCAGCTTCATGTGATGCTGGTGATAGTGACCGGCAAACATGTGCCGCTGCAATGCGACCGGCACACGATGTATGCTGCTCATACACCGCCGATGTGACCAGCATGGGACATTATCCTGGTCACAGGCGGCAATACTGAGCAGCACATTTTGCTACAAATAGATACATGTGACATTGCAATGCAATATATTGCCGGGTGTACCCAGCTTCATGTGATGCTGGTGATAGTGACCGGCAAACATGTGCCGCTGCAATGCGACCGGCACACGATTTATGCACAGGCGGCAATACTGAGCAGCACATTTTCATGGCGCTCATACACAGCTACATGTCTGACCGGCAAGATTGTGCATGCAATGCCACGTGCCGCCCAAGGTGACCGGCATGCAACATCGTGCATGTCACATCACATTTCACGACCGCCGGTCAGCAATCTGGCAGGTCTACTAATCATGCCTGACATACCATCTCATTGGGCTTTGTCGACCACTCACACAGCGAGCGAGTTCGTCGCCAGACAGTGTTTTGCCAATATTCACAACTTGCCGCCTATTCCTACCCCACCGTTGGATCTCATCACATATCTTGCATGCTGTCAACTTGCAAGAGTCCTTGCTCAAGCCTACTTGAATCCTAGTCAGTGTGTGGTCTTGTTCTTGCCGGCAGTTGTTGATCATGCCCGATCTAGTTCGCCTTCACATAGATCTTGTCAGGTACAACGAAGCCTTGGATAAGCATCAGTCGGGTTTCAATGAGCAGCAGGAAAGACTTCTGTTTGAGAAGTTCCCTCCTTCTGGTGACATTGTGGTGCATCTGCCGTCTGTGTTTGTTGATGCCGGAGGCCGGGTGCTGCTGTGGTACTTGCCTGGCGCAATCCACGATATCATCAGAGTGGGTCTGTCTTTTTAACGCTCACCGTGTGATTAACATATGCTTAGGATGATATGTATGACGCCACCGTCGGCATGGGTGACCTCTTGATGAAGAGTATGACGTCCGGCATCTCCAGCCAATGGAGAACTGACCGGTCGTCCTTCCATGAAGGAGTCGATCAGCGGCTCACCCCAGGTTGTATCAACCTCTCCCCATGTTGGTTTCAACAAGGCCGGGAGGTGTGTCATTCCCATTCCAACTTCTGCCTCCCCTGATCCATCGCTACAAGGTTCTTGGGCATGCCGCCCCTAGGTTTGATCCCGAGGTGTCGGCGACTCTCAAGGGCGACCACGGCAGCCATCTTGTCAAGTCCATGAACCGATCGGCCATTCTCATTTCCGCAGCATTGAGAGTCATGCACACAGATCTCTATTTTGCCGGTTTGGAAACTCTTCTCAAACTCGGCGCATGGGCCCATGATGCCGGACTCCATGACATCTATGATCGCATTGTGCATTGGGCTTCTGTCTTCAACGTCGCCTCCATCATGTGCAACAGACGATCCCCTCCCCACAGGGATCCCAAATGTCGTCCTGAGGCCTTTGATATTATGACCAGCATCGGCGCCTATCTCCCTGCCGTCATGAATCTCAAGAATTTCGGCATCAAGTTGACATATGACTCCTGTGTTATGGTGGGATTTTCTTGCCGTCTGGTGGTGCATGAGATGTATGTGGAATCAGGAGACAGGATCGTCTGGGCGTGGTTCATGCGGGACAGTCTTCACAATTTTGTCGCCACTCCACGGCCAGACTTTGCCAGATATGACAATGTGCTCGACAGAATTCTTACAGGCTGCAGTTGACCCAGTTTCAATGTACCATGAATTTCATAGGTTATGCTATACCAGTGATCCTCTTTGCTCGCTGTGCTATCGTTTGCTATAATAGTAGATTCCCACAACACTCGCATGCAAAACCTCAGTATTCAGACACACTTGATTGTGCCGCCGTACTGCTTTGTTGGATATCAACCGGTCCCAATTGGGATAGGATGCCGATATGATTATATCCAGATGCTAGGTAGATGCCGCCCCTGTGATGTGCCGGCGGAAACACCCTAGGCTGCGATGTCCGAATGACGGCCGTCACATGCCGCTCATTCACATTGTGCCGCATCAAGATATGAAGCCAGGTGTATGTACATGCCGATGAAAGGAGTGGTGCATATGGATGCAAAGCGCTATGTATATTACGTGCATATGTATCTATTCACCTTGTTCAGCATCTGGCCCCACAGTGCGGAGATAGGCCAATGCGTCATTGGCATGAACCTTTGATTTGTAATTCACCTGCACCTGCGAGTACAATGAAAGCATTTGCCTGGAAGCTTGGATGTGATTCCTGATCGGCGCACTCGCTGGATGACCCGCCGCCTGCAACGCCTCCAGTTTCCTAATCGCCTTTCTCATCGTTGACTTCCCCTTCCTCAGGCGATCTTCGATGTGTGCCGGAAATCCAAGATCATCATGATTCAAATGATTGAATTGCAGGTTAATTGGTGGGCGGCTTCCTGTACTGCTTTCACCTGCACTATCGCCTGTGTGAAGCACAAATCCAAGATCGATTGGTTTGCATGCCGGGTGACCTGTTCAACCGTCAAATCTCATACATATTATTAGAACGGCACATTCACCTGATTGGTTACCATGGCCTGGCAACGGCTCATTATCCTCCATCTCGAAGGCGACATCGTTGAATCCTAAGTTGATGGGACGGTTGTCTGTGCCTGCGGCACTGCTTGATGAGCCGCCTTGTCCCGGCACACCTGTTGAACTGTCAAATCTCATACATATTACCATTTGAACGGCACATTCACCTGATTGGCTTCCACAGCCTGGCAAAGGCTCATCATCCATCTCGAAGCCCAGGTCTAGTTGTGGCCTGTCTGCAATCAGGACATCGTCTTTGAATCCCAAGTCGATGGGAGGACGATCCTGGTTGCCGGCGGCATTGCCTGATGAGCCGTCTTGTCCCGGCATGGGCTCATGATTGACATCAAAGCCCAAGTCTAATGATGGCCTGGCGTCCTGGATGTCATCAGTCTCACATTCCATCCCAAATCCCAAGTCAATCCCCGGCAAGGCCATGTCGACGTCAGCATCCTCTTCAAATCCCAAATTGATGGGAGCAAGATGTTGATGCCCGGCATGCTGCTGCACGACATCATCTCCAAACCCCAAGTCAAGTGCCGGGAGTGGAGTCTTGCTCGCGGCATTTTCATTGAATCCCAAGTCAAGAGGCCGGCCGTCATGCCTTGCAACCCACCCCATGGACTGTGCTGCCGTCCCTATCATCAGTGTCTTCTTGCTCATAATTGCTGCCATCGTACCATCCTTGTACCGATCGTAAGCTGATATCATATCCATCACTATTTTATCATGCCGGTTAATGTCATTGGCATGTCTGGGTGCTCCTGCTACTCACACGATGGCACATCCTGCTCAGACAACTCTCGCTCTCGCTCGCGATCGCGATCTAGGAGCTGAAATACTTCACCGCAGCAGTGAGCGCATGTGAACCAGCCAGCACCGGCACGTACATTCTGGATTCTCAGACATTTGTGCATCCACCTGTGCCGCCTCTGCCCTTGACAATGTGTCTGGAATGCCGTGGTACATATGTCTCGTCACAAAATCAGTCTTCAACGTACTGTGAAAACGAACTCGTCGATTGGAAGGCTTGGGCATGATGAGAGAAGAATATGAATATTTCAAACCCTTGCCTATCCTTCTTATGTGCCGTGCAATGCAGCTAAGAACTTGTTAAGTAATGTCCGAAGTACTACGTATGTAATGCCGAACAACAATGAAATTTTTTTCCCGAAGTATTGCCGACACATTGCAAGTGCCGGAGTTCTTGCGTTGGGTATATTAGCATTGAAACCCTTGCCGCTTCGCACATCCATACCAAATCATTCGACAATCATGCATGCTCCTGCCCAGTTCATCACAGCTGAAGTTGCCAATCAACATTTGGTGAATGCTCTTGCACAGCTTGAAATTACTGTGGGCCAGGCTTTACCTCTCCAGAACTCTCCCGGTGATGAGTTCGCACTGGAGACTCGCATCAATATTGCCGAAGAGATAGGCTATTCCTTGGTAAGTCTTTGCCGCCCATTCATCAGACCTTTGTAAGAAACATGCTGATGTTAGATAGCAAACACTGTTCACCACATACGCTCCTGTGGCGACGGTTGTCCCCCCTCGACTGTTGTCCATGGCTGTAGAAATATTTGTGTGCCAAGCCGGCACTCCCCATGTGGTTCATGCGCCGGATTGGACCAGGAATTGGGTTCATCATCCCAGATTCAGACGCCATCCATTGTATTCAAAAACATTGGGCTATCACGCTGCCGGTGCTGCCGTCCATGCCCCTGCGATTTCTGCCGTCCCAGTTCCTGCCAATGCTGATGTTGATACCCTTGCCCCAACCCCAGATCCTCCCATTGTTGCTGCCCAGATTCCTGCAGGTGCTGCTGGTGATGTCCGTGCCCCTGCCCATGCTATGTGTTCTAGCCCAGGCACTGCCGGTGTTGCAGGTCATGAGCCTGCTGCTGCTGGTGCTGCCGCTTCCACACGTGCCGCGGCTCCTGCTGCCCATTCTACATCTGCCCCTGTAACCGAGCCGCCTGCCGCCAATGTGACCCATCCTGCGGCCAACATCCCTGTGCCTCTCAGAGCGCCGCCTGCTGCAGCGGCACTCGATGCCGGCAGGCAGTCTGGCATTCCTACGCCGCCTCGAGTTGCGGCAGGTAGGAAACGTGCCTTATCTGGCAGTTCTAGTGCCAAGGATTCCGGTCGCACAAGTCCAAAGAAGCGCAAGTTCAAGGTTTCTCCCAAGTCCAAGTCTTCGACATTCAAGGTTTCTCCAAAGTCAAAGGTCTCCACACGCACCAAGCGTGTCACCAGATCCAAGTCAAAGCAACCGGCAACATCCAAGGAACCGGCACAATCCAAGGAAACGGCGAAATCCAAGCAACCGGCGAAGTCCAAGCAACCGGCGAAGTCCAAGCAACCGGCGAAGTCCAAGGACAAGGGGAAGTCCAAGGCAATCCTTACTGACACAGATGATGATGGAGAGGACAGATTGCCTACAGTAGCAAAGGCACCCAGGTACATCGACGTCTCTGGTGATGATGCCGATGCCACTGCCGCCAAAGTGGTGCCGGTTGTTCAAAACAAGGCAAGTCATTTACATCCCGCTTGCCGGTGAATCTCATCGCATATTCAGACTGTTCCACTCCCGGACCAGGTTGATGCTGGTGCCGCCCCGGTGCAGCAAGATACATTGCAGAACATTCATGTTCAGAAGAAGAAGGCAAGTGATCCTTGCATGCCGTTCACCTTTGCATCTGACATTGCCTGCAGAAAACATCCAGCAAACCAAAGGCCGGTGGAGTGCAGGACGATGAAGATAATTGGATGGATGACAATCAACATGAGGGCGGCAATGCTGGACCCCGAGGCAGGGCTCCGGCAAAGCGTAAAGTCAGTGAGACGAAGTTCCCTCAGCGCAAGGTGAGCATTTCATCGTTCTGCCATTGACTGTCAGCTAACGTCTATTAGCATACTCCGATTGGCCAAAGGGTGCCGCCCTGCAGGTGGTGCGTTGACAATGGGCAAGAATGCATGTACTGGGTTCATGGCGGCAAGGGCCCCAAGGCCGGCACGATAGCAGGTACATGCACGCACTGCCACTCCAGGAAGCATAAATGTGAGCTCGCTGCTGAGGCCGATGATGCCCCCACTCGCGGCGATTCACCTAATCCCGCTATCCCCACACCACCTATGCCGGCGCCGCCACCAAAAGCGAAGACCGTCAGGTTAACGTTGCGGATCCCACCTGCAAAATCGAAGACAAAGGCGGCAGAAGTTGCCGGCACTGCGACTTCACCACGTAAGCGATCTTTCATCAATCTCGAGACCTGAACTCACCCAAAGCCACCAGCTATTGATGTCGAGATGGTTGATCAGACCGGCGACGTGACTGGTGCACCCAAGACTGCCGCTGCCGCTGAAGGCTCTGTTGCCGGGCCTGCAAATGAGCGTGCCGGCACTGTTGCCGGTTCAGAAGCCACTGCTGCAGGTGGAGACTCTGCTGATGCCGATGTTGATATTGGCCCTGCTGGAACTCCACAGCCTCTGCAAGACATCTCCTTCACAGTCGTGCCCATGGAAGTCGATGCCGCTGAATTTGCCGATGCTGGTTTCGCTACTGCCGATGACTTTCCAGTCGGGCATTTCGATGAGCCGGCAGAGGAGGAAGAACTCGCCCAACGCATTGTTGCCGCCGGTCGTCCAACCCATCCCACAAATGACGCTATCGAGGCTGCTCTTTCTGCCGTGAGGGACCAGATACAGGAACTTCGAGCCAACGATGCCGCCCGCGGTCTTGACATCGACGATATTCGCCGTGCCGGTCAACTCGCCAACACTCGCCTTGATGATACTGACATCAAGATGAAGGACTTGGAGGCATCATACACTGCGCTGTCTCTGGAGCAAGATCAGAACAAAGTTCTGTTGAACAATGTCGTCAAAGGCATGTCCGACTTCATCAGGTACTTTACCGATGTCCAGTCGACTGGTCCAGCCAGTAAGTTTCCTCCTGTCCAGCATTTGCCGGCGTCACCAGGGAACAACATGGGGCAATACACGAATTCTCCTTCCTACCGTCAGCTTGCTCAAGAACTCTTCCCAGAAGTGTACTCAAATGTTTCACATCATGCGTCAATTGGCAACTTCGACTCTGCATCTCATGCCGGCCCATCACGAACACCAGTAAGTCGCTGCACGGCACCCATCATGATCCCTCAACTTCGCCTCACGGCAACCCAGGTGCCGCCCGATACTCGCCGCATGTCATCGACTGTGCTCCCTCAGACAGGACGCCTGTCTGGCGTACATCCCGATCAGCCTCGTGTCGCCAGTGCAATGGTTACACCATCTCAGTCATCTGACAAGGGCAAGGCAAAAGTGAAGATGAATGCCGGCGAGGATGATGAAGACGATGAAGACGAAGACGAAGATGAAGATGATGACATCGTAGATGACCCTGAAGCTGATGGTAAGGAAGACGACGACATTGAGAATTCACAGTCGCAAGATGAGTAGGCTTCGATCATGCATGTTCCTTGTAGTTTGTACCCTTGTAGTTGGATTGTACACATATACATATCAGTGCCGGCTGTATGCAACAATGTGTATCATATACAACCATTGCCACTCCCATGACGTTTAATGCTGCTGATGTGCCGGCCACAATCTGATGTAGGT
>Ga0208998_1000035_pt1 | contig 19402 bp, 16 predicted proteins | sample MedBloCAOM2_M2_FD_187856 | JGI IMG/M metagenome (GOLD analysis project Ga0208998, IMG submission 187856) | Forest soil microbial communities from El Dorado National Forest, California, USA - Mediterranean Blodgett CA OM2_M2 (SPAdes) (version 2) | ecosystem: Environmental > Terrestrial > Soil >... | reverse complement strand
CTCGGCGACTTCGCTGAGCTTCGGGGCGCTCTTGTCGCGCTCGGAGAGCAGCGGGTCCTGAACCCGCCAATCGACCCCGACGTCGGGGTCGTCCCAGGCGATCCCGGCCTCGGTCAGCGGGTCGTAGAGGCTGGAGACGAGGTAGGTGACGTCGGCGACCTCGCTGAGCACGGCGAAGCCGTGGCCGAAGCCGACCGGGACGAAGAGCTGGCGGTGCTTCTCGTCGTCGAGGACGTGGGCCTCCCACTGGCCGTAGGTCGGCGAGCCGCGACGCAGGTCGACGGCGACGTCGAGGATCGCCCCGCGCGGGCAGCGGACCAGCTTCGCCTGGCCCGGCTCGGTCTGGAAGTGGATCCCGCGCAGGGTGCCCTGGGAGGAGCGCGAGTGGTTGTGCTGGACGAACTCGACGCCGATGCCGAGCTCCGCCCAGGCGTCGCGGCTGAAGGACTCAACCATGAAGCCGCGGGCATCGCCGTGGACGACGGGCTCGACCAGGACGACGCCGTCCAGCTTGGTCTCCAGCGCGACCGCCATTAGCCGAGGCTCTTGCCGTACTGCTTCTCGTAGTACTCGCGGTACTCGCCGGAGCGGATCGGGCCCCACCACTCTTCGTTGTCGCGGTACCAGGCGACGGTTTTCTCCAGGCCCTCGGCGAAGTGGACCTGCGCCTCCCAGCCCAGCTCCTCCTTCAGCTTGGCACTGGATAGGGAGTAGCGACGGTCGTGGCCGGGGCGGTCCTGGACGTACTCGATCAGCGACTCGTCCTTGCCGGTGAGCTCGATCACCCGTTTGATCACCTCGATGTTCTCGCACTCGTCGGGGCCGCCGACGTTGTAGGCCTCGCCGGCCCTGCCCTTCATCAGCACCGTGTGGATGCCGCGGCAGAAGTCCTCGACGTAGAGCCAGTTGCGGACCTGCCTGCCGTCGCCGTAGACCGGCAGGGGATCGCCGTGGATCGCGTTCAGCGTGATCAGCGGAATCAGCTTCTCCGGGTACTGGCGCGGGCCGTAGTTGTTGGAGCCGCGCACGATCGAGGCCTCGATCCCGTAGGTGTGGACGTGGGCGGTGACCAGGAGGTCGCCCGCGGCCTTCGTCGCCGAGTAGGGCGAGGAGGGGTCGAGTGGCGAGGTCTCGGTGAAGGAGCCGGACTCGATCGAGCCGTAGACCTCGTCGGTCGAGACCTGCAGGTAGCGGGAGACGCCGAGCTCGCGGGCGGCGTCGAGCAGGGTGCCGGTGCCGATCACGTGGGTGCGGGCGAAGGCGTCCTGGTCGTCGATCGAGCGGTCGACGTGGGACTCGGCGGCGAAGTTGACGACGGCGTCCTTGCCCGCCATCGCCTCGCGCACGATCGCCGGGTCCTCGATCGCGCCCTCGATCAGCTCGACCCCGTCGGGCAGGTTCTCCGGCCGGCCGGCGTAGGTGAGCTTGTCGAGCACGGTGATCTCGTGCTCGTCGCCGGCGATCCGGACGTAGGTCGATCCGATGAAACCGGCGGCGCCGGTCACGAGCAGCTTCATGCTGCCTCCTCCGCTTGTCGTTGGGCGAGATAACCGGCCAGCCCGTCCTGCCAGGAGGGCAGCCGGATCGCATGTTCGCGCTGGCTGGTCAGGGCCGAGAACGGCGGCCGCGGCGCGGGCCGGCCGAATTCCTCGGTGGTGATCGAGAGCACCTTGCACTCGACCTTGGCCTGCTCGAAGATCTCGCGCGCGAACTCGTACCAGGAGCACTGGCCGGCGGCCGCCATGTGGTGGATCCCGAACTCGATCCCCTCGATCAGGCGGACGATCCCGTAAGCGAGGTGCCAGGTGTAGGTCGGCGAGCCGACCTGGTCGCGGACGACCAGGACCTCGTTGCCGCTGGCGGCGAGGCGCAGCATCGTCTCGACGAAGTTGGGGCCGCCGATCCCGAACAGCCAGGCGGAGCGGACGACGAAGTAGCGCTTGTTGGCGGCGATCGTCGCCTCCTCGCCGGCCAGCTTGGTGCGGCCGTAGGCGGAGAGTGGCGCCACCTGGTCGCTCTCCACATAAGGGGCGGCCTTGGCGCCGTCGAAGACGTAGTCGCTGGAGACGTAGACGACGCTGGCGCCGACCGCGGCGGCGGCCGCGGCGACGTTGCCGGCGCCGGTCCCGTTGACCGCGAAGGCGGCCGGCTCTTCGGCCTCGGCCCCGTCGACGTCGGTCCAGGCGGCGCAGTTGATGACGACGTCGGGGCGCTCGAGGTCGAACTTCTTCCTCAGCGCGGCGGAGTCGGTGATGTCGAGCTCAGCCCGGCCGAAGCCGACGAGGTCGTGGCCGGCGTTGCCGGCGGCCAGCATCACGTCGCGGCCCAGCATTCCCGCCGCGCCAGTGACGAGCAGCTTCATACGGCGCTGTCCATCAGACGATTTTGATCTCGCAGTTGTCGCCGACCAGCAGCCGCAGCGTCTTCGGCGGGCCGGCGCTGCGGGTCAGCTTGACGTTGCGCCCGAGCAGGCTCGCCTCCATCCGCGTTTCCAGGTCCTCGACCACGGAGTCGGAGAGGATGATCGAGTGCTCGACCTCGGAGCGGCGCACGTGGACGCCGTCGCCGATCGAGGTGTAGGGGCCGATGTAGGCGTCCTCGATGCAGGCGCCGGCACCGATCACGGCCGGGCCGCGGACGACCGAGCGGGTCAGGCTGGCGCCCGCCTCGACGACGACGCGGCCCTCGACCCGGGACTCCTCGTCGATCTCGCCCTCGAGCTTCGTCTCCAGCTCCTCCAGCACGAGGCGGTTGGCCTCGAGCATGTCGGCGAGCTGGCCGGTGTCCTTCCACCAGCCGCGCACGACCTCGGACTGGACCTTGTGGCCGTCGTCGATCAGCGCCTGGATCGCCTCGGTGATCTCGTACTCGCCGCGCCAGGAGGGCTCGAGGCCGCGGGCAGCGTCGAAGATCGCCGGGGTGAAGAGATAGACGCCGACCAGGGCCAGGTTCGAGGGTGGGTCTTTCGGCTTCTCGATCAGGCGCACGATGTGGCCGCTGTCGTCGAGCTCGGCGACCCCGTAGGACTGCGGGTCGTCGACCGGGGTGAGCAGGATCAGCGCGTGCGGCTCGTCGGCGCGGAAGGTCGCGACCAGGCCGCGCAGGCCGTCGCGCAGGAGGTTGTCGCCGAGGTACATGACGAAGGGCGAGTCGCCGATGAAGTCGGCCGCGGTGAGGACCGCGTGTGCCAGCCCGGCGGGCTTGTCCTGGACGATGTAGGTGATCTCGGCCCCGAACTGGGAGCCGTCGCCGGCGGCGGCGCGGATCTCGTCGCCGGTCTCCGGGGCGATGATGATCCCGATCTCCTTCACCCCGGCGTCGACCAGCGCCTCGATCCCGTAGAAGAGCACGGGCTTGTTGGCGACGGGCACCAACTGCTTCGCCGAGGTGTGGGTGATCGGGCGCAGCCGGGTTCCGGCGCCGCCCGAGAGGATGAGTCCCTTCAGTGGCTCCATGCGAGGCTGCAACCCTACTTACTGCGAGAAAGAGCCGTGCGACCCGCCGTTTACATACCCAACTTCAACGGATCCCAGGTGATCGGCCGGGCCCTGCGCAGCCTGCGCGAGCAGAGCCGGCCGCTCGACGTGGTCGTCGTCGACAACGGCTCGGGCGACGGCACGCCGGCGCTGCTGCATGACGAGTTCCCCGAGGTGACGGTGCTGTCGCTGGAGCGCAACATCGGCTTCGGGCCGGCTCTGAACCACGCCGTGCGCGAGCACCGTGCCGACCCGCTGATCTTCCTCAACAGCGACGTCGAGTGCGAGCCGCGCTTCGTCGAGGCGCTGCTCGACGCCGCCGCCGAGGGCGTGCAGTCCGTTGCCGGGGTGCTGCTGCAGGAACGCGCCCCGGAGCTGATCGACTCCGCCGGCGTGGTCGCCGACCGCACCCTGATGGGCTTCGACTACCTGCACGGCGAGCCGCGTGCGGCGGCGAGCACGGCTCCGAACCCGCTCGGCCCGACCGGCGGCGCCGCTCTCTACGACCGCCGCGCCTTCGAAGCCGTGGACGGCTTCGACGAGCGCATCTTCCTCTACTACGAGGACCTCGACCTGGCGCTGCGGATGGCGGCGGGCGGGGCGCGCTGCCGGCTGGCACCAGATGCGGCCGCGCTGCACGCCTACTCGACGGGGCTCGGCGCCGCCAGCGCCCGCAAGTTCGCCCACACCGGCTGGAGCCGCGGCTACATGCTGCGCCGGTACGGGGTCATGTCCGATCCCCGCCAGGCCGCCCGGGTGCTGGCGACCGAGGGGGCGATCTGCGCCGGACAGCTGCTGATGGACCGGACCCCGGCCGGCCTGCGTGGGCGCCTGCGCGGCTGGCGGGACGGTGGCGGCGGGCCGGCGCTGAACACCGGTGAAGCCGAGCTGCTGGAGATCTCGACCCGCGAGGCGCTGGCGCTGCGACGGCGGCGGCGTGGCTGAAGGGTTGTGGTGCCAATGACCCCCACAACCCTTCAGCCACGCTAGCCAGCGCCGAGCCAGCGGCGGGCGCGGGCGGGGTCGCCCTCGCGGCGCAGGCGGCGGCGCTCGCGCAGCAGGCGGGGCAGCCAGCGCAGGGCGGCCAGCTTGCCGGAGAGGGTCGCCCGCAGGCGACGCTGGGCGGCGGCACGCGCTAACGCGCCGACCTCGACCGCCGCGATCCGGGGGACGGCGGTGAGCGGCATGAACTTGAACTGGGTGGCGAGGCGGTTGCGAGCGACGAGGCACGCGTTCTCGGCGCCCGGCCGGACGAAGCCGGCCAGCCAGGAGGCGTTGCCGACGTGCCAGACGACCGCCTCGGGGACGTAGGCGAAACGCCGGCCGGCGATCCGCGCCCGCACGTTGAGGTCGACGTCCTCGTAGAAGGCGAAGTAGCTCTCGTCATAGCCGCCGAGCTCGCTGAACAGCTCACGACGCAGGAGGCACGCGGCGCCACAGACGCCGAAGATCTCGTGGATGCCCGGCAGCCGTGGCGGCTGTGCCTCCCCCGCCCCGGTCTCGATGCCGCGCCCGTCGGCGGTCAGGGCCTGGCCGGCGCTGTAGAGGCGGGCGCTGGCGGGGTCGCCGGGCGCACCCTCGCCCCCAGCCTCGTTCTGGAGGATGCGCGGCTGCACGCCGGCGAGCGCCGGATCGCCCTCGAGCGCGTCAAGCAGCAGGCCGATGCAGCCGGGCTCGAGCTCCGTGTCAGCATTGAGCGCGAGGACAGTGCCGGCGACGACACGGGCGGCGCCGAGGTTCATCGCCGCCGCGAAACCGACGTTGCTCGGCAGCGAGAGGTGCGGCACGCCGCGCTCCTCCAGCAGCTCAACCGAGCCATCGCCGGAGCCGTTGTCGACGACCAAGAGCTCGAGCTCGACCCCCTGGGCAGCGAGCGAGTCGAGGCAGCGCGGCAGCAGTCCCGCCGAGTTCCAGCTGGGAATTACAACGGCGACGGATCGAAGTTCGCTCACGCGCCGGAAGTATCGTGCCCGCGATGCAGGGGCGCCCGGCGAAAGCGATCAGAGAGCTACGCGACTGTCTCGACCGCACCCTCTTTCCATCCCCGGCGGCCACGGAGCCGAGGAAGATGGGCCGAGGCGAGCGATCGGTTCTGATCGTGGCCCTGCTGACGCTGGCGGTCGTGGTCCAGCTCGCCCGGATCGGGTGGAGCGGCTCACTCAACTCTCTCTGGGCGGAGGACGGATCGGTCTTTCTCCAGGGGGCGCTGACCGAGAGCTTCTGGCACGCCGTCTCCACCGAATACGCGGGTTACCTGGTGCTCGTGCCGCGCTTGATCGGGGAGGCCGCCAGCGTGGTGCCGCTGCGCGACGCCCCGGCGGTCGTCTCGATCCTCTCCGCCGTGCTGGTCGCGCTCAGTGGGCTCGCCGTCTGGCACGCCGCCTCGGCGCACATCGCCAACCCCTATCTGCGCGGCGTCCTCGTCGTGGCCATGGTCCTGACCCCGGTGGGAGGCCTGGAGACGATCGACTCCGCCTCCTACGCCTCCTGGTACATGCTCTTCGCGACCTTCTGGCTGCTGCTGTGGCGGCCGCGCACCCAACTCGGCGCGGCGCTCGGCGCAACCCTGATCCTGGCGACGGCATTGAGCAACCCCGGCGTCTGGTTCTTCATGCCGCTGGCGCTGCTGCGAGGGATCGCGATCCGCGACCGCCGCGACGCGACGATCGTCAGCGCCTTCCTGGCCGGCGTCGCGGCCCAGGCGGTCGCCTACGCGCTCAGCGACTACGAAGCCGTCGAACCGGTCTGGACCAGCCATATCTGGGCGGTGCTGCTGCAGCGGGTCGTCGACGGGGCGGCTTTCGGGCTACGGCTCGGCGGCGAGGGCTGGAAGCTGCTCGGCTGGCCGCTGCTGATCGCCCTCGCGGTCGGCGGCGCGGTGGCGCTCGCGGTCGGTCTCAGGCGGACCACGTGGGCGGCCCGCGCCGTGGCGGCGATCGCCGTCCCGACGGCCCTGGCGATGTTCGTGGCCTCCGTCTACCAGCGCGCGGTCGGCGACCCGATGCTGTGGCCCGCCGATGCCTTCAACGGCTCGGCCGGCCGCTACTCGATCGTCCCGGTGATGTTGTTGATCAGCGTGGCGATGGTGACGATCGAAGGCATGAGAAGGCGACGCGAGGCCAGGGGCGGGCGCTCCTGGATGGTGGTCGCGGTTGCCTCCTTGGTGCTCGTCTCGACCGTCGTCTCGCTCCCGGAAAGACAGCTGTCGGTCCGCGGCACTCCTCCCTGGGATGCCTCACTCGACGCCGCCGCCGCGAGCTGCGCGGCGGACCGTCAGGCCGAGATCGCGATCGCGATCTCGCCCCCGGGATTCGGCATGCAGCTGCCGTGCTCGACCATCCCCGGCGCCTCCGTCCCGGCATCGCAACAGTAGGCTGGCGGGAGTTCCCAGGCACCAATGCCCGTCGACAACGTCACCGCATCCACGTCCCCGGCGAACCGCCGGGCGCCGGCGCCGCAAGCGGGTGATCCGGTCTCGATCCAGGTCGAGGGCCTGAAAAAGGCCTTCCGGATCCCCACCCAGCGCGTCGACTCCTTCAAGGAGCGCCTCGTGCACCCCTTCGCGGCGCGGGACTTCCGCGAGCTGAAGGCGCTCAACGGGATCTCCTTCGAGGTCCGCCAGGGCGAGTTCTTCGGCATCGTCGGGCGCAACGGCTCCGGCAAGAGCACCCTGCTGAAGATCCTCGCCAGCATCTACCGCGCCGACGCGGGCACGATCCGAATGGCGGGACGGCTGGCCCCTTTCATCGAGCTCGGGGTCGGCTTCAACGTCGAGCTGACCGCGCGCGAGAACGTCCTCCTCAACGGCGTGATGATGGGCCTGACCCCGCGCCAGACGCGCGAGCGCCTCGACGCCGTGATCGATTTCGCCGAGCTCGAGGAGTTCGCCGACCTGAAGCTGAAGAACTACTCCTCGGGGATGCTGGTCCGGCTCGCCTTCTCGGTGATGATGCAGGCCGACGCCGACGTGTTGCTGATCGACGAGGTGCTGGCGGTCGGCGACGCCTCCTTCCAGCAGAAGTGCGCCGACGCCTTCCACGAGATGAAAGAGAAGGGCAAGACGATCGTGCTCGTCACCCACGAGATGGCGACCGTCGAGGCCTACTGCCACCGGGCGATGCTGATCGACGGCGGCAAGATCCGCCAGATCGGCGACCCGGCGGAAACCGGGCGCGAGTACCTGAAGCTGAACTTCGAACGCGGCGTCGACACCAGCGACGGCACCGCCGCGGACGCAGCGGGCGGCGCCCGCCTGATCGACTGCTGGATCGAGGACGACCAGGGCGAGCGGGCGACCACGCTCGAACACAAAAGGCCGATCCGCCTCGGCGCCGAGCTGGAAATCCAGCGCGACGCCGCCGGGGTGAACGTCGGCTTCGTGATCGCCAACGCCGACGGCCTCGGCCTGTTCGAGTTCGGAACCCCGGTCGAGTCCAGCCGGGGAGCCGACGCGATCGCCGCGGGCGAGCGGGTCCAGGTCAAGGCCGAGCTGGAGAACCCGCTGGCGCCAGGCCGGCACTTCGTCCACTTCGGCGTCCAGAGCGGCCAGGGGGGCATCTACCTCTACGTCCACAACGCCCTCGATTTCGTCATCTTCGGCGGCCCGCCGTCGAAAGGGATCGTCTCGCTCGAGCACGAGGTCGAGGCGACCGTCGAGCCGGCGGAGGGTAAGCCGTGAGCTCGGTGGCGCCGATCGCCGAGCTGCGCGAGGTGAACGGGCCGTCCGCCCTCGGCGGCGGCCCGCGCCGCTTCTTCGACCTGCTCTGGCTGATCTCGGTCACCGAGTTCAAGCGCACTTACTTCGGCACCGTCTTCGGCTACCTCTGGTCCCTGGTCCGGCCGCTGATGCTGTTCGGAGTCCTGCTCTTCGTCTTCACCCAGGTCTTCAAAGTCGGCAGCGGCCTGCACAACTACCCGGTGCTGCTGCTGCTCGGAATCGTCCAGTTCACCTTCTTCCAGGAAGCGACGACCAACGCCGTCACCTCAGTCGTAGCGCAGGAGGGAGTGGTCCGCAAGACCCAGTTCCCACGGCTGGTGATCCCGCTCTCGACCGTGCTCACCGCCGCCTTCAACTTCTGCCTCAACCTGGTCGTCGTCCTCGTCTTCATCCTTGCCTGGGGCGTCGAGCCGACCTGGACCTGGCTGCTGTTCCCGCTCGCCCTGACCGCGCTCTTCGTCTTCACGGCTGCGATCAGCATGGCCCTCTCGGTCCTCTACGTCCGCTTCCGCGACGTCGCGATCATCTGGACCGTAGTCGGGCAGATGCTGTTCTACGCGACGCCGATCCTCTACCCGCTCGGCAAGTACGGCCTCGAAAACCCCGAGATCGAACACCTGCTGATGATCAGCCCACTGGCCGTGATCTTCGAGCAGGTGCGGGTCTGGGTGGTGGAACCGGACGCGCCAACCGCCGCCGCGGCTGCCGGCGGCGCCCTGCGGCTGCTGCCGGCGATCGCGATCTACGTGGCCGTCTGCGCCTTCGGTGCCTGGATCTTCAACCGCGAGGCGCCGAAGATCGCCGAGGATCTCTAGGACGCGGCGACCGCCTGCTGCTCGCAGGCGACGTCGCCTCGCAGCGCCAGCGCGCAGAAGCCGGCGAGACTCGCCGCGGCGAGGACCGCTGCGAGCAGCGAGTAGCTCGTGCCCGGCAGGGGGTCGACCGCGGGCACGTAGACGGCCAGCATCAGCAGGGCGCTGAAGCCGACGTAATAGATCGCGAAGCGGGGGAAGATGGCGCGCAGACCGACCACGCCGCCGCAGAGCCCGAGTATCGGCAGGGCGAAGCTGCCCGCGTGCAGGACGGCCCGCGCCGGCAGGTTGCCGAAGAGGATCAGCCCCCAGGCGATCGCGCCAACCGCGAGGATCCAGAAGCAGGTCAGCGCAAAGCGCCATTCGAGCGGGTTGAGACGACCGCGGCGGCGCGCCAGTGCCATCGCCACCGGTGCCACCAGCAGCAGGCCGAGCGACGGCAGCAGGCAGAAGAAGAGGACGATTCGGATCCAGCGCAGGGCCTGGGCCGAGTCGCCTTCGTCGGCCGCCTCGACCGCGCTTTCCACCGCTTCCACGGCGGGGCCGCCACCGGCCATGGTCACGAAGTTCTCCGCCTTGTTGTGAACCGTGCCGCCAATCCCGGCTTCGCGGTATGAGTCGAAGATCGCCTCCGAGGTGCCGCGTTCGTCGATTTCCGGCACTCCCGCCAACATCCACTTGGTGAGTCGGTTGCCTGGCGGATCGCCGTACTTCTGGTAGGCCGACCAGGGGGCCATGATCGCGACCCCGACCAGCAACCCGACCCCGACCCAGCGCCAGCTGGGCAGCCCCCGGTAGGCGGCGATCAGAGCCAGTGGCACGATCCCGAACACGCTCGAGCCGTGTCCCATCATCGCCAGTCCCAGCAGCGCGGCGACCAGAGCCGCCGCCCAGAGGCTCCGCTTCAGCTCCGACCACAGCGGCGTCACCACCAGCGCCGCGGCCGCCAGCAACAGCGCCGCTGGCAGCATCTTCGGCCAGACGTAGAAGCCGTTGACGATCGCGACGTCGCTGACCAGGACGGCGACGATCGCCAGCGCTCGGGTCACCCGCCCCACCCGCGCCGCCAGCAGCAGCGCCCAGAGGCCGACGATCCAGAGCTGCTGCAGGATCACCCCGAGCACCTGGTAGTGCAGCCCCTCGTTGCCCCACTCCATCGGTCGTTGCGAGAGCACGTAGCCGATCTGCAGCGGCGGCCGGTCGCTGGCGAGCCATTCCCCGGCCGGCGTCCCATGGTGCCCGTTCGCGTAGAAGAAGTTGGCGAAGTAGTGCGGGAGGTCGTTGTCGTTGGGCATCGGGCCGGTGAAGCGGCTGCCCGACATCTCGATCGGGAGGGCGTTGCCACCATGGAGGAAGCCGAGGAAGACGAGAAAGGCCGAGCCGAGCGCCCAGAGGGCCAGGGGGATCGAGAGCCGACGCAGCAGCGAGCGGTCGATGGCGCCGCCGTGGAGGGAGAGCGCCGTCACCAGGGCCGAGCCGAAGACGACGAAGAAGGAGAACGTCTTCCCGATCTCGGGCTCGGCGTAGTAGCACCAGAAGGCAAGCATCGCGACGATCCCGCTCGCCGCCAGGCCGATCCCCAGCAACAACGGAACCTGGCCCACCCCCCGCCGCGCCGCGACCAACACCGCCGCCACCCCGGGCAGGGCGGTCAGTGCCAGGTGCACACCCAGATACAGCAGCAACTCGCCCTGCTCCATCTACCGGGAGCCCTTCGGCGACGATTGCGCGACGGGGCGTGCCCCGCGCAAATGAGCCCCTGCGGCTTGCATCGGCGACAGGTTCGCACATGTCGGCGAGGCGCCACGACGCTGCCGATTCGGTGCCCCGAGGTGGGTAGACTCGCGCCGATGTCTGATCAGACCACGTCGGTCGAGCCGGCGGACGGCGCCGATCGCGCTCCCGAGTACGGGTCGTACTACTACCGCCATGACTGCGGGATCCCGTACGAGCGCAACGAGCACTGGCTGGGCTTCTTCGGCGAGGTCGCCGACGGCATCGTCCGCGCCCTCCACCCTTCCTCGGTGCTCGATGCCGGCTGCGCGATGGGCTTCCTGGTCGAGGCCCTGCACGAGCGCGGCGTCGAGGCCGCCGGCATCGACATCTCGGAGTACGCGATCTCGAGGGTCGACGAGTCGGTCCGCGACCGCTGCCGGGTGGGTTCGCTGAGCGAGCCGCTGGAGCGCCACTACGACCTGATCACCTGCATCGAGGTGCTCGAGCACATCCCGCCCGAGGAGACCGACAGGGTCCTCGCCAACCTCTGCCGCTCGACCGATCGGCTGCTGCTCTCGAGCACGCCGGCCGACTACGGCGAGCCGACCCACCTCAACGTGCAACAGCCGGAGGTCTGGTCAGCGCTGCTGGCCCGCGAAGGGTTCCTGCGCGACCTCGGGCAGGACTTCTCCTACCTCTCGCCCTGGGCGGCGCTCTACGCCCGGGTCGAGGAGCCGCTGCCGGAGACGGTGCGCCGCTACGACCAAGCCTGGTGGCGACTGCGCCACGAGACCCACGAGGTCCGGGCGGCGCTGCTGAAGAGCCAGGAGGAGCTGGCCGAGATCGAGGCCGGGCGCGGGACCGAGGAACGCACCCAGCTCGAGTCCGAGGTCGACCGGCTGAAGGAGGAGAACCTGAGGCTGCGCGACCTGCTGGTCGGCCGCGACGCCGAGCTGGGGGCCACGCGCGGGCGGCTCGCCGCCGCCGAGGACCAGTCCCAGCGCCTCGCCAACGTCGCCACGCGGATCCAGGCCCGGATCCCGGGCGGCGGCGGCATGATTCGAGTCGGCAGCGCAGCGCTCCGCAAGATCCAGAGCCGTCGAGGCTAGGCGGGTGACAGCGCCGCGCTTCTCGATCCTCACGCCGGTCTACGACACTCCGGCCGACGTGCTCTGGGCGATGCTGGAGTCGGTCCGGATGCAGACCTTCGGCGACTGGGAGCTGTGCCTGGTCGACGACCGCTCGAGCGAGCCCCACGTACGGCGGATGCTGGAGCGGGCCGAGCGCGACGACCCGCGCGTGCGGGTCCGTTTCCGGGAGGAGAACGGCGGCATCGTCGCCGCCTCCAACGACGCCCTGGAGATGGCCGAGGGCGAGTTCCTCGCCCTGCTCGACCACGACGACGAGCTCCACCCCGATGCCTTGGCACTGGTCCACGAGGCGCTGCTCGGCACTCCGGAGGCCGACTACGTCTACACCGACGAGGACAAGATCGACGTCGCCGGCCACCACTCCGGCCCCTTCTTCAAGCCCGACTGGTCGCCGGAGCGGATGCGGACCCAGATGTACAGCTGCCACCTCAGCGTCTTCCGCCGCGCCCTGGTCGAAGAGGTCGGCGGCTTCGACCCCGAGTTCGAGGGATCCCAGGACTGGGACCTGGTTCTGAAGGTCACCGAGAAGGCCCGCGCGGTCCTGCACGTGCCGCGCGTCCTCTACCACTGGCGGATGATCGAGACCTCCGCCGCCGGTGGCGGCGAAGCGGCGAAACCCTGGGCCTTCGAGGCCGGTAAGCGCGCCGTGCAGGCCCACTGCGACCGGATCGGCCTGGAGGCCAGGTGTGAGCGCGACGAGGTCGATGCCGGGGTCTACCACCTCGAGCCGGCGCTCAAATCCGAACCGCTGGTCAGCATCGTCATCCCCACCCGCGGCCAGGTGCGGGAGATCCGCTACGAGCCAGTGGTCCTCGCCCTGCACTGCGTGCGCAGCATCGTCGAGAAATCGACCTACGAGAACTACGAGATCGTCGTCGTCGTCGACGCGGACACCCCGAACGACGTGCTCGAGGACCTCGAGGCGATCGCCGGCGATCGCCTGCGCCTGGTCGAGTACGACCGGCCGTTCAGCTTCTCGGCCAAGATCAACCTCGGCGCCGTTCGCAGCGAGGGCGAGCACCTGCTGCTGCTCAACGACGACATGGAGGTCGTGACGCCGGACTGGCTCGAGCGCATGGTCATGTACTCGAGCCTGCCCGAGATCGGCGCCGTCGGTGGCAAGCTGCTCTGGGAAGACGGGCGCATCCAGCACGTCGGGGTGCGCTTCGAGCACGGCCTGCCGGGCCATCTCTACCGCGGCTTCGCCGGGGACTTCAGCGGCTACGCGAACACCATCCGCATCGCCCAGAACAACCTCGCCGTGACCGGCGCCTGCCTGATGACCCGGCGCGAGGTGTTCGACGAAGTCGGCGGCCTCAGCTCCACGCTGCCGGTCAACTACAACGACATCGACTACTGCCTGAAGCTGCGAGCCGGCGGGCGCCGGGTTGTCTACGATCCCGACCTCGTCCTCTACCACTTCGAGTCCTCAAGCCGTTCGACCGAGGTCGAGGACTGGGAGAAGGAACGCCTCGAAGAGAGGTGGCTACCGCTGACCGCCATCGACCCTTACTCCAACCCGAACCTGCGTCACGGCTCGCCCCGCCTCAGCTCTCCGTTCGCCTGGATGGGGCGGCGGCGGCCGCGACTGCGCCGTCGCCTACCCAAGGAGCTGACCGCCTGACATGAACTACGAGCGCCTCTACTCATACCGCTTCCGCGACATCGACCAGGACGGCCGCGCGGCCGTCTGGAACGAGATCGCGCCCCACGTCCACGGCGTGATGGGGCGACCGCAGAAGGTGCTCGACCCGGCGGCCGGGCGGGGCGAGTTCATCGGTGCGGTGCCCGCGAAGGAGACCTGGGCGGTCGACGCGGTCAGCTATGACGAGGCGGCGCACAAGCCCGACACGACGGTGATCACCTCGATGATCATGGACGCGGAGCTGCCGCAGAACCACTTCGACGGCGTCTTCGTCTCCAACTTCCTCGAGCACCTCTACGACCAGGAGGCGATCTCCGCCTTCCTCGAAAAGATGCACGCCGCGATGGAGCAGGGCGGCCGGATCGCGATCATGGGCCCGAACTACCGCTACTGCTCGGACGAGTACTGGGACTGCGCCGACCACTACGTCGCCCTCACTCACATGGCGATCGGCGAGCACCTCTACACCGCCGGCTTCGAGCCGATCAGGGTGATCCCCCGCTACCTGCCCTACTCCTTCCGCGGCATCCTCCCGCCCTCGCCGCAGCTGACCCGGCTCTACCTGAAGACGCCGCTGGCCTGGAAGCTGCTCGGCAAGCAGTTCCTGGTCATCGGCCAGAAGCAGTAGCGCCTAGGAGGGCGCCGCGCCGCCGGTCGGCGCGCGGCGCTCCGCCTCGGCCTTGCGCACGCGGTAGTCGCCGCGGCTGAGCGTGCTCTCGAGCCAGACGTAGAGGACGATGAAGAGGTAGCGGCTGCCCATCTCCTTCATCGCCAGCTTCGGGACGCCGCTGGTGCGGTTGGTCCAGTCGGTCGGGATCACGGCGTAGGTGTGGCCGCGGACGATCGCCTTGAGCGGGATCTCGACGGTCAGGTTGAAGTGCTTGGAGAGCAGCGGCTGGATCGTCTCGATCACCTCGCGCCGGTACGCCTTGAAGGCGTTGGTGGTGTCGTTGTAGCGATGGCGGAACAGGACCCGGATGAACTGGTTGGCGAGCCGGTTGATCGCGTACTTGAGGCGCGGGTAGTCGTGGACGCGGGCGCCCGGCATGAAGCGCGAGCCGAAGGCGCAGTCCCACCCTTCTTCGAGCAACTGGTGGTACTTGACCAGGTCCTCGGCGTTGTCGGAGGCGTCGGCCATCACGATCGCCACGGCGTCGCCCTCGAAGACGTCGAGGCCGGCCCGGATCGCCATCCCGAAGCCGCGCTCGTAGTGGGAGCGGTGACAGCGGACTCGCGGGTTGGCGGCGCCGATCGCCTCGACCACGGCTTCGGTGGCGTCTTCGCTGTCGTCGTTGACGACGATCACCTCGTAGTCGACCTGCTCGCGCTCCAGCGCCGTGACGACGCCTTCGACCGTGGCCCCGACCGAGCCCTCCTCGTTCTGGGCCGGCATCACCACCGAGAGCTTCATGCGGGGGCCGCCGTCCAGCGCTCGAGGTTCTGCTCGTACATCTCGCGGAGGATGTCCTCGACCCCGTAGCGCAGCTTCCAGTCCGGGTAGTCGGCTTCGAACGGGCCCAGGTCGGAGATCCACCAGCGGTGGTCGCCGATCCGCGGCTCCTCGCCCATCTCCCAGCTCAGCTCGCGCCCGGAGACCCGCTCGCAGACGTCGATCGCCTCCAGCATCGAGCAGTTGGAGAAGCGGCCGCCGCCGATGTTGTAGATCGCGGCCGCTCGCGGGGCCCGGCGGAAGGCGTCGAAAGCGGCGATCAGGTCGGCGCTGTGGATGTTGTCGCGGACCTGCTTGCCCGCGTAGCCGAAGACGGTGTACGGGGTGCCGGTGACGGTGCACTTCATCAGGTAGGCGAGGAAGCCGTGCAGCTTGGCGCCGGCGTGCTGGGGCCCGGTCAGGCAGCCGCCGCGAAAGGCGACGGTGGGCATCTCGAAGTAGCGGCCGTACTCCTGCACGAGCAGGTCGGCCGCCGCCTTGGAGACGCCGAACAGCGAGTGGGTGCAGTTGTCGATCGACATCGAGGTGTCGATGCCGCCGAAATAGGGGTGGGACTCGGGCAGCTCCAGCCGCTGCTCGAGGTCTTCCAGCGGCAGCCGGTTGGGCGTGTCGCCGTAGACCTTGTTGGTCGAGCAGAAGATGAAGGGCGCCGTCGGGCAGTGGGCGCGGGCGGCCTCGAGCAGGTTGAGGGTGCCGTTGGCGTTGACGCTGAAGTCCGTCTGGGGGTCACTGGCGGCCCAGTCGTGGGAGGGCTGGGCGGCGGTGTGGATGACCAGCTCGATCTCGCCGGCGCGCTCGCGGAAGATCCGCTCGATCGCCTCGCCGTCGCGGATGTCGGCGTTCTCCCAGTGGAACTCGGGATGCTCGGTGACGAGGCGCTCGGTGACGTGGGAGGTCGAGGACTCGGGGCCGAAGAAGCTGGCCCGCATGTCGTTCTCGACCCCGACGACGTCGAAGCCCTCGGCGATGAAGTGCTCGACCGCCTCGGAGCCGATCAGGCCCCCGGCCCCAGTGATGATCGCAACCGGCATTCGCGCCTACTCCCTCTCCCCCGCGGGGGTGTCGATGTTGAGTGCCTGGGCGATCCTCGCTCCATCCGCGGCTACCCACTCGTGGATGTCGGCAAGCACCTGCCGGACGCCGCGCCGGGGCCGCCACTCGTCCAGGCCGAAGATCTTCGCGCAGTCGGAAAGGTATATGGGCACGTCGCCGGCCCGGGTCTCGACGACCGGCGTCATCGCCACCTCGTTGCCGGTCAGCTCGCGGCAGATCGCGGTCGTCTCCCGCAGCGAGAGGCTGCACTCGCGACCGCCGCCGACGTTGACGGTGCGCCCGTCCCAGGTCTCCTGGTCGAGCAGCTGGCGCTCGACCAGGTCGACCAGGTCCTCGACGTGGAGCAGGTCGCGCACCTGCTTGCCGCTGCCGCCGAAGCCGATGTAGCTGAGCGGGTTGCCGAAGTGGTGGGCCAGCATCCAGTGGGTGAAGACGCCCTGGTCGACCTTGCCCATCTGCCAGGGGCCGGCGATGACGCCGCAGCGGTCGATCACCGCGGGGACGCCGAGCCCCGCCCGGTACTCCTCGATCAGCAGCTCGGCCGCCAGCTTGGTGGCGCCGTAGAGGGTGCGGGCGCCCTCCAGCGGGAACTCCTCGGAGAGCCCGGCGGGCGAGATTCCCGGCACCGCCTGCTCGGCGGCGATCTCAAAGCGGGTCTCGGCCTCTTCGAGCTCGAGCTCGACCTGCGGCGCGACCGGGTAGACGCGGCTGGTCGAGAGGAAGACGACGAAGGCCCCGTCGCGGCGGGCCAGCTCGAGGCAGTTGTAGGCGCCGGTGAGATTGGTGTGGACGAGGTAGCCGGTGTCGCCGTCGACGCCGCTCATCACCGAGGGCTCGGCCGAGCACTCGACCAGGGCCGAGACCGGCGGCAGCTTCGCCAGGTCCTCGGGCTCGCGGACGTCGCCGCGGACGAACTCGACCCCGGCCTCCCGCAGGCGCGGCAGGTTCAGCTCCGAGCCGCGGCGATAGAGGTTGTCGAGCACGACGATCTCCCAATCGGGGTGCCTGGTGGCAAGCGAGACGGCCAGGTTGGAGCCGACGAATCCGGCCCCACCGGTGATCAAGAGGCGATCCATCACGGGCGGCTCACGCTACCGGAATCGCCCGGCGCCGCTTGCGGCGCAGGAAGGGCCGCTCCACGAAGCGCCAGGACAGGTCCGCGAGGACGAGGGTGACGAGCAGGGCGAGCGGAGTCAGGCGCAACAGCGTCTCGCGGGGGTGACCGTCGACCGCGACGCGCGCGACCAGCCAGAGGGCGACCCCGAAGTGGAGGACGTAGATCGAGTAGGAGCGTTCCCCCAGCCAGTGCGAGACCCGGTTGCGCAGCAGCCACCAGGCGTCTCCGCCGGAGGCCTCACGCAGCCAGGCGCCGGCCACGATCAGCGCCCCGCCGGCGATCTCCACCAGCCAGCGCCACCAGGTGTATTGGGTCGGGGCCGAGGCGGCGAGGAACAGGCAGGCGACGCCGGAGAGGGCGATCGGGAGCGCCAGGCGGCGCAGCCGGGGCGACGCCGGCAGCTGTGGCCAGGCGACGCCGAAGACGGCCAGGGCAACGCCGGGGGCGAAGGCCGCGGCGACGGCGGGGAAGACCTCGACCCAGACGACCCCGCGCGGGTCCAGCGAGCGCCAGAGCAGGCTGGCGAGGACGGTGGCGGCGCAGAGCGCGAGCAGGCGCCAGGCGCGGGTCCTGGGCGTCCCCGAGCGACGGCGCCCCAGCGCCACGGCGACGAGCGGGACGAAGGCATAGAAGGCGAGCTCCGCCCCCAGCGTCCAGCCCTGGGCGATGTGCGTGACGAACGGCTCGGTCGGGACGAAGACCTGGCCGAAGGCGAGCGTCACGACCACCACGAGCGGGGTCGAGCCGGAGAGGCCGAAGACGATCAGCGTCGCCAGCACGGCAACCCAGAAGGCCGGGACGATGCGCAGGACCCGGTTGCGGGCATAGGCCCCGAGCACCGGCCACTCGCCGTCCCGCACATAGGCGGCGACGAAGGGACGGGCGATCAGGTAGCCCGAGAGGACGAAGAAGATGCTGAGACTGAGGCCCCCGGCCAGCGCCAGCAGCCCGACCGGCCCGTAGGCGGAGCGCAGCGCCCCGAAGACCTGGCCTTCGGGGATCGCGACCGAGGCGCCCAGCGCGAACTCGGAGACGTGCAGGCCGAACACCCCCAGAGCGCTGAATCCACGCAGGGCGTCCCCCGCGGAGAAGCGCCTGACGGGGTCTCGTGGCGGCATCTCCGGCGCGATACTAGTGGCGGGCCAAGGACCGAAAGCGGGCGGCGGGAGAGCGCTAGCATCGGGTCTCGATTGTCCTCGCCGCAGCCGTCGCCCAGCCCTGACCTCGATCGCTCGCTCGCCGCTCTGGTGGCCGAGCGCGCCGCCGAGCAACCCACCGCGGTGGCGATCGAGGACGGCGAGCTGCGACTCACCTACGCCGACCTCGATGCCCGCGCGGCGGCCGTCGCGACGGGCCTGCTCGAGGCCGGGGTCGAGGCCGAGGAGCCGGTCGGTGTCTGCCTGCCGCGCTCCTGGCAGGCGATCTGCGCCTTCCTCGGCGTCGTCCGGGCGGGCGCCGCCTACGTCCCGATCAGCCCCGCCTACCCCGCCGAGCGCCAGCGCTCGCTGCTGGAGCTCGCCGGGGCGAAGGCCGTCCTCAGCGGCGCCGGCCACGACCTCGGGCTGCCCGCGCAACCGCGGCGCCTCGACCTCGAGGCGCTCGCCGCGGTTGCGGTCGACGGCGGCGCGCCGATCGCCCCCGGCGGCGACCGGCTCGCCTACGTCCTCTTCACCTCGGGCTCGACCGGCACGCCGAAGGGGGTCGAGGTGACCCACCGCAACCTCGTCCACCTGCTCCGCTCCGGCGCCGAGATCGTCCCTCGCCCCGACGACGTCGTCCTCCACGTCGTGCCGCTCGAGTTCGACGTCTCCGGGCTGGAGATCTGGGGGGCGCTGCTGAACGGCGCCCGCCTCGTGATCGCCCCGCGGGGGCGCCTCGACCCCCGCGCGCTCGGCTCCCTGATCGCCGCTCGCGGCGTCACCTACCTCGGCCTCTCGACCGGCGTCCTGCACGAGCTCGTCGGCGCCGCCCTCCCCGACCTCGCGGGGCTGCGCCTCGCCTGCCCGCTCGGCGACGTCCTCTCCCCGCAGCTGGCCGCCGAGCTGCGCGCGGCCCATCCGGGCGTCCGCCTGATCAATGCCTACGGCCCGACCGAGGCGACGATCGCCGCGAGCAGCTACGAGCTGCCAGAGAGCGTCGACGGGTCGGTCCCGATCGGCACGGCGCTGCCCGGCTACCGACTCCATGTCCTCGACGAGAGCGGGTCCGCGGTCGCCGCCGGCGAGCCAGGAGAGCTCTGGATCGGCGGCCCGGGCGTCGCCCGCG